>JGIcombinedJ30088_10004279_pt1 | contig 12799 bp, 8 predicted proteins | sample PinacodermPK_FD_30088 | JGI IMG/M metagenome (IMG submission 30088)
GCTGATCTCGGGTTCGAGACCGTCTTCCTGCTCCTCAGATGCTCCGTCGGTCGAATCGTCTGCCGACTCTTCGGTTGACTCCTCGTCAGATTCGCCGTCAGATTCGCCGCCTCCGTCGGCCGACTCCTCACCCAGTGCTGAAACCGGTAAGACCTTGGTCGTGACCATGCCTTCTTCGTCGGCGATGGCGCTGACCTGGTACTCCATGCCGTCAACGCTGACCGTGACCGGGTCGAATTCAATGCCGCTCAAGACAATGACGGGGCGGCTCAGCCGGTGTCCGCTGATGCTGTCGCCCTCTTCGTTGTAGACCAGCACCTCGAGCATCACATCTGTGTGGCCAGTCCGCCATCTGAAGAGGCCGTCGAATGGATGCAACTGCGACAACGATTGACTACCAAATGCGGCGACCGAATCCGATGTGTGATACGACGCGCCAACGCCCCATCGCTCGTCGTCTCCTTCGCCGGTACCGATCCTCGAAGTGCGCCAGTCGGAGATGTACGGCCAGCGCACTCGGACTTGAACGCTGCCGTCAGTCGTCGACAACGCGGCTTCGCCAAGATTGCCGACTCGGTAGTTGATCTCGAATGGCAATCCCAGGACCACGCGATCAGGCGCTTCGATTGCTTCAAGCTTGATGATCGGACCGTCTTCTTCGCGAGTAATCTCGAGCCGATAGTCAGCCTCGAACAGGTTCTTCAGGTCACGATCGCCCCAGTTGGTGGTCTCGATCGTGTACGTGCCAGCACCGAGTACACGGACGATGCGCGAGTTGAATCCTACCCCGCCGTCATCGTCGCTCTCCAGCAGCGCGCCGGCAGCGTCGAGCAGGTAGACGTACGAATCTGCCAGATCTGAGGTGAGATCGATCCGCAGCCTTGTCGTCTGAGTCACTTCAAAGCGATATCGCTGGGATGATCGATCTGGACGGAACTCAGACTCGCAACCGAAGTGCGACCAACTCGACTCGGCAAAGAGAGCGTCTTCCAGGATGCCAAGGTCGACAACATCATCACAGCCGGTCACGACCTGCAGTGTCAGATCGAATGATCCAGTATCCCGTCCCGACCATCCGAGTGCACTCGCTTCGATTCCATACGTTCCTGCGGGCAGTGATCGCTCTATCCGTGCGTCGCCCTCGCCGCCGGTATCGTCATCCGAGTCGATCAACGTGCCGTCTTCAGATTGCAAGTAAAGCAATGCGTCGCGCTGTGGTGAGCTCAGGTCGATCCGCACTTCCGCTTCTTCAGCCAGCGTGAATCGGTACAACACGCCCGGACGATTCTCGAGGAATTGCGACACGTCGCACTCGCCGGCTGTCCATGTGCCGGTCGTACTGAGCGTGTCGCTCAGTTCGCCCAGCTCGATGGGCTGCGGACAAGGATTCGAAACGTCTTGGGCCCCGGCTGGCTCCCAGGCAGCGAGCGCCGCAATCAGAATGACGATCGACGACAGGGCCAGGCATCTTCGCATTTGAACGGTCCAATCAGTAGCATATTATGTCCGCTACACATCCTACTTCGCGTTCCTGCGACGGAACATCTGGGCTCTTGGCTTAAGACTGATTCATATCCTCCGAATCCCCTCTCCCCTCCTTGCAGGGGGAGATGTCACGGAGTGACAGAGGGGGGTCGGCTGATAATGACCAGATAGGGCGCCCGAACAGCGGACCCCCCTGCCGGAGCCTGCCCCTGCGTAGGCAGGGGGCATCTCCCCCGCAAGGGGGGAGAGGGGGAGTGTTTCAAGGGTCTCCACTAGTGAAGGAGGTTGAGAGTGATACCTCGGTCACGAAAAGGACAAGCTTTCAACGGCAGTCCGAGGCAAAACCCTACTGTTACTGTTCGTCCCCGTCGGCAATCGGCTCAGGATCCTCGCCTGGAGGTTGGGGGCGGAAACGCTCGGGCACGTCATGGCGAGGATCGCCACGGTGGAAATCGCTCCAACAGTCGATCTCGCCCTCGATGGTGATAGCGCAGGCGGCCTGGTCGCCGAACAGGCTGACATAGGTGCGGGCGGCGGTGGTCTCCCTGTCGGGTCCGCCTTCATACAGTGTCGTAAACGGGATCGCCCACGATTGGAAGCGAATCAGATCTGGCGGGCAATACTCGACATCCGCGTGAAAGAAGTGGGAGCACCAGTGATGGGCCTGGTGGCACTGCAATGACCCGTCATCGACGATGCCACAGCCTTGCGCGCCAATGACGTGGACGTTGCGGAAGACCTGGTTGTAGGGAGCCGGCGCCCCAGGCGCAGGAGGAGAGTCATAAGTGCGGCAGCGGACATCGCCCTCGGCAGTCACGCCGCAAAGTCCGTTGCCGCTCGGAGCGATACGCGTGAATGGTCCGGCGTCGGAGACGAACTGCTCAAAGGTCATTCCACCCCAACAGGTCGTGCGGCCCTCCGAGTCGAGAGCGCAGAACTCTCGGCCGGTGCTAATCAGCTGGACGAAGCCGCTGTCGGTCGGTGCAGTTCCGGGCGATCGCAGTTGTCCCCAGCAGGAGATAGCGCCCTCAGTCGTGAGCGCGCACGCATAGTGCCGCCAGGGATGGACCACGACTTGAACGAGGTCGCTGCGCTCAGGAGGCATGAGTTGATCGATACCGGAGAGGCTGAGGTCCGCGTCAGGATCGCGGTCGAGGATGTTGTCGACCGTGGATCGCACATAGGCATAGCCGGCGCCCCAACAGACGACCGTCGACTCGACCGTGATGGCGCAGCCATCAGTCGGACCGAGACCCAAGTCAGTGAAAGCTCCGTCGGGCACATCCCGAACGAGGGGAATCTCGAATCCCCAGCAGGAAATCTCGCCAGTGTCGATGAGGGCGCATGCCGCAGTGGAACTGATCTCGATCTGGACTGGTGTCTCGGCACGGGCCGGAACCATGAGCAACAGGGCAAGGAGCACAAACGCAGCAAGCGGCGCGAGAACGCGGACAGCAGTCGAGAATGGCGGCATAAGGCGTTTCTTCGCGGCGATTGGGAGCAAGATAGAGGAGACAGAAAAGCACAAATCGTCATCACTGGCAGAAGATCCGGTCAACCACCGCCGAAAACTCTGTTCCAACTGCCATCACCTCACCCCGCGTCACGCAGATAGGGCTTAGGATCGCTGAACGAGACAGCATGATTGGAGTACAACATGGCATTGCGAACTGCTGCCGAATACGTCGAATCACTGCGCGATGGTCGAGAAATCTGGTACCGAGGCGAGCGGGTCGATGACGTGACGACACATCCCACAATCAGCAAGGCCGTCAAACACGCCTGCATCGATTATGAGATGGCCGAGTCGGACGAGTACCGCGAACTCTCGACGTACGAAGAGGACGGCGAAACACACTCAGCCTACTACCGCATCCCGCGTACCACCGAGGACCTGCTCAACCGCTCCAGGCTGATCGAGGCGGCCACCGCCGAGGGCGACACGCTGGTCGTGCTGATCAAAGAAATCGGCACCGACGCACTCTTCGCCCTGCTCGCTGTGACCGCTGAATTCGAGGATCAGACCTACTTCGAGCGGGTCAAGGCCTTCTACGAGCATTGCCGATCCAATGATCTCTCGCTCGCGGTCGCGCAGACTGACATGAAGGGCGACCGGCTCAAGCGCCCAGCGCAGCAGGCCGATCCGGACATGTACCTGCGGGTCGTCGAGCGCCGTCCCGACGGTGTGGTTGTTCGTGGCGCAAAGGCTCACACATCGGTCGTGACAAACACCAATGAGGTGATTGTCCTGCCAACCCGCGCGATGGGTCCGGACGAACAAGATTGGTCAATCGCCTTCGCGCTGCCGGTGAACACACCCAATCTGCGCTTCATCGCCTCACCATTCGGCGACGGCGCGTCGCACGATGGCGAACGACCGATCTCCGCCGTCCGCAAGATGATGGAAACGATCACCATCTTCGACGACGTCTTCGTTCCCAACGAACGCATCTTCCTCGACGGAGATACCGACGCTGCGGGGCAGCTCGCGTTGACGTTCGTCGAGTACCACCGCTTCACTGCCGTCTCGTACAAGCTGCCGCTGATGGACGCTCTGGGCGGTTGCGCCGCGCTGGCAGCCGACTACAACGGCATCCTCGGAGTGACACACGTCCGCGAGAAGTTCATCGACCTGATCGACTACGCAGAGACGACGCGCGCACTGTTGGAAAAGTCGGCCGAGCGCTGCATTGCGAAGCCCAACGGACAGGTCGCACCCGACCCGATGACGGTCAATCTGGCCAAGTCGCACTTCGCCCACGGCTACCACGAGGCCGTCCAGCACGTCCAGGAGATCGCCGGCGGCATCCTCGTTACCGGTCCAGGAGACGAGGACTGGCAAACCGAGGAACTGCGGCCGTTCCTGCAGAAGTACCTCGCCGGACGGGACGGCATCGGCGGCGAGCAACGGATGAAACTGCTCAACTTCGTTCGCGACCTGACCTCCTCCGATTACGGCGCCTACCAGGAAGTGCTGGCAATCCACGCCGAAGGTTCATTGCAGGCCGAGCGGCTTCAAGTCTTCCGCGCGTTCAACGAGAACGGCGGCGCGCGTCGGGTAATGCGTCTCGCAGGTAGAATGGCAGGAGTCAGGTAGGCTCTTCGGCCCTCCCGCCCGAGGAAACCGGAAGCCAGGCGCCTGGCGACAAAGGACGTTCCATGCCCGAACTTCCGCTGTTCCCCCTACAGATTGTCGTGTTTCCCGGCGAATCCGTACCCCTGCACATCTTCGAGCCCCGCTACCGACAGCTCGTCAAGGACACCCTCCAGTCTGGCGATCCGTTCGGCATCGTCCTGACCCGTCGCACTCGCCAGACCGCGACACCCGAGGACCGCGAACCAACACACGAGGTCGGTTGCACGGTGCGCATGGAGTCGAACGAAGCCTTCCCCGACGGACGATTCAACATCAGTTGCATTGGCGAGCAGCGCTTTCGAATCGTCGAAAAGCTGGGCGAGCGTCCCTACTGGGTCGCAAACGTCGAGTTACTCGAAGATCCTCCCGACGCCGAATCGGCCGAGGCTTACAGCGCATATAGCGACACCGCCGGTCTTTACCGCGAGCATCTCGGACTGGCCCTGGCACTACAGAACTCCTGGCAGCGCACTTACCGGCTGCCGCGCCGACCCAATCCGCTGGTCAATCACATCGCATCAAGCATTGAGGCCCCGGCGTCGGTCAAGCAGGAAGTGCTCAAGTCGGAGTCAACCGTCGAGCAGCTCAACCTGCTCAGCCGAATCCTGAGAGCCTCAAATCGCCANCTCACCGACCGAGTCGGCCTGCATCACAAGCAGCGCTACGAAGGTCTCGGGGTCGGTAACTGAGCCGCAGCGCTACTCGGTCAGAGGAGCCAGGATTTCCACCAGTTCCGCGACACTCTCGATGTCGGGGGCAATGACATCGGCATTGAGGAATCGGTTGCGAACGTAGTGATACCCGTGCAGATCATTGGGGATTCCACGCAATTCGCGGATCCGATCGTCTCCCGTCTGTAGCCAGGTGTTGTTGAGCACAAAGCTGAAATCGCTGTGCTTCTCGTATGTCCAACCGTTTGCCGCGGCGACGGCCTTGGCCATGTGAGCGGCAGCGCCCCACGCTTTCTCCGACGCCTGGTGCAAATCGCCGTCAGCTACGTACTTTCGCGCTCGCTCAAGCAATTGAAGCGATTGCTGCGCGAAGTCTTCCACTTCTGCTCGATCTGCGGTCGTCATTGACCAATCTCTCGCACCGTCGTCGCGATTCCATGTTGTCGATGATTGCTCACAGCGCCTCAGCTCCATTCTGACGGACATGCCGAGCCACCGTCAGCCGCAGCAACTCGGTTGGACCTTCGGCGATACGAGTTGAGCGGCTGGTTCGATAGAGCCGCTCGAGCGGGTGGCCGCGCAACAGCGCCTGCGCTCCGTGGAGCTGAATTGCCCGATCCACCGTTCGATGCAGGCACTCTGAGGCGAGCCACTTTGCGGTCGCGACCTGCGTGCCAGCCGTTGGATCGTCTGCTTCTCTTGCTTCCGCTGCCTGATACAGCGATGTTCGGGCGGCGAAGGTGTCGGCAACCATGTCGGCAAAGATGGCCTGAACCTGCTGCTGTTCCGCCAGCGGCTGACCGCTGCGATGCGGCGCTTCGATCCGTTTCAGCGTCGTCCGAGTGACCCAGCGCGCCCACCCGACGCAGTCGGCGGCTACACCCAACCGCATCCGATCGATGTTCTGCATCGCCCGGGGCAGGCCATCGCCGACTGCCCCCAGCAACCGCGATGCCGGCACAGCAACCGAATCGAACATGAACGGGGAATGCGTGCTGCCGTCTATCGATGCGCCCAACTCTCCCTCGGTCACTCCCTCCTCTTCTCGATCCACGACCAGCAACGCGGTTCCCTCGTCGGGCACATTCGCGACCACCACCAACCAGTCCGAGGAAGCGCCGCCGGTGACGAATGCCTTCGCGCCCGTGACCAGGAATCCATCCGAGCCGTCGGACAGCGTCGAGCGCACTGCCTGTGTCGGCGCTCGCTGACCGTCTGCCCGTAACCCCTCGGTGAAGGCGAATGCCGCCGTTCGCTCGCCTCGCATCACAGGGGAGTACAGTTCCTCGCGCTGGGCTTCGTTGTCTGCCAGGCGCATGATGCCGGGACCCGAACCCAGCACGCGTGACGCCAGTGGGTTGCCGCTCAGCGCCAACGCTTCATGCGCGGCCGTGAGCAGTCGCGGACCTGCGCCGAGTGCGCCGTCCGACTCTGGTACGGCCAACTGATAGAAGCCCGCCGCATCAGAGCGTCGTGCAATCTCACGTCGGAGGTCGGCCGGAGGCGATTCCGGATCGACGCCTTCCGTGATCGGATCAATGTCCGCCTGGACAAATGCGAGAATTCTTGTCTGCAGGTCGGTCAGATCGTCAGCAAGTTCAAAGTGCATGAGCGGGACTCCTGGGATGCTTGCGCGGGACGCTATCCCTGTGAATACCGCTATTCCGTCATCTGCGCCACTTCAAAGTCGCGCAGATCGAGCGACTGTGCCTGCGTCAGCACGACTCCCAGAAGGCGCGACGACCCGAGCAACAGTCGCGCTCGCACCAGTTCCTCTTCCGAGACGTCGGCTCGCGCCATCAAGACCACGCCGGCCGCCGCAGGCGCAACGTTGAGCGTGGAATCGTCTTCGAGGGAATCGGTGAGCAGCAAGACATAGCCGTTGGGACGAACAGCGCGGAGAGCTGCGCGCAGAATCATCTCGGACCGGTCAACCACACTCCATGGCGCTCCGGCCAGCCAGTTCGGAGGAGTTGAGTAGCTCAATTCGAACGCTGGACGCCGACTATCGAGCCAGATCACGGGATTCCCGCGGGCCGCGAGCGTTTGCGCGGCCTGAATCAGTGTCGAGGTGACCGCCGAGGCGTCATCAAGCGGCGTAAGCGCTATCACTCCGGAGAGAGGATTGAGGGCATTGGCGATTAAGACGGCGTCATCCCGGGCCAATCCGCGCTCCAGGGTGCCCGAGACCGTCAGCCCGGACGACTGTTGCGGTGCCTGACCTGCAATCTGCTCGGCTTCTGCAGAGACCACCGCCAGCGGTTTGAGACCGATGCGGCCCAGCCGGCCGAGAGCTGTTGATGGACCACTCGACTGCCGCGCGAATACCCAGGCGAATGCGAGCCCTGCGGTCAGGCCAATCGCCGAGGCCCACGCCGCTGTCCATCCGGTCGCAGGGGCTACTTTGCGTGCGCCCGGTCGGACCAGACCGAGCAGGTCGAGTCCTGCTTCGTCGCCGTACCGGACATGTGCCTCATCCACCGCGGCGTGCGCCAGCGACAAGGCCAGTGCCTCAGCGTCCGACTGCCGCGATGCTCTGACCGTGACACGAATCAGCGTGTCAGTCACATTGACGGCCACGCCGTCAAGCTCTGGCAGGCCGTCTTCGCTCGCCAGCATGCCCGATGTCGCCGACTCCTGGACGGAGCGCTCCATGACCAGGGCCGCATACTCCGACGGCGTCCGACCTTCCCGCGCCCACAGGTGGACATCGGCGTCCCAGGCGACGACGGACGACTGAGATGCAATCACCGCGATTAGCGCAGCCACAACCGCCGCCAGGATTGGCAGCCACCAGGCAAACCCATTGCGCAACGCCAGGGACCAAGTCACGGGATCGAGTGTATCTGGGGAGTCCGAATGGGAGTCGCTCGATGAATGGATTCTCCAGCACTTTCACAGGGTGATGACGTTCGAGTCGATCAACTCGCATTGGGCTGGATCGCATACCAATCGAAACTCTTGGCTTCACTTCGCCACTCCCGCGCTTGTCGCGGGAATCTCGCCGATTACACCTCAGCCCAAGCGCACCGAGTTAGTGCAGGCGACCAGGAGGGCTGCCTCGACTCGGCCACCCGGCGTGAAGCAGGAAGCGATCGGCAGGAGACGTACCAGATGGTTAGCTGCGTCCCCGTAACGCCAAACGAGATTCTGTAACGTTGACCGCGAATGTTCTCAAGTAATCTCGTGCAATGCGAAATGGGCAATCCTGGCAAGTACGGCGAATCGAGCGCCTGGGCCTATTGATCATGTTTCTGCTGGCATTGTTGTTAGCAATGGCCACTCAGGTGACGCCGGTCCTGTCAGGTGAAACACGCATCCACCTCGACGTGCATGTTGATCCTTCGTATCCGGAGATCGAGCAGCTTCTACAACAGGCAGGCTTCGAGATTGAGCTATCTGTGCCCGAACTGGGACGCTGGCAGGGTTGGCTTCCGTCGCACATGTTGGACGAGTTGCGCAACCTGGACGGTGTCATTTCGGCCGAGAGTCCGCAGTACGGCAGTTTCGCCTCCGGCAGCGCTCTGACCGAAGGTGACGAAGCGCTGCACGCCGCGTCAGCTCGGACCAGGTTCAATGTCGACGGCTCCGGCATTCGCGTCGCGGTGATCTCTGATGGCATCGTCGGGCTACAACAGGCCCAGCGGGCCGGCGAAGCGCCCAAGCTGACTGAGGCTCGGGCCTTCGGCGCCGGCAGTCTAAATCGCGGCCAAGAGGGCACCGTGATGATCGAGATCGTTCATGATCTCGCGCCGGGCGCGGCGATTTCATTCGCCGCCGTCACAACCGACCTCGACCACATCGCCGCCGTTAACCACTACGCCCAACGAGTCGACATCATCGTCGACGATGTTTCCTACGCGTTCCCGGCCGACCAACGCAGCGACGTATCAGTCAACACCACGAGAGCATTGCGTCATCCCGAATGGCCGCTCAGGTTGTACGTCACCGCCGCTGGTAACTGGGCGGAGTCGCATTGGGCCGGCGAATGGCGTCCCGGAAACGACGGCCTAATGATCGGCCTCGCCAATCCTGGAGCGACTCATCGCTTCAATGGCGCCACCGGGGCGGGCATGTTGTACGGGGCCGGCAATGCGTTCACTGTCGAACCGGAATCGCACATCCGCCTGGCGCTCTTCTGGGATGACGAATGGGGACGCTCGACGAATGATTACAACCTCTACTTGATGTCGGGGGTTGGGACGATTCTCGCTTCAAGCGAGACCACGCAGGGCATTGGGGCAAACAGCCACATGCCTCGCGAACACCTGGAGTATGTCCACGAGGGCGAAGCCATGGAGTTGTACGTTGTGATTCAGAATCACAACAACGATGCCGAGCCCGTTTCGTTCGATCTCTTCGCCTTCCATGCTGCCGGCGTACAGCTGAGATTGCACCACCGCACACCGACGGGCAGCATCCTGGCCCAATCCGACGCGCAAGATGCTCTCACTGTCGGCGCTGTCAACGTCGGCCGCGACACCGTCGCTCCGTACTCAAGCCGTGGACCGACTGTCAATGGCGCATCCAAGCCCGACTTGATCGCCGTTGACCGGGTGACAGTCTCGGACACCACTCACTTCGCTCCCAGATTTTCTGGATCCTCGGCCGCCGCTCCCCATGTCGCAGGGGTCGCCGCATTGTTGCTCGAGGCGCAACCGGCGCTACTAGCCGCAGACGGGGGCACTGCCCGTCTGGAACGACGTCTGATCCGTGACTTGTTGATCGACACTGCGCAAGACCTCCCACCTGAGGGTCACGATCCGGCCTCCGGAGCTGGGTTGATTAACGCCGACGCCGCGATCGAGGCAGCGACCAGTCGGATCGCAGTGATCACGTCCAACGCCGACCGCGGACCTGGCACGCTTCGAGAGGCGCTGGACGGAGATGCGACGATCATCCTGTTCCAGTCCAATGGCCCCAATCGCACTATTCGGCTGGAGTCGCCGTTGCCACTCCTTCAAGGCGGACTGACCATTGATGGTCGCGCCTGGACACTGAATGCGTCCGAGGTTGATGTCGGCATTCGACTTGGCGATGAGACGGAAATCTGGGGACTGACCGTGCGCGGTGCGAACGACGTTGGCATCTCGGTCGAGGGCGATGAATGTCAACTCAACAAGATCACGGTGGACGCAAACGAGGTCGGCATCAGGATTGCTGGTGAACGGGCGACGATTGACGGCGCGATGGTGCTTAACGGCCGTACGCATGGCATCGAGATCATCGACGGTGCGTCGGCCTCCATCTCTGCCAGCATGATCGAGTCCAATCGCGGCGCCGGTGTCCGGATCTTCCCGAATGCCGGCGATGTGAACATCGGTCCGCCGGGTGAACCGCCCGCGCCGACACTGGCAAGCAGTCTGCAGCTTCCCGTCGGACAACTTGACTCAACGTTCCCTCTACCTCGAAGCGGACTCAGTCACTCGATCAACGGCACCGTCAGTATCGACGGACTGCCAGCGCCGACTGATACGACTATCAATCTCTATCTCGATCGCCGGCTGGCGGCGTCGGTCGCAGTTGACGAATCTGCGCGGTTCGTCGCGACTGCGACCGGGCCCGGAACCGAACTACGNTTCGCAGTCGATGGAGTACCGATCGAGCATCGAGTCGAGTTCCAGGCAGGAATGGAGACATCAATCATCCTTCGTGCGGTCAGCCGAGACACCTTGCAAGCCGCCGATCGCTACGGCGATCACCTGACCGGAGCGAACCTCTTCCGCAACAATCTGGCCGGAGTCATGATCATGCCGTCGGTTGGATCACCGGCGGGAACGCGGTTCGTCTGGGGCAACTTGATGCAGCGCAACCGGCTGAACATTGAATCGGACCTTGCTCAGCCGGTGATCGACGGGTTGACCTGGAGCGCGTCCGGCCTCAGTGTCAGCGGCGAGGCCAGCGGCGCGGCCCTCGTCCACCTCTACGCCGGTCCTCCAGCCACCAGGCGATACGCGGCATCGACCACCGTCGTCAACGGTCGCTTTGATTTTGAGCACGTCAGTGTCGACCTGATGGCCTCGGAGTTCTCGGTGATCGCGCACTCGGCAGAGGGACAAGCGAGCGCAGAAAGCGACGTGCATCGCGAGCCTCCGGCTGGCGCCATCACCAGCATCACGCCTGACACCGGCTTTATCGAAGGTGGCGAGGCGGTACAGATCTGCGGTGTCGGCATCTCGACCGATACCTCCTCGCCCCGCGTCTGGTTTGGCAATCTATCCGCACGGGTCGACTTCTGGTCGGGCGAGTGCGTTGGTGTCACGACTCCGCAGTCAACTGCCGGACTTACTGACATTGCCTTGCTTCTCGGCGGGGCTCGGCCGATCATCGCTACTGATGCGTTCGAGTATCGAACCGTGCGCGTTGTGCGCCTGCATCAGGGTTGGAACTTTGTCACCTGGTCGGGTCCCGACACCCGAGTCACCAGTGCTTTCGCCTCGCTGGCCGGAGTGACGCTCCGCGCCTACGCATGGGATGTCGATGCTCAGAAGTGGCAGGTATTCGCGACAGACCTGCCGCCGCAAATCAACAGCCTGCGCAGTGTCAGCCACGATCAGCCGTTGTGGATCTTCCTGGAGACGCCCGATGTTGATTGGTCTCAGCCAGCCCCCGACTGATTGCGACCCGCCACTCGCTATCATCAAGTCGAATCATCAAGACGAATTGTATGAACAGCTCACCCCCGCCGAGAGGACTTGAAGATGACTATTGCGAAGTTTGACCAACCACAGGCCGGCGTCGATCTGGGATCAGCCACCATCGTGGTCGATGACACCGCGCTGAATGACTACTACGAAGGTCTCGAGCTTGACCTGCCTCAAGGCGCCGACACTGCTCCATCGATGGTNGCAGCGAACGCCGACCTCTCGACTCGTATGCACTACGCCAANGACTTCGGCAACCTCTGGCTACGCCAGGAGTGGGATTTCCGCAAGCCGCTCAAGCCGGGCGCCAGCTACGAAGCGTCTGCTCGCTCGCTCGACATCTACGAACGACGCGACCGCAGCGTCATCCTGACCGAAACGGTCCTCAAGGATGAGGCNGGCGATGTCGCCGTCGTCCAGCGTCATCACCAGTCATTCGTTCTCTACCAGAGCGAAGGCNAGGTCACGCTCAGGGATCCNTCAAAGAAAGAGGGAGCGAAAAGCTACTCNCTGCCCGAGGGTGAAGCATTCGGGCCACTGATGCGCACGATCTCACTNGAAATGTGCGGCTCGTTCTTCCACGGCAACAAGAACTACCACACCGACAAGGAAGCGTCGGAGGAGCTCGGCTTCACCGATGTCGTCGTCGGCGGCAAAATGACCATGTCGCTGATTGGCGAACTGCTTGATCAGCGATTTGGTGACGCCTGGAAGTCCTCGGGCAAGCTGCTGGTCAAGTTCGCCAACATCGTCTGGCCCAACGAGACCGTCGCGGTCAAGGGCGTCCTGCAAGGCGTCAACGAAGAAGATCCCGAGCGCCGCAACATCGCCTGCTGGGTCGAGAAGGACAACGGCGTCGTCGC
>JGIcombinedJ30088_10004291_pt1 | contig 12774 bp, 10 predicted proteins | sample PinacodermPK_FD_30088 | JGI IMG/M metagenome (IMG submission 30088)
GGCTGCCGCTCCTGTGGCAGGCGGCGCACCAGTTCGCCTCGCTGCAGATCCGCAACACCGCCACCATCGGCGGCAACATCTGCCGGGCCTCTCCTTCCGGCGAGACCCTGGCGCCGCTGCTGGTGCTGGAGGCCCAGGCCGAGCTGGCCTTCTCCGACGGCGCCCGCACCGAGCCGTTCAGCGCGTTCTTTCGCGGCCCGGGCCAGACGAGCCTCGGCTCCAAGGGCCTGCTGACGGGCATCACGGTGCCCTTCCCCGCGGCCGGAAGCCATGCCGCGTACCTCAAGCACGCGGTGCGCGGCCCCATGGACATCGCCATGGTGGGAGTCGCCGTGATGGCGACGGCCAACGCGGACAAGACCGCGCTGGACGACGTCCGCATCGGCCTGGGGGCGGTGGCGCCCACGCCCATCCGCGCCTCCAGGACAGAGGCCATGGTGAGTGGCAAGGCGCTTGACGCGGCCCTCTTGAAGGAGGCCGGCGAAAGCTCGGCATCCGAGTCGAGCCCCATTACCGACCAGCGCAGCAGCGGCGAGTACCGCGGCTGGATCGTGGACGCGCTGACGCGCCGGGGGCTGGAACAGTGCTGGCAAGCGTTAACCGGTAAGGAGGTGGCCTGATGGGCCTTGAGATCACGCTGAAGGTAAACGGCAACAACCATACGGCCGAGCTGGAGCCGTCCACCGCGCTAGTGGACTTTCTGCGCGACACGCTGGGCTACAAGGGCGTCAAGCTGTGCTGCAACACGGGGGAGTGCGGCGCCTGCACCATCATCATGGACGGCAAGCCGGTGAACTCCTGCGTGGTGCTGGGAGCCGACGCGGCCGGGGCCGACCTGGTCACCGTCGAGGGCATCGCCGACGGCGACGAACTGCACCCGGTGCAGCAGGCCTTCATCGACACCGGCGCGGTGCAGTGCGGCTACTGCACGCCCGGGTTCATCGTCTCCCTCAAGGCCCTGCTCGACCGCACCAAGAGCCCCACGGCCGAGGACGTCGAGGAAGCCATCTCGGGCAACATCTGCCGGTGCACCGGCTACACGAAGATCTTCGACGCGGTGGAGNTGGCCGCCANGCGGATGNCGTAGGCAACCCTGGCGTATTGCGATTGTGAAAGATGGCGCCCTTCGACTTCGCTTCGCTACGCTCAGGACGAACGGATGAACGAGTTGTCCATTGTGCAGCGGATACTTCGCTTATCGAAGGGTTCAGTGAGAGGATGAACGAGTTGTCCTTTGTACCGCGGGTCCTTTGCTTGTCGAAGGACTCAGGACGATACATGGACCCACCACCGTTCGTCCTGAGCCCTTCGACCAGGCTCAGGACAGGCTTCGCGAAGCGAAGTCGAAGGGCGCCATCTTGGTTCGGCGACAATTGATCAGAGCTTCCTCAAACGGATGGGAAGGAGTGAGGACCCATGGCAAAGGCTGAATACACGGTCCTGGGAACCGACATGCCCCGCAAGGGCGGGGTCGAGCGGGTGGTCGGCAAGGGCGTTTACGGCATCGACCTGAACCTGCCGGACGCGCTGGCCGGCGGCGTGCTCCGGAGCGAGCATGCCCATGCGAAGATCGTCGGCATCGACACCAGCGCGGCCAGGGCCATCCCCGGCGTGCGCGCGGTGGTGACGGCGGCGGACGCGCCGGACGTGCGCTACGGCCGCTCCTACATCGACCGCTACATCCTCGCCAAGGACAAGGTCCGCTACATGGGCGACCCGGTGGCGGCGGTGGCGGCGGACAGCCAGGCGCTGGTCAAGGAAGCCCTCCGGAAGATCAAGGTCACCTACGAGCCGCTGCCGGCGGTGGTGGATCCGGAAGAGACCATGAAGGAGTCGGCGCCGACGATCCACGAGGACATGCCGCTGCCCAAGAACCTGCCGGAAGGCGTGCAGGTCAAGAACGTGTGCGGCTACGCGGCGGTGAACATCGGCGACGCCGAGGCCGCCATGGCGGAAGCCGACGTGGTGGTGGACGAGGTCTACGAGACCAAGATGATCCATCCCCAGTACCTGGAGCCGCGCATCGCCGCGGCCCGGCCCGAGGAGGACGGCCGCCTCACGGTGTGGGCCAACGCCCAGGCGCCGTTCCCGGTGCGCACGGANGTCGCCANCCTCGTGGGACTGCCCCTGAACCAGGTGCGGGTCATCTCCACCGGCATCGGCGGCGGCTTCGGCGGCAAGGGCAGCGGGGTCACCTCCAGCGCCGGCCTGGAGCCCATCTGCGCGCTGCTGGCGCTCACCGCGAAGCAGCCGGTGATGATCGTCATGGACAAGGCGGAGGAGACCATCTCCACCACCATCCGCTCCGGCTGCAAGATCTGGATCAAGACCGGCGCCAGGAAGGACGGCACCCTGGTGGCGCGCCAGGGCAAGGTGGTGTACGACGCCGGCGGCTACTCGGGCTTCGGCAACCAGGCCGGCGGCCGCTGCACCCAGATGGTGGGCGGCTGGTACCGCCTGCCCAACATCCACATGGACGGCTTCACGGTCTACACCAACAAGCAGGTNTGCGGTCCGGTGCGCGGTCCCGGCGGCCCCCAGGCCACCTTCGCCATGGAATCCCACATGGACTCCNTCGCCGCCGAGCTGGGCATGGACCCCATCGAGTTCCGCCTGAAGAACGTNCCCGAGAAGGGCGACGGCATCGTCGGCGTCCCCAAGCTGCGGGACAGCTCGCTGGCGGAGACCCTGAACCTCGCCAAGGAGAAGATCGGCTGGGGCACGGTCAAGCTCGAGAAGAACCAGGGCATCGGGTTCGCCACCGGGGCGTGGATCGAGGGCGCGGGCCCCGGCGGCGGCGCGGTGGTCAAGATGAACGAGGACGGCTCCGCCACGGTGCACATCGGCAAGGTGGACTATGGCACCGCCGCTCCGTTCGGCATCCCCATGATCGTGGCCGAGGTGCTGGGCATCCCCACCGACGACGTCACCGTGCTCAACGTGGACACGGACGCGAGCCCGTGGGACGCGGGCACGGTGGGCAGCCGCTCGATGCTGGTTTCCGGCAACGCCGTCAAGCTGGCGGCCGAGGACGCCCGGGACCAGATCCTGCGCATGGCCGCGGGCCAGCTCGAGGCGAGCCCGGAGGACCTGGAGATCGTCGACCGGCAGATCCAGGTCAAGGGGGCGCCGTCCCGGTCGGTGTCGCTGGCGTCGGTGTGCAACGCCGGGCACAACGAGATCGGCGACGTCATCGGCCGCGGCTACTTCGACTCCAAGGCCTCCCAGGTCGACGAGCGCGAGCGCGGCAGCTCCCAGCCCTTCACCACCCACGCCGCCCTGGTGGAAGTGGACACCGACACCGGCAACGTCAAGGTGCTGAAGTACGTGGCCGTGCACGACGTGGGCTTCGTGGTGCATCCCAAGGCGGTGGAAGGCCAGATCGAGGGCGCCGCGGCCATGAGCCTNGGCCAGGCGCTGTGCGAGCAGGTGGTGCACGACAGCGACGGGCGGACNCTNAACCCGACCTTCGTCGACTACCTGATGCCGACCATCAACATGCTGCCGCGCATCGAGGCCATCACCGTNNCGGGCTATCCCGGCGCCGGCCCCTACGGCACCAAGGGNGCGGGCGAGATCGGCTCNGTNCCGCCCATGGCCTGCATCGCCAACGCCATCTGCAACGCCACCGGCGTGCGNGTCCGCANGCTCCCGCTGAGCCCCGAGAACGTGCTGCGGGCGTTACGGGAAGCCGGGAAATAGCGCCGAACCGAACGGACGGCCTGCCGCGCTTGACGATGAACCGAACGTCGAGCGGCGGGCCGTCCGGCGGGTGAATCCGCTTGCTCTCGATCAAGGGTCTTCGCCGCCGGCTGTCGGACCTCTACTACGGCTGGCGGATGATCGGGCTGACGGCCCTCATCCGCACCATCGGCGGCGGACTCCACAGCTTCGGGTTCACGGTCTACTTTCTTCCCATCCAGAAAGAACTGGGCATCGGCCACGCGGCGACTTCGCTGGCGTTCTCCCTGGCCCGGGCCGAGGGCGCCATCGAGGGCCCGCTGGCGGGATACCTCATCGACCGCTTCGGTCCCAAGCCCGTCATACTGACCGCGGCGCTGTTGTGCGGCGTCGGCTACATTCTCTTTTCCACCGTCGACAGCTACGCGAGCTTCCTGATCATCTACGCCGGGGTCATCTCCCTGACCTTCACGGCGGGTTTCGTGCACGCTCCGGCGGTGCTCGCCGTCAACTGGTTCAGCCGTTACCGCGCGCGGGCGCTGACCTGCCTGAGCGCCGCCATGCCCGTGGGCGGAACCGTCGTCACGGTCCTGCTGGCGGTGGCCGTCCACTTCTGGGGCTGGCGAACGGCGGCGTTCACGGCTGGATGCGTGTTCCTGTTCGTGGCCGCGCCGCTGGCCCTGAGGATCCGCCGGTCGCCGGAGAGCATGGGCCTGCGGATATCCTCGGAAACGGCGTCGGCTTCCGCCCCGTCGCCCGGGGAGCAAGAGGACGGGTCGGAGAAGGACGGGTCGGGGAGCCACGGCGGGTCGGACTACGAAGCCGGCCGCGCCATGCGCACCCCGGTCTTCTGGCTCTTCGTCCTGTGGATGACCACCCGGACCGCCGCCTACACCACCGTCATCGTGCATTTCGTGCCCCTGATGGAGTGGAAGGGCCTGACGCCTCTCGCCGCGGCGCTCCCTCTGTCGTGGTTCAACGGCATGAACATCGTGGCGCATTTCATCATGGGATGGATTGCCGATCAGACCAACAAGGTACGCCTGGTGGCCTGGTGCATGGTGCTTGCCTTCATCGCGGTCCTCGTCCTGATGTGGAGCACCACGCTCTGGGGGTTGCTGCTGTTCGCCACGCTGTTCAGCGTGCTGGACTCATCGATACCGGTCATATGGGCCGCGGTGGGAGACTATTTCGGGCGGCGCCGNTTCGGCACCATCCGCGGCAGCATGAGTTTCTTCTACATGTGGGGAGGCGTCGTCGGTCCGTATCTGGCCGGCGCCCTCGTCGACCACTTCCACAGCCACGCCTATGTGCCGTGGCTGCTTCTGGGCCTGGTGGGGGCCGCCGGAATCACCACGGTCCTGCTGATCGGACCCTGGACCCGCGGAGTGGGGCGCGACGACTGACGGCACGGGCCGCGATTGCAGGAGCCGTGGCGGGTCTGCTCCATTATGGGCGCCCTTCGACTTCGCTACGCTACGCTCAGGACGAACGGTTGGATAAAGCTACGCTCGGAGGAACGGTGTGGCACAGCCACACTCAGCAGGTTATTGAGAAACTCCCTACGACCTGGGTTGGCGCCCTTCGACTTCGCTTCGCCACGCTCAGGACGAACGGTTAAGTCAAGGAAGGTCTGATGAAGATTCCGTTCGCCCTGAGCCCTTCGACAAGCTCGGGACAGGCTTCGCGTAACGAAGTCGAAGGGCGCCACACGGTGTTTTCAACAACCTGTTGGACAACCGGTTGGACGCAGTTCCGTTCAGGAAGTACGGTTGGGACGCATCCTCCCCGTTCGTCCTGAGCGTAGCGTAGCGTCAGCGTAGCGAAGTCGAAGGGCGCTGATTCACCACACGGTGTTTCAACAACCTGTTGGATGCAGTTCCGTTCAGGAAGTACGGTTGGACGCATCCTCCCCGTTCGTCCTGAGCGTAGCGTCAGCGTAGCGAAGTCGAAGGGCGCTGATTCACCCGATTCTCCCAAGCGATTTCCCGATCAGGAAGGTTCAATGACACTCATCATCGACAATCCGACCGTAGAGAAGGTTCTCAACCCGTCAGAGGTAAACGATGCCCTGGAGTTGGCGGCGCTGGAGCTGGCGACCGGAGGCGCGATCAACGCACCCCCGTACCGGGTCTTCACGCCAAGGGACCCCGACGACTACCGCGATCACCCCCGGTTTCCCGAGGGCGGCGGGGATCCGACACACCACTCCTTCACCTCGCTGAGCGGCGCCATCGCCAAGCTGGATGCCGCGACGGACCGCATCGACTCCGACATCATCACCTATTTCGAACAGGACGGCCGAACGCTCCAACGACGGGTGCCGGGCCGAAAGGACGGAAGGTTCTGCGGCCTCATCTACCTCTACAGCTCCCGCACCGGCGAGCTCCTGGCCATCATCCACGACGGCTACCTCCAGAAGTTCCGGGTGGCGGGCACCGGCGCGGTGGGCGCGAAGTACCTGGCTCGCAAGGATTCGCGCACGGTGGGCCTGGTCGGAACGGGCTGGCAGGCCCAGGGCGCCGTTCATTGTTTCGCCGCCCTCGGCAACCTGAAAACGATCAAGGTGTATAGTCCCACGCCCGGCAAGAAAGAGACGTTCGCGGAGCAGATGTCCAAGGAAGCGGGAATTGAGATGATACCGGTTCCTTCAGCCCGCGAGGCGGTCCGAGACGCGGACATCGTCTACATGGCCACCAACTCCAAGGACCCGGTGGTGATGGCCGACTGGCTGGAGCCCGGCCAGTTCGTCAGCAACGTCTCCGACGTCGAGCTGGAGGTCGCCGGCTGGGAGCGCTGCGACGTGCTGACCATGAACCGCCACGGCCGGCGCTGGATGAGGTACGCCATCGGCGGCGCCGAGGCCATCCCCGAGCACGGGAAGGACCAGTACACCCGGCCGACGTCCATCGAGTGGGACAAGCTGCCGTTGTTGGGCGACGTCATCGCCGGAAACCACCCCGGCCGCACATCCGACAGCCAGATCACCGGGCTCGTGCTGCGCGGAGACGGCGTGCAGTTTACCGCGGTCAGCCACCTCATCTATACTCACTGCAAGGAAATGGGGCTGGGCACCGAGATCCCCAGCGAGCTCTTTCTGCAGGACGAGAAATACATACCCTGACATGAACAGGCAGAAGCGTACCGCCATTTACGAGCGACTCCAGGAAAACAACCCCAGCCCCTCCACCGAACTGGACTGGGTCGACCCGTTCGAGCTGCTGGTCGCCGTGGTGCTGTCGGCCCAGGCCACGGACGTAAGCGTCAACAAGGCCACCGCCAAGCTGTACCCGGTGGCCAATACCCCCGAGAAGATCCTTCGCCTCGGCGTCACCCGGCTGAAGCGTTACATCCGCACCATCGGACTGTTCAACAGCAAGGCCGAGAACATCATCAAAACCTGCAGGATCCTCATCGAGGAGCACGGGAGCCAGGTGCCGCGCACCCGGGAGGCCCTGGAGAAGCTCCCCGGCGTGGGCCGGAAGACCGCCAACGTCATCCTCAACACGGCCTTCGGCGAACCCACTATCGCGGTGGATACCCACATCTTCCGCGTGGCCAACCGCACGCGCATGGCCAAGGGAAAGAACCCCCTGGAGGTGGAGACCCGGCTGACCCGGCTCACGCCCCCGGAGTTCCGCAAGGACGCCCACCACTGGCTCATCCTCCACGGCCGCTACGTCTGCAAGGCGCGCAAACCCGAGTGCCCGACCTGCGTCATCGCCGACCTGTGCGAGTTCCCGGACAAGACGCCCGAAGATCTCCCTTCCGGCAAACAACTCGGCGGACTGAAGGGCAAGATGATGATTCATGCCGATCCCGTCCGCTCCGACTCGACAGATGACTGGGACATGCTGAAATGACGCTCGTGCTCGACACCCATGTCTGAATCTGGTCGCAGGATCAACCCGAAAAGCTGGGACCACGGGCAAGGCAGGCATTGCTGGCTCGGGAGCACGACAACACGGTCTGTACGATCTCCACGCTGGAAATCGCACGCCTATTGGCCGTTGGCGCCATTTCACTGTCCATCCCCCTCGGTACCTGGATTGCGGAATCATTGAGGAATCTGGATCCAACGTGTTTAACCGTAACGCATAAGATCACGACCGAAGCGTATACCCTGCCGTCCGCCTTCCATATGGAACCCGGCCGACCGCATCCTTGTCGCGGCAGCCCGCATTCACCATCTGATTCTGCTGACAGCCGACGAACGAATTCTTCAATACCCCTATGTTCTGGCCATGGACGCACAGAGCTAGTAGCCTGTGCTGCGGTCGACCACCGTAGGGGCGACCGGCCGGTCGCCCCTACCCGCACAGGCTGCTGTCCCACTAGAAGGAACGGCACCTCAACGGATGACCATGCCGACACGCAGATCCGCCAACTCCGCCTCGGTGAGGCCCAACAGGCCCCGAGCATCTAGTCGGCGTGCTGGCCGATAGCCTGGGCTATCAGCATTTCTCATATTCGCCAAAACCTTGACAGTCAGATACGAACTTGGTGTATTGGAAATCCCGAATGAGCGAGTGTCTGAACCCGTAACGAAGGCTGGAGTCATTCCAACCAAAGATTTTAAATCGGATGAGTTGGCCAAGATGCTGTTACAGCACCGGAAGGATAAGAGGACAGATAAGCCTTACAGGGCGGCGGACAATCTGGTTCATGGCAATAGGTTCTTAAGCAAAAACGGACCCTTACGGGTGAACTTCGGCCATTGTTCCACTCGAATATGGGATATGGCACAGAAAGCACCAGGAAAGAGTTGTCGTAAGGGACTGACGCTTCGGGAGGTGGTGAAGTGGTTCCTCTGATAAGCGTGAAGCCGAGCGACGGTTCACGGCCATGAGTGTCCAGGGGACGGACAAGGCCACGATCCAGGGATTCGTGCTCGGACCGGCGGCCCCAGGTACGCCGGTCTTCACCGTTGACCATGGCGGATATCACGGTCTCCCCAACCACCAGTCGATCAAGCATTCCGTCGGCGAGTACGTGGACGGGATGGCTCACACCAACAGGATAGCGTCCTCTTGGGCCATGCTCAAGCGTGGCTACCATCGGACTTTTCACCGGATCAGTCCCGAGCAACTGGACAGGTGCGTTAACGAGTTCTCGGGACGCCACAACATCAGGAACGAGGATACCGCGGTCCAGATGACCGCTATCGTGCAGGGCATGGCAGGGAAGCGGCTCAAGTACCGCGACCTCATAGCCTCCGCACTCAAACAACCCGCGTTGAGCGATGTCTTCTAGGCCTCCAATCTCATCGGCTGATATTCTCCCGTTTCTTCCGGCAGGCAAGATTAGGTGTTTCGTCACCGGCAAGCTCCGGAAGGACACACCTGAGGAAAACGTCCGTCAGCGATGGGCGAGGAGCCTTGTCGGGGAGTACGGCTATGATGTGTCTGATATGGCGGTGGAGTTTTCGGTCAAGATGGGTTCCAAAAGGAAGCAGACCGACATCGTAGTGTTCAAACCCGACGGCCCGAGGCGACAAGACACTATCATGGTCATCGTCGAGGCAAAGCGGGAGGACGTTTCCCCGAAGGACAAGTCCGAGGGCGTTGAACAACTCAAGAGCTATATGAGCGCGTGCTCGTCATGCAGGTTCGGCCTCTGGGTGGGTTCCGAAAAGATCGCCTATGAAAAGTCGGCAACCGGCGAGATAGACGATACCACTGACATTCCCCGATCCGGAGAGACGCAACCGCAACCGCCAAAGTTCCGGGAACTCACGCCCGCAACCGACCTCAAGGCATCCCTTCGGCGCTGCCACAACTACATCTATGCCAATCAGGGAATACAAAAGGCTGAAGCCTTTCATGAGCTTCAAAAGCTCATGTTCTGCAAAGTGTTGGATGAGAAGGAGGTCGTTGATGATCTTCGGTTCTTCGTACTCGGCGAGGAACGTAAGTCCATAGCCGGACAGCGTCGTCTGCTTGAAGATCGGATAACTCCATTGTTCAACGAGGTCAAAGAACGTTATCCGTACATCTTCGAACCCGACGAGCGTGTCAAGTTGAATCTCCGCGTTCTGGCGTACATCGTTTCTGAATTGCAAAGGTACTCTCTGCTCAATACCCAGGCAGACGTGAAGGGTCAGGCATACGAGGAGTTGGTCGGATCGAATCTCAGAGGTGACCGGGGGGAATTTTTCACTCCGAGGAACGTCTGCGACATGGCGGTCCGCATGGTGCTATCGCTCTTCTCAAACCAGAAGATCGCCTCGCTCAAAGTGCTCGACTGTTGTTGTGGCACGGGTGGGTTCCTGGTGGCGATCATCAACCATCTGCGACGGAAGATTGTCGAGTTCGAGCAAGCGAAAGGCGGCACCGAAGAGCAAATCCGTAACCGGGCTGGGGTTCGTGTCAAGGAACTAGCGGAACGCAATCTTTTCGGTATGGACATCAACCCGTTTCTTGTCCGTACCACGCAAATGAATCTCGTCATGCACGGTGATGGTTCCGTTAATGTATTCCAGGGCGATTCCCTCGCCGCTCCTGGCGAATGGGACGATGAAGGTGCACGCCAGAAGGTGAAGCAAGATGAGTTTGACATTGTCGTGACTAATCCGCCGTTTGGTGGGCAAGCACATATAGACGATCCTCATGTTCTTTCGCGCTACGAACTACCGGCATTGGACGCAAAAGATACGCGAAGGCTCATGCCAGCGGAACAACTGTTCGTCGAAGGGGCACTACGGTACGTCAAGCGCGGCGGCTATCTCGCTATCGTCCTCCCGCGAAGCATACTGAATAATCCGGGACTGCAATTCATAAGGAAATGGCTGCTCAGGAATACGCGCATAGTGGCGTCTATTGACCTGCCTAAGGAAACGTTTGCCGAAGGTGGCGGTGTCCCAAATCCAAGCGTCCTCATTGCGCAAAGATTGACGCGGGAAGAAGCACGCCTGGCACAGGCGGGGGCACTGAATGAATACCAGATTTTCATGGCGATTCCCAAGAAGGTGGGCATAGATAAGAGAGGAAATGCCGTGTATGTGAGGACGCCGGATGGTTTTATTGTCCTTGACGGGAACGAAAAACCGACGGTTGATGATGACCTTCCGAAGATTGTGTCGGCCTTTGACGAGTGGCACGGAGGATAGGACAAGCGATGTCTCAAGTGGCGCTTTCGACCAATGCCGACACGGCATGGCAAGTCGAGAATTATTCACTCCCATCGAATTCACTTGTCAATTCGCAGGGGCTTCGCATGGACGCGGGGCACTACAACCCGGAGTTGCTGAATGCCCTTCGCACGCTCCACGGCTCTGGTATGCGAGTTAAGCGGCTAGCGGAAATTTCAGCGGGTGTCTTTATTCCACCGAGATTCAAACGCATATACGTGGAAAAGGAACACGGTGTGCCATTCCTGCAAGGGACTCATATTGTCCACTTTCAACCAGCAGACCTGAAATACCTGTCGCGGACATCGCGGCGACTAGATAAGTGGATTATTGAAGCCGGTTGGATACTAGTGACATGTTCAGGAACCATTGGGCGCGTAACCATATGTCCTGCCGAGTGGGACAAGTGGGCGGCCTCCCAGCACATCCTGCGAATCGTTCCCGATGAAGATGTGTGCCCGGCTGGTTATCTTTGGTCATTTCTGGCATCGCCGCTTGGGCAAATCCAATTGACCGCGAACATTTACGGAGCTGTAGTTGACGAACTGACACAAGAACAGGCGCAGAGTATTTTGATTCCAGTGCCAGAGACTGTTGACGACAAACGGTTGATGTCTTCGGTAGACACCGCAATGCGAGAGGCTATTTCGACCAAGTCGCGAGCTGTGGCTTTGGCTGGAGGCGGCGTTCGAAATTTGTCGCAAAGGTTCGGCAACTAGCAGGCTGTTGAAAAACTCCATGTGGCGCCCTTCGACTTCGCTTCGCTACGCTCAGGACGAACGGAATCTTCATCAGAATTCCTTAACCGTTTGTCCTGAGCGTAGCGAAGCGAAGTCGAAGGGCGCCCACCCATGTCGCAGGGAGTTTTTCAACAACCTGCTAGGGAGCTGTTATGGCTAAGAATCGCAATTGCCGACGCGTGGAAATCGTCCACCAGGACCACCAGCCCACGAAGGCCGAAGCCGAGGAAGTAATCGTGCGGCGCAACAAGGACGGGTCAGGGGCCACGGCCAGGACCTTGCCCGTGCCCGTGCCGTTGTCCAGCCCGTCGAAGTAACCTACCTGGAAAAGCCCAAGAGATTGGTAGAGAGGTAGGGCTTGACAAATTCGGACCGGGATTGGGGAAATAGCCAAGCCCATAACTGTTAGGCGGGTTGGAATTTGGTATTGACCCCACACAATCACACCCAACTAAGCGAGTCCCCGGACCAGAAAACAGAAAGAGTAATCTCAGCGCTCTGAACCCGGGCGCCCGCACTCCTGCGGCTCACCGGATAACTTCAGCCTCACGCAGGTCCGCCAACTCCGCCTCCGTGAGCCCCAGCAGCCCTCCCAGCACCTCGTCGGTTTGCTGCCCAATGGCGGGGGCATCGTGGCGGATGGACGCGGGCGTTTGGGACATGTGGATCCACGGCGCCAGCAGGGTGGTGGGGCCGGCGGTGGGATGGTCGCGCTCGATGAAGGCGTTGCGCGCCTTGATGTGGGGGTCGTCCAGGACCTCGGCCTTGGTCAGCACGGGGGCGCCGAAGTAGCCGAGGTCGCGGACGGCGTCCCACAGCTCCTGCCGGGTGCGGGTGCGCGCCCAGTCCCGGACGAGCGGGTCCAGCTCGTCTTTGTGCTTGCGCCGGACGCCGGCGTCGGCGAAACGCGCGTCCGTCGCCAGCTCCGGCCGCCCCATCCTCTCCGCCAGCCGGCTCCAGCCGTCGTCGTCCAGGTGGGGGACCCGTAGCGTGAAGTAGCCGTCGGCCACCTCCATCGGCGTGTTGCCCACCATGTTGCCGGTGAAGTGCTCGTGCATGGAGCTGACCATGAAGCCCAGCACCGCCTCCTGCATGGACACCACGATCCTCTGGCCCTCGCCGGTGCGCTCGCGGGCGTGGAGCGCCGCCAGGATGCCCACGGTCATGCTGACGCCGGCGGCCTCGTCGCCGATGCCCAGGGACTTGGTGCCCTTGGCGCCGGCG
>JGIcombinedJ30088_10004294_pt1 | contig 12772 bp, 14 predicted proteins | sample PinacodermPK_FD_30088 | JGI IMG/M metagenome (IMG submission 30088)
CCCCGCCGTGACCGAGAACTGGTAGCGGCAGTCGATGCAGTCGTAGACGGGGCGGGTCTTGACGGCGCTCACGGTGAGGGAGCCGCAGCGGGGACAGGCGATGCCGTCCGGCCAGCGCAGGTTCTCAAGGAGCGCGCGGCAGGCGTCGTCGCTGCCGTAGCGGTCCACGAGTTCGAGGAGGTTCATGGTCATGGCTCAGCCCCGCAAGCTACCGAAGAAGGTGGACGAGGAGACGACCGACCACGAGCTCATCGAGATGCTGTTCGGCAAGCGTGCCGCAGCAGAACTGGAGCGGATGGCCGGTGTGCGTGCTCCCATAAAGCCATCCTAGAAGCAACCTGACTCTGTGTCAAGTGTGCAATCACGGATCGAGGCTGGAGTTATGGGGAACTAATGAAACTGCTGAGTATTTGCAAGCCGAAACCAGTTACGAGCAGGACCAACGCCACCCAAGACAGGAACGCGAAGCGCTTTCCCTTCTCACGAGCCCTTGAATCGATTCCCCACGTGAGGTGGCTAGCACCCGTCCTGCTAACACCCTCTGGAGGTAGACCGCAAAAGAAGAGCAATATCACCCCAATTATGTCAAGGGATAGTCCGACAGAATTAACGATGACCGGGATTGAGAACATCCCTGAGGCCTCCCGCGCGAGCTTATCCCCTTCGGGCTTCCTGCATTAGGGTTGGGGGTCACCGGCGCGGTCCCCGCCACGGCGGACGGGACGATGTGGGACGACGAATGGCGCGCCGGCGCCGATGAGCGTCGCGAGCAGGATCCGACACTTGCTGCGCTTGCGCAGGCAGCGTCGGCGGTAGCCAGCATACGAGTGCCCCGGCGACGGCGTCTCCATCATCTCGACGCCGTCTCGTAGTCGTCATGGTCCCTTTCGTGGTCCCTTTCGCCGGTGCGCAGACCTGCGCGTCCGTGCGTATGCGTACGTTCTCGCCGCCGGAATCAAACCTGTGTGCGCGGTGGTGCGCGTCCGTGCGCGTGGCAAGCCAATCTATGCGATCGAGGCGATCGAGGAGGAGGTCGATCCGGGGAAGTGGGTGCTCGTGGCCGAGTTCGACGGCTACACGCTGCCATCCTGGGACGGCCTGCCGGAACGCGCGCGTATGGCGCTGGTCGCGCTCAACGACGGCAAGCAGCTCCGACGGCGGGAGCGACACGGAGAAGACCGGGTACGCGAGCCTAGGGGTGCTGCAACGTGTTGATAAGCGAGGTCCCGGTACCGGCTATCACGCCGACGCGGGGCGCGCCTCGCACCCAAACGACAATCCCGCCGAGCTGCCGCCTACAACCCGACCGGCGAGTCGGATTGTGGCCTTCCCACCTCCATGCTGGCGAGACTGCTTCCGCCGAGTTGATTAAGAAACGCCGTCGTACCGCACGCTTACAACTCGACGCGGTATTGCCACGTACGCAGCAGGCCCTGAGCTGTGAGTCGTTCGTATCGCGAAGCAAACGGGTAGATGATGCTGGCTGCCTTCCCCCCGAGCTCACGCAAGTAATACAAGGCGAATCCAAGCACGTGTGGCTTCGGCCCTAGTGGGCATAGGTAGATATTCTGTGTGGGCCGACCCTGCGCCGCGGCCTCTCGTGCTTCACCCAACACGACATCATGCAGCACTTGAGCCACTGCGAAAGGATGGTTCGCTGCCGCGTATAGCCGTTGCTCTCGAGGGATATGACCAATAGACTCATGCGCTTCATGAATGCGCAACACACTCTCCTGGTACATGTGTGGCTGTAGTGATGGAAGACCCGTAAGGAGATATTTCTTGCTCGACGGCTTAGCCTCGCATGCACGGGCAATCTGTTCATAATCGTACCCAGCTCCTACAATAAGCACTTCGTTATCGATCCCCGCTCCGCGATGTATGCCCTCATATCCGGGAATCTGCTCGACCCGTTCGACCGGCCCAATGACGAACGCCGTATCCTCGTCCTCCCTGTAACGCACTGGATCGCTATATAGGACATCAATCTTCTTGACGCCCGAGTCGCGAAGCGCTCGCAGGAGCACGAGCAAGTGCGGCCTCACAAATCCGGTGCAGTCGACGCAGATACTCTTCCCGACGAGGGTCGTCTGCCGACTTCGGACGAATTCCAACAAGTCCGGCGGGTCAAACGAATCGGACAGCAGAATAGCATTACCCGGAAGATCCTCCGTGCGGAATCCGTACTCTGTGTGTACGAGCCACTGCTTGTGATCCGCCCGCACCTGATCGAATGGTTCTCGCACACGCTGCGTCTCGTCGTACGAAGACCAGAACACGTCCCAAGGTCCCGCTTGACTCAACTCCGAGGGCGCGAATGCTAAGCGCTCAAATGCGTAGTAATCCGCGCGTCGAAACACTGCCTGTATCTTACTCACTCAGCAATCTTCAGGGCTCCCTGGACCGGCCCGCGATCACGCCTTCCCCGTCCAAACGGTGGGTTCATTCTCCTCAACCTGACGTCCACCACCTGACTGAAGTCAATCGCATGCTCTGGGTCGAAGATGGCATTGACCTCTATCGCACTAAGGCGGATGGCACCACGGCGTGCAGTTGGCAAGTCCCAACGCGGACTCAACAGGCGGTTCAACTCGAACTTTGCCTCAGCCAGTCCCGAATTCCGTTCTTTCTGACCACCGTCGACCCTCACCAACAGCGCCCACTGCTCTGCCAGTTCGATGATCGCCCTTGCTCTCCTCGAGCAACTTGTGAGGTCGGCGCTAAAGCTGGCGAGCGAGCTTTCGACCGGCTTCGTAGAAAAGCGAAGCATCCGGAACATGTCGCCTAGGCGCCCAATGGCGTCGTGGACGTTATCACCGTCAGTGCCCATCGGCTTGGCATCACGAAAGAACCACTCTGCTGCTTCGAGCACGCCCAGCCGTTGCGCCTCGAGCGAGATCTTCCCCGACCGAAACGGCCTCTCCCCAGAGAAAGCAGCCCAACGATAGATGTTCTTGAGCGTTACAAGAAGGTTCCTAGGTAACCCGTGCGACATGGCAATAAACTCGCGCATGCCAGCGTAAACCGGCGATCTACCTAGATCTCGGTAGAGCTGCGCTTGGAGGTCACTGCCATAGTACTCAAGCACGGTCTTCTGGTAGTCGGCTAGGTTTACGGTACGTCTTCGGCTACCCATGACTCGACCACGCGCTATGTCCCCTGCCTCCGCTGTAAGATCGCGTCCCCTCCTCCAGGCCCGGTACACAAAGAGTATGTTCACTTTCTCGAGAAGCGGACTTGACTCTACCGCCACAGCGCCAACAATCTGGTCCACTTCATCGGTCGTGGCAGCCCAATGGCGCCCAAGATCCTGCCGAAGTTGCAATAGGTGGGGACGCTCATCAGGAGCAAAGCGCTCTGATACCAGCCTCTCTACGTGATCGCGCCCCGCGGTTTCGAAGAACGCGTCGAGTTGACCCTTGAGCCGGGTTACTCGGAATTCATCCATCAAGCCATGCTCTGTCAGTCGTCTCGCGACGACCCTGTCACAGAAGTCAGCATATCGTCGCCTGCCACGGCGACTCGTGTACTTTCGGTCCTGCCGGATCTCATCGAATTCGGAACCTCGGCGGTTTTCTTCACCAGGTGTCAAGGTAGCGTATGTTCGCAGACCGTACGTGCGTACTCCAACCATAAACGATGTTCCTGGTCGTTTTTCCCGTATTAGAGAATTCACATACCGCTGCTGCGATTCGGCGAAATTCTCTAGTTCATCGATCAGGTAGAGAAACAGGACATTCTCCAGCGGCTGGTAGTGTTTCCGTATAGCTTCTGGGACACCAAAGACCAACTCTGCGGGATTCGATGTCAGGGTGAAGTGAATTGGCCGCTCAGGAGTTAGCGCGGCATCGTTTATGACTCGATCCATTTCTCGCTGAATCGCGAACAGCTCGTCCTGTATAGCATCCAAAGAATGGCTGACCTTACGTCGGTCATCAAAATCGATATACCCGGCGATCTCGGCAGCAATGCTGGCCTCAACGTCGCGCGCTAGAGGATCCGAGGTAGCGATCGTCGAGAACGCGTCGAGAGCAGCTTGCGCCAGCCAGACGTCCATGTAGTGCGAGAATACCGCTTCCCAAGTTTCGTCGTTCTGACCGCGACCGCGGAATCGACTAGAGTTGAGTCCGCTGCAGAGGACATAGATTCCAAGAATGCCGTCGTCGACAACTTGATCGAGTGGTACCGTGTCGCTACGAATAGCTTGTACGGGTGCTGAGAAGTGGCGCATTAGGTGGGTACGGCCAGTACCCTTGCCTCCCACTATGATCCGCGGCGTCGGTGACTTCACGTTCAGCCACGTGGCGAACCCGCCATGCTGAGGCCAATCGACCCAATTCGCCTTGATCTCTTTGTCAGTGAAGTCTACCGCTTTCGTGACGGCAAAGGGGTTCATCCATTCGGCCACATTTTTGGTGTCGAAGCGATCCTTGTTCACAGGGCACCTCCCGCCACCGATAGCTTCGAGATACGAGGGAAAATGGGAGACCAAGGATGCCCCGGAGAAGCGCCGGCCCAGAAGATCGGAAGCGTATTATCGGGAACATTGTGGCTGAATCCAAGAAGAAGTTGGGAGTTCTCGTATCCCAAGGGGTGATCCGGCACCAGTGTGCCACCGTAGTGGCGCGACACTTCCTCCGCCACGGTGGCCTCGATGCCAGGCGGAGGGTTCATGAAGAGCTGCGAGTCGGGCCCAAAGGCTCTGTAGGTATCGTCCAACTCCGAGACCGCACTGACACAGTCGAAGCGCCCAGCTGCGCGCACGCGGGCAAGGCCAGCGGTTGTACCCAGCATCGTGAGATACCAGACCTCGATCACAATCTGGCTGCGTAAAGCCGCCTGACGCACCACTGGAAGGTACTTCGATGCCACATCCGTTGCCTGCGTGCCCGTGCCGCAAAAGTCGTCGATGAAGATTATTCGCGTCACGCCGGGATCCGCCCACTCGGTGTCCTTGGCGTTCAGCGCACCGGAGAACAGCTCATGAAAGACCAGAAAATACTCTATTGGCAGACTGTTTGCGAGACGAAAGTCATAGAGAATATGAGTGCTGCTTTCTGCAGGATTACCGAGACCAATGAAACGAGTGGAAGCTAGTTCGGTTTCGAAAGCCTGATGTATTCTGTCGAAGTCATTTGGGTCGGAGACCGATGTTCGTGCCTTTATTGTTAGTGGGTGGCGAACAAGGTCTTGGAACATCGAGCGCAGTAAGACACGAATCTCAGGACTTCCGTAGTAGAGGAAACGAGAAAGTAGGTACAGTGCATGGCGCTGCTCGGCATCTTGCAGAGTGTGGCTTCCGCTAAAGTTCCGCAGCCACTGTTGGACAGATGGCAGATCGGCGCGATACTCCCAGAGGAGCTCGTTGAGGACCTTTATCTTCTTGAACAGGTCAAGACCGTTACTCGTTGACACGGGTTCCGTCATCTTGCGGTCATCCGAGTTCGGCAGGGCGGCGGAGCCAGGCGATGTACTCATGGTCGATACGACCAGCCGTACTGTGTCGCTGTGTCAGGAGGCCGCGGCTCGGGATTGGGTCAATGAGCGTAGCGATCGAATCGAGACCCACCTTCCTGCCAGCCCGGTGGAAAATGCGATCTGCCGGGAATGGCACCCCGGCCAATGTGCTCCTGCCTAGTGTGACGAAGAGGTGACCGCCTGGACGGAGCACGCGTCGGCACTCCTCGGCAAAGTCCCACATGTAGCGCGAGTAGTCGGAAGCCATCCGCGCGCGGACCGGGTTCGCGTCATACACCTCACGCACCAGACTGTCCACGTAGTGGTCTCCAGTCAAGAGACCACCGACCGCCTCAGCGCCTACGGTGACCGCCTCTGTGCCGAGTGTCGCGCGGTCCAACATTCTCAGTTGGGACTGAGGGAATCCGCTGAGGAGCAATTCAAGTTTCATACTTCGCACATACTTCTGCGCACCGCAGTACGGCGGCGATGTGATGATGGCATCGATGGAGTCGACGTCGAGACCAGTGCGCGCCGCATGGGCACTAGCGTCGGCGAATCGCGTAGAGCCGAGCGTGGTTTGCACGGCGTGCAGCTCAGACATTCGCCTGATGTTCGCGGTCGCTGCTTTCAGGAAGGCCGAATAAACGGAAGCGGTCGTCACCGATTGAGCATGTCCGAGCGCCCTGCGGTAGCGAGCTCCAGCAGACTTGGCGCGGACCCCGCTGAGGCGCACCAACGGTGGGATGGCCGGATCGGCCGTCGATAGTCGGCGAACCGTGCTGGTCATGGTCACAAGGAAAAACGCTCGGCAATCAGGATCCGTGACTTCAGCGATTGCACGCGCAAGACGATGGAGGCCAGCTCGCGCAGCGGGCAAGAGCCAGTATTCAAGAACAGAGTTCGGGGCCGGCGCAGAGCGGTACCGCTTCGCTTTCGCCAGGAGCGCTGCGAGCTGGTCCGTCAGGAAGTGCGGATCGACCGGAGTCACCTTAACGCGACTAATGAGCAGTGCGAGTGGGTTGATGTCTAGTCCAACAGCATCTAGCCCTCTCAGATTTGCCTCGAGCAGAACGGTGCCTGATCCGCAGAACGGATCAAGAATAGTCGCCTCTTGCGGCAGATGCAGATTGTCCAAACACACTGCGGGTATCCGATGGAACATCTTGGCTGGATACGAATGCAACCAGTGCGTGAAAACGTCTCTACGGCCTGTACCTCCGCCTTTTTGTCTAAAACTGACTCTTATTTCAGACTCGTGTTTTTCTTTGCGGTGCAACTGGCTTTGGAAGTCAGCAAGAGCCACTTGGGCATCGACGGTGTCAGTGAGCATGTTACTCTTCCTCGAGACCGAGTGCTTTTGAGACGATAGTCGCAGAAGGCCTCGTAAGTAGGCGGGAGCCAGTTCCTGACAATGCCTTGATTTCGCACACCTTAGACGGTGTGGTGCACTCGTGGCACATCAGATACCGAATCAGCCTGCGGTCATCCGAAGCAAGTCGAGTGTCGCTCCCGTACGACACACGTGCCGTCTGCACGATCGCGCCATCCTCGCCCAAACCGGGCGCGTATACTACACCTCCTCCGACAAGGCGCGGCGCGGGCCCGCTCTCAACCCGTCTCCAGGAACGCGCGCAACAGATCGGGCGACCGTCCTCGTTGAGCCGAGGGCCCTTTGCACAGTGGCAGTCGTGTCGGCTCGAACGCATGGCGCGCGCACTGCGCCGCTCGCTGGCGCAGTGTCCGGTCGCCCTCCTCAGTCGAAGGACTGAGGGAGCCAAGAGTCGAGAAGTGGCGCGGACCACCAACGGTCGGTCGCTACTCACCGCGGAGGCCGATTCACCCGAGTTGCCGGACGAGGCCGGAGGCCGACCAATGCGCGGGCTCGGGATGAGGGAGCGTCGGCAGTTGGAGATCTTGGAGCCAGATTCCACTGCGTCTCCACCGCCTCGGACGCGATTCTAGACCGTATGGAGCGCCTCACTCCGATTCACTGATGTGGTTCTGCGTGTGGACGCAGAACGGGATCAGGGAGGGGATGAGGTATGGAGAAGCAGACGACGTACGTGGGGATGGATGTACACGCGCGCACGATCCGTGTGGCGGTACTCGGTCCGGGAGGGGCGCAGCGGGAGGAGTGGGGCCTCGCGAACGAGCCGAGGGCGGTGGCCAGCCTCGCCAGGCGGCTCCTGCGCGGGACACCGGGTTCGGTCGTCGCATGCTACGAAGCGGGTCCCACTGGCTTCGCGCTGATGCGCCAGCTCCGGGCGAAGGGCATCGACTGCCGGGTCATCGCCCCGGCGCTGATCCCGCGCAAGCCGGGCGACCGGGTGAAGACCGACCGGCGCGACGCGCGGAACCTGGCAGAGCTGCTGCGGGCGGGGCTTCTCACCGAGGTCCATGCTCCGACCCCCGAGCAGGAGGCGGTGCGCGACCTCTCCCGGGCGCGCGAGGACGCGGTTGCCGACCGCAAGCGGGCGCAGCACCGGCTCGCGAAGCTGCTGCTGCGCCGCGGGCTCAGCTACGGCAGGAGGAACTGGACCCTAGAGCATCGCGCCTGGCTGCGCAGGCTCAGCTTCGACCACCCGGCGGCGCAGGCGACCTTCGACGGCTACCTGCGCACACTCGAGGCGGCGGAGGAGCGGGCGCGGACGCTGGAGCAGGAGCTGCTCGCCTGCGCGGAGGGAGACGACTACCGCGAGGCGGTGGGACTCCTGCGTTGCTTCCACGGGGTGGACACCGTCACGGCGATGACGCTTCTCGCTGAACTCGGAGACGTCAGCCGGTTCGGGAGCGCCCGGCAACTGATGTCCTACCTCGGGCTCACACCCAGCGAATACAGCAGCGGCGCCCGCCAGCGTCGGGGCGAGATCACGAAGGCGGGCAACAACCACGTCCGCCGCGTGCTGGTGGAGAGCGCCTGGCACTACCGGCACCCGCCCCGGGTGGGAGTGGGCCTGCGCCGGCGCCGGGAGGGGCAGCCGGGCTGGGCGGTGTCGATGGCGGAGGGGGCGCAGCGACGTCTGCACCGCCGCTTCCGGCTGCTGACCGAGCAGGGGAAACGCTCGCCCGTGGCGACCGTCGCCGTGGCGCGCGAGCTCGTGGGCTACCTGTGGGCGGTGCTGCGCATTGGGGCCGAGCACCGGATGGCCGCCTGAGCGAGAGGAGGTCCGAAGGGAGAGATACCAACCCTGGAGGCGGGAGCGGTCGCGTCCGGGGCGATGGGGGATCGGCGGCCTCCGGTGGGTGCGCTTGACACCGAGGCACTCCATATCAGTCGCCCTCATGGTCCCTTTCGTGGTCCCTTTCGCCGGTGCGCGGACCTGCGCGTCCGTGCGTATGCGTACGTTCTCGCCGCCGGAATCAAACCTGTGTGCGCAGTGGTGCGCGTCCGTGCGCGCGGCAAGCCAATCTGGGGGTCAGGAGGTCGCAGATTCAAGGCGCTTGCGTCTCTCCGGTCTCGGCAGAGGGAGCGGTGTCCCCGGACCAGAGGCTCGCAGAATATCATCGGCGGCAGTCGTGCCGCATTGACGGCGAATGCCTACGAAATGCCTACAACTGATCAGGCTTGTGATCACCGAACGAGTGGCGCCGAACGCCCCGCAGAGGCCGTCGCAGGTTTGAAATTGGCGGAGGGGGTGGGATTCGAACCCACGGTGCGTCGAAACACACGACGGATTTCAAGGCCGCTCCCTTAAACCACTCGGGCACCCCTCCACGAGCGATCCTAGCGCCTGCCACCACCGCAGCGCCGGAGGCCGCGTCGAGCAGCGCCCAGCCGTATGGGGCAGCGGCGTAGACTGAGCGCGCATCCGTCGAGGTAGCGATGAGCCTGAGCGACGGCGACCGCCGCGAGATCATCGAGCTGGCCGCTCGCTACAGCTGGGAACTCGACGTGACGCGCGATGCCGCCGCGGTGGCGGCGACTTTCACCGAGGACGGCCTGTTTGTCGGCGATACCGGCGCCGTGTCGCGCGGGCGGGCACAACTAGTCCGGCACTTCGAGCGGACCTGGGAGCGATGGGCGCGGCGCTCCCCGCTGCGGCACTGGACGACGAACCACGTCATCACGGGAGACGGCGACGAGGCGACCCACACCTGCTACATCCTCCTGATCGCGCTGGAGGACGCCGGGCCCCGTGTCGACAGGACCGGCATCTACCGCGACGCCCTGAAGCGCGTCGATGGGCGCTGGCTCTTCGCCGAGCGCCACGTCTCGATCGATCAGTACCCGCGCTCCTGAGGGAGGGGTTGCGGACACCGGTGCGGTATGGTGGCCGGCAGGCACGCCTACGCGCGGCCGAGCGGCGAGTAGCCGCCGGCGCGGCCTAGGGAGCGAGGTGACGAGGTGACCGGTGGTGCGCCGGACGCCCTCCCGACGGTCTCCATCAACGGGGACACCGTTGCGCTTCGCTACATGGAGCCCGGCGACGCCGACGCGGTGCTGGCGTTCGCGCGGTCGGTCCCCAAGCACGACCTGATGTTCCTGCCGACCGACATCACAACGGTCGAGGGCGTGAACGGCTGGGTCGACGACGTCCTGCTCGGCCTGGCGTCGGTGATCCTCGCTACGCAGGCGGGCGAGATCATCGGCTTCGGAGCGGTGGCCCGGCACGAGGCCATCTGGATGCGGCACATCGCCAATCTCCACGTCGTCGTCGGCGAGTCGCGGCGGGGACGGGGTCTCGGCCACCGCCTCGCCTCCGAGGGTCTCACGCTCGCCCAGGGACTCGGCGTCCGCCGCGTCACGACGCAGATGACTCTGGACCAGATCGCCGCGATGCGGACTTTCCGGGCGCTCGCCTTCGTCCCGGTCGCCGTCTTGCACGATCAGGTCAGCGACACGAACGGCGAGACCTACGACCTGCTGCTGATGCATCGCGACATCGCCCCGGGCGAGACAACGTAGCGTCGCTCGGGCCGCAACGGTCTCACCATCCGGGCACGCCCGGCGCCTCCCGCCCCGCGCGCCGCGCAGCACGGCGGCCGCGCGCGCTGTAGGGTCGCCACGACACCGCCGTCCCGCGGCGGAGCGAGGGAGCCCCACGGTGATCTACGAACTCCGCGTCTACACGGCCCTCCCGGGACGGCGGGAGGCGATGCTCGCCCGTTTCCGAGACCACACGACCCGCCTCTTCGAGAAGCACGGGATGCGGAACATCGGGTACTGGACCAACTACGCGGGTGGACGCTACGGCGAACTCGTCTACCTGCTCGCGTTCGACGACGTCGCTCAGCGTGAGCGCGCGTGGGCCGCCTTCAGCGCCGACCCCGAGTGGCGCGAGGCGTACGAGGAGTCCGAGCGCGACGGGCCCATCGTGAGTCACAGCGAGAACCGCCTGCTCCAGCCGACGGACTTCTCGCCTCTGCGCTGACCCCATCCCCACCTGCCGGCCGGGACTGCAGCTTGAGGGGGTCGTGGGCGCGTGCTAGGATCACCACCGGCGTCGCCTCTCGAGGATGACGTGGGCGGCGCCCACGTCTTTTTTTTGGCCCGGCGCGCGGCCACCATCCGTTCGCGGCCCCTTGAGCGGCACCGGAGAGACCATGAAGAACGATTTCGTCGTCGCGATCACGCAGCTCTCGGCCGAGAAGAGCCTCGACACCGACACCGTCTTCGACGCGGTCGAGTCGGCGATGGCATCGGCGTTCAAGAACGACGACCTCCTCTATGCCGACGTCGTCGTGAAGATCGACCGCGACTCCGGCGAGATCGACGCCTGGCGGCGCTACGAGGTGGTCACCGAGGAGGAGATCGAGGACGACGAGCTGCAGATCTCGCCCGAGCGGGCAGCCGCGATGGGCCACCCCGGCCTCGAACCGGGGGGCGAGGTACTCGAGCCGATACCCCAGAGCCCGAGCACGGGGCGCATCGCCGCCCAGACCGCGAAGCAGGTCGTGCTGCAGCGACTGCGCGAGGCGGAGCGCGAGGCGGTCTACAGTGAGTTCACCGGCAAGGAGGGTGAGCTCGTCTCCGGCACCGTCCTCCGCGTCGAGCAGGGACGCCACGTCATCATCGACCTCGGACGCACCGAGGCCGTACTTCCCATGTCCGAGCAGGTGCGACCGGAGCACTACCGCGTGGGCCAGCGATTGCGCGTCTACGTGAAGGAGGTCTACCGCGCCTCGAAGGGTCCGCAGGTCGTGATCTCGCGCTCGCACCCGGAACTCGTCCGGCGGCTGCTCGAGCTCGAAGTGCCCGAGATCGCGCGCGGCACGGTGGAGGTGATGGGAATCGCGCGCGATCCCGGATACCGCTCCAAGGTGGCGGTGATCTCCCGCCAGCACGGCATCGATCCGATCGGAGCCACGATCGGGATACGCGGCTCGCGCATCCAGAACATCGTGAACGAGCTCAACGGCGAGCGGATCGACCTGATCCGCTGGGATCCGAACGACGCCGTGTTCGTGACCAGCGCACTGCGCCCCGCCGAGGTCGTCTCTGTGAGGCTGGATGCCGAGACGAAGACGGCGTTCGTCGCCGTGCCGGACAAGCAGATGACCCTCGCCATCGGCAAGGAGGGCCAGAACGCGCGCCTCGCCGCCAAGCTCACGGGCCGCCGGATCGACATCCAGGCGGAAGGCTCGCTGATCGGCTCCGGGGCAGACCTCTACCCGCCGCCGGAGCCGAACATGGAGGCCATCCCTCGCGCGGACGTGGCGCCCGAGCCCTCGCTGCCCCCGCTTCCGGCGCCGGTCGCGGCCGGTGCCGACTACCAGCGTCCGGGGCTTCCCGGATCATCGCCACCGGCCGCTCCGGCCGCGGCTCCGGCCGATGCCGAGCCCGCGCTGACACCGGAGCAGGAGGTGCTGGCCGGCTTCGTGGAGGAGGAGGAGGCTGCTGCGCCCGTCGCAGAGGCGCCTCCGACGCCTCCCCGGGCCCAGCCCGCGGCACCGACCACCGGCCTGCGCTTCGCCGAGGAGATCTCCGGCCTGGCGCGCGAGGAGGAGCCGGAGGACCGCCGGCCCCAGCGGCGCCAGCGGCGGACCGGCGGGCGCGGCGGACGTGCCGCCGGTGCCGAGCGTACCCCGGCCGCGGCGCGCGAAGGACGACGCTTCGAGATCGACGAGGAGGAGATCGAGGAGGGACTCGCCGAGCTCCACGGGGAGTACGGAGACGACTACACGGACGAGGAGGAGTAGCGACACGCCACAGGAGGCCACCACCAGACATCGCCCGCCCTACGCGCCGGACCCGATCCGGCACCGGCCGCAGCGCAGCTGCGTCGCCTGCCGGGCCAAGCGCGCGAAGAGCCAGCTGACCCGCCTCGTACGCGGGCGGGACGGCTCCGTCCAGGCCGACCCCGGCGGGCGA
>JGIcombinedJ30088_10004303_pt1 | contig 12766 bp, 8 predicted proteins | sample PinacodermPK_FD_30088 | JGI IMG/M metagenome (IMG submission 30088)
GCGGCGCAGCTCGGTGGCCATCGCGGTGACCCGGTCGGTTTCCTGCAGGCGGGTGTGGGCGATGCCGCGGATGGTGACCGGCGCCTTGGCGAACGGCGCGATTGCCGCCAGCGTGGGCGCGGTGTCGCTGATCGGGGCCAGGTTCACGTCGACCCCGGCGAGCTGGGCGGGCCCCTGCACGGTGACCGTGTCGCCGCGCCAGCGCACCTTGCAGCGCATCTGCCGCAGCACTTCCAGGAACGCCAGGTCGCCCTGCAGCGAGCTGCGCGTCAGGCCGGCCACGGTTACCCGCCCACCGGTGACCGCGGCGGCCGCGAAGAAGTAGGAGGCGTTGGTGGCGTCCGGCTCGATCACCATGTCCACCGGGTGGTAGCGCTGGCCGGCGGCGATGTACAGGCTGCTGCCGCCGCCGGCGTTCACGCCGAACTGCTCCATGAGGCGCGTGGTCATGCCCACGAACGGCTTCGACACCAGCTCGCCGGTGATGTGCAGGGTCGTGCTGGTTTGGGCCAGCGGCGCCACCATCAGCAGGGCGGAGATCGGCTGGCTGCTGCGCATGCCGGAGATCTCCAGGTGGCCCCCCGCCAGCCCGGCGCCGCAGATCGTGAACGGCATGCGCGGCGGCTCGCTGTCCGAGGTGATGCGCGCGCCCTGGGCGGTCAGCGCCGCGAGCAGTTCGTCGATGGGGCGTTCGCGCATGCGCGGCACCCCGTCCACCGTGTAGCAGCCCTCGCCAAGGGCCAGCAGCGCGGTCAGGAAACGCGCCGCCGTGCCGGCGTTGCCGACGAACAGGTCGGCCTTCTGCGCCGGGATGGCGCCGCCCTGGCCGTCGACGCTGATGATCGCCGCATCGGCATCTTCCCGCACCTCGATGCCGAGCGCGCGGAGCGCCGCGCCGAAGTAGTGGGTGTCGTCGCTGAACAGGGCGTTGTGCAGGGTCGACGTGCCCGAGGCCAGCGCCGCCATGCACATGGCGCGGTTGGTCAGGCTCTTGGATCCGGGTACCCGCACCTCGGCATCGACCGGTGCGCCGGCGGGAGTGATGGCTTGAACGCTCACCCCGCAATGGTGCCGCACGGTGCCGCGACCATGCAAGGGCCGATTCCCATTTTGAGCCGCATCTGTCGCGCGTCCGAGGACCTGTATCTGTCGATGCCCCAGCGATATGTGAGGATCATCTCATTGGCCCGATGCGACATCGGGGAGACTCAATCCATATTCAGCGCCTCAGCGCCTAGTAGATGAGTTGAGACACGTCCGCTCGTCGGCTCGGCATGTTGTGCGGGTCGAATTGTCTTGCCACACAGATTCGATCAGTTCGCTGTTTCGAGACACTTCCGTTGCCGCCTCATAATTCGCTTGCCCAAGGACCTACACCGGCAACGATTGAGCGACCCAAATAGCTCTTTTCGAGTTTCTCGTCGCGTTTCGTAAGCGCCCGCTGCATGGCCCGATGGTTGATTCTATGATGAGCAATCTTGAGACGCAAGAGATCGCTCATCTCGCTCTCCTCAAGGGATGTCTGCTTGGTCCAAATCGATGACCTTCGATCGGCTGAACGAAGAAACAACACCCAGGCTGCGTACGCCCGATCACGATCAGGCGACTGAAGAAACACTTCCCACCAGTACCGCGCACAGGCCTCTGTCCACCGCGAGCGTGCTGCTCTCTGGAGAAGCTCCGCCGCGTCCGTTTCGATCTCACCATCTGACCATGCTCCTTCGACGGGCAGCCTGTTGTCTATCGTGAACCCGGCGAGTACTTCCGCCCGCTTGTTCCTCCAGGTGGTCGAGGAAGCCCTATCCGAGGAAATTGTGTTTTTCAGCCAGTCGCTCCTTCCGTTGTAGGTTGCGGCGAGTGCGATGTCGAATAGCATCCGATCGTTGTGGCAAAAGCCAAATCCGAGCAACTCACAGCGAAGATTCGACACTTCCGGTGAGTCTGGTACGCGAAAGGCCATGTGTAGAAGATCATCCACACCACCGCCACCCACATACGTCGTAGCCAACGTCCGTCGAAGTGTGCACCACAACTTGGTCCCACGCGGAGGATCATGTTCCATCAGCGCTTCGCACAGGCCAAGAAACGTGCCCTCAGCGAGGCGGACCCGCCGTATGAAGTCCCTCGTGGGCTCCGACCAGCCTACAAGCCACCGATCCACCACATCGGGAGCGTGTGCCAGAACAGCCCTTAAGTCTTCCATATGAAGGTCGACCAAGTAGAGACTCGCACCCGATCTCCAAGCGGTCTTGGCATGCCTCTCGGCCGTGGCGATCGCGCCACGGTGTGCTCTAAGCTGTTCTTCAGGATTCCCGATCCATGGGAGGCCCTCCCCAGACTGCGTCGGCCGCGGGGCAACCGAATAGGCGAATGGAAGGTCTTCTCGCAGGGATCGGTCGACCGATAGGTCGATTCCGGGATCTAGTAGATCGAGTGTAGAATCCGTAAGCACACGTCCGAAGAGCTCGATCGCCAGGTCGAGTTCGGCGGGGTTGCATCCGCGGCGACGTGCTGACTCTAGGAGCCGCCACGGCGCGAGGCGAGAAGCAATCTCTTCGAAAGGAGTGTCGTCGGTTGCCTCAATAAGCGCGGACGTCCCATAGTGATTCACGAATATGTCTTCGGTCACGCTCCATGACCACCCCCGGGCAACCAAGGCTCGGCCAAACTTGACAGGGTCGGACGCGCTGAGTATGCCGAATGCAGATATTTTGGTTTCAGTCCTTGCCGCGCTATGCGCGATCTCGTGAACCCAATCCCATGACTCCTCGTTCAGATCCACCGGATGAAGCGACAACAAGACAAGCAGGAGGTGTTGTTGTTCTTTAGATCCTTCTCGATACTTGCGGACTAGTATCTCTATATCCGTGGCATCTGGCCGACGAACGATATATTGGAATTCTATCGGAACGAAGTCCAACTCCGCTTGTATGATCGATACAAACTGTCGGTGTACGTCGAAGTTAGCAATCTCCGAGAGAAGAAGATTCCAACATACGACAGGCTTGTCATATTCGTCAAGTTCGCTAGAACGCAGGCGAAGGACGCGAGCGGCTTCTGCTTCGGCGCGATGCGTCAAAAGCATGTAATCCGTACAATGAAGAGCCAACCAATATCGGGCATCGATCGGACTGTCTTTCATACCTCTCAGCTTGGCCCTCAACAACGATGCGAGTGCACTGGGGTTACATCGGGCGAGAGCTGGCTCGATTCTTTCAAACTCAATATCGTCGATGGCCCTGACTGGGCGGCGAGTCAACTTTGTGACATCAATCCGTTCGGTGTGCTGTCCGATTTCGGATACGAACGTCTGGGCGGGTCGAAGGTGAGGATCGAACCACAGATCGCCTAGTCGCTGCACACGGTGAGGGACGGAAAGGTCGGTTGCGCGTAGTATAAGCGGGGCGTGGCGTCGTTCAAGGGGGAAAAAACTCGTCTCTGGATGAGAGAGATAGTCTGTTCGGTAGGACCATGAACGATCGAACTGAGGGTCAATAGAAGCGGCTACCCTGTCATCCTCGGCTTGCCCCGTGAGCCAAAGCAAGAGAGCGGAGATCCGCGACGGGAGATCGGGGTGCAATCCGGGCTCGGGGATACGCTGACGAACTTCGTGGGACAAGCGGCGCAGAGCCTCGGCGGTCTCGTCAGGATCGACTTCGTTAAGCAGACAGATCCACCTAAGACCGCCCCAAGCGGGACTCGTATCGGCCACAGCGAGGGCGGCAGCAGCGTTAGCTAAGACCGGCAAAGCTCGGGCGATTGGAAACCCCTCAATGATTGAGGGCACTATTCGCGCGATTGTGTTGTCTGAGTGGTTGACGAGATCCAGTTTGCACCCGGCAACCATTAGGGATCCCGAGGAATCACGACCGATCCGCTCAATGAATCGAACTGAGCGGCGTTTCTCAAACTCATCGTCTCGGACCCGTCGTGGATCGACCTGACGAGAGACAGTACGCAGCCACCGGCACGACCGCCCGAGAATCGTCACTATGGCGGTCTCGCTATTTCTGGGGATAGAGCGTAGCGCATAGGAAGCCCAAAGGCGAGCGGCGCCGTACACTCGGCCCTCCGAATGCTCGATCGCGTCTAACAGGGCATTGAGTAGACTTGGCGCGAGCGCTACCAACTCCTCGCGATGGTGGTCGGGGATATTTTGGCTCTGCAGCCAGGCGGTCACAAGAACCCCAGCGATGGATCTGTTCGGGCTCTTCTGCGCGACCAGAATGGAAACTGCCGCACGGAGGATCTCGCTTCTCTGGTCAAACCCAGATATCGGGTCCAGCCACTCCACAAGTTTGGCATGCCGATCTGAGAACGACACTACGTTTGTGCCATCGAGGTACGCCAAGAGAGCCGCTCCGAGAGCATGGTTCACCAACGTCCGGTCTATCACCAACTCGCCCGATACGTTCGCGACCATACCACCGTCGATGATGTCGCTAAGCCGATCATATACCTCGTTTTCGTTGAGGTAAGGTTGTCTCACGGTTTCGCTGAGAGCTTTCCGCGACAAGACTCGTGTGCCGTCTCGCCACCTTGCGGAAATCTCCCTTAGCCACTCATGCCATTCGTCCACGCTAAACGACCTCTGGCTCAGAGCCCCGAAAGATTCGCGTCCGTATTCCCATAGCAGTCGATGTACGGTAACTTCCGCCGCGTCGACCAGTTCGTTCCTAAAACGTATCACGAGTTCGAATAGCCGCGGCGATTTTGCTAACTGGATTACCTCCGGATACAACTCTGTCTTCTTGACGCCATGCAGGACGAGTAATCTGTCAAGCTCACCGCCCACGGCCGAGTCATAGCGATCAACATTGATTCGCACGGAGGAAGCAAAGAGTCTGTTAAGGTTGTGCAACCTATTCTCGAAATAGTCACTGCGGCAGCTCACGATAACCCGTATACGATCCGCGAATTGAGTACCCTGAAGAATTTGTATTGTTCGATCCCAGACAACCGACGAGTTCTGGTTTAAACCATCAAAAAAAATCGCAACCGCGGGCCCTTGATCGGGTGGACGCGATAGAAACCGATCAACCCGACCGAGCCAATATTGCCGATTTCTAACACCGGTCATACCGTGTAGTTCATCTGCTATTAGTTCCTTTATTCCGGTAGCCGACTCCACCGTGGTCACCGCTGTCAAAGATGGTATTGTGAGGACAATCGGAAGCCGATCCTTGACGTCGGTCAACCAGTCGAGTGTTGCCCATGTCTTTCCGACGCCGTCGAGTCCAACGACGGCGGCCGGTACATCAATTGGCGAGTCTCGCCACCAGCCACTTAGCGCTTCATATACGGTCATGCGCCGAATTCTTCGCTGCTGAGCGCCACCGGCAGCATTGTACCCGAGCGTGGCAATTGCCTCTCGTGGGGAATTCCATACTTCCATTAGCTTCTGGTGCGAGCGGCTTCTTACAGACAGAAAACCGATACACCAAGCTTGAAGCTCGCGCCTTAGTGTTTCAACAGTTGCCCTCGAAGTTGATTGAAGAGAGCGGGCTAACTTGCCTGCTTCGCTCGATATCTCCTTCGCGACCAGTTCGGGACCAACTGCACACAGAGCCGCAAATCGCGGGATCGGTCTATCCAGCCAATCAACGACTACAACCGGGACACCGATTCGCTCGGCTTTCTGATCAAGCGAATGTACAAGTTGCTCTGGAACGGGGCGAGTTGTGACGAGGACCCAAGCCTCGAGTGCCTCATCGCGCGCGAGCGCCTGATCAATCTCGCCAAGCAACTCGCGTTCGTCCAGGCTGGTGGTATCCCTGTACTTCTTACATTCAATGCGAAGTTGGCGCCCGTTCCGGCCAGCGGTGCCGGCGTCCGCGCCGTGTTGAAAACCAGGCTTAGCTACCGCAATGGGAATGCCGAGAAGACGAGCAATCAGAGAGGCCGCAAGGCGTTCGACTTGCGACGCCGTAGCACGTTGCAGATGCTGCTTGAGCTCATTTTGTTCGTGGTGCCTATCCATCGACATAACTAACCAAGTATCGTTGTGACTTGTTGGCGGCGCAATGCCTTGTCACAAAGTACGTCCTCGACAGACTACGGAACTGTTATACCAGTGCGTGCGCTTGTAGAGGCCGATCGTAGCGAGTAGAAAACATCGACAGTATAATACGAGGCGAAGGGAGTGTCGAGGGATCAGCACCGGGGGTGATAAACCGAGCGAGTTGCCAGCTCTTCGGATGTGGTATGGGTTGACGGTGAGGACGTGCGCGGGGGGTGGCACAGATGACAAAATGTGTTAGCATTGGGTGAGGTTGTTGGCCTTGGAACGAACAGGCCACCGGCCATATCGAGGCAGGCGAAGGAGAATGAGCATGGAAAAGACACCCGTTATGTCCGCGCAGGGGGCGCCGCCGGGCGGGCCGTATACGCCGGCGCTGCGCTGGGGGGAGTTGCTGTTCGTGTCCGGGCAGGTGGGGGTCGATCCAGCCACCGGAGAGCCGGTGGAGGGTGACTTCGCCGCCGAAGTGCGGCAGGTGCTGAGCAACGTGCAGACGCTGGTGGAGGCGGGCGGTTCGTCGATGGACAAGGTGCTGCGGGCCACCGTGTACCTGACCGACATGGCGCTGTTCGCAGATATGAACGCGGTCTACGAGGAGTTCTTTCCCGAGCCGCGCCCGACCCGCAGCACGGTACAGGTGGGCTTGGCAAGAAACTTCCGCGTCGAGATCGACGTAATCGCCCACACCTGACGTCCGGGCACTGTGGAAACCACCCGGCACCAGGTCCACTTCGCCGACGCGCGCCGGATGGACGCGGTGCCCGACGGTTCGGTGTCGCTGGTGGTGACCTCGCCCCCCTACCCGATGATCGAGCTGTGGGACGAGCAATTCGCCGCGTCCGATCCGCCGGTCGCGCAGGCGCTTGCAGCGGAAGACGGCAATCGGGCGTTCGATGCCATGCACGCCCGCCTCGACGCGGTGTGGCGCGAGTGCCGCCGCGTGCTGCAGCCGGGTGGGCTGGCGTGCATCAACATCGGCGACGCCACCCGCAACATCGGCGGCGAGTTCCGGCTGTTCTCCAACCACAGCCGCATCCTGCAGGCCCTGATGGCGCTCGGGTTCTCCGTGCTGCCCGACATCCTGTGGCGCAAGCCCACCAACGCGCCCAACAAGTTTCTCGGTTCCGGCATGCTGCCGGCCGGCGCCTACGTCACCTACGAACACGAGTACATCCTGATCGCCCGCAACGGCGGCCCGCGCAAGTTCTCGCCCGCCGACAAGGCCCGCCGCCGGCGCAGCGCCTTCTTCTGGGAGGAGCGCAACAAGTGGTTCTCCGATGTGTGGCTCGACCTGGTCGGCGCCAGGCAGCTTCTCGGCAACGCGAAGGTCGATGATCGCGACACCCGCACCCGCAGCGCCGCATACCCTTTCGAACTCGCGTACCGGCTGATCCAGATGTACTCGCTGATCGGCGACACGGTGCTCGACCCATTTCTCGGCACCGGGACGACCACCGCTGCCGCCATCGCCGGCGGCCGTTCCAGCATCGGATTCGAAATCGAACGCGGACTCGAGGAACCCATCCGCAACACCATCGAGACCGCCGTCCCGCTCGGTGTCGCATCCGCTCAGCGACGTCTGGGTGCACATCTGGACTTCGTGCAGTCCCGAGAGGAGGCGGGCCGCCCCTGCCGGCACTTGAACGGGCCCTACGGCTTCCCCGTGGTGACCGCCCAGGAGACCGATCTGCAGTTCATTGTTCCCACCGCGGTTGCAGCCGTGACGGGCGGCATATACTCTGCCGAGCACGAACCCGCGCCGCTCGCGGCCCGCTCGTCTCAGATCGAGTTACCCTTCGCGAGCATCAACGGTAGCGTCGAGGCTGATCTTGAGGAGGTGTCGCGGCCTTGAATCGGGGCGAACTGGGCCACCTGCTGCTCGGGGTGGAGGACGACAGCGCCAGGAGGCGGTGAGCGATTGATGGAGAACAAGCCGAACGTCGTCTATTTTCTGGTCGACGACATGGGGTATGGCGACGTGTCGTGCCTCAATCCGCGTGCCGGAACCGCCTCTGGCGGCAGGATCGCCACGCCGCAGTTCGACCGGCTGGCGCGCGAGGGCATGGTGTGCCGCGACGCCCACTCCAGCTCGGCGGTGTGCTCGCCGTCCCGCTACGGCGTGCTGACCGGCCGCTACAACTGGCGCTCCCCCCTGCAGCGCGGCATTGTCAGCCCGTACGGGCCGCCGCTGATCGACGCGGCGCGGCTCACGGTCGGCAAGCTGCTGCAGCGCCACGGCTACCACTGCGGCGCCATCGGCAAGTGGCACCTGGGCATGGACTGGCCGTTCGGGTCAGCAGGGACGCAGCCCGGAGCGACCGCGGCCTCGTCCGCGTGGCCAAGCCTCGCGGACGAGGATTTTCTGCCGCCGCACCGGGCCGGGCAGCCGGCCTCTGCCGAGCTGGAGGCGACCGAGCGGCAGCGGGCGCGGTGGCGCGATTTCTTTTCGCGCACCATCGCCGGCGGCCCTACCACGCGCGGCTTCGACTCCTACTTCGGCGTCGACGTGCCCAACTGGCCGCCCTACTGCTACATCGAGAACGACGCCACCGTCGGCACGCCGAGCGAGTTCCTGCCGGCGCGGCTGCTCGGCGACAACCTGGCCAGCCTGCCGGGTCCGGCGATGCCCTACTGGCACTTCGAACAGTTGCTGCCGGCGTTCGCCCGTGCGGCCGACCGCTACATCGCCGCCCGCGCCGCCGAACGGCAGCCGTTCTTCCTCTACCTGCCAATGACCTCGCCGCACACCCCGCTGTCGGTCAACAAGCGCTGGATCGGCGCCAGCGGGTTGAACAACCTGTACGCCGACCTGGTGATGGAAACCGACGACGTGTTCGGGCAGGTGCTCGACTCCCTGGAGCGCCACGGCGTGGCCGACGACACGCTGGTCATCTTCACCAGCGACAACGGCTGCGCGCCCTACATCGGCGTCGACCAGATGGAGGGGCAGGGCCACCACCCGAGCGGCGGCTTCCGCGGCTACAAGTCGGACGCCTGGGACGGCGGCCACCGGGTCCCGTTCATCGCGCGCTGGCCGGGAGTAATCGAGCCGGGCAGCAGCAGCGACCAGCTCGTGTGCCTGACCGACCTGCTGGCCACCTGCGCCGACTTCCTGGACCAACCGCTGCCGGCCGACGCCGGCGAAGACAGCCTGAGCATGCTGCCCCTGTTCCGGGGCGGCGACCCGGGCGGCCAGGGCGGCCAGCTGATCCGCGACCACGTGGTGCACCACTCCATATCCGGCAAGTTCGCCATCCGCGACCGGCGCTGGAAGCTGGTGCTGTGCCCGGGGTCGGGGGGCTGGACGCTGGACGACGCCGCCGCGGCCCGCGACGGGTTGCCCCTGGTGCAGCTCTACGACATGCAGCGCGACCCGGCGGAGCGCCACAACCTGCAGGCCGAACATCCCGCGGTGGTGAAGGAGATGGTGGCCGATCTGAAGCGCCTGGTCGCTGCCGGGCGCAGCACCCCGGGAGCGGAGCAGAGCAACGATGCGGCGGTGGACATCTGGAAGGCGGACACGCTGCCGGGTGTCGATCCGGCCGTGTTCGACGACTACTGACTTCCCGGAAAATCCGCCGGACTAACCCCGGTCCCGCACCGAGGTGAGACGGAACCACGACGGGCCGCGCTCCACGACCCGCCAGCATACGGCCGACCCGTCCGGGCGGCGCACGATCAGCAGGCCATCGTGAACCGTGGCGCCCGCCGAATCCGGCCGCCCGGCCAGCGCCGCCGCGAGTTGTTGCAACACCGCTTCTGCGCTCATACTCTCAAGGTACCCGACCGTGCGCCCGATAGTTCTCCTTTTCAAGAGGCGATGATGGTGGGAAGTTCTCCTTCCAGGAAGGAGAATCGACTGCTACCTGGCGCGGCTGGTGTGGATGGAATCGAATTCCGAGCGCCAACGCATGGTGAATCCGCGCAAGGCTTACCCGGTCGATCCGGGCCTGATCCCGGTGTTCGACCGCAGCGGGCGGGCCAACGTCGGGCATGCGCTGGAGACCGCGGTTCTGATCGAACTGGAGCGCCGCCGGAGCGAGGTGACCTACGTGCGCACCCCGGCGGGCTACGAGGTCGACTTCCTGGCGCGCGATGCAACCGGAAGCATGGAGTTGATCCAGGTGTGCGCGGACGCCGCCGATGCCGCCACCGCCACCCGTGAACTGCGCGCCCTCGCATCGGCCGGCCGGCAGTTCCCGCGTGCCGGCAAGCGGCTGATCACCCTGACCGGCGCCGCCGCCGCGGTACCGCCCCCGCCCGGGACGGCGGTACCGGCGGCCGCCGAGTGGTTCCTCGCTCCCTACGCCGACCCGCCGGCAGCGGGCACCGAATAGTAGTCGTCACTCCGTCACTCCCCGCCGGACGGCGCGATCCTGATGAACGCCAAGCCAGGGATGCGGCCGAAGTGGCCGTCGCCGGTGAGCAGCACGGCGCCGCTCGCCATGGCCTGGGCCGCAATCCAGACGTCGTTCACCGGGATCGGCGTGCCGGCGCGCCGCAGCGCCGCGGATATGCGGCCGAAGCGATCGGCGGTCTTGAGAGTCGCAGGATGGAATTCAACGAACGGACTGGCGAGAAACTCATCGAGTTGAGCGCGGTTCTTCTCGTAGCGGGTACCATGGCGAAATCCGTACAGAAGTTCTGCAACCGTCGCGGCCGGTAGCACGACCCGCTGTGCTGCGCTTACCCTCGCTCTGACCTCGGCGGCGCCGCGCATGTACGCCGTGTACACGTTCGTGTCGAGTGCCAGAATCATTGTCAGAACAGAATCATTGCCAGAACGGGTCGTCGGTCCGGTCCAGCTCCGCCACCGCTTCCAGGACGGTACGTTCCTCCTCGGCCGACCACGAGCCGAAGAATCGGTCGAGGGCTTTGCCGATGGTCGGCGGCCCTTCACCGGGGCCGCTCATGCCTGCTCCTTTCCTTATCAGCGCCAGGGCCGCCTTGTTCAGCGACGTGTCGCGATGCTGCGCCTCTTCGCGGACGCGTCGTTCCAACTCCACGTCGCGAAACCGGATCGTCAACTGAGTCATGGCGAAAGCGTAAACAACCGTACGAGTCAGTTCAAGTCACAGAATGAGGCAAAGTGAGGCATAACCGGTCGGCGCGGCATGCAGGCGGTCAGGTGAGGCGGATGAGTTGCTCGCGGCGCGGGCCGTTGGACACCCAGCGCACCGGGACGCCGACGGCAGCCTCGATCGCCCGCACGTAGGACTGCGCCGCCGGCGGCAACTCGCCGAAGCTGCGGGCGCCGCTGATGTCGCACTTCCATCCGGGCAGGGTTTCGTAGCGCGGGCGGGCCCGCTCCAGCACGGCGGTGGCCGGAAAGTCGTCCACGCGCCGGCCGTCGACCTCGTAGGCGGTGCAGACCGGAAGCTCGTCCAGGTAGCCGAGCACGTCCAGCAGGGTCACCGCCATCTCGGTGGCGCCCTGCACCGCGCAGCCGTAGCGGGTGGCGACGGCGTCGAACCAGCCGACCCGGCGCGGGCGTCCGGTGGTGGCGCCGTACTCGCCGGCGTCGCCGCCTCGCTCGCGCAACTCGTCGCCGCGCGGGCCGGTGAGCTCGGTGGTAAACGGGCCGGCGCCGACGCAGGAGGAGTACGCCTTGACGGTGGCCACCACCCGCCCGATGGCGTGCGCGGGCACCCCGGCGCCGACGGTGGCGAAGCCGGCCAGCGGCGAGGAGGAGGTCACGTACGGGTAGATGCCGTGGTCCGGATCGCGCAAGGCGCCGAGCTGGCCCTCCAGCAGCAGGTGCTTGCCGTCGCGCAACGCCGCCTGCAGCAGTGCGGTGGCATCCACCACCATTTCGCGCACCTTGGCGCCGAGGGCCAGCAGTTCCTCCACGACGCGGTCCAGGCACAGCGGGGCGGCATCGTAGAGATGCTCGCGCAGCACGTTGATGCGCGGCAGGGTGTGCTCGAGCCGTGCGCGCAGGTGGCCGGCGTCGAACAGCTCGCCCACCTGGATGCCGACCTTCAGGTACTTGTCGGCGTAGAACGGGGCGATGCCGGACTGGGTGGAGCCGAACTTGGCCGCGCCGCGCCGCGCCTCCTCCAGGCGGTCCAACTCCACGTGCCACGGCAGCACCACCTGGGCGCGGTCGGCAACCAGCACGTGCGGATTGGGCGCACCGCGCTCGCGCAGCTCGGCCAGCTCGGTGAGCAGCGCCGCCACGTCCACCGCCACGCCCGGTCCAAGCAGGTTGGTGGTGTGCGCATGGCACACTCCGCACGGCACCAGGTGCAGGGCAAACTTGCCGTACTGGTTGATGATCGTGTGGCCGGCGTTCTTGCCGCCCTGGAAGCGGATCACGATATCGGCGGTCTCCGCCAGGTAGTCGCACAGCTTGCCCTTGCCCTCGTCGCCCCAGTTGGCGCCGACCACCGCCGTTACCGGCATTGCGTGCCTCCCATCGTGCCGCTCCACGCCTGCCTGGTGAGATACATTCGCCCGGCTGGCGACGCCGGCGCGCCGCGTTTCGTCGCCTCCGTTGGTACGGAGTAGGCGTTCCGACTCACCTCGGCCGCCCCCGCCGCGTCGCGTCCGCCGAGACGGCGGTTTCATGCGCGCTGCCGGCGTTCGCCGCGCCTCCGTCAGGCGCATGGGCGGCGCCGTCGGCGGAAGTACGGTCGCCATTCGCACCGGGACCCGGCTCGTGTGCGCCAACGCGCATACCGCCCGGCCCGGCGGCGGCGGGCACACCGTCCACGGTGCGCGGCAGGCCGCGAACGCTGCCGGCGT
>JGIcombinedJ30088_10004321_pt1 | contig 12714 bp, 14 predicted proteins | sample PinacodermPK_FD_30088 | JGI IMG/M metagenome (IMG submission 30088)
CGCGCAGCCGCAAGCGCCCGGAGCGGGTGGCAACGCTGGAAGACTGGCTCGATGAGCGCCCGGTGCGGCGCCAGTACCCGCCGGCAGACCCATGGGCCAGTTCGCCGCGGAAGCGTATCGGCATCGCGGCGCGGCGGCTGGCCGGAGCATGGCAATCCGGTACCCGCATTTCCGGCCTGGGCGATGCCCGGCCGCGTACCCGCGCCGAGGCGTATGCCGTTCAGGACGCCGTGACGGATCTGCTCGGGTTGCCGGTGGCCGGCTGGAAGGTGGGCGCCGCAACCCCCGCTATCATGCGGCAGCGCGGCCTCGATGAACCGATTCCAGGGCCGCTGTTCGGGCCGCGGGTGTACGCCGATGCGGCCACCCTGCCGGCGGCCGACTTCCCCGCCGCCTACCTCGAGACCGAGTTCGCGATTCGGACGCTGGCCGAGCTTCCTCCCCGGCGCACCGCTTACGATACCGCCGAGTTGGCGGCGGTCAGCGAACTGCTGGCGGCGTTCGACCTCACCCAGTCACGCTACTCCGTTGCGCCGGACGACCTCGGCGAGATCGCCGACAGCGGCAACAGCGGCGGCGCCGTAATCGGGGCACCGATCCCCGACTGGCGCGACCGCGACCTCAACCGCACGACCGTGGAGTTGAGCATCGACGGAGGCGCCCCCGTGCCAACCTACGCCGGCGACTGGCGGCGCCATCCCCTGGAGGTGTTCGCCTGGCTGGTGAACAGCCTGAGCCGCCGCGGCATCGCACTGCCGGCCGGGTCGGTGATCCTGACCGGTTCGCTTACCGAACCGCATCCAGTCACTCCCGGCAGCTGTGCCGTGGCGCGCTTCGACGGCGGCGCCGAGGTGCGCTTGTTCATCGCCGAATGACCAGCTCCCGGGACGTGAAGTGGAGAGGGGTGCTGATCGTGGAGTCGCTGCAACATGACCGCGGAATCTGGCACCGCGTCGAAGTCACGGGACGCTCGAAGCAGCGGCTGGAAAACGAGGGGTCGCGCGGCGAGTTCACGTTCTGCAACGTCGAGGTTGCCGACAAGGACGTAGATTCCCTGCTGCTCACGGTCGCGGCGCGGCTGCAGGCGCCGGGTTGGTATTTCCATCTGGAGCGCGACCGGGTAATCAAGGTGGCGTACCCCGGCCGGGTTATGGAGATGAGCGCGTCCGATCCGGATAGCATTCGGGACGCCCGCCGATACGGCGTGTCAATCGGGATCCGCCTGGAGCAACTCCACTTCGAGCGCTTCATCGGCAACCCCTTCGATCAGTAGCCGCGAGAGCGCCGCCTGCCCACCCAAGCCGGCGTACGGGCCTCGGTTGCGGTACACTCTGTAGCCATGTCCGGGAACTGTGCGCGATCGCCCATCGTACTGCCGGGGCTCCTGGCCCTGGCTGCCGCAACCACCGTCGCGGACACTCGGCCGGAAACCCTGGTGATCGCGAAGGATATCGGCGACATCTTTACCTTCGCCCCCTCCGAGTCGTTCGAGCTCACGGCGGGCGAGATTCTCGCCAACGCCTACGACCGCATCATGACGTTCGAGCCGGAGGATCCCGGCACGCTGACCGGCGGGGTCGCCGAGAGCCATGCCGTGAGCGACGACGGCAGAACCATCACCCTGCGGATTCGCGACGGACTGACGTTCCACTCCGGCTACCCGGTGCGTCCGGAGGACATGGAGTTCTCCCTGGAGGGGGCGACGCGGGGATCGCCGACGTTCATCCTCACCCAGTTCGGCTGGCACGCGGACAATGTGCATGAACTGGTCGAGGTGGTCGACGAGTGTCACGTCCGCATTACCATTGTCGAGGAGTTCTCGCCCGGGCTGGTGCTGCACGCGCTCTCGGCGGGCGTCGCATCGGTGGTCGACCGCGAGTTGGCGATGGCGCACCAGCAGGACGGCGATCAGGGCGCCGTGTGGCTGCGCACCAACAGCACCGGATCGGGGCCGTTCCGGCTACTCAGTTGGCAGGCCGACGAATCGGTGGTGCTGGAAGCCAACGCCGGCTACCGCCATGGTGCGCCGGGCGTTCGGCGCATCGTCCTGCGCCATGCGCCGAACCCTGCCACGCAGCGGATGCTCCTGGAGCGCGGCGACGTCGATATCGCCCGTGACCTCATGCCCGGCTTGATCGCGGCGCTCGCCGGCAACGAGGCGATAGCCATCGACAGCCACCCACGCGGCACGTTGATCTACCTGGCGGCAAACGCGGCACACCCGATTCTCGGAAACCGGCTGGTCGTGCACGCGCTCCGCCACGCGGTCGACTACCACGGCATGGTGGAGTCCTTTCTCGCCGGCCAGTTCGTGGTCCACCAAGCGTTCTGGCCAAGCGGCCTGTGGGCTTCGCACAGCGCCACGCCCTACCGTCTCGACCTTGCACGAGCCAGTGAACTACTCGCCCAGGCGGGACAACGCCAAGGCTTCGCGGTGCGCCTGGAGACGCTCACCAACCCGCCATTCCCGGCGATCGCGCACGCCGTGGCACACACGCTTGCCGAAATCGGCATTGAGGCCGAAGTCGAAACGATGGAGGGGACCACGCTCTGGCCTCGCTACCGTTCCCGGCGCCACCAGCTCATCCTGGCGCCCTGGTCACCCGACTATGTCGATCCGCACACCAACGCGGACGGCTTTGCCCGCAACCCGGATAACCGCCCGGAGGCAAACCTGACCGGCGTGCCGGCGTGGCGCAACACATGAGCCGACGACGAGGTCAATGCCGCAGTGATCCGGGCGCGCAATGAACGCGATCGGAACTGGCGCGCCAAGTTGTGCCGCGACCCGCAGCAGCGCCTCCAGATCGAGGGACCGTACGTGATCAATGTTCCAGCAAACCGAGCAGAGCGCGCGGCGCCGCTCCATTCGCAGGATGGCAACCGGGCCGGCTATCGACCAGACCTGGTATCGCACCATCACCAAGCAGCCGGCGACCGTACCCTGAGCGTACTGAATCACAAATGACGAATTGCCACTCAGGGAGCAACAGTATATCGTTCCTGCGGAGGAAGCACACTGGACGGAAGGAAGAGCTTTGGCCGCGTACGAAGGCATTGATGTCCGTGGACCAGACAGATTCGATCGGCTGGAGGACTCCTTGGACGGTGTGTTTCAGCCGAAGCAAATCGCCAAGCGCCTCAATGCCGAAGTTACGAAGGCGGTAGAGTTCGTGCTCGTGGAGCACGGATACGTTGACAAGGACTATCGCAGCACGTTCTACGGCTTCTACTCAAAGAAGGGTCGCAGCTACCGCAGGGATTGTGTGCGGCTGCACTTCTTTAGTGGGTCGGTGACGTATGACGAGAGCCGCACGAACATCGTTTCCCAAGACGGTTGTCCTGGGGATCACTATTTCGGCTACATCGTCCTTCGGCCGACGATGACCGCAACGCTGGGTCGGTCCGTGCTAGCGCCTGGTATCCGGGTGGCAGCCAAGGGGAGAGCAATCCAATCGGAACACCGAGTGAACGTACTCGGTCACACGTTTGCGGTCTGGGGGTTTCCCTCGATGGCTCAGCCGGCGGACATCGCGGTTTGCGCGCATGTATCGTGCTGGACGATTCTTCGGTACTACAGCGAAAGATTTCCGCAGTGTCGGGAATACCTCTTATACGACATGGCACAACTGGCTAGCTCCTTCGACCCTGGCGGCCTGATTCCTTCGTTGGGGTTGAGCGTGTGGGAAGCGGAACGAGTCTTTCAGGCTGCTGGCTGTTTTCCGTTAGTGATTGCTAAGAGACGGAAGAGAGACGACGACGAAGCTCCGGTCGAGGACCGTGAGTTTTTGGAGCAGTTGTTAGCTTACTTGGAATCGGGTTTCCCGCTGTTCGTGGAAATCGGAAGCCGTCAGCACGCTGTAGTTGCGGTAGGCTATAGTTGGCGCGATCAGTCCTCGGCATCCTTGCATGACGAAGCTCATACTTGGGAACAAGTGGAATCGCTGCTGATGGTTGACGACAACAGGCTCCCCTATCGGAGTGTGCCGCCAACTCCAACACCGGAGTCGATCGCAACGAACAGCTACACAGGCGCTGAATTCGACAGCTTTATTGTGGTGTTGCCGGAAAGAGTTCACTTTCCCGCTGACGCGGTGGATGCATTGAGCATTCACTTGGCAGTCGCGTTGAAGAAGGGACTCGGAGTCGAGGAAGGTGGCGTGCTAATGCGGCGTTACTTCATGACAACGATCTCGGAACTTCGAGGACATGCACGGGAGTACGAGTCACAAATGGGCAATGTCCTCGTGCGGTTGTTGATGGAGGTGGATAGCCCACACTATGTCTGGGTCATCGAGTTCTGCAGCCAGAATCAATGGGACCACGGACACGTGACGGCACGCGCAATCGTTGATGCAAGCGCAAGCAAACGGGATCCGGTAGCGACCGTGCTACTGCACGACGAGCAGCAGGCGATCGTGTTTGATCGGTCTTCGGGCACGCAGTTGCACAAGAAGGAGCAACTCCGTCGTGCGACCGGCGTGCCCTTACCACGGATGGAAGTGAACTTGGGTCAAGTAGTAAGGGCATGACCATCTTGGAGACCGACGCACCTTGGTGCGAGACAGAATACGGGAGGACAAATGGGAAAGGGAGCAGCGAGACCGTCTGACAAGAAGGTAGGGAAGCTGACTGACTGCGACACAGTGGACGTCGTATTAAAGGAGATGCAGAAGGCCGTTCCAGAGATCGAAAGACGAGTCTTGGAACGGGAGGCAATAGCTATGGAACTCCGGTTCGAGGCACCGAGGGTGTCCGACGTCATCAAGAGAAAAGATAAGAGCTAATCTCGGGGCGACCTACGCTTGAGACCATCGTACGCGGTCTTGATGATTGCTACGAGCGCCTCTGCTCCAGTATCGTCGAGGTCCGGGTCTTGACGAAGTAACTTGGTCACCATGGCGATGGGTTCGGGCCTGCTCTTGGGGGCCGCGGTGAACTCGACCGGATTGATTCCCGACCAAGCAGCCAATGCGGTCAAGCTAGCTGCGTCCGGCTGGCGTCCCTTGGACATCCTGGACAAGGTGGATTGGGAGACGCCTGTCTCTTCACTGACCGTTTTCCAGTTGGTGTCGCGAGCCGCGACGGTGGCGCTCAGAGCCTTGTAGAAGGCTGTGAAGTCGAAGTGTGGTCGCTGTGTCATGGATTGCATCCTGAAGTGTAACACATTTGGACGGTGCGAATTGAGGATTCCCTATGTCGTTGTCTATTCCGGTGAGTCGGCACAATGTCAGATGTCCAAGACGGGAAGCTCTACTGCTTCTCCCATGGCTAAACGGTGGGAGCACTCGGGGCAGTTCGGATCCCGGCGAGGGATGGTACGCTGGGATTCTCCCGTGAGAAAGTGGAAGTGGTGAAAGGCGGGCTGGGCGTCACCAGTACGAAGGTCGAGAAAGTCGAATAGGAAGTCGTTAACAGCGTACGCAGCGGCAACAGCGTTCATGGTAATGACGCTAGGGTTGGCTTCCTGAACGCCATAGGCTTGAGCCTTGCGTTCGGCATCAGATTTCGCTTCGATCGCCAGCTGGGTGGGATCAATGAAGCCGTTACACCAGAGACAGCCCGTCCCAGGTCTGATGTGACGCACGGCGCACATGGCGTCCTGGAGGTTGCCGTCGGCGTCAGGTCGAATCTTCGTTCCAACTTGCACCGTCGGAATCAGGTACTGATGGGCGAGGGCATTAACAACAAGTCGCGCCCGCATAGAATCAGCAGCGAGGAATATGAAATCGCAGTCGCGTAGCACCTTGGCGACAGAGCCCGTTGCAACGTCGTGGGGGATCGGCTCCAAGGTCGCGTCAGAAGCCAATTCGCGCGCATGACGAACGGCGATCTGCGATTTTAGTAGCTCCATCTCGACATCGAGTGGTGTGGCTCCGACGACCCGGGACAGGTTGCTGCTCTCGACAGCATCCGGGTCAATCATCAAGATTGTGCCGACACCGAGCCGGGCGAGGTATTCGACGATTAGGGACCCTACGCCTCCTAGGCCGACGATGGCGACCTTGCTGCGGCGCAGGATATGCTGACCAGCGGCGCCAAACATACGTATCTGACGATCGTGCTCGGTGTCGAACATTGGACTATGTTGAGGTTGGGAATACAGCCTCGTAATGTTAGGACCAATCACCTTATAGGTTCCCAACGATAGTCGGGCGCCGTCAGGCATCCAGATATCGGCCTCAACCGCACGGGAGCCGTACACCAGTGCACCCACAGGTACGCCACGACCGATGTCTAGCAGTGCTGGATACCCGCGCTCGTGTGAGGCAACATCAATCTCGCTGAATCGCACGTGTTGGTCGCTTCCATGACTATGGATGGCGAGATATGCAAGCCCTAAGTCACGGCAACGCGTGATCTCGCTATGGATGAACGTCGGGGTGAGTGCTCGGTAGCCATATTGGCCAGCGACATAGTCGGTTCCGTACTTCGCTGGCCGAACGTTCTGGACAAGCAAACGAAGGGTCGGGCTTGAGCGCACAATGCCGGCGCGAAGGATGGCGCCGTACTCGTCGCCGTCCCCCGGAAAGAGATGCGCCATGATTTGCTCGTGGTGATCGGCGGTCACCAGGATCTCGCAGGTGCGGCTGATCATGGGTGTGTGGCCAGGAAATCAAGAACCTTGAGAAACTTGGCGACGGCGGTCTGCGGAAAGTGCTGTGTGCGGTTGTTCCTACGGGAGACCTGAAGCGCTGGGCGCTGCTCAAACTGGGCTCCCGGAGTAATCGGCGGTTGGAACGAGACCCCGTCGACGCGATGGACGTTGTCACCGATGAATAGTGGATAGATGTCAGAGTACGGGTACAAGGCGGAAATATGACCCCCAAGCCACGTTGATGACGGCTCATATTTCGGTCCGACGATGACGTCTTCTACGATTACGTAGGCGCCGCCCTTGCCATCCTCGCGACTGGAGACCAATGAGGCTGGGAAAGCACGGCCAAGTTCGCTGATAGCTCTGGCGACGTGCTGCTTCATAGCGAACCCAGCGCTAGCTGTTGTCGTCGGCCGCGATGGCTGTAAACGCAAGGTGCTCGGACAAGGGAATCTTGTCGTCGTCGCCGATCACCTTCGCCGAGCCGTTCGGCAGTTGGACCTGCAAGACGAAGTTCAGCTGAATCTTGACCCCCTGGTTGATTGCTGACTCCTTGATTTCGAGCCCGGTGGCGCGGCCCGCTGGCATCTTGACCTTGTGGGCGTTGACTTCAATCGTGACGGTCTTGTCACGCTGGTGCACTGTGGCGGCAGTTTCGACTGTATCCATAGTTTGCTCCTTAGGAATGAGTTGCTAATAAGGAATATAGCGATTGCCCAAACGGATGTCCATTGCCCTTCGGCAATTTCTCACGCGTTTGTCGCACGACTTGGTCAATCACGGCGGGCGACACTTGGCCTGACCACCGTTCGTTGATGACCAGCACGGCCTTCGACCAGCTTGGCAACGTGGCGACACCGAAACCGCCGGCGCCCGCATCTTGAGTCCGCGGGGGCACAACGGGCGCGGCGGGCGCGGTGAGCGGCGCAGGTGACGCCGCCGCAGGGGCGTGGTAGGCTGCTGCAGGTTCGAGAAGGTCCAGGATCATGCCGGTATATGTCTATCGATGCAGCGCCTGCAAGCAGGTGTTCGAGAAACTGCTGCTCAGCTTCAACAGCGACGAGGCCGGGCGCACGCAGTGCCCCTCCTGTGGCGCCGCCGCACCGCGCGACTACGCCAGCCACACCTTCGCGTCGCCGAACATCGGCACCACCGGCGAGCTGGCCGAGGATCCCGATTCCTACAAGGCAATGCATTACCACGAGAAGCGCGGCGAGTGGGAGCAGGCGGCCAAGGCCGCCGAGGGCGTGAGCGAATACGCCAAGCAGAAGTTCATCCAGAAAGCCGAACAGGACTAGCAACGGCGGGCCGGGCCACGAAGGACACAAGCATGGCAACGAGACTTGCAGGCAAGGCAGCGATCATCACCGGTGCCACCCTGGGCCTGGGCAAGGCGGCGGCGCTGCTGTTCGCGCGCGAAGGCGCCTCGGTGGTAGTCTGCGACCGCGGGCGAACGCCGGAGCATGGCGAGGCGGTGCTGCGCGAGGCGCAGGGGCTGAGCGGGGAGATCGCCTACCGGGAGTGCGACGTGATGAATCGCGCCGACATTACCGACCTCGTGCAGTTCACCCTGCAGCGCTACGGGCGCATCGACGTGATGGTGAACAACGCCATAATCGACAACCCGGGAGGCTCGATCGAGGAAATGCGGCTGCAGGACTGGGAAGAGGGCATCTTCTGCCACCTGACCGCCCCGTTCCTGTTCTGCCAGCAGGTGGTTCCGGCGATGATCCGCCAGGGCGGGGGCAGCATCGTCAACGTGTCGTCCAACACGGCGCTGTTCGGCAATACCTCCATCTCGTCGTACGGCCCCGCCAAGGCGGGCATGATAAGTTTCACCAAGCACTTGGCGGCGGCCTACGGCCCGCACGGGATTCGCGCCAACGTCGTGTGCCCGGCGCGCATGCTCACTGAGAAGAAGCTCGCCATGCTGGAGCACAACGCGGCCGAGGTGCGCCGCCAGCAGCACATTTATCCGCTCGGCAGCCCGGCCGTGCCCGAGCAGGTCGCCGAGGTGCTGCTGTTTCTCGCGTCCGACGAGTCGGCGGCCGTCACCGGACACAACCTGATCGCCGACCGCGGCGCGGCGGCAACCAACTCTGCCGCGGTGGTCCAGAGGATCGAAGCCGACATCAAGGGCCGTCTGCAGGCGCAGGGATCGGACTGGATCGAGGCGGAACGGTAAGGTGTCGATGGCAGGGACCTCGGCACCCGTTGCGTTGTCCACGGCCGAGATGGAGCGGTTTCGCCGCGACGGGTATCTCGGACCCTATGCACTGTGCGCGCCGGACGAGATGGCCGCGTTGCGGCCGGCGATCGAACGGGTTCTGGCGACTGGGCCGGCGCACGGCGACCGCCGCGTGCACAATCGCCATCTGGACAGCCGCGCCGTGTACGACCTGGCCACCCATCCGGCCATCGTGGAGCGGATGGCCTGCCTGTATGGCCCCGACCTGCTGCTGTGGCGCACCAATTTCTTCGTCAAGAACCGCGGCAGCAAGGCGATTCCCTGGCACCAGGACTTCAACTACTGGCCGCTGGAGCCGCCGGTGATCATCTCCGCCTGGATCGCCGTGGACCCCTCCACCCGGCAGAACGGCAACCTGCAGGTCATCCCCGGCTCGCACCGCAGCATCGTCCCGCACGTCGAGGCCACCCCCGACGTACAGTTCGACGAGATGGCGGACGCCGGCTACTACGATCCGCGCGACCTCACCGATCTGGAGATGCAGCCGGGCGAGTTCATCCTGTTCAACGAGCGCACGCTGCACCATTCGGAGGCCAACCACTCCGGCCTGCGCCGCATCGGGCTGGCGGTGCGCGCCATCATCCCAATCGTCAAGGTGCTGAAATACGACACCGACAGCCACGCCCTGCAGGTAATCCACGGCACCGACACGATGGGCTTCAACCGCCTCGCCCCGCCGCCGGCATCGTAGGGCCGCGCGACCATGAACAACGCCGGCTATCGCGTCGCGCTGGTGGGCGCCGGCGGCATCTCGCGGCACCACACCCGCGCCTGCGCTCTCTCCGACCGTGCCCATCTGGCCGCCGTGTGCGACGTGTCGCAGGCGTCGCTCGACCGCTTTGGCGAGCAGTTCCCGGAAGCGCCCGCCGGTTACCTCGACCTGGACCGGATGCTGGAGTGCGAGCAGGTCGACATCGCCGTTGTCTGCACCTGGGGCCCGTTCCACGCCGAGGTGGGAGAACGGCTGGCCCGCTCCGGACGGGTGCGCGCCATCCTGTGCGAAAAGCCGTTCACCCAGACCGCAAGGGAGGCGGAGCGCCTGGTCGCCGCAGCGCACGACAGCGGCACCACGATTGTGGAGGCGTTCAAGTTCCGCCATCACCCCCTGCATCTGAAGGCAGGCGAGCTGATCGACGCCGGGCGGATCGGCGAGCCGCACTCCGTACGCAGCACCTTCTGCACCGGCCGCGCGCAGGCGGCCCGTACCCCGGAGTCGAACTGGCGCTACGACCCCAAGCGCGGCGGCGGGGCGGTGTTCGACCTGGCCTGCTACAACATTCACCATGCGCGCTGGACGTTCGGGGCGGAACCGGTCAGCGTGTTTGCCAGCGCCCGTGGCGGCATCCAGGTGGACGACGCGGTGTACATCCACCTTGTGTTCCCGGGCGGACGAACGGCGCAGATCACCGCCTCATTCGATACCTGGGGCAGCCAGAGCGTGGAAGTTATGGGCTCCGCCGGCAGCCTGCGCGCCGAGCGCGCCTGGAACAACGAAGACATGTCCGTGTGGCTGGATTGCGCCACGAAGGAAGGCACCGAGAAGTTCCGGTTCCACCCGGTATTCCAGTTCCAGTTGCAGATCGAGCACCTGTGCGACGTGCTCGACGGTACCGTCGAACCGCGCATTTCGGCGCGCGACAGCATCGCTCAGATGAAGGTAATCGACGCGGTGTCCGAATCGATCGCCACCGGCAAAGCCGTCACGATGCCGGCTGGTGCGGTCCTGGGGCGCGGCGACACGATTGTCGATCACCTCCGTCGCCATCGAGTCCAAGGCTCAACGTCGACCGACCAGATCATTGCCCTTACCCGTGGCGAGGCTGATGACGGCGGTCGCGGCGACGCTCCTCGTTGAGAGCAACATTGTGATCGACATGCTCGCCCAAGAAATCTCAACGCCGGGTTTTGCCGCGCGCAACTATCTGCGCGGGCCGTGCGCGTAGGGCCAGCTTCGGCCCGCACGGCCGGCGAGGTGCTGTACCTCGCTGGCCACCAGGGCGGCGCTCAACCGGTGGATCAGGTGGTCGCGGCGGCCGGCATGACGGCGGTCGCTCCACAGGTTGGTGGTTTCGCCGGGATCGTCCTGCATATCGTACAGCTCGCCTTCGGGGTCGCGGCGCGCCGCGGGATCCTGGTACAGCGTGAGCTTGTAGCGCCCGTCGTGGAACATGGATGCGTATATCGGCGGATCCCAGAACTGCTGGCCGGGTCCGATGCCGGCGTTGCGGTACAGGGTGATGGCGTGGTCGCGGCGCTCCGGGTAGCCGGCGCCGTCGCGCGCCAGCGCGGCCAGGTCCATCGACTGCGGCATCAGCGCCGCCACCTCAGGCGGTGCCATGCCGGCGGCGCGCAGCAGGGTGGCCGCCAGGTCGTGCGGCTGCACCAGATCGTGTACCCGGTGGCCGGCCAGCTCCCCCTGCGGCAGGCGCAGGATCATCGGCACCCGGGTGCAGGGGTCGTAGAAGTAGGCGCCCTTGGTGATCAGATCCAGGTCGCCGATCATGTCGCCGTGATCCGACACGAACAGGACCAGCGTATTGTCCGCCATGCCGCGCCGCTCCAGTTCGGCGAAGATGCGCCCGATCTGCCGGTCCATGAAGGCGACCGACGCGAGGTAGCCGTGCCGAATTGCGTCGATGTCGCGGCGCCGCGGGTCGGCCGCCCTGCCCTGCCCGGCGTGGAACAGCGCCCGCTCGCGAGCCACCCCGTCCGGAACCGGCTCATGGGCGACGGTAAGGGGCTGCACCGGCGGAATCCGCGAGCGGTCGACCAGCGCGCCCGCGGCAAGCGGATAGTCGAAATAGGGGTTGTGCGGATCGAACAGACTGACGTTGAGGAAGAACGGCCGCTCCGGGTCGCGCTCCTCCAGGAAGGCGATGGCCCGCTCCGCCGCCCAGGTGTTGAAGTGCGCCTCCTCGGGATGATGGTCCTGGGACCCGGTGAGCAGCCGGTCCAAAAACCCGGGATGATGTTCGCGCAGCCACGCCGCGTGCGCGTTGAACGGTGAGTCGAGGTGCACCTGCGGATCGATGCTCCACTCGTAGCGCTCGAAGCCGTCGTGCGGGTGGCGTTCGAGGCACTCCACCGCCCGCCCGGAGACGTGCAGCTTGCCCACCAGCGCGGTCTGGTAGCCGAGGCGGGAGAGGTGCTCCGGGAACAGCACCTGGTCGTCGGGCAGGGTGTCGTGAATGCCGTACACGCCGTGCCCGGCGGGCAGCTTTCCGGTCAGCATGCATGCGCGGCTCGGCGTACAGATCGGCACGTCCACGTAGCAGCGCTCGAACACCACGCCGGCGGCGGCCAGGCCGTCCAGGGCGGGAGTGGGGATGGCGGTGCAGCCATAGCAACCCAGGGTGTCCCAGCGCTGCTGATCGCTCATCAGGAGCAGGATATTGGGTCGTTCCATCGGTTGCCCACGAGCCTGCCCGACCGCGGCGGCGATGTCAAAGCTCGCGCCCGTTGCTTCCACCTTTTCCGGCGCATCGGGCTGGCGCGACTGCCACGGCCGGCGGCACGTGGTACGATCCGCCACCGCATCCATGGATCAACCCACCCCGCACGCGCGCGAGTTTGCCGGCGAATCCTGGGATCCCGCGCAGTATCTGAAGTTCTCCGACCACCGCCTGCGGCCCGCCTTGGACCTGATCGAGCGTGTCCCGCTCGCGGAACCGAGCCGCATCTACGACCTTGGCTGCGGCAGCGGCCACATTACCCGCATGCTCGCCGACCGCTGGCCGCAGGCAACCGTGGTGGGCATGGACAACTCGCCGCAGATGCTGGCCAAGGCGCGGGCAACGCCGTCCCGCGTGCACTGGGAACAGGGCGACCTGGCAGACTGGCGGCCCGCCGCGCCCGCCGCGTCCGCCGC
>JGIcombinedJ30088_10004325_pt1 | contig 12707 bp, 11 predicted proteins | sample PinacodermPK_FD_30088 | JGI IMG/M metagenome (IMG submission 30088)
TGACGGTTTCCGGTCTTGAATAGGATCCTGTCGATCTGTTCCGGTAGCTCTTCTTCGTCGGAGAGCGTAGCCTCTAGATACTGTCTTCTAGATATGCTTTCCCGATCGCTGATCTCTCCTAACACAATGTGTTTACCTAGTTCATTCTCGAACTCTACTTGATAGACCGTAGATGGCCAGAAGTGCGCCAAACCTTTCACGGCCAGTAGCGCGAGTAACCCTATGACTGCGACCAGACTCGTGCCAACCGCAGTCGCAGTTAACCAGATCCACGGTTCGCCTGAACGCCACCACAGCTTCAGAGATGTCTTTTCCTTGAGTAGAGGATTGGGTAGCAAGGTTGAAGTGACTACTGTATCAGAGGTCTTTGTATCAGAGGTTGCCATATCGTTGCCTCAGCCGGTGGCGAACCACTTCGGCTACGGTGTTGAACAAGAACGTAATGAGAAAGAGCACTAATGCTGTNAGAAAGAGAATGCGGAAGTGAGTTGAATCTACTTCCGATTCAGGCATTTCAACCGCGATGTTTGCCGCGAATGTTCTCATGCCCTGGAATAAATTGACATCCATGATGGGNGTGTTACCNGTTGCCATGAGAACGATCATGGTTTCTCCAACAGCCCGNCCAAACCCGATCATAATGGCGCTGAATATNCCGGGGCTGGCNGTAAGTAGGACGACACGAATCAACGTTTGCCANCGAGTTGCACCCAAAGCCAATGACCCATGGACTAGATGTACAGGTACGCCNTAGATTGCATCTTCTGCGATAGAAAATATGGTGGGAATCACTGCCAGTCCCATTGCCACGCCGATCACAAGCGCATTCCGTTGGTCGTATTCCAATCCCGCTGCTTCGTATAGCAGATTTTTTAAATCACCACCGAATATCAGCAGTGACAATTGCTCGTCGTACGAAATCGTGAGCCAAGCAATGAACACGATAATGGGGGCGGTCATTGCACCATACCAACCGCCAAAGAAATTGGTAAACGTTGCGGGAAGTTGCGACCAAATTGCGGAGAATACAAGAACGCCTAATGGGATCACCAGTACACACAATAGGATGGATGTGAGGTGTGATTCGACGATGGGTGCAAACCAAAGACCGGCGATAAAACCGAGTATTACTGTCGGTAGAGCTGCCATGATCTCGATACTAGGCTTCACCCATGCTCGCATCTTCGGGTTCATGAAATTTGCGGTATAGATTGCTCCCATGACCGCGAGAGGAATCGCAAACAGCATGGCGTAGAACGCCGCTTTGAGCGTTCCAAAGAGCAGAGGTGTTAGCGAAAATTTAGCTTCAAAGTCGGTATCCGCAGCTGAACTCTGCCAGCTGAAGACTGGCTCTTCATAGCCTTCGTACCAGATTTTGCCCCACAGAGTTCCTAACGAGATTTCGGGATGAGGGTTCGTGACCTCGAATGTAGCAATAGAACGCCCTGAGAGAAGTACCAAACGATCGCCTCGAGGAGAGAACACAAGAAAATTGGGTTGAACACCAAATTCATAGGAAGTCAGAACCCGATCAGATGTCGTATAACTCAGGTAACCGCGACCTTCGTCATCAATTACNAAATATCCTTTGCGACGTANTTCAGGNGTCACATATTGAATTCCTGAATTGAATTCCGTTGACCGAACTGGTAGTAGTGTTGTGCCCTCGGNTGTCGTGGTCAGCGTCCATTGAGACAGAGTGCCTTGCTCATCTCCNACTAGGATGGAATATCGGCCCAAGAGCATGGAGTAATAAGAGATTGGTTCGCCACTCTGACTGAGACTGTCAGATGAGAGCAATGAATCTGATCCTGATCTACGAATGTCATGCAACTCAAATGTGCCTGACACTTGATCGATAAGTACCACGCGTCTACCTTGAGGACCAAAATAAATGTCTGTCAGATTTTCTGCTACTCCGAAGGTCTTGAACTGTGGAAATTCGAGCTCCATAATGTCGTCGGCATCGCGATACTCAATGACTTGAAGACTGCCATCCGATGAGTAAGTGGCGATCTTGAGTAGCTCGTCTTTTCGAAACAGGTCGATAGATTCGACGGACTCCGGTAGCTCTATTAACGACTTATCAAAGATTGGATTTACTGTGTGAACCAACGTGCGTTCATCGTTGATAAATCGCACTCGATGAGAAACTTGAAAAAAGCCAAGTTGATTTTCTAGTGTTAGGTAACCGTAGGTGTCAGTGGTCGGAAATACTTGCCAGACGCCAACCACAGGTTCATTACTGAACGCGGTCGATTGAACGACAGCGAAGGTCTCAGGATCTCGGAATTCAACATGACCATTTGCGCGGATTAGGACGAGCACTTCAAACGCGTCATCGGTCCCAACCGAAAGTACATCTCCAGGTGCAATCTGTTCTTGCTGGAGTGGTTCGATGGAAGCTGGTGTGAATATTGGAAAAACTACGGAAAACAGGTAGGCCATCAACAGCACGATGGCAATGATCACTGCGAAGCCACCCGTTGAGACTACGTACCTTGTCGATCGGTTGACGATGCGTCTGCGAATCGATTGTTGATGAAGTGGTGTATCAGTCACTGGCAGAATCAATAAAGCTCAATTCGACGAAGTTCACGTCTTACCACGCGTGGAGAGAGTGGCACGTAACCATCTTTTTCGACCACGTGTTGACCCGTCTCTGACAAGATTAACTTCAGAAACTCAAACTCCAGTGGATTGAGCGGTGTATCTGGTTTCTTGTTTACGTACACATATAGGTATCGGAAGAGAGGGTAGGTGCCGTTGGCGGCGTTGGCCAAAGTCATTTCGACCGGTTCGTCCCCAGTCACCTCTGCAATGGGTAGCGCTCGCACACCAGAGGTCACGTATCCGACTCCTGAATATCCGATTCCGTTAAGTGAGGTCGTAATGGATTGCACCACTGAAGCTGAACCAGGTTGCTCATTAACCGTGTTTTTGAAGTCGCCAGAACANAGTGCGACTTGCTTGAAATATCCATAGGTTCCGGATACCGAGTTTCGTCCGTACAGTTGGATTGGACGCTGAGCCCAAGAGCCTTCTAAACCGAGATCTCCCCATTTACGTGCGTCGTATCGGCCACCACAACGACGCGTCCTCGAGAAAATTGCATCCACNTCTTCAATAGTCAACGAGTCTATTGGATTGTCTTTATTCACGTACACNGCTAAAGCATCAATGGCAACGCGAACAGCAAGAGGCTTGTATCCAAATCTAGATTCAAACGACTCAATCTCGTTATCTTTCATTTTTCGACTCATTGGGCCGAAATTTGAGACTCCTTCTGTGAGTGCGGGAGGGGCTGTGGACGAACCAGCCGCCTGTATCTGGATGTTGACATTTGGGTATTCCTTCTCAAAAGCTTCTGCCCAGAGTGTCATTAANTTCGCAAGAGTATCCGAGCCTACGCTNGAAAGGTTTCCGGCAACCCCGCTAACGCGTTCATATTTAGGTAGTGTGTGGTTCGAAACCGACTCCGTTGTTTGTTCTGCCGGNATTTCCATAGATTGTTCCGCACTTGACCCAGCTTCATCACTTGAGTNGGCGACAGCGCTAGGCAACACTAACATGCAACAAAGAACAAAGATGCTCAATTCGGTGAACCTAATCAACGAATCTCGAAACTCGTAGATGATCATCAGAAGCTCAGCTTCTTTGGAAGATCAAAGTAAAACAGGCTACCTTCGCCATAGGTACTCTCAATATGGAGTTGGCTTTGGTGCCGTAGCAGGACATGCTTTACGATGGCTAGTCCAAGTCCTGTTCCGCGGTGTATATGAGTTGGTTGACCAGCAACGCGGTAAAAACGTTCAGTAACTCTTGATAAGTCTGTAGCTGGTATGCCGATCCCTTGATCAGACAGCTGAAAGCGAACGTGAGATTGATCATGCTCGTGCCACTGGATAGCAATTAAACCGCCATCGGGACTGTAGCGAATTGCATTTGACAGTAAATTCAGAATAGCACTACGTAGTTCGTCTTCGACGCACTCAACCAGTAAATTTGGAGTGGCTGATATCTGGAAATCGTGCTGACCTTCGCTTAGAGCTTCAACTTCATGAAGCAGTGCTTCTATGAGCTGCCTTCCGTCAACAAGTGAAACACGGTCGGAATCGGGTAGGGACGAAGACTCAAGCTGAGTAAGTGTCAGTAAATCCTCCACGAGAGATCTCATGCGATTCGTCTGTGCTTCGAGTTTGGGTGTCAGATGCTGGATTGTCGGCGCGTCGAGAGTCCCTTCAGATAACGATTCCACATAACCGATCAGGATAGTTAACGGCGTGCGAAGCTCGTGTGAAACATTAGCAATGAAATCCTGTCGCATGGATAGCAACTTACTTAATTGAGTGACATCTCTGGCAACCAGTAAAAGCCGTTGATCATCCAGCGGGATAAGTCGCACTTCCAGCTTGAGGTTTTCGTTGGTTGGTGAATTGAGTTCAATGGCCTCTTGGGCAGTGCCTAATCCTTGAGGTGAATCGGAGTGTTTGAACTTAACTTCTGTGCGAAGTTTGAGTTCCTCTATCGCATGAGTTAAGGCGGGATTCCGAACCAATCCGCCAAAATACTGCCCTTCGTCTGCGCGAGTAATTCCAAGTAACTGCTCGCAAGCAGCGTTCATTTCATTGATGATTCCCTCTTGTGAAAGCACCACACAAGCGTCGGGCAGTTTGTCAGCTGTATTCCGAATCTCCCGTAATGCGTCGATGTACTGTTTCTCAGATGATCTTGAGTCTGCGATGGTGTGGGAAAGACTCGAAACAGCAGGAGCCAGTCCTGCAGAGTGCGTTCGGGCACACTAAACGGGCGCGTTGCCCAACGACTGAACAGTAATTGTGTTCTTTTCTCGTTGAGCCATAACACTGCAAGACATCCCGCGCAAATCCATGCTGCAGTAAGCCATCCGATAAAAGAGAAAACAGTCATCAGTAAAGTAGCGACGATCCCTACCAGAACAACGACGTGAAGCCGCTGAAGGGGAAATCTCACCGACTTCTTAACTCGACAGGAACGTTGGATTCAATTTGTAACCGAGACCCCAGACGGTCTTGATCAGATTTTGTATACCGAAAGGTTCCAGTGCCTTCCTTAATCGAAGGATATGAACGTCAACGGTACGTTCATCGACATACGAGGATCTTTCCCATACTAAATCCAAGAGTTGTGCTCGTGAATAAGCGCGTTTGGGGTTTCGCAAAAACAGCTCAAGGAGACGATATTCCGTTGGTCGTAAGTGAACGATTTCTTCATCAATTGTGACTTGCAACGCGAGCGTGTCAATTTCAATCTTGCCAATGGAGAGTTTGCCATTCGAATCCATCCCGGTGCGTCTCAGAACAGCTTTAATCCGTGCCGTGAGTTCTCGCGGTGAAAATGGTTTTGTGACGTAGTCGTCTATGCCAGAGTCAAAACTCTTCAGCTTGTCGTTTTCTGCTCCGCGAGCAGTAAGCATGATAAGTGGAATCTGCTTGGTTACTTCATCGTAGCGAATTCNTCGTGCGAGCTCCAATCCGTCTATGCCAGGAAGCATCCAGTCTATCAAGACAAGACTAGGTAATCGTCTAGACAGTTTTTCGAGAGCTTGTTCAGCATCAGCGACCGGATCTACATTGAATCCTGCNCGACTGAGCGAAAATTGCAGGAGGTCACGAATTTCTTGCTCATCTTCTACAACCAAAATGGTGTTGGCTTGCATGGATTTTGTCATCGTTTGGATGGGTGTAGACAAACATTTTTAGGCATTTTTTGTGACATTCTTGTGAAGTTAGAGAAGTGATTTGAAATTGTTGGTAATCATTGGAGGTAAGCTCACTTTTCTAGGGATCAAAAGATTTGTGTCGGAAAGTTCAAGCTTATGGTTAAATTCAATTCGGGAATCCGTCATCGCACTCTAGGAATAGAAAGGCGGTAGATGTAGCTAACGTTAAATTCAGCTCTTACAAAATACATTAAAGGAATCAGGAAATGGGTAGTAACCGCCAACTTCATTCACAGGACGGATTCACGTTCGGAGTGTATGAATCTTTACCTAAAGGCGAGCTGAAAGCTAGTTTGGTTGTCATCCAAGAAATATTCGGAGTGAATAACCATATGCGAGAGGTGGCTGATGGATTTGCAGCCGAAGGGTACGCGGCGATCGCTCCTCAGATATTTGATCGTGCAAAACGAGGTGTGGAGCTTGGCTACGGACCTGAAGATATGGCTGCAGGATTCAAGTTGGCCTTTACCGATGTACCGCGTAAACAGATCATGCAAGATTTGCAGGCGACCGTAGAGGAGTGCAGTAAATACGGTCCGGTTGGTGTTGTAGGCTATTGTTTTGGCGGTTTGTTGACTTGGCTAAGTGTCTGCGATCTAGAAGGAGTGGACTGCGGTGTCGTTTACTATGGGGGTGGAATTGCCAATGAGCTTGATCGCACGCCAAAATGCCCGATACTTATGCACTTCGGTGAACTGGATTCGTTCATTCCGTTATCTGATATTGACAAAATAAAGACCGCACAGCCGGACGCACAGGTACATGTGTATCCTGCGGATCATGGGTTTAATTGTGATCATCGAGAGTCGTTCGATAGTACATCGGCAACGCTTGCAAAATCCCGTTCTCTTGAGTTTTTTCAGAACCACCTCGGATAACGGGTAGGATGATTCACTTCGCAGAGCGTCAAAGTGCTGCGAATATAAGTTAACCTTTATTACTTAGATGGTAGGGTCAAGTTCTGTCATTTTCATTCATTACATTTATTCGCTGTAACAGCGAAGGAATTTACTCTTCACATCTCGTCAGGTTGCGGTAGTAGAAGCAATAGATGAAACGTGAGGAATTGTCGACTGGTTGTATGAAGGGAGTTGTATGAAAGTCAATCGAAATTACATTGTGCGAGGAGGGATGTCGACTGCGATCTTGGCGATCATGTCGTTGATGGCCTATCCCGCAATGGGGGAAGCCACCCTTGACGATATTTGGGAAGCAACTGAGGTTCTTAATGAGGATGCGCGACAGGCTCACACCAAAGTCGAGGATCTTGTAGACCAAACTCAGTCCCTCTTTGCCGACTATAAACAAAAACTGAAGGAGATAGAAGGTTTACAGGTTTATAACCGACAGCTAGAACGACAGATTGAAAAGCAAGAGGAAGTCATCGCTCAAATCAAACAATCGATCGACGAGGTCACTGGCCTACAGACTAAGGTTGTGCCATTGATGTTACGGATGATTGAAGGTCTTGATCAGTTCGTGTCGCAAGACAAGCCATTTTTAATAGATGAACGCATCGACAGGATAGCATCCTTACGAACCATGATGGACCTCCCGAATGTTACGGTTTCGGAAAAGTTCAGCCAAGTCATGAGGGCATACCAAATTGAGAATGAGTATGGTCGAACAATGGATGCCTATACGCAGGAGATTGATATTAACAATCAAACACGAACCGTTGACGTATTGCGAGTTGGTCGCATCGCACTTGTTTATCAGACTTCTGATGGCTCTAGCACAGGCTGGTGGAATCCTTCGTCTGGTAATTGGGAAGAACTACCTGCTCAATATGAGACACCAATCCGTAACGGTCTGAAGATGGCTCGAAAGCAGTTGACCACAGGGTTGTTCAAAGTACCAGTCGTAGCGCCACAAGGTTAAGGGGAAGACATAATGAAGAAGTTATCCAAATTTAGTTTTCCACTGCTTTGTCTACTTGTTGGTGGTTTGACATTTGGTTTTTCAGCAAACGCACAGGATGCTGAAGAAGGTGCAGAAAGTAACGTAAACCTAGAGGTTGGTCTAGACATCACAGAGTCGACCTCGCTAGAAGATTTACTTCAAATTATTGAGGAACGCCGCATCGTTGAGAACGAGGCACATAGAGCTCGGGAACGCCAATTCCAGTCGTCACGAGATCAGCAACAGACGCTACTGAACGAAGCCATTGCCGAAGAACGAAGAGAACGAGAGCGAAGCGAGCGGCTAAACACGCGATATGAAAACAATGAAACTACCATGGGTGATCAACAAGAAATACTTGATGCCCGTTTGGGATCTCTCCGTGAATTGTTCGGCGTACTGTCGACCGTTGCTGGTGATACCCGAGGCGTTTTTGAAGGCTCGATCGTGAGTGTNGAATACCCTGATCGTGGGCAGTTCCTAGGTGACCTAGCNGCGAAAATGGGTACCGCTGTTCAATTGGCTACCATCGAAGAGATGGAGGATCTATGGATCATGTTGCAGCGCCAGATGAATGAGACCGGCAAGTTGACCAGATTCGAGTCAGAGGTTGAGTACACTGGCGGGATTCGCCANGATACGGAGGTTATTCGTGTCGGGGACTTCAANCTGATTAGCTCAGACGGTTACCTCAATTACGATATTAACGTCGGGGAAGTACGTGAGCTAGCTCGTCAACCTTCNGCTGAGTTTGCGGGTTCTGCTAGAGATTTGTACTCAGCNGATCCAGGAGAAGTGGTGCCCTTCGCCATCGATCCAACGAGGGGTGGTGTATTAAGCCTTGAAATTCAGAAAGCGACACTCGGTCAAATGGTTGGTTCACCGTTTGGTGGCATCGCCACTGGTTCATGTTATCTACCGTTTTGCGACGGCCAAGGAGGGATGGTTGGTTCGATCATTATCCTGGTTGGTTTCATTGGGGTAATCCTTGCCATTGAGCGAATGATCACTCTGTCAATCATGACTGCCAAGGTAAAGAAGCAGAAAAACAATCCTGCAGAATCCTCTGAAGGTAACCCCCTCGGTAGGATCATTGGTGTNTATCACGCAAATAGAGAGATTGATACCGAGACGTTGCAGTTGAAAATGGGAGAAGCCGTNCTACTGGAATTACCGCGAATAACGCGGAATATCACGATTGTTCAAGTGATNTCCGTNGTTGCNCCGCTGATGGGTCTATTNGGTACNGTAATCGGAATGATCCAGACCTTCCAAGCCATTACTCTTTATGGCACGGGAGATCCAAAAATCATGGCGAGTGGTATTTCGACAGCGTTGATGACCACAGTTCTAGGTCTCTGTGTAGCAATTCCGACTGTGTTATTGCATGCACTTGTGCACCAGCAAAGTCTTGGCGTGATTCATGTTCTTGACGAACAGTCAGAAGGGATCATCGCACAACATGCGGAAGAATCCGGAAACAAACTGGACTAGGTATCGATGGAACTTTACCATTCGATTATTCGATTTTTTGAGCTAGGTGGCGATGTTCTTTATCTTATTGCCATCACCACCTTACTCATGTGGTCTCTGATCATTGAACGGATCTACTATTTCATCGCTGAGCATCGAAACGTCATCCGCGTAGCGACAGAGACGTGGGAAGCGCGGGACGAGAGAAGATCATGGACCGCTCGTGTCATCAGGGAAGCATTAGTTTCTGAGGCGTCGACGAGAATACGAGGTAGCATGCCAATTATCCTTACCTGTATTACGTTGTGCCCATTACTTGGGCTACTTGGAACGGTTACAGGGATGATCCAAGTGTTTGATGCCATGGCTACTCAAGGTGGAAACGCCCGGTCTATGGCGGCTGGAGTGTCGGCAGCGACCATTCCTACTATGTCTGGCATGATCGCGTCTCTTTCAGGCATTCTCGGTTCTCTCCTGATTCGTCGAAGGATTGATCGAGAGAGCGAACTCTTAGACGAACACTTGACGATGGATCACTGATATGGCACTACCTAAATCACGCAGTCGGGATGAAGACTCGGACATTAACTTGACGCCGATGTTGGATGTGGTGTTCATTATGTTGATCTTCTTCATAGTCACTGCGACATTTATTAAGCAGGCAGGTATTGATGTGATACGTCCTGATGCGCTCACGGACGACCCTAAACCCTTGGTCAGTGTATTGGTGGCGATAAGTCCNGCTGGCGAGATTTGGATCGACAAGTCCAAGATTGAACCAACTGCGGTACGCGCCAATATTGAACGAATCAAGGCTGAAAATCCGAAAGGTGGGTTGGTGGTTCAAGCCGACGAACAAGCGGACTACGAAACTGTCAAGGTAGTTTTAGACGCTGCTAGGGCAGCAGGGATAGTTGAAGTTGCGATTGCCACTAAGGACTGATGGGAATGGTTAGATAAGTCGAAATTCAATGCCCATAGACATTAGTTTTTTTAAACGAAATATCAGCATAACGAGGTGACATATGGAAGCTGCCATTAGATACGGTATTGGCTTTGCCACGGGTATCGTAGTCACGGTGATTCTGTTATATATCATGCAGGCTGTTATTCAGTCTGACAAGAATCCTCTCAACGAAGCACCCAAGATTCGACTGGTGGATTTTGTGCGAGTATTGGAGGATGAAGCAGTCGAACTGAAGGATTTACGTCCGAAGCCACCGCCACCGGTGGATGAAGCTCCTCCAGATATTCCAAAACAATCGTTTGATACCGATACGAACATGGGCGTGGCGATTTCTCAAGTGTCGACCCAAATCAATATTGACATTGGGGCTGGTGGTTTTTCGCCAGATGGTGAGTATTTGCCCATCGTAAAAGTAGAACCAATCTATCCTCGTCGAGCTCTCACACGGGGTATTGAAGGATTCGTTCTTCTGTCATTCTGTGTTACCACGACAGGGAGTGTTCGCGATCCGGTGGTTGTAGAGGAAGAACCTTCTTCAATCTTCACGCGAGCAGCGACTAATGCAGCACTGAAGTTCAAATATAAGCCTAAGGTCGTTGATGGGCAACCGATTGAAGTTTGCGGGGTGCTGAATCGTCTTAAATTCGAATTGGAACAGTAGGTTCAAACAATGAAGCATTCAAAATCAAGGCTATATCACTCTTTAATTAGTCCAGGTTTTGCTTTAGTGGCATGCCTTCTAGTGTTGGAATTCGGTCAGGTTGGTCAAAACAATCAAGTCATTTCCAGAACTGACCTTTCTTTAGGTTTTTCTTACGGCATTGCTCATGCTCAGCAAAAGAAAAAAGAAGAGCGAAAGGTGCCTCTAATGCAACAGGCGACATACGATCGACTAAGTAAAGCTCAGGAGTTATCGACAGCTGGAGATACCGAAGGTGCGTTAGAGATTCTTCAGGGCATGCTTGAGAGAAGCCGAAGGTATAACCCCAACGAAATTGCTCAGATTCACCGAGAAATTGCTGCCGTTTACAACGATCTAGACAACGATGAGAAGGTGCTCTATCACTACGAGCAGATGTTGGTGTATAGAAAGGAAATTCGCGAAGGACAGGAACACTCAATCTTGTTCATTTTGGCGCAGCTTTATGCACAGGCTGAACGTTACGAAGACTCTCTTGGAATGATTCAGGAATGGCTGGCATTGGTCGAGGATCCAGGTGCATCACCTTACTACTTTGTAGCGACAGTTTATTATCAGATGAAGAATTTCGATCAAGCTATCCACTATATGGAGCTAGCGATCCAAATTGCCACGGAAGCAGGTCAGTTACCAATTAAAAAAGGTTGGTACGGCATGTTGAAGTTCCTTTATTTTGAGAAGGGTGATCTGAACAAGGTATTGGAGATTCTGCATATCATGGTCGATCTGTATATGGACAGGACAACCTGGGTGGAAATGGCAGGTGTTTATTCTCAACTCGGCGACGAAAAGAAGCAGGCCTATGCTATGGAAGCTGCACATGCCGCGGGATTTTTAGACCGAGAGTCGGATTACCTTCAATTCGGTGGATTGCTTATGAATTCTGAAGCATTCATCCGTGCTGCGTGGTATCTAGAAGAAGGATTTGACAACGGACTCATTGAACGTAAGAAGAAGACCATTGAACAACTAGGTCAAGCCTATACTGCAGCCTGGGAAACCGAGTTAGCGATAGCAGTTCTGGAAGATGGGTTAGAGTTTGCTGAGGACGGAAGAATGCACAATCGGCTTTCCAAACTCTACTACGAGCAGGAAGAATACGGCAAGTGTATTGACGCAGTCAATGAAGCACTAGAACTTGGTGATATAGGCGGTGACGTTTACGATACCAAGCATTTTCGCGGTATGTGCGAATTCTGGCAAGGGAGTCTTGATTTAGCAGATTCCACATTCAACGAAGTGCGTCGTGAAGCAAGAATTGCTGAGGACCCGGCTGCTGAGAAAGGTGCCAGCAATTGGCTGAAGTACGTTGATTCTGAACGAAGGCGTATCGCGGAGCTTCGAGAATCCGAGCAAATGTAAACTCAAATTTAGTTTTTTGTCAGTTCAGAGCCGCGACTTAAAAGTTGCGGCTTTTTCATAGTTATGTTCACGGGAATCGTTCAAGACCTCGTATCAGTTAAGCGGTTGGTCCATAGAGCAGAAGTCTTAGAGATCTATCTACAGTTGGAGCCTGAGCATGTGGACGGTATTGAAGAAGGAGCATCTGTCGCTGTGGATGGTTGTTGCTTGACAGTATCTGCCATATCAGATGATGTGCTTCAGTTTGAGGTGGTAACTGCAACGCAACGGATCACGACTCTGGGAAAACTCAGGCAAGGTGATAAGGTCAATGTTGAGCGCTCGCTGAAATTTGGTGATGAGGTTGGTGGGCACATCCTGTCTGGCCATATCGCATCAACTGTTGAAGTCACAGATTATCAATCTAGGGAATCTGAAGCAACGTTGACTTTCCGTGTCCCAAAGGAGTGGCGAAAATTCCTCATGACCAAAGGGTTTATCGCCTTGAATGGTGCTAGTCTGACATTAGCAAGTTTTGATTCAGCAACGGGGTGCGGAACGAT
>JGIcombinedJ30088_10004334_pt1 | contig 12698 bp, 5 predicted proteins | sample PinacodermPK_FD_30088 | JGI IMG/M metagenome (IMG submission 30088)
AGCGAGACGGCGATGCTTCCGCTGAAGCATACGTCGACATCCCGGCCCGGACTGCGTGGACGCTGGCCGTACACGCCGCGATAGGAGTAATGGTCACCGTCCACGGCATAGGCCAGATCCACCGGGTTCGTATCGACTCGGCATTCAACTACAGGCGGGTCGGCAGGGCCGGGAACCGGGCACGGCAGGTTGACATTCCAATACTCTCCCTCGTGCACCGGCTTGGCGAGCAGGACGGGCAGCAGTTGACGTAACCACTGCGTCGCGCGTTGCCAGTCCGCCGCACTCAGCACCCTATCGCGGTAGTGGGAGAACGCAATTGCGGGCAAGCCTAGCAGGGCAGCTTCCCGCACGGCGGCGACAGTGCCCGAGTAGTAGATGTCGGCACCGAGGTTGGCCCCGTGATTGATGCCGGCCAGCACACAATCGAAGCTATCGCGAAGCTCATGCCATGCAAGGCGAACGCAGTCTGCCGGTTGCGAATCGACGGCGATGCGCCGCTGGTCAAGGCGGGACGCGCGGAAAGGCCGGGCCGTGATGACTTGGTGGCTGCAGGCGGATCGCTCTTCAAGCGGGGCGACGACCAATGATTCGGCCCCAGCGGGAAGAGCGGCTTCTAGCGCTGCGAGGCCCGGAGCGTCAATGCCATCGTCGTTGGTTAGCAGAAATCGCGGTTGCTCGGGCGGAGGCATCAATGAACCATTCTGACAGCGAGATTGCGATCGGCGATTCTTGTCATTTCGCGACCTGCGCGCTACCGACGCCCGGCGCACAACTGCACACCCGTTCAACGGCGGTGGTCAGCCGGAGCAGTGGTAGCCACAACGGGGCGGATCATTGCCCCACATTGGCGTCCTCTCGGAGCACTGGGATCGGCGAAATCGTAGTGAAGTTGCTCGGCTATACTGAGCTAGTAATGCGGTGAGGTGCGAGAGTGGTTGAATCGGGCGGTCTCGAAAACCGTTGAGCCTTCATGGGCTCCGTGGGTTCGAATCCCACCCTCACCGCCATGGTCATTCTGTAAGTATTTCATAATAAAGGACTTATGTTAGAAAAGTCCGCTTGTATTCCACGGAATGTCCCACAGTGGAAATTGGGTAGTTGGGTCGGAGAGTCGCGCCCCCGGCCATTGCGGGCCATTCCTCGGCCTAGTGCCTCCACGCAGAACTGCCGAACGTGTCCGGCATTGGGCATGGGCGAGATCTAGGGCCACGGGGCCTGCCTGCCGGGAATGACGTCGACCGGGACGGGTGCGGCTCCCCGAGCGTAAGGGAGCGTCGCCAACCTGCTCGGTCGCGATGCCGCTGGGGACGCCAAGTTTCCTGTTTAAGTACTTATATTTCAATATGTTAGAGGAATGGACGAGCAATCTACCCCTCATGACGTCCCACAATGATGCTCGGTTGCCAGGCCCTAGCAGGATTCCAGCGCTTCGGCCAACAATTTCAAGCCACGCATGTTTCGAAGAGGATCTTGCTTCGCAACACCGCCGTACAACGCACGAAGCACGGACCGTGCGGGGGGTGACCCCCCGGTCCCACGCCCTTTGCGGAAGGGCGGCGCCTAGCGGCCACTAATGATCGCCGCTGCTGTAATCCTCACCGGTGAGGCGGTAGTATCATTGTGAGGACGGTGGGTAACATCCGGAAATGAGGCAACACGCCGGCCAAAGCAATTGTCGTCACCCAGGCCGGGCTCGAATGCGCAGCGGTGTCAGCATGCTTTCTCGTGAATTAGTGCTGTTCAATACGCTTTGTGAGGAATTCCGTTGGGCTTAGTTTGGGTTGATTGCACACAGCAGTCTGTCCGGGCATTTGTCACTACCGCATCTTGGGCATGAGTTACTCCGGCCTTCGGCGTAGCGGATTGTCAAGTAATCGTTGGGTAAGGCCAGTCCCGGATTATGTGTGAGCAATCGTGGGAATCGAGGGACCCGCAGCCACCCGCCATGGGGGAAAGGTGGGCCCGTTGGGGATTCGGATACCAGGACAAGGTCTGCACGGAGCGAATCCTCAACTGCCTCCGAACGGATCTACGCGATGGTGCCCCGGCTTTCGAAGGTGTCCGGCTAGCCGATCTTGAGGCTGGCCGGGTCGACGACTTCGTCTTGGTTTGGAAAGATTCGGTTGAAGGCAATTCGATCAAATGGTCCGCTGGTGCGGCTGGCCTTACATGGGGCGAGCTCATCGGTGCGTCGGGCATTCTCAATGATCTAGCCGAGGGGTGGAAGAAGCTCCAAAGCTCGTGGAGCGAGCGCAAGATCGCAGTGCGCCTTCACACCAACCGACTGGCTTCTGCGAATAGACACCATGCACAACTAATCTCTTCATTCAGCGTCGCAGAATTCGTCGCCACGCACTGGGCAGCAGGTCCTGATGAGGCAGATTCCTCCGATGTGAGTGAAGCATGGCGGAAGATCGCCGAACACATAGACTTAAGGGATTTCGAGTTTTCGGACTTTGTGGCCAATTGCGAACTCTCCTTCGGACAGTCTGACCCGCGGAGCGATGCACCGGGCTCCATTGACGGCAGGCACTACCGCAGCCAGTTCGACAGCCTTCACAAGGCCATTGCCACGTGGCTCACGAACAACCCTAGGGGAAATTTCATAGAACGAGCCTACCTCTTGGCGGCAATCGGTCTGCGACCGAACCGTTTCGGCTTGATTCAGCACTTTCCAGAACCAGAGATTCCGTACGAGAAGAATCACGCAGCGGCTGATCGCTTGAAAGAACTGGTTGATGAGGTTCCGGGTGGATACCTCGCGGTCTCGGGTCCAGCCGGAGTGGGCAAGTCATCGTTGGTGCAGGATGTTCTCAGCGACTCCGAGTATCCGCTCTTCGTCCCGTACTACGCCTTCCTGCCTACTGCGGACGGAAATCGCGACCGAGCCGAGGCACTGACCTTTTTCCAAGATGTCGTAGCGCGTCTGGACCGATGTTTTCCGGAGCGTCTAAGTCTCGGCGTTGCCGATCTTGCCCAAGGCCGAGACGCTCTCCGGCACCTCATGTCGAGCGCAAATAGGCGTTACGTCTTGGACGGCCTAAAGACCATCTTGATGATTGATGGCCTGGACCACGTAATGCGAGAAGTCAATCTTCAGATGCCTGTGCTGAATGAGCTGCCGCCTCCAAGTGAGGTCCCCGATGGGTTTCTGATTATCCTGAGTGGTCAGCCGCAGGCATTTCTTCCAGGCACGATCCCTCCCGGAGTAGCAGCATGTGCTGCAAAAGAATCTAGGAGGCTCGAAGTCTCCGGATTGAAGCGCCACGAAGTGCACGCACTCGTCTCAAGGGTCGGCAAGCGGACGACAGGCGCTGAGCGAGATTCTCTTCATGTCGCGTCCCTCGGAAACCCTCTGATACTGACGTACCTCGTTACGTTGTTCAAGCAGAGAGATGACGCAAGCGTTGCACGGGCCATCGAACTCGCCGGCGATTACCAGGGGAGCATCGACCACTACTACAAGGAGCGGCTGTCAGTACCACTCCAAGACGACGAGACGAGGTCGGTCCTTGGACTGCTATGTAGGGCAGCAGCGCCAACACTCCCTATGGAATGGCTTGCAGCGTGGCCAGAACGGAGAACAATTGAAGGCCTCTACCAACGAGTCTTGGCACCATTCGTTCAGGTTGACGACGCTCAATTGAAATTCACCCATAACAGCTTGATTGCCTTGCTTAAGGCGGAGACGCGTTCAAGGCTTCCCGGAATCGATCCCGTCACGGATGAACGCGCCTTCCATTCAGTCCTCGCAGATAGGTCAGATGGACGTTCCTGCTTGGACCCTGTCGGGCGCGCTCGTGTCTTTCACCTCCTGCGAGCAGAGAGGTATTCCGACGTGCTCGCTCAGCTTTCCTCGGAATGGCTAAGGTCGGGAATGTCCGGATTCCTGCCGTACTCCCATGTTCATCCGATAGTGCTGGCTGGCTATGATGCGGCTACAGCAACAGGCAACTGGAGCCAGATTCTCAGACTGGTTCTCCTAGACCATGAGCTCAGCCAACGAAGCTCCCGCCTTGACGCGGCGAAGTTTGCTGATGCCTTGTTGAATCTTGAACGTCCACAGATCGCGCTATCACAGATTCGCTCCGGAGGGAGGCTGTTAGTTGACGTTAGCGAGGCCCTTAGATTCGCTGGCACCCTGTGGCGGTATGGAGACGAGAGGGAATGCATGGATCTGAAGGCTGTAGCTTGCGCTCTGTATCGTCAGGCAAAGCCACTCTCCCTTATCTACTCGGGTGAGCGAATCGAGACGAATACTCATGACGAGCAAATTCAGGACCTCGCAGCTTGGAGCGGTGTGGCCGTCCTCTTCGATCGGCCCGGCGATGTAGCCAACGAAATCCAAAGACTTGCCCTTGATTCACGTCCCGGCCCTCATGGGCCCGATCCAGTCGCAGTGAAAGCAGATTACTTGCTCGGTGCATTAGCCGCGGCTCTCGACGCTGGCTGCGATGCACAGGACTGCCAAGCCTTCGTCGATGGTATTCGAGTTCTAGGGTCCAAAACGTGGCACTTCCTCGCGCTGTTACGGTTAGCGCAGTCGATGCCATCAGCAGTGGCTTTGGAGTCTCTCCGAGCGGCCTACGGGGAGTCGGAGACAGACCTCGATACTGATCTCGCGTATGCCTCATTCCTGCACCGTCACGGCGATCGAACAGGTGCCGTTGAGATAGTCCGCAACCTGCCCCACATTCGCTTCGAACCGGATCGAGCCCACTCATGGGGTTTCTCTGATTTGACGTACACCATCCGGCTGCGATGGTTGCAAGAGCTGCTCGGCATATCTGAGGGAGCGGTACCGGGGGCTACAGACGAGAAGGAAGAACCACTCGTGAGGGCGGAGCAGACAGCTAGGGAACTCGGCTCACTTATGGAGCAAGCATCCACAGGTCGAGTTCAAGCTGATCGCCACGCTTTGTTTCGATCTCTTCTCCTATTCCACAACCGGCCAGTGCACTTCAGCAGCGTGGGTTCACCGTATCGCTTCATCCTCCAATCCTCGCGGAACGAGATATATGAGCAGATTGCGACGTTGGCGAAACGAATGGGTCCAGGCGGGCTGAGAAACTTGCGAGACGTCGTAGCCGATCTGACCGATGGGCCAAGCGCGACGCAATTTACTCCGCGTCACCGCCGGTACTTCGCAAGACTCCTGTACAAGGAAGGCGTGATGTCCCGAGATCACGCTGCAGAACTCGGACTCTCTTCAACAGCTGATGCTTCCGACGAGGACCCGGCTGAACGGCAAGAGGCATGTCTGGAGATCGCGATGTTTCTGCATGACATCGGGCACAAAGCGATGGCGGAGGACTGGATAAGGAAGGCGGGCGTAGTCGCAGCTGGATCAGGTAGCCACAAGGACTACCACATGGCAGATTTGGCCGAATGGCTGGTTCGATCGATCGCACATAGCGATCCGGCTCGACTTGAGGTGCTGGATCGATTCGCACGTGCTGTCAAAGTCTCAGGGGGAAGGGGTGGCCCGAACGGAGCCGCGACGGTGCTTCAATTGCTTGTTCGCCTTAGCGATGCGAGGTCGTGGCAACTTGCCGTGGAGCTAATCGATCGGGACGTACTCGGCGTATCGCGTGCGCTTGAAGCGCTGATCGCTGGTGGCGCCGACGCAGGAGCAGACCCGGAACTGCTAAGTGCGATGTACGGCGAACTTCACTCGTTGATCGCACATGACGATACGTCGGACACGGCCGAGGCGGTCTTGTTGGCATTTCCGCAGGAGAAAATGAGAGACGCCGCCAATCGGTTGATGTCCTATGTGGGAACCAACGCCCTGCCGTCTCACCGCGCACCCGTGGCTCGGGCTCTTGAGGACGCGATTCGACGTCAAGGCATTGACCAGGTCGCATTCACACGAGGCTTGAAACCTGGACACGACGATTCATCGCGATCGGGGACACTCTATCGCGAAGTCACTGGCGAAGTGGTAACGCTTGATCGGGTGGCAGAGCGTCTTAGTGATCCGAGCCGCCCCGGCACTTGGAATCCGAATCCGGACGACAACACTCATTTTGATTGGTGGGCTTGCATTAGCAAGGCGAATGTTAAGAACGTGAAACATTTCGACAGCCTCGTTGCGCAGTTTCCTCCTGAGGATTACCAAAAAGTTGAACCTCTGGTGAGGCGGGCCGAAGTTATCCTGCGCTCAGACAACCCTACCCCAGCTCAGGAACTGATCGAACGAGCTGTCAACGTCGCGAGGGAGGGATCGTGGCATCGCCGGCTCGATGGTGCCCCGAAGATCGCGGCCTTCCAAGCCCTCAAGTCGATCGATCGCGCCGAAGGCATCAGACGCGCGCGGGAACAGTTTTCTAAAGATCTCGCTGCTGGGGAGCCTTGGACCGTGGAATTGCTTTCCGATATCGGCGAATTGCTGGAACTCCTGGAGGTCGATTGGCCTGGCGAGGCCGCTCTGGAGGCTCTCGATGACTACCTTCAACAAGTGCTTGCTGCAAGCCCTCCGGTAGAGACTTTTCAATCTCTGAGAGTCTCTGCTCCTGCTTGGTCCGTCGATCAGACACTTTGCCGATTTGTAGCCGAACTGCTGGCGTTCCCAGTAGTTGACGTTGGGGTAGCAGCGAGGCGTGCGGTAGGCAAGTACGTAGCGGCGAACGGGAAGGGATTGGTAGCACTATTGACTGCTGACCCCTGGTGGAACCCGATTCAGCTGGAACACCTCTTGGCCTCAATTCACGTAGGGATGGTCAGCGGGTCACCGAATGTCGCCGACCTGAAGGACTTCGTTGAAGGCTTGAACAAATCCGAGTCGCTCGCCGTTCGCAGCATCGCGAAACGGATCTGTGACCAGCAAGGTTGGTCTTGGATTGACATCACATCTGCTCCACAGCCGCCGGTGATTCTTTTGGCGGACGAACCGAATCGTCTCGAAGAGGCCGCATTGATGCTTGACGGTGATGCAACCTCCGCGTGGAACCTCTGTCCGGCGCTCATTTCACCTCTACTAGCCGAGGGGCTAGAGGAAGATGAATTGCGCTCGGAATTCAAGCGCGTGTACTGGTTACTAGAACGAGAGTATCCGTGGGCTGACGGTAGGCGGCTTGAGCATTGGAGAAGACGAGTACTGACGAGATTCTGGCTCAACCCACGAGCGATCATCGGCCGAGAAGCTGCTATGCGAGTCGTTGGCCGGAAATCGCTCTCTGGTCAAGTTCCGCTTGGCTGGGAGGCTAGGTACGACAGTTTCTATCCAATTTACGACCCGCGGCTCGAGCTGCATCAACCGACGGACCGTCCTCCGGAATTGCAAGCAATGGAATGGGGTTCCACCGGAGATGACGCTAATGCTTGGCGTCAAGGAATAGGTGCCAGCGAGTGGAGCCGCTATCCAGACTTGGTTCAAGGCCGCCTGCTCATCGGCGAGCGATCCTGGTTCGTCAGGCCAGAATGGGAGTGGCCGCGTGAAGAGCGATACCGAGGCTTGATTGCCACGGCCCACGACGGCATCGGCAATCGGGTCTTGCAGACAGAGTTCGAACTTACGTATGAAACGTACCTTCAAGGTCACGGTCAGGACAACAATCAACTCATCGTTCTGAACGACGAGCGTCAACTCGTCGGACCTGCATACAAGTGGGCGGCGATCAATTCAAATGTTGCAGGAGCCCTTGGCTGGTACCCATCAAAGAGAGTTCCTTTTCGGTGGCTAGATGCTGCAGGTAATGTGATGGTCGAATCGACGTTCTGGACTGATGGCTGGATATGGATCGAGCCGCCGCGATTTGAGTCCCTTGGCGAGGGCTGGTTTGTAACGGCCTCGTCGGCCGCCATTGAGGCAATTCGTAGCCTCGCACAAGGAGCCGAGATTCATTTGTGGATTGAGCGCCGATCTCACGGACAGCAACCATACGAGGGAAACTGGCACCTTCGGCAGCCGGTGTGAACGCCCACGTCGTTGGATTGTTCACCGGGGCTTGGATCGACCCGTAGGGTGTGGACGTGTATATGACAGAATGGAAACTCTGGGTGGCGAATACTTGAGATGTCACACCAGAAGCAGCATCACTACGTCCCGAAGTTCTATTTGGATCGGTTTGCCGATACGGCCGGCCATGTCTGGGCGTTTGATAAATCTACAGATTCGACGTTCTGTGCACGCCCGGAGAAGCTCGCAAGGGAAGGAGGATTCTACGATGCTCCGTTTCTGCAGGGCACGGCGGTCGACCCAGCGTTCTTTGAGCGGGGCCTCGCCGACCTTGAAGCCGAAGCAGCGAGAATCATGTCCTCTTGGATCAGGCTGATCGAGGCGGGGGGCTGGAAGGTCACAATCTCTGAGGTCGCCCGAGGAACGATTTCTACCTACATTGCAGTCCAATCCCTTCGCACTGCAGAGCAGCGGGTCGTGCTTAGTCAGCTCACCGTGCTCGGGAGTTCCATGCCCGACCTCCAGTCCTTTCATGTAGGTATCCTTTTTGAGGAGTTGCTCGTTCAGGAGGTAGCTCAGGCCATCGGTGAATGCATATGGACGTTCGGTCGAAATGATACGGGTCTGCCGTTCTACACGTCCGATCATCCAGTCGTGGTTCGTGTACACCCTAAGCGTCGGTGCATCCACCCGTTGCAGCTCCCAAACAAAGGCGTCGAAGTAATGCTTCCCCTTTCGCCCACTCTGATGCTGTACGGATATGAGCGGTCGTATTTCTCGTCTGCCGAGAAATACGACGGGCACGTGTCGCCGGTTCAGTTCACATCGGTGCTCGTTAAGTCCGAAAACGTATGTCAAGTAGGACACTCGAAGCGTTTCGTCTTCTGTAACAGGAATGCCTTCGAATACGCGCGGGCCTTTTGCGCAGACCATTCAGCAGTTCGCAATTCCAATCGCAATCGATTTCTTCCTTAGCCTCCGAAGCAGCCGAGTCGGTGTTGGGGTATCGAGTCTGATCTCTGATCGCACCATGCAGCGGTACGATTCCGAGTTCCGGTTCACCGGCAATTTGCTGGGGATGGTTTTCGGCGATGGCTTGGGACTGATCACAACTACGACTACTGTGATCCCTCAAACCTTAACACTAGTACAGACCGTTTCCCAGACTGGGTGAAAGCAATGAGCTTGCGTAATCAATCGAGAGTTCGCATGTCAAAGAGGCTTGGGACGGATATGCCATCGGCCTTACCCGTGTGAATCTTCGGGTAGAAGACTCCGATCACTACCCAAGACTTTGGGTGGGCGAGAATAGTTCCTACGTAGAAGTGAGTATCCTTGTCCGGGCCGCAAAGATCATTGAGGAACTTGTCACGCACGCTCTCTGCCGCCTCTTGGTGCGGAGCGCCCTGATCTACGAGTCTCCAGAAGAGCGCCCCGACCTCCCAATCCTCGATCATCATGCGGTGATTGCGCTTGCAACGCGAGTCGTCACACTCGAAGTGATAGTGGAACTTGAAGGGAACTTTTCGTGGCGGAACCAAGGTCGTCTCCCGATACTCAAACAGTCGCTGCTGCCGAAGAGCATTCACAAACTTAGCCGGCCACTCCGGAGCGTCTGGAGTAATAATGAGGTCACGCACTTTCCTTGGCCTGAAAACCCCAAGCGAAGTGCGGTCCTTGGCTTGCTGTTCTGCCAAATCTTCCATTGAGTGTGCCTTTCTCGCAAGAGCATAGCGAGCTCGCTCGGCCCAGTTGCCTGGATTGCTCTTGATCGGCTCACCGAGAATATGGATCGAGTCACAATCCGGTCGGTAGCTCTCTTTTCGGATGTCACTCCCTTTGTGTTTCTGGGCAGCGATTTCGATCCACTGATACTTCTTGTATTGCTGCGTAAACGGCAACTCTCGAAAGTTGATCGGGTAGAGGCGCACAAAATCCCCCGATTCTGTCACCCCTGCTGTACAGACAAGTTCATCGTACTTGGCGGACGGAATCGGATAGGTCTTCACCGTGATGAGAACTCTAAGCGTCTTTTCTCGCTTCTGGATCAGCTCGTCCATTTTCGTCTTTACCGAGTAGGCCCGTTCCCCCAGTATGCACCAAAACTACCCGCACATCTGCCGCGATGCGCCGGTGGTGAATCTTCTAAGAGCACTGGCAATTGCGCCGACAGCATGGTTCCGTCCCGGGATTGCCCTTATCGTTTGCTGACACGGCTTAAGGGGAAGCACCATTCACTGCAAGTATGAGTGACCCACGCCGCTGTGGGCGAGATGTTGACGCCACTCCCGCGCCGCAACGGGCAAGACCGATTACATCCATTCAATCCCTCACTCCATCCGAGACGGTGACGAATCGGGTCTCAGTTCCGGCTATGGTCTTGGTTCAAGTAAGGTGGGCTATATCCAGGCTGGTTCTCCGTGCCACGGTCTCGGCCAATCGGCTGCGATGGCAACATCGGATGTCCTTTTCCACGCATACAAGAACTGAAGGTCGTTGACACATAAGGCTTGCCAAGATTGTAACGTCGGATGAGTGCTTTGGCAGCATCATTCGCTCGTACCTCTGCAGCAATCGTTGATATGACGCAAAATCGCTCAACTCAGCCCGAGCACCACTGGGGATTCCCAAGGTCGGCATGTGACGATACTCGAGACCAAGCCGTATTGCGATTTCCCTGAGCCGTAACCGTGAGAAGCCGTACTTGCGCGAGACCGGGTTATTTCGTACATCAACGACCACTTCCAAGCCTTGCTTCAAGAGGTCGTTGAAGAAGGCGTCTACCGACTTACCCTCATAGCCTGCAGTGTATACGGCAAAGGACGCCTTTCTCGGTCGCGGGAGTAACGTCATTTGACGTTCTGGCAGCTCGCTATTAATCGCGAACCAAGGATACCGAGTGTAGACGCTTCGCAAGAGGTCGCCATGATTCATCTGCCCATACCGACTAAGAACATCGCCAATGGCGTCCTGAACGGCTAGAGGGAGTTTCTCAGTCTCCGCTTGCACGAGTTCGATGGTTCGACCACAGAGCGCTACCTGGTCCTCTTCAGTTGCAACGTAACCGTTTTGGCGCAGGTTTCTCAGTTCCGAATAAAGCGCAAACGAGAAGGGGCCGAATCGATAAGGAACGAAATCATAGAAGCTCGAGTTGATGCCAAAGTCGGTCTCTTGGCGGAGTAAGAATACCAGCTTTACGAACACCGTTGGCGAGAGTGGCCTACCCACCCGTGAGAGTAGGCTCAAGATTGTCTTTTGTCGATTCAGCACTGGTCTACTCCCATGCGAAGCGTGGCACCTACTGAACGCTCGAATCAAATGAGATTCCCTCGCGCGTTGGTGGCGGCTCGCTCGGCAATCCGTTTGTACCAATTGTCGAGTGGTCGCGGCGGCCCCGCTACCCACCTTCGCGCCGACACCTGAAACAGGCCTATTCTCCTTCGAGCCCCGCTCCTTCTTCCGCCTGAGCGCTCGAACCCATTTGGCAGGCATCCTGCTGCGAATCGTCGAGAGAGCCGTTGAGTCTCTGCGCCCCTTCTTCGAGTCGGCAGGCACTGCACACCGCTAATTACAACATATCAGAATGTTTATGTTTCTATACCGGCGCCCACTGAGGTCCGCCAGAAGGAATCATACAAGATCGATCGCTCGGCCAACCAACGGTGAGTTCATGAACCGAGAGAAAGCGTTCGACAAGCCAAAGGGCAATAGCCTAAAGGCACTATGCTCCGAGACCCTGCAGAGGGTTGAAGTACGGCCCCTTCCAACACTAGCGAGCAGATTGGGAGGGCGCCCAGCCATGCAGGAAGAGTGTGGAGAACATCCGTGGGCGCTCCGGCCACCCTGTCCTCCCAATGTGGTTTAGCCCACGCGATTGAACACCCTCTCCACGGCGAGTTCGAGCCCAGATCGAGCATGCCTCCGCACGCCACGCTCTCATTTGCCGCTCCTGTGGGCGGCGACAATTGCTTTGAGGCACGCGTCGGCTGTGGTGATGATGTCGACGCGCTTGCGCCCCAACTGCGGCATCACGTAGTCGCGCATTCCGGCCTCGTTCGGCGGGTTGCGAGTCGACCCGGCGCTGGCGAGCGAAGTGTTGCAGGCGATCGGCGGGGATGCCGTAGAGGCCGCGCTGGCCGCCGCCGAGCGGCAGCGTGAGAAGGACCGGGAACAACGCCAGGCGCTGGAGTTGGAAGCGGAACAGGCGCGTTACGAGGCGCGCCTGGCGGGTCTGTCGAACGGGCACCTGTACAACCTGCGGCGGTCCCACACGTACGTGCAGCGGCTGGGTGCGCAGCACAACACACGCCCGGCGCGGGTCTCGATCGCGGAGCGTAGGCGGCCGCAGCCGGAGGGCCGGCCGGGCTACCTGCGGATCGATTCGGTGCATCAGGGGGACTTGGATAAGGTCAAGGGCGTCTATCACATCAACACGGTGGACGAGGTGACGCAGTTCGAATGCGTGGGCAGCACGGAGCGGATCTCCGAGCGCTACTTGCTGCCGGTGCTGGAGAGCTTGCTGGCGGCTTTCCCGTTCCGTATCCTGGGCCTGCACGCCGACAACGGCTCGGAGTACATCAACCACCAGCTGGCGCGCCTGCTGGAGAAGCTGCGCGTGCAGGAGTTCACCAAGTCGCGCCCGCGGCGCAGCAACGACAACGCACTGGTGGAGTCGAAGAACGGCAGCGTCATCCGCAAGCAGCTCGGCTACGGGCACATCCCGGGACGCTACGCCCAGCAGTTGCACGCGTTCAACCGCGACGTGCTCTCGCCGTACCTGAACTACCATCGCCCG
>JGIcombinedJ30088_10004344_pt1 | contig 12678 bp, 11 predicted proteins | sample PinacodermPK_FD_30088 | JGI IMG/M metagenome (IMG submission 30088)
ATGCGCAAGGCGTTCATTTGCTCGGGAGCCAGCTTCCGGCCCGTCTCACCAACGCCCTCGTCGAGTTCGGAGCGGAGCTTCAGCCCGGCATTCCGCGTCACCGATCCGGACAGGTTCGCCACCACCTAGCGGCCTCCGGAAGTGAGAATGCCAGTCTCGCGGCCGCAGAAAACAGTAGCCGAGCCGGTTCTGCCCTGTCAGCGCCGATGTTTCAGATGAACCCGACCAACTGCGGGCAATCGGCCGAACGGTCGTAGTGACGACCCACCGTCGGAGTGGTGGTAGGCAGGTAGGACGAGAACGGACGGCCCGTCGGCTTTTTCCGGTCAAGTCGATTGCAGCAACTCCGCCATCCGGTGCAAGCCGACCACCTCGGTTTCTCTCGAAATCAGATAGCGCGCGTCACCGGAGTACACCACGAAGGTCTTTCCGGGCTTGAGCCGTGCCCTGGCGGTTTCGCGGGTGAGGTGACGGGGGCGGAACGGACATGCGGAGCAAGAGCCGTGTGCTCGTCAGCCAAGGCGTTTCTCATCCATCTAGATGGTGCCGTGAGCTTCATCTCGGGAGCATTCTGGATGGTGGGCGGAAGGAACAGGATTGGCACCACAGATGGTCCCGCTCCAAGCAGCCATCCAAAACCTTGACTATGTCAGCAAGCCGCGCCAGTCGCGGAGCAATGAGGAATTCGCGCGTGATAGCAACCAAGCGCCTGAGTGCATCCCGCCCGGCCGTTCCTGACGGCGCCAGTTTGACCATCCGTCTTCGATGCGTCTCGCTGTGATACCGTATTCTCGCTCCTAGAATGACACGTCTCACACGATCAATCTGTGTCGCAGCTCTTGCCACCGGGCTGCTCGGCTCCTGCGGCGCTGAGGCACCGCCCGCAAAGCCCAACATTCTCTTCATCGCCATCGACGACCTCAACGACTGGGTCGGGCCCCTGGACGGCCATCCCCAGGTGCAGACGCCACACATGGACCGGCTGGCCGCGCGAGGCACGACCTTTTACAACGCGCACACGCAGGCTCCGCTCTGCAATCCGTCCAGGACAAGCCTCATGACGGGTCGCCGCCCTTCGAGTACGGGCATCTACGGACTGGCCCCTTGGTTCCGTGAGGTCGAGACGCTCAAGGACATCGAGACCCTACCTCAGTACTTTGCGCGCCACGGATACCGGACCTACTCCACCGGCAAGATCTACCACGGCAGGTACGGAGGGGGCGACGGCGACGCCGAGTTCCACGAGCACGGCCCTCGTCCCGGCGTCGGGGCGCGTCCGGAGGAGAAGCTGGCAGCGGAGACGCCGGGAGGGCATCCGCTGATGGACTGGGGCACCTTTCCTCACGAGGACGAGGACAAGGGCGACTGGGCCGTCGCGAGCTGGGCGGTCGAGCAGCTCGCGGGGCCGTTGAGCGGGGCGCAGGAGAATCCCTTCTTCCTCGCGGCGGGGTTCTTCCTGCCTCATGTTCCCTGTATCGTGACCCAGAAGTGGTACGACATGTACCCCATGGACTCCGTTCAGTTGCCGGAGATCCGCCGCGACGACCGCGAGGACACGCCGCGTTTCAGCTGGTACTTGCACTGGAAGTTGCCCGAGCCGCGGCTTAGGTTCCTCGAGGAAGCGGATGAGTGGCACAACCTCGTGTCGTCGTATCTGGCCTCGATCAGCTTCGTGGACAGCCAGGTCGGCCGGCTCCTCGACGCCCTGGGGAACAGTGGCCATGCAGATGACACCGTGATTGTGCTCTGGTCGGACCACGGGTGGCACTTGGGAGAGAAGCTCATCACCGGCAAGAACACCCTTTGGGACCGCTCGGCACGCGTTCCGCTGATCTTCGCCGGACCCGGCGTTGCCGAAGGCAGCCGGGTCACGAGCCCGGCCGAGTTGCTCGACATCTATCCCACGCTGGTTGAGCTGGCCGGCCTGCCGACGCAGGGTGGGCTCGAAGGGCACAGTCTGGTGCCCCAGCTGCAGGATTCGATGGCTCCGCGGGAGTGGCCCGCGATCACGACCCACAACGCTGGGAACCACGGGGTGCGGTCCGAGAAGTGGCGCTACATCGTTTACGCGGACGGATCCGAGGAGCTCTATGACATGGAGAACGATCCCCAGGAGTTTCGCAACCTCGCCTCGGACCCGCAGTTTGCGGAGGTCATTGCCGACCACAAGCGTTTCCTGCCCGAGTCCGAGGCACCGGCGGCTCCCGGGAGCCGGGCCCGCGTCCTGATTTATGATGCCGGACGGGTGCAGTGGGAGGGCACGGAGGTAGGCCCGCAGGATCCCATTCCCGAGCTCTGATTACACTGAGACTTGGTGCCCGTCTCCGTCCTCGGCGTCATTCCGGCCCGGTTCGCCTCGCGTCGGTTCGACGGCAAGCCGCTGGCTCTGCTTGGCGGTAAGCCTCTCATACAGCACGTCTACGAGCGTTCCTCGGCCTGCCCCGTTCTGGCGCGGGTCGTCGTCGCGACCGACGATCGGCGGATCCAGGCGGCGGTGGAAGCGTTCGGCGGCAGGGCAGTCATGACATCGCCCGAGCACCTATCCGGCACGGACCGAGTCGCCGAGGTGGCGGCCGCTGACAACGCGGGAATCGTGGTCAATATTCAGGGAGATGAGCCGTTCGTGAACTCCCGTGTCCTCGAACAGGTCGTGCGGCCGCTGCTCGATCCCGACGCTCCGCCGATGTCCACCCTGTGCAAGCAGATCAAGGACCCTCTCGCGGTCGCCGACCGCGACGTGGTCAAGGTCGTCATGGATCGTGCTGCCCAGGCGCTCTACTTTTCACGCAGCCCGATTCCGTATCCCGGGCGCGGAGAGGGCTCCATCGCATGGGAGCACATCGGGATTTACGCCTACCGCCGCGACTTCCTGCTGGCCTTCAGTCGCATGGATCCCACTCCACTGGAAGGCCGCGAGGGACTCGAGCAGTTGCGGGCGCTCGAACACGGGCATCGCATCGCAGTCGTCGCCACGGAAGACCATGTCGGGGTGAGCGTCGACACGCCGGAGGACTTGGAGAGGGCCCGCAGATTGATGCAACGACCGGTCCCGGCCTGACCCGTCCGGGTGCGCCGCAGGCGCCTCGCGACCCGGCTTGATGCACGGCTCCCGGCTTTCCTACAATGAACACAGGCACGGCGGTCCCGCTTTCTCCGGGCTGCCTGTAGATTCGGGGGTACGTATGGCGGAAGACCAGGCCGGGGAAACGGCCCGCGCGTCGATTATCGATCGCATCAAGTCGAGCATCCAGTCGGAAGGCACGGATCCGAAGGCACGGATCCAGTCCCGGCGCCGCATGGTCGGCCTGCTGACCGGCGGCTTCCTGACAGCGAACTTGTTGATGTTCCTGCGGTTCTTCTTTCCGCGGACAATCTTCGAGCCGCCAACGCAGTTCAGAATCGGCTTGCCCGCCGATTACGCCATCGGCGTCGATACGCGCTTCCAGAAGAGCAAGCGGATCTGGGTTGTGCGGACGACGGACCGGCTGTTCGTGATCTTTGCCAGTTGCACCCACTTGGGATGCACCCCCGACTGGAAGCTGGCCGAAGCCAAGTTCAAGTGCCCGTGCCACGGCAGCGGCTACGACACAGAGGGGCGCAACTACGAGGGGCCCGCGCCGCGGCCGCTGGACCGCGCCAGGGTTCAGCTCGACCCGCAGGGACAAGTCATCGTCGACACCAACATTCTTTTCCGCGAGGAGAAGGGCCGGCCCACCCAGTTCGACGATCCGAGCAGCTACATCCAGGTGTAAGGGCGGAAGGTATTCGATAAACATGGCTGACACGAACCGCACTGACGAAGCGAAAAAGGCTGCCCCCACGGGTGCCAACGGCAGCGGAAACGGCGCTCGCACGGTCCTCGGCGTCAGGATCGACCCGCAAGAGGTCAAGAAGAAAGCGCTGATTGACCTGAACGCGGTCAAGGAACCGACCAAGACTGAGGTTTACAAGTCGATTTTCCGCGTCAAGCACGATGAGACCGCCCGCAGCCGCACGCTCGGCGTGCTGAGCAACGTCTTCCTGCACCTGCACCCCGCGAAAGTGAACCGCGATGCCGTTCGCTACAACTTCACCTGGGGAATGGGAGGGATCAGCTTCTACCTGTTTTGGGTACTGACCTGGACGGGCGTGCTGCTGATGTTCTACTACCACCCGACCAAGGTCCAGGCCTTCCGCGACATCCTGTACCTCGAGCACGACGTGCCATTCGGCAAGCTGCTGCGCAACATGCACCGCTGGGCTGCCCACGCGATGGTGTTGACGGTGCAGTTGCACATGTTCCGGGTGTTCCTGACGGGTTCCTACAAGAAACCGCGCCAGTTCAACTGGTCGGTCGGCGTGATCTTGCTCGTGCTCACGTTGCTGCTTTCATTCACGGGCTACCTGCTGCCGGACGATCAGCTCGGCTTCTGGGCGGTCACGGTCGGCACCAACATGGCCCGCGCGACGCCGATGCTCGGCCACGAGGGCCCGTTCGGCCCGCAGTTGGGCATGACTCCGTTCAATGATGTGCGCTTCGCTCTCCTGGGAGGCTCGATCGTGGACGCCAACGCTCTGCTGCGAGCCTACATCTGGCACTGCATCGCGATCCCGGGTTTCGCCGCGACGTTCATGATCGTTCACTTCTGGCGTGTCCGGAAGGACGGCGGCATTTCCGGGCCGGCCCCGGTCATGCTCGAGCGCGAGATCAAGCCGGTGCGCAGGTAGGGAGCGGCATCATGGACTGGCATCAACTCTGGACGATCGTTTCGCTGCCGGACAACATCCCCATCGTGGGGATGCTGTTCATCATCCCCTTCTTCACCTGGTACGGCTTGCGTCAGGCGTTCGCCAACGACCGGTTGCTCGAGCGGCTGGAGGCCGACAAGGACCTGGCCAAGACCCACCACCGCAAGGCCCAGCCGTTCCAGAAGGGCTGGGCCCGGGAGGTCGCTGTCTGGCCGTTCCTGCTGCGCATGGAGTTCCTCGCGGCGGTGATCGTCACCATCATCCTGATGGTCTGGTCGATTACACTCGACGCCCCGCTGGAAGAGCCGGCGAACCCGTCACTGACCATGAATCCGTCCAAGGCGCCGTGGTATTTCCTCGGCCTGCAGGAGATGCTGGTCTACTTCGACCCGTGGATTGCCGGCGTCCTGATGCCGACGCTGATCATCATCGGGCTGATCGTCATTCCGTACATCGACGAGAACCCGCTTGGGAATGGCTATTACACCTACAAGCAGCGGCGTTTCGCGATATGGACATTCATATTCGGGTTCATCATCCTGTGGTGCTCGATGATCGTGATCGGAACGCTGATCCGCGGCCCGGGCTGGATGTGGTTCTGGCCAGGCATGACTTGGGACCACAACCGGTTGATTTTCGAGATCAACCGCGATCTCCACGAGATCGTGGGGATCACCTCCCAGCCATGGATCGGCATTTTCGGGGGCGTGGTCGTGGGCGGCTTTGTGACGGTCGCCGGGTATGCTTGCCACCGGATCATCGTGGCGACGGAGTTCACGCGCAAGATCCTGGACCGGATGTCGCTGCTGCAGTACGCGATCTTGCAGGGATTGCTGATCATCATGCTCGCCCTTCCCGTCAAGATCGCGGCGCGCCTGCTGTTCCGCATCAAGTACGTATGGGTCACGCCTTGGTTCAACGTGTAGCCGCCGCAGTCTAAAGGGTTCCAGATACTAGGACGATTCATGGCCGAAGACAACAACGCAAAGCCGGATCCGATCACCACCAAGTCGTACAGCATCCACCTGCTGATTTCGATGCTGTTGCTGACGGCGTCGCTCGTGTGGGCAATCTACGACGAGGTTGAGGTGATGCGCCCGTACAAGGAGTACCAGGCGCGTTTCCAGGGATACTACACGGGCTTTCTGATGAAGCTGCGCCCGCAGCAGGCGGCCAAGGAGGATGCGATCCGGAACTCCCCCGAGTTCCAGGAAGTCGATTCGGAGCTGCAATCGGCGGAGTCTGCCGTCAGGGAGCGCGTCGCCGAGATCGACAAGGTGGTCGGCAGGGGAGTGATTCCGCGCATCACCGCCTCGCGGAATGCGTTCCAGGTCCTGCGTAGCGAGATCGACTCCCTGCGGTACCTGATCGAGGTTTCCCACGACGAGGACGAGAAAGCCGGGCTGCGCGAGGAAATTGCCGAGATCCGCGAGCGTGTCGTCGAGGTCGACCTGCCGCTGGCGGACGGGTCCGGGGAGACCGAAGAGCTCGAGATGAAGTACGACCAGCTCGAGGCGGAGTTCCTGGGGTTGCAATTGCGCCGGGCCGAACTGCAGGACGAGCGGATCGGAGCGCTCGGCGAAGCGAACCGCCTGCGGGCCGACCGCGACTCGCTGATGAGCGAGCGCCTCGTGGGCCTTGGCGCAACGCAGATTGACGGCCTGATTGCCAAGATGCGCGACTTCAGCATCGGCATCAAGCAGATCCACCTCATGGACATCGATCTGGTTGACCGCTGCGAGTCCTGCCACCTGGGCATCCGCGAGCCGGTCGAGATCGGACGGACGGACCTGATCTACCCGGTCTTCCAGAGCCACCCGCGCCCGGAGCTGCTGGAGATTCACGATCCCGAGGCGTTCGGCTGCTCGTCCTGCCACAACGGCAATGGGCGAGCAACCCGCAACGTCACCAAGGGGCACGGCAGGCACAAGTTCTGGCTCTGGCCGCTGTACTATCCGGAGAACGTCGAGGCCGGCTGCCACCAGTGCCACGCCAAGGAAATCGTCACTGTGGGTGGCGAGACGCTGAACATGGGGCGCGAGCTGTACATGAACAAGGGTTGCTGGGGCTGCCACCGGTTCGACGGTTTCGACGCCGAGGCGGAGGAACTGACGCAGGTCCGTCAGGAAATGCGGAACCTGGTAGCGACGAGGAGTGCCAACGCCAAGGAAATGCGGGTCAGCCTGGATCTGGGCGACACCTCGACGGACGGAGGCGCGGCGCAGCGGTTCTACGCCCGGGCCGAAGAGTTGCGCCTCACGAACACCCGTCTTGATGCGGAGATCCACAACCTGACCGTCGAGGAGACGAACCTAGCCCGCGAGGTCAAGAAGTTCGGCCCGAGTCTCAAGGAGATCCGGATGAAGGACGTCAAGGAATGGATTCCGGTGTGGATCAAGAACCCGCACGAGTTCCGGCCCGACTCCAAGATGCCGGTATTCCGCCTGGAAGACGAGGAAGTCCGGCAAATCTCCGCATACCTCTGGCAGAACGCCTTGCAAGGCGAACTGGTCCAGCATCCCCAAGGCAACGCCACCAACGGCAAGGAGCTGTTCGAGACCAGGGGCTGCCTGGGCTGCCACTCCATCGGCGAGGGTGACAGCCGCATGGGAGGAGCGTTCGCGGCAAACCTGAGCAGGGTCGGCGAGAAGATGGACTACGCGTACATGGTGCGGTGGGTCCATGACCCGTCCGAGGTCACTCCGGACCCGAACGTGCCGGACGAGATGCGTCCGCGCCCCGTGATGCCCAGCTTGCGGCTGACGGTCCAGGAATCTCGCGACATCGCCGCCTACCTGAGCGAGCAGCGCACGGACGCCGAGTACCCCAACGCCGATTACATGGACGATCCCGAGCTGGCCACCGCCGGCCTGGACGCGATCCGGCACTACGGTTGCGCAGGCTGCCACGAAATCGGAGGCTTGGAGGAGGAAGGTCGCATCGGCACAGACCTCACCGTCGAGGGCAGCAAGCCGATCGAGCGGCTCGACTTTGCGCTCAAGGGCCATGACGCGGAGCAAGAGGGCTGGTACAACCACAAGGGCTTCTTCGAGCGCAAGCTGGAGAACCCCGCGTTCTTCGACGAGGGCAAGGAGCGGGAGCCGCGTGAGCGCCTGCGGATGCCGAACTTCGGTCTCAACAGCGAAGAGATCAACGCGCTGACCACGTTCCTGCTGGGAGCCGTGGAAACCACGTTTCCTGAGCAGTATCGCTACGAGCCCGAGGACGAGCGTGCTGACGTGCAGGAAGGCTGGTGGATCATCACCCGCCATAACTGCACGGGATGCCACCAGATCCGGCCCGGCAACGTTTCGTCGTTCATGTCGATTCCGCGCTACGTCGACGATCCCGACTGGGCCGAGCAATTGCCCCCGCAACTGTACACGGAAGGGGCGCGGGTACAGCCTGACTGGCTGACCGGATTCATAAAGAACCCCGCCTTGAGCGACTCTGACATCCATCGCAACGGCGTCCGCGAGTACCTGCATGCCCGCATGCCCACGTTCTATTTCTCCGACCGGCAACTGTCGAAACTGACCAAGTTCTTCATGGCACGCGACTCCCAGCCGGTGCCGTACATTCCGGAGCCGATGACCCCCATGACGCAGGCGGAGCGCTCGATCGGCAGGCAGCTCTTCACGAGCGACGCCGCACCGTGCCTGAAGTGCCACATGACCGGGATCCCGTCCCAGGACGTTGACGCGACTGCGCCGAACTTCCTGATTGCGGCCGAGCGGCTCAAGCCCAACTGGACCTATCGATGGCTGCTTGAGCCGGCGTCGATTGCTCCCGGCACGGCCATGCCCTCGGAGTTGTTCGAACGGGATGGATCACGGTGGGTCTTCAGTGGTCAGATCCCGGCCCAGGCCCGCCAGTACACGGGTGACCACGCCGACTTGCTGACGCGCTACATGTTCCAGATGGATAACGCGGAGCTTCGCCGGCTGCAGGCCCTACAATAAAGTTTCACAACGCTTTTTCGGAGGTAGATCGCGTGTTCAATCGTAAGACTATTGCAATCTTGGTGTGCCCGGTCCTGGCCTTGGCGCTCGTCTTCGCCTGTGGCGGAGGAAACGACTATTTCGAGGAATACGACGCCAAGTCAGGCGGTGCTGCCAGCGAGTCGGGCTCCGGAGGCGAGGCGGCCGCCGTCATGACGAATGTCGACCCCGCAACCGCCGCGACCGTTAGCGGCGTCGTGTCCTTCTCGGGCGACGTGCCCCGCGTCCCGCCGGTCAACATGAGCGCGGAGCCGGACTGCATGCAGCTGCATGGCGGCCGCGTGCCGTCCGATCGCATCGTTGTCAATGACGGCAAGTTGCAGCACGTTCTCGTATGGATTTCCAAGGGCCTGGAGGGGAAGCGCTTCCCCGTCCGGAACGACACGGTCAGTCTCGACCAAGACGGCTGCATCTACAAGCCGCACGTGGTCGCGGTCCAGATGGGACAGAACCTCAATATCACGAACTCCGATCCGACCACCCACAACGTGCACCCCCTGCCGAAAGAGAACCGGGAGTGGAACAAGTCGCAGACCTCGGGCGCTCCGGCGATCGACTACGCCTTTCCGAGGGCGGAGCTGAAGATCGCGGTGAAGTGCAATATCCATCCCTGGATGCAGGCCTACATTCACGTGCTCGAGCATCCATATTTCGCCGTAACCGCGGCGGACGGCACGTTCGAAATCGGTAACCTGCCTCCTGGCACCTATACCGTGCAGGCCGTGCACGAGCGATTCGGCGAGCAAGAGATGGAAATTACGGTTGGCGCAAGCGACAGCCAGCAGGTCGATTTCGGCTTCACGGGCTAGGTCAGCAGTCAGTCTCTCAAGGCGGTCCGGGGCATGCGCGGCAATTCGCAGACCACAGCGCGGGTTTCTGACGGCGCGAGCATGCCGGTGGTCCTGGCCGACTATTACGACCTTGCCAAGCCGTCGATCGTCTGGCTGATCCTGATGTCGACGGTCATGGGCTGCTACCTGGCGGCCTCCGGGCCGTTGCCGATCGAGCGCGTGCTGAACACGTTGCTGGCGACAGCGCTTCTCGCCGCCGGCACGGGTGCGCTGAACCAATGGTGGGAGCGCGAAACCGACGCCCGCATGCGCCGCACGTCCGTGCGGCCCCTCCCCGCGGGCCGAGTCCGCTCGAGCTCTGCCCTGGCGTACGCGACAGGCCTCACGGTTGCGGGCCTGGTCTACCTGCTGGTCGGCGTCAACTTGCTGAGCTTCGTCCTGGGGGTTGGCACGGTCGTCGCCTACAACTTCATCTACACTCCGCTCAAGACCCGGACCTGGTGGTCCACGGCCATCGGGGCATTTCCGGGCGCGGTCCCTCCGTTACTCGGATGGGCGGCGTTGCGAAACGAGGTCGGGCCGGAGGCCTGGGTGCTGTTCGGAATCCTGTTCCTGTGGCAATTCCCCCATTTCTACGCGATCGCGTGGATGTACCGGGAAGATTACGGCCGGGCCGGGATCCGGATGCTGCCGGTGATCGAGCCGTCGGGAGAGTCAACGATCCGGCAGATTGTCCTGTCCGGGGTGGCGCTCATGCCCCTGTCCATGGCTCCCGCCTGGCTCGGTATGGTGGCGCCGTGGTACGCGATTCCCGCGTTCCTGCTCAGCGCGGGATACCTGGCGTTCGGTCTCAAGCTCGCGAGGAGCGGGTCCGCCTTACAGGCGAAGGAACTCCTGCGGGCCTCGGTGCTCTACTTGCCCCTGCTGTACCTGTTCCTGCTGATCGCCCGGTCATAGGCGTCCGGCCCAGGACAGGCCGGGGCTCTGCTGCCAGGCGAATGCGCCGGGCTATTTCGCTTCGTCGCCCGTGGCGACATCTTCCATCGTCTCTGGGGCTTGTTCGAGAGCGGCTCTGGCGCCGTCGCGGATCAGGCTGCCTTGCGATGGCCCCTGGAAGAACATGAAGCCGTCGCGGTCTCGCCACGACAGCGGCCCGGCGAGGATCTTTCCCGCCTTCAGCGTTTCGACCTTGATTCTCTCGATCAATGCCATGTACCGCGGGTCGTCGCGCGCGTACCCGGTGAAGCTCCCGATGTCGCCGCTCGCGGCAAACACCACGTCGACGCCGTCGACGGCGGCGATCTTGTCGACGATCTCGATCCCCTCCGGTTGCTCGATCATCACCACGACCATGATGTTGTCGTTCGCCGCCGCTCGATAGCCGCTGCCCCAGAGGCGGCCGTACTGCCCTCCGCCTTGGCTGCGCTTGCCGCGCGGCGGGAATTTCGTGTAGGTCACTCCGTCCTCCGCTTCCTGCAGCGTGTCCACCATCGGCACGATGATTCCCAAGGCACCGATGTCGGTGGCTTTCTGGATGTCCCCCTCGGTTGGGGTGGGTACGCGGATGAACGGGATGGCCGGTGCGCCGCGGCAGGCCCAGATCATCTTCGCGACCTGGTCGTACGTCAATGGGCTGTGCTGCATCTCGATCCACAGGAAGTCGAATCCGGCATTCGCCATGGCGCAGTAGACTTCGGGATCGGAAGTGGTTATCGTGCCGCCGATCACCTGCTTGCCGTCGGCCAGCTTCTGCTTCACGGTGTTGAAGAGCGGCTCATCGGCTCCAAAGGCCGATCCGGCGAGCAACCCTGCGATGGCGCCAAGAGAGAGGATGATGCGGTGTTTCACTGCGGCTCCGGGTTCATCTGGACGGCTGTCCATTCTTGAACGGCAACAGTATACACCGGCAAGAGGCTCGACCACCTTGTACGATTTGGCCCGGCAATCGCCGCACGCCGGCCAGGACCAGCGACATCGGGCGTCCGCCGGAGAGTGCTCCCCGCCCAATCACGGCACGTCATTGGCCGTTCCCATCGACAGCCTGCTGCGCCAGGTATCTGGCCCGGGCATGCTGGACTGCCAATGCGCTACGCCATTGGATTGGGCCTTATATATCAAAGTGCTCAGGAACGGAATAGGGCGGGAATGTTCCGGTCTTCGACCCTTGCGGATTCTGTTTCTTGACATGGCTCGGTCAACCCCGGAATCCCGTCTGCCCACCTATCGTCCCCGTTCGACAGCGACTCGCGCAAAGTCTATTCGTCGCATTTGTCTGCAGGCCAACCGGACGCTGTCGCCAAGAGCGCGTAAAGAGCTTCGCGTGGACCGACCAGCCACTGCTGGCGAGAAGACTACGCGCGGTCCTTCGGTTCCGGTGGAGCCGGCGACATAGGTCGCGGTGGCGGTGGCGACGGTGGTGACGGGTCTGGCCGATCGACCCTCGCCACGGGCGGCGGATTGTAACCAGCCTTGTCGATCGCCGTCGTGTCCATTGCGGTCCCGAACGAACGGGTTGGCTTGCTAGCCATTGCCTTGTCCTCCTGTCGAAGTGCGATCCTCAACCGACCGGCTCGCGGCCTGGCCGAATTCAAGCTTGGTGAAGATGATCGACTCGATTCTATCCTTCTTCGTCAATAGGATGCCATGTGCGTCCAGGTCAATGTAGTTCCCATTACCGTCAATCCACGCGGGATCATAAAGATAGAGTAGTCCTTCCTCTGGGTGGTTCGAGTAGTACTGAGGCCATCCGAACAGCCGCCTACCATCGGTAAAGGTAACCTCGATGTAACGTCGCTGGTCGATGAAAATGTCGATCCATGTGTTATCTCGTGCCGTCCGGTGTGTCAGCCGCATCCAGCGCAGCATCCTCATGTGAACGTCGTGCGTTATCGAAGCACCAACAATGAGCGCCAACAGAATCGCCAACCCTATCGCAGAGATCAGAAACTCCGGATCAGCGTTCGGTTGATACGTCGTCCGATCCTCGACCGTCGTGACCTCGACGCTGACCGGACTGCCGCCGAAGAACGGCGCGAGACACGTGTAGATCAGGAAGCTGAAGACTAGCGAGGCACGCCTCTGACCGACAGGGTAAGACATGGATTGCTCGGAAACCGATGTCGATCATCAACTCCATGATCACGAGACTTGTGGGTTGT
>JGIcombinedJ30088_10004375_pt1 | contig 12634 bp, 10 predicted proteins | sample PinacodermPK_FD_30088 | JGI IMG/M metagenome (IMG submission 30088)
TTCGGCAGTTCCTGGTGGTATTCCACTAGTAACCGCATAATTCAATATTTCTTCACCTGAGTTATTTTCATTAAACCGCTCCTTGACTTTGGTATTACATTTTGCTTTCGTAAACAATCCAAATTCTTCAAGGGCATAATTAATGACTTTGATAAGGCTTCGCTTTTCCTCGCTCATAATTTAAGTTAATTTCTAAATTCGAGATTATCTTTATTGCTAATAGCAAATATATATTAATTTATTCAATTTGAGTTGCACTCTTACCTAATTATTTCTTGACCTCAGACATGTAACCGCTGAAACTCCCGTAAAATANGGGTCTGCCCACCCCTCAAAAAAAACCTCTGTGTCGCTGGCGAATGACAAGGTCGTGGTATCATAAAAGAGGGCTGTGATGGGGCCGGGTAGTGATGTCTTAGCCAGGGTCATGGAGCGGTCGCAATAGGCTGCAATCCGGTGGTCATCTAAGTAGTCCATACTTCAATAGACCGCATCTAGATTGATGATCCCGACCTGATCTTCCCCGACCAAATTTTTGTCGTCCCCAGTGAAGAACAGTGATTTCGAAAAGTGCTGTTTACACATCACGAAAATCAGATCGGTTTAAAGCACCCGATACATTGCATAACCATTGATTGCTTGATCACTTATCCGAGCCAGTGTCGGGAGGATAATTCGAAGTAGAATCATCCTTATCCAGATCATTACTTTGCTGGGTATGGGATTGAATGTGTGGAGTAGGGTAGTCAAATTGCGAACTAGTTTCGAAACCATCCACCGTAATTTTCTCCTGTTCAATTGCTGGTGCATTTTGCGGCAGAGGCATTAAGATTTGCTGGAATTGATCCCAATCAATACTGACGGTTGAAAGTTTTGAAGTCGCAAGCCGCAGTTTACGATCTAGTGCGAACCGGCTATTCTTACCCAAAACTAACGAAGCCACTGCACTTGAAGAACTATACGCTCCTTTAGAAACCCAAACTCTCATGGCCAACATTGCCGGAGTAAAAGCCAAGGTTAGAATAAAAGAAACGCCTAAGCCAAAAACGACAGCAGTCGATAAGGGCACCCACCATGTGGATGATGGAGAGCCAACTGAATATCCACCACTACCAAAGTTTAAGGACACCGCAAACATCATCGGAGATAGTCCGGCAATTGTCGTAACTGTCGTAAGAAAGATGGGGCGAATTCGTGATTCAACGGTTTTAACAATCGCCTTGATTCTTGGCATGTATGCAGAATATTCATTGTAAGTATCAACTAATACGATGTTGTGATTAACTACTATACCTGCTAGAGCAACAACTCCAGTTCCCGTCATAATGATCGAAAACGGTTGCCCCATAACTTGCAACCCGATTAAAACTCCACCAAGGGATAAAATAATTGCAAATAAAACAAGNATAGAGCTGTAAAAACTATTGAATTGAGCAAGAAGGACAGCAAACATGAGACCTAAAGCACCGATGAAAGCAAACATTAAGAACTGTTGCGACTCATCCTGCTCTTCTTGATCCCCCGTCCAAGTCCAAGAGATTTGCCCATCGGAACCATATCGCTCAATTAATTTTTCTTCAAGCAAAGCAATGCGCTCATTCGGATTAATCGGAATACCATCGGCGTTCATTAGGCCTCGTTGGATATCAGCGGAGACTTCAAAATAGCGTGTTCGATTGTGGCGATTGATCTGTTCAATCTGCCTTACGGGAGTAATGTCAAGGAAATTNGATGCTGGAATCAAACCTTGGTTCGTATTAATCCGCAAATTTTCNAGGGATGTTAAGGTTCTGTTTTCTTCAGGGAAACGTACTCTGACATCCAATTCATCATCCGAAGAGTCCAACCTGACTGTACCAATAACCACACCATCAGTAGCCATTCGGATCACGTTTCCAACGGTTAATACGTCGGCACCAAAACTAGCGGCTTGTTCAAGATTAATATCAACGAGCCAGTCAATTCCAGGAAGAGGGAGGGTATCTTCAACAAAGATAAGGCCTTCGGTTTCCTCAAATAAATNTTTGATTTCTTCGGTTGTCTGAAGTAACAACTCCCAATCATTCGCTTTAATTCTTAAGTTAATGGGTTTGCCTTGAGAAGGACCATTCTGATCTTCGGCAAAGCTTAATTTAACTCCAGCGGGGTTTTGAATTTTGTTTTCAATGTCTTTGATGATTTGGCGNCTGTCCTTGACAGAATCATCCATTTGTTGACGGGTTTCCCATTGACTAAATTCCAATTGTATATTACCAACTCCGTCAATGGGGCCTTGTTGGTCACCCCTACGTCCTGATGACCCAGTGGTTGAAAACACTGAATTTACTCCATTGATGCTCCCGATTTTGGCTTCTATGTATTTGACTAAGAGGTCTTTTTCATTCAGACTCGTATTTCCACGAGCTTTGACGTCAATAGCAACTCTTTCGGGTTCAGCGTCAACAAAGAAGCGAACNCCCATATTGTTTTTCCCATATCCCACAAAGACATAACCCACGAAGGCAAGAGTACCAATTATAACAACNAGCGGCATGATGGGATTACCAACTAGGAAATGGGTAATTCGTCCAACCAAGTTCCATTCTACCTCATTGACATCTTTGTTGGGTAGTGTATTGGTATCTTTTTTGAATGAGTTAACAACTATTGAAAAACCTAGGGCTGTAAGACCAAATACGACTAACAATGGCACCAATGCAAATATTCCTCCGCCCATTGGAGCCACAAGCATTGTGAGTAAGTTGAAAAGGGCAAAGTATAGTAAAACTGTGGACACAAGCAACAGAATCAGGCGAAAATAGAGTTTCGACCGACTTAAAAGGACTGATATGTAACCAATTCGTTCTGCCAATTCACCGATCATGCCACCAACCACAGGCAAAAACACCAAAGCGACNAACAATGAAGCTGAAAGAACAAAAATTATTGTAACCGGTAATGTCCCCATAAACTGCCCGGCCATACCAGGCCAAAACAACATGGGTAGGAAGGCACATAGTGTCGTTGCCGTAGATGAAATTATTGGCCAAAACATGCGTTTGGCGGCGCTCGTATAGGCGTTAAGGGGGCGTATACCCTCTTTTATTTTCTTGTCAGCGAGTTCAACCACAACAATTGCACTATCAACAAGCATTCCAACCGATAGAATCAATCCAAAGGCAACAATGTTGGAGATTGAAATACCGAGTATAGAGAGAAAAATGCTACAAATTAAAAACGAAGTTGGGATCGCAAATCCAACAAGAATTGCTGACTTGAAACCTAAAGTTCCCAAGATAATAATCATAACCACGCAGACTGCTGTTAGAACAGCACTTTCTAACCGGTTAATCATCGCTTTGACGCTGACTCCTTCATCTTGAATAAAGTCCAATGAAACAGTATTCTGCAGTTCAGGCGATAATCCCTGTATAAACTCCGTNGCCCGTTGGCGAACGAGCTCAACTGTTTCAATTTGGTTTGTATCATTTTTTTTGATGACTTGGAGTGCGAGTGTCGGCTCGCCATTGTGTCTCGCAAAGCCTTCTCGATCTTCAAATGTCAATCGGACATCGGCAATATCACTTAGAAAAACATTGCGGTCACCAGACGATTTAATTACAAGTTGTTCAATATCATTGAGGTCTTGGAAGGACGAAGGGATTTTAACAGAAAAGGAACTCGTTTCAGTGGTAACAGAACCGGCAGCAACAAGAAGGTTATTGCGTGAAAGAACGGAATTGAGGTCGTTGGCAGTGATATTGAAGACTTCAAGCATGAATGGGTCAATAATGACTTCCACCATAGCACTTCGATTTCCCGAAATTCCGATTTCGGAAATGGGGGGCAAACTCTCTAATAATTCTTTTAAATCCTGTGCAATTGTTTGAAGGGTGCGCTCAGGAATCTGTCCCGAGAGGGTTATAATCAGAACTGGGAATCTTGAAAAACTGATTGTGTTGACAGTCGGTTCGTTATACCCCGGCGGGAATTTAGCTTTGGCACGGTCAACTCTTTCCCTTATGTCCGCCATAACCTGTGCGCTATCAAGACCAAAATCAAACTCAAGATTGACCCCGGCATAACTTTCAGCTGCCGTTGCCGTGATGCTTTTGAGACCGTCAACATCTTGTAATTCGTCCTCAAGTGGCTTAACAAGAAGATTTTCGCTGTCTTCAGCAGAAATGCCTGGAAAACTTACCGAAATGAAATAATTCGGTATGACGATATCAGGGGCACCTTCCTTGGGAAGATTAATGTAGGATAAAACCCCCATGGAAAACACAAGGATAACCATGGTGATAATCATGCTCGGATGACGAGCTGACCAATCAACGATTCCCTTCATAACACTTCCTCTTGATAGGTTTTTTGTACTTCATTGCCCTCAATAACGAATTCTTGACCAACGATAATGAGATCAACGGTCTGAGGCAATCCACTCACCCANGCCCCACTCAAGGTATCTTTAATCAATTCAATCGGATAAAAATTTACGATGTTTTCTTCAACAACTCGTACACCAAGNTCTCCNGCATCATTCAGTGTGAATGACGATTGCGGGATAAAATGGGCACGATTAGTCCCGGCAATAACAGTAACCTCAGCTGAAAACCCATCGCTAATGAGATAATCGTCATTGAGAACTGTGATTTCNACTTCAAAAGTCTTCGTTTGATTGTCGGCTTGGCGTGAAATAAACGTCAAGTCACCTGTCCTTTGCAATCCTGAAATAAAATTAACCTTGGCAGTATCACCAACTTGCAANTTTCCAACTTCCATTTGCGAGACATAGCCAACAACCTTGACGGGATTAATTTGGATAATTGTTGCACATAAGGAACCCGGCTGGAGGAGTGAGCCATATTCTGCGGCATCTGATTCCATGAGACCATCAAAGGGAGCGGTTATGGTCAAACGCTCAATTTCTTTTTGGGCCGCTTCAACGGCTGCGAGTGCGGATTGAAGAATTGATTGGGTCGCAATTCGTTCTGTTTCGGTGCCATATCCATTGGCTGCCAATTGTTCCGCATTTTCGGCATTGAGTTCAGCCGATTCAAGTCTAATCAGAGCATCTTGAAGGGTCACTTCCCGAGTGCCTGGATCAAGTTGACACAGAATTTCACCTGCGGCAACTTGTGCTCCTTTCCGAGTAGGTTCTGAAATAACCAAACCGGAAGTCTGTGAACGAACATCAACTGACCGTGCCGCGCGTGAAGTTCCAGCAAAGGTTGTTGAGATTTCGACTTCACCTTCCTTAACTGGGATGACAACAACATTAGTTGGGGTGTCTGTTTGTGAAGGAGGTTGGCTTGGTCTCTCTGGAGGTTGATCTACAGCTACTTCAGCAGTTTGGTTGTTGGGTTGTTGCGCCGTCGGAGTTGCATTATTGACCAACACTTTAAGAGTATCGCGATCAACGACAAATAAATAGAGAAAGCCCGCGAATGCTAGGGCAATAACCAANGGGCCAAGCCGCGAGAGAATTTTTTTTGACAAAATCATCACCTGCAAACAATAACGTGCTGCTTTGACTTATTAAAAGAAGTGGAAACAACCAATCCAAATAGTCTAGTACGGTGGATATTCTACAAAGTTAGGCGGGNTTAGTATTCAAAAATCATTGAACTTAATTGAAATTATATCCAACTGACTTGAAATATCACTGTCAATAGTGTTTTCAAGATTAATTATTTCAATTTCCTCTTTGCTGATAATTGATTGACTTAAATTGGTGAAAGTCGATTCGTTTTTGGCAGTTTAAATTAATAAATCGCTTTCTATTTATAAATCAAATAACTAGTGAAAAAAGGAGTTTGACTTGACTAATTCGGAATCGTTCATTGCAGAAGTATCGAGTGAGGTTCGAAGTGACCGATTGTTCAAACAATTTAAGAAATGGGCGTGGGTTGTTGTCGTTCTTGGTTTAATTATGCTGGGCTATTCCGCTTACCGAGAATATTCATCCTATGTTAAAGTAACCAAGGCCAAGGCAATTGGTGATCAAATAACGCAAGCCCTAGAAAGTGAAGAGCCTACTGAAGCGATTGCCGCTCTGGATTCCATCACCATTGATAACCCCAACGTCAAAGCGTTAGTAAAACTGCAAATTGCGGCTCAATATTCTCGTGATAACAATCCTGAACAAGCGATCACGACTCTCAAAGAAGTCAGCTTGATTAATGGGGCTGATCAACATTATAAGGATCTCGCACTGTTCAAAACCCTCGTTTTAGAAGGAAACATAGAACCCTCTGAGAAAATTGTTANTGACTTGAATGGTCTGATCGTGGCCGGTTCGCCATTTACACCGATAATCAGGGAAACTAAAAGTTATTTTGATTACAGTCTTGGGGAAACCCAAGCACAATATGACCGCCAACAGGAAGCGATTGATAGTCTTAAAGAATTGTATAATTATGCTGAAACATCTGAAAATCAGAAATTTCGTATCCAACAATTTTTGCTTTCGATTGGTGAAAGTGAAAGCTTCTAATACAAAATTGATTTGGTTAATGGCAAAGCATTTTCATGTGAATTGGAGTTTCTGAATGAAGGATGGTATTGGCGTACTGATTTTATGTGGTTTACTGGTCGGTTGTACTAACGAAAGTACTCTCCCAGGTGAAAGAATCGATATCGATATCCCTCTAAAAAATAGTATCGGAGTTGTTTCGGACTTAGAGGGTAATACAGTCGGTAATTACGAAAACACTCTCAATATTAGCCGTAATGTTCCCATCAATATTCCAATTCCTCGTACTCAAGGCAATTGGTTGCATGTTACTGGAAATCGTCAACACAATCCTGGAAATTTAAGATTACAAACAAACTTGCAATTACTTTGGCAAGCATCTATCGGTACGGGTAATTCGGCTACAGCAAGAATTTCCACGGAACCTATTAGTGCTGGAGGACGTATTTTCACTATGGATGCCGCTCATCTTGTACGGGCCTTTTCCCTGAGTGGTTCGTTCCTTTGGGAACGGAATTTAACCTATCCCGGCAACGACCCGAATGAAGTTTCTGGTGGAGGACTGGCATTTGGCGAAGGGCTNCTAATTGCTTCAACAAGTTTTGGAGAACTCTATGCCATTGACCCAAGTACTGGCCGTGATATTTGGGTTCAAGAATTTAGTGCGCCGGCAACATCAGCTCCGACTATAGCTAATGGAAGGGTGTATCTCGTTACCAAAGACAATAAATCTTGGGCGGTCAATATTGAAACTGGAAAGCTTGACTGGAGTGTCTTGAGTATTGAAGGATTAGCAACTGTATCTGGCAATGGTGGTCCAGCAATTACATCTGATTCAGTTATTTTGGGGTATCCTTCAGGTGAAATAATCAGTGCTGAATTAAGTACTGGAACGGTTATTTGGCGAGATTTTGTCGGGGGAAGTCGTGGGAGAGGCCCCATTTCAGTTCTGACTGGCATTACGGCTTCACCCGTTGTTGTTGATAACCGTGTTTATATATCCAACCAGAGTGGTTCGACCGTTGCTTTTGATTTAGCCACGGGAAGTAAAATTTGGTCCGTACCGGAGGGATCTTTTGGTTCAGTCTTAAAAATTGATAACTCTGTATTTTTGATTTCCGATACTTCAGAACTGATCCGAATAGATGCTGATAGCGGCAATCAAATCTGGTCGGTTGGACTACCTAACTACAAAGATGATAGGCCACGAAGACGCAAAGCAGTATACTCAAATTTTGGACCGCTTATGGCTAATGGGCAAATCATTGTTGCCTCAGGTGATGGGCTAATTCGCTTTTTCGACCCTGTTACAGCAGAACTCGTGAAAAGGATTCCAATTCCGAATGGTGCAGCAACTCCTCCAATAATCGTTAATAATGTTTTATACATAATAAGCACTGACGGAACATTATTTGCCTTCGGTTAATCAGGTCATTTCCTCTTGGTAATATGCCCATTCGCTTTTCGATTGTTGGCCGTCCTAATGTCGGGAAGTCCACCTTATTCAATCGTCTCGTTGGTCGGAAGCAAGCGATTGTCAATAACCAGCCCGGTGTAACACGAGACTATCAAGTCGGTTCACCGCGAGAACCCAATTCAAATTTCGTGGTTGTTGATACCGCTGGGATTGATACACAGCCAAGCGGCGAACTGAATCAGGACATCCAGAAAATGGTTGAAAGTGCACTGAAACAATCAGACGCCTTTTTGTTTGTCATTGATGCCAAAGAGGGCGTCATCCCAACCGAATTTGAGATCGCACAACATGTCAGAAAACAAAACAAACCCGTTATTATTATTGCAATAAGAGCGAAAGCAAAATCCATAAAGACCTACCCGGAGAGATTGAGCGTTTTGGTTGGGGGGAGCCTCATTATATTTCAGCTGAGCACGGTCTGGGTTTAGATGAACTTCAAAGCAACATCCATAAACTCTACTCAAGGCTCAGCGAAGCATCGCCTCAAGGCCCGTTTAAGGAAGGAATATTAGAACGTGACCGCACGGCATCTCTCGTTGATGAGAAAGAGCCGAAAAAGGCTTTGAAAATTGCTGTTGTGGGGCGGCCCAATGCCGGGAAATCTTCCCTGATCAATTTAATCTTTGGTCATGAGCGGGTGCTTACCGGAGCAACTCCGGGAATTACGCGCGATGCCATTACAATTTCCTGTACTTGGTTTGGGACAAATTTACTCCTCTACGATACAGCAGGAATGCGCAAGAAATCAAAAGTATTGATAAATTGGAGAAAGGGGCAGTAGCTGAAGGGTTGCGAGCAATACGCTTCTCTGAAATTGTGATCGTTCTGTTTGATGCAACAGCTCCCTTGGAATCACAAGATTTGCGTATTGCTGACCTTGCCGAACGAGAGGGTAGGGGAGTCCTGTTGGTAGCCAATAAATGGGATTTAATTGAAGATAAAGCCTTAACCTTAAAGGAAATGAAACGCCTTTTTGATAAATCACTCCCGCAACTCAAGGGTCTTCCTATTGTGACAATATCAGTCCTTGAACAGCGCGGAATAAAAACCCTGCATAAAGCCATCAGTGACCTTTATCAGGTTTGGAATAAGCGTATTGAAACCTCNGAGNTGAATCGTTGGCTTGAAATGGTCATTGCTCANCACCTTCCCCCTGCGATAAGAGGAAGGCGGATTAAATTGCGGTACATTTCACAGATTAACACGCGGCCGCCGAGTTTNTTGGTCAAATGTAATCACCCCGAATCCTTGCCGGCGAGTTATCGCCGNTATATGGTGAATGAATTAAGAAACCATTATGGGTTTCAGGGAACACCGATTCGTTTGATTGTTCGATCAAAGTAACTGGATGGGGACGAAGAATAAATTAATTCCACACAGCAATCAAATTCACTCCCGATTAGAATACATTCCCAATTTTTGGAGTAGGGATTGAGCTTCAGTGCGCGGGCTTGAAAGGTCAGATTCCGTAATTCCAGGGGTGAACGTTCGGGTTGTTTTGGTCGCCATGCGCTGGGGTTGATGAATTACGACTCGCGGTCCAATACGGGCAGTTTCATGTGCCCAACTTTGAACCAGTGAAATCTGTGCTTGCTTTGATGCGCCATAGACTCCATTAAATTTATTTCCCATGCGAGCATCGCTAAAAAAGACAGCTTGACTTTCCCTGTGAAGCAAGGGGTTGATATTGGTGATGAGAGACTGTGTGGCGAGTAGATTAACAGCTATTGCTTGTTTTAATTGGTCGGCATCAATTTGGTGTGTCGGGGTCAGTGGTGCAGCATGGATTGCGGTATGAATCCATAAGTCGACCAACCCAAAACGCTGGTGAACATTGTGGCAAGTTGCTTTGATAGATTCATCATGAGTGATATCAACGATTGCCAAGGAAACTGAACCTTTTTGTGCCTTGAGGCCATCACTTAATTCCTCTAAAGCCCCTACAGTCCTGCCGAGGGCAATAACATGGTGTCCCGCGTTGACCAATAACTCAGCACATGCTCGGCCAAGACCTCGAGAAGCTCCCGTTATAAATATGATTTTGGATTCGGTCATGTATCAATTAGGCGGACTGAGTANCTGATTGNCCGCAGTTCAGGATTTCTATTTTGGGAATGATTAAATTTCAGCTTGGCACGTAACCATCAAGTTCTGATAGCTTTCCAACAGCCACCGGGGAGTGGATTGAGGCGTCAATCCGACTATCATATCCTTTACTCCTGCAAAAAGTTGTGACGAAGAAGAACTGGTAACCTCNTCAAGGATGGGTCCATTCGGAAATAANGTCTCAATGGCAATCACGACAATGGTTACAATAATTCCCCCGCGAGCGGCTCCAAACAAAAGGCCAATAACTTGGTCAAAGTTATTGATGACTGGTAATTTTGCGATNCGAGATAGCACTGCGGTAACGAATGACATGATTAACAGGAGGATCACTAGGGAAANAACAAAGGAGATGAGAACTCCGAGTTCACAGCTGCTTTGTACTATATTACTCAGAAGCGGAATATTATCAAGGATTGGGTAAACCCCTGGAGCAGAAAAATAAGCTCCAATACCTGCAATCACCCATCCCAAAATGGCCATGGCTTCGCGGACTACACCACGAAAGTAAGCAAGCCCGCTTGACATAAGAATTATGACAATAACGGCGATATCAAAATAATTTAAATTAGACATGAGTTGCTTTGACTTTATTNTTTCAAAATCAATTTATGGCTGAGTAACTGTTTTGGTTCCTTCATATTTTAGAGACGCCTCTATAATATCCCACGATTTATGATTTGCCAAATACTATGTGGGGTCATTAATTTTTGATGGTAGACCGTTTACAAACTGAAACAGCATACCGTTATCAACCTTTTTCATCTCATCGTGAGTGCCAGACCAAGTGATGGTTCCCTCATGTAAAAAATGGATTGTATCGGCAATTGTTTTGACACACGATAAATCATGGGTAATCACCAGAGCCGTCGCCATTTGTTCGTCAACAATCTCTTTGATGAGTTGACTGATATTGGCTGCTTTAATTGGATCTAATCCTGTCGTGGGTTCATCAAAAAGGAGATAGCTGGGTTCGTGGGCTATTGCCCTTGCCAATCCCACTCTTTTCATCATCCCTCCGGATAATTCAGCAGGAAAAAGTTTGGCCGTTTCAATTCCTAGCCCAACGCGTTCAAGTTTATTTTCGGCAACTATTAGAGCTTCTTTTGAAGAAAGTTTGTGTGGACCTCTTAGTAGTTTAAATGCCACATTTTTCCAAACAGGAAGAGAATCAAATAATGCTCCTCCTTGGAATAGCATTCCAACCTTATCAAGGAATTTATGTCGAACAATTGAGATGCTTTCGCCGTCAAATAATACTGTTCCCTTATCCTGTTTGAGCAACCCCAAAATGATTCTCAACATGACTGATTTGCCAGAACCAGACTCACCGATTATTGCTGCGGCTTCTCCTTCTTTGAATGAAACATTAACTCCTTTGAGGACATCATTATTGCTGAATGACTTAACAACTTCCTTAAGCTCAATTTTGGTGTGTTGTTCAGTCATAGATTATACTTGATACATTCAAAAAACCTGATAACTGCACATATTCTTAAAAAAACATTTTAGTCAGAATAAAGTTTACGGCAATGATCAAGATTGAGGATAATGCGACAGATTGAGTTGTTGCTCGTCCGACTCCTTTAGCCCCTCGGTCTGATTGAAAACCCATATAACATCCTACTATTGCAACAATAAAGCCGAAAANAGAACCTTTGACCAAGCCTGATATCACATCGACGGAATTGAGAAACTCAATTGACTGAGTTAAATAGAGTTGCGAGCTAAAACCAAGTCGTGTAATACCAACTAAATACCCGCCGAAAATTCCTAAGATATCTCCTACTGCTGTCAAAAATGGTAGGGCAATTATNGTCGCTAAGATTTTTGGGGCGACAAGCAATTGCCGTGGGTCAGTTGATAAAGTAATCAAAGCATCAATTTGGTCAGTGACTTTCATGGTAGCAATTTCTGAGGCAATAGCAGAGCCGACTCTCCCGGCAATCATAAGTCCACACAAGACAGGTCCGAGTTCACGAACCATGCCAATAGCGACTATTGCTGGTACTGCTGATTCCGAATTAAACCTTGAGCCTCCAGAAAAAATTTGAAGGGCAAGTGCCGCACCAGTAAATAATGCCGTTAAACCGATTACTGGAAGACTAAGAAGTCCAATTGTAATGAGTGCTTGAATAAACTCACGAAAGTGGAAGGGAGGCCGAAATATGGTAATAATCGAACCGAGGGCGAAAAGGAAGAATTTCCCAATATTTTGACAAAAATCAATTAAACCACGCCCAATCACGTTGAGTGGTTTGAATATTATTGTCTGATTAACAATGATGTATTTCCTTGTGATTTGTTGGACTATTAGACAAAAGGACTAGGAACTGGATTTGAAGGAAAAAAACATCCCTTAATGATAACTGAAAATAAATTTAGTGGTTTTTACATTCAATGGAATGAAGAGACTATTGATTAATTGGTGAATGATCATGCCGCCATTGGTTAAACAATATTCCTACAAGCAAAATCATTTTAAAATAGACTGTTCTAGCAAATTATAGTTCCTACTTAATCGTTCCAAAATGGTGAATATTAAATTGGTTTAGTGAATAGGTTAATTCAACCGAATGGTATAACTTAAGATTGCG
>JGIcombinedJ30088_10004377_pt1 | contig 12631 bp, 9 predicted proteins | sample PinacodermPK_FD_30088 | JGI IMG/M metagenome (IMG submission 30088)
TGTCCCCCGCCAGTACTTCAAGAAGCTGGTCAACACTGATGACATTTGGGAGATTCGCGTCAACATTGGTAGGGATGCATTCAGACTTCTGTCCTTCTTCGACGGTCCAAACTTGGTGGTCCTCAACCATGCCTTTGCCAAGGAGACACAGAAAACTCCAAGATCGGACCTTCATCTGGCAGAACAGAGAAAACGAGATTACTTCAGGAGGAAGAACCCATGAGCGACTTAAAAAAGTACGTCGCAAGACGCAAAGCAAGAGATCCCGAATTTGCCGAGAATTACGAAGCCGGTTACTTGGAATTCAAGATCGGTGTTCTTCTCAGACAGGCTAGGGAAGAAGCTGGCCTGACCCAAGAAGAAGTGGCGCAAAGACTAGATACCCAGAAATCTGCTATTTCAAGAATAGAAAACCATGCCGAGGATATTAGGCTGTCAACGCTAGAAAAGTATGCAAGAGCAATCGGCAAGAGACTACATCTTGCGGTGAGATAATTGCGATCGACCGCGTTTAGTGTCCGCGTCCTCACCCCGAGCCAATTGTTAGAGGAACTAAGATGAGTGCCTTAAACTTGCGTTTACCAGACTCAATCCATCGGCACATCAAAGAGATCGCTAAACGCGAAGGGGTATCTATCAACCAATTCATATTCACGGCGGTTTCTGAGAAAGTCTCGGCTATTTTGACTGAAGAGTATTTGTTGGGTAGAGCGCGTAGAGCAAAGAAAGGGGCCCTAAAAAGCATACTGGATAAAGTCCCCGACCGGCCTCCCTTGCCAGAAGATACACTCTGACAAAACCCCCCGCTGCACCGGAGCCAATTGCGATACAACAACCTCAATGCCAAACCACCTCGAAATTCGCGTTACCGCGCCCGATTGTCCAGCAGCGGCACGAGACAGCGCTCGGGCTGATTCCGCCGCCGCCGCACGTTCCGGCATCCTGCGTCCACGAGGATCTCGAGGTCGGAGTTCTCAAACGAAATCTATCCCCATCCCTTCCTCGCCATGATTATTGAATCAAGTCCCATTATCCTATAATGTTCCAGCCTTTCTTGAAGGAGATATGGAGCATCCGCCGGATCAAGTTCTACAAAGCCAATTGTTCCATAGAACTTCTTCAGATACCTGTTTGTAGTAAGGCATTCTGTTGAACAATTCCAAGGTGCCAGTTCCTACAATCTCTCCATTCACTTCAGCAATGAAGGTCAGACAAGACTGCCCCAGATTTCTTTCTAGATACTCCTGAGTTGCCTTGATTAGGCCACTGAGATCATCTCCTTCTATCACTTCGCCCACTTCCTCCAGTAGTGCTATCCGAGACTTTAATAAGACGGGGATATATCGTGGGGGTTAGGCATAATTGACTAAAGCCTGTTCGCGTCAACTCCGATGAATGCCATACATGCAGGGCAATCGCACCAAAAATTGAGATTTGTCATAGGGTTATGTTATATTTTCTGTGTCTTTTTCGCTGGCGCTGGCGCGCGGTTTTTCTCCCCTTTTCCTGGAACGTTTCCCCATGACACCTTCGGCTGATTCCCTGATTGAACATTTTTCCCAGGTACCCGATCCACGGATCGAGCGCAGCCAACGGCATCGTCTCATCGATATTATGGTCATTGCCGTGTGTGGCGCGATCTGCGGGGCCGACAACTGGGTGCATATCGCGGAGTTTGGACGATCCAAATACGACTGGCTAAAAACCTTTCTGGCGTTGCCCAATGGCATTCCTTCCCATGACACCTTCGGCCGCGTCTTCGCCCGGATCTCGCCTGCACATTTCCAAGACTGTTTCAGTGCTTGGGTCCAATCCCTGCTCCCCAAGCTTGAGGCGGAGATTGTGCCTATTGATGGCAAGACGTTGCGCCACTCTTATGATCGAACCTCGGGTAAAAAAGCCGTACATATGGTCAATGCTTGGGCGGTGAAAAACCGACTGGTGTTAGGCCCGTGCCACGGGGAAGGCGGTCTGGACGAGATCACCCTCATTCCCCAACTGCTGCGTGTGCTGGCGCTCAAAGGCTGCATCGTCACCGTCGATGCCATCGGCTGCCACAAAAGCGTGGCCGAACAGGTCATCAACCAGCAAGGCGATTACGTGCTGGCCGTCAAGGCTAATCAGCCCAAGCTGTTGAATCATCTGCGTCAGGTCTTCGACCGAGCGGAGCCTCAACTCCATCAGGATCTATCGGTCGACACGTTTGAGACCTACGATGAAAACCACGGCCGCATCGAGACCCGCCGGTACTGGACCACCGATCAGGTCGACGATTTTGCCGATTGGACGGCTTGGAAGGGCTTGGGCTTGTTCGGTATGGTCGAAGCCCAACGACAGGTAGGCGAGCAAGTCTCCGTCGAACGACGCTATTATATCTCCAGCCTGGACAATGATGCCCAGCGGTTTGGTGAAGCGGTGCGCAGGCATTGGAGCATTGAAAATTCCTTGCACTGGATACTGGATGTGGTCTTCCGCGAAGACGACTCACGGATACGCACCGGCCATGCCCCGGAAAATATGGCCCTCCTGCGACAGATTGCCGTGAGTCTGCTCCAGCAAGAAAAGACGGCCAAGGTCGGCGTCCAGACCAAACGGCTCAAGGCCGGATGGGATAACACCTATTTGGCTAAAGTATTGGCCGCTGGCCACTTTTGATGCGATTGCCCTGGCCATACATGTTACCTCAAACTCGCGTCACTTCAGATACTCGTCGAACCAGTTTAGAACCCGTTCCCAATAATCGGCGAGATTTTCGTTCGACCAGAAGCCGGGCCAATGGTCTGCTTCCTTATACTTCAACAGCACAACCTCTTTCTCAAGACGTGCAAGGCCCATGAACGTTTGCTTCGCCTGATCAAAGGGAATGAAATCTTGATCTCCGTGAATCAGAAGCAAAGGGGTCTCAACCCGGTCCAGATGGAAGATGGGCGAACCATCAATATAGCGCTGCGGAAATTCCCATAAGGAACCACCCATGCCAAATTGTCCAGCCTCGTACCAACCGGTATCAGGTTGATTAAGGAACCCACTGATTAAGTTGCTCGGAGACGCAAGGGCAACTGCCGCCTTAAACCGTGTCGTCTGTGTAATAAGGACATTCACGGTATATCCACCGAAGCTTCCCCCAATGACCCCTAACCGCTCGGCATCCACCTTTTTAGTCGCAATTGCTGCATCGATCCCCGGAAGAATAACCTCCGAGAACTGCTTGTGTGGCTCGATTTTTCTAACGGGGAAGTCAGGTAAGAAGACCGCATAACCTCGTGAGACAAACATACCGGGACGGATATGCGGTACGCCACCATTCCCAAAACCAAACTGGTTGATGCGGGACGAGGGCATTGCTCCTGCATAGACCTCCACAATCATCGGTGCAGGGTTTTGCTCAGATGCCTCGATTGGTAGCACGAGGATCCCTTTAACCGTTTGTCCATCTTCAAGTGTCCACTCAATAAGCTCGCCTCTGCCAAAGTCAATAGTTTGTAAATGTGGGTTAAGGTCTGTAATTCGCTGCGGAGATTCAAAAGCAGCATCGCTCATCCAGATATTCTGTGGTTCTTGGTTGCTTTCTACAACGTAAACAAATTCTCCAGTTTCCTCGGCTACATCTTGATGAAAACGACCTGTATGAGTGGCCCAGTTCTTGTCCTCTGCTCGCAAAAGTGTAACCGTGTTATCCGTGAGACTGAGACGATAAAAACTGTGACAGGTCTGTTTAGCGTTATAAACTTTTATCGTGATAGCGTTGTCAACCGTCCAAGGTGTATATCCTTCGCTTGGGTAAAATATACTATGAACATCAAATTCAAAGTTTTCCGTCAAGTTTCGTATCTCACGCCGTAAAAGCGATTAAACAGATGAGTAAGCCAGAGTAGATGTCAACGGTGTTTTGGTGGAAGCTAGCATATCGCGGTGCACCGTTAGCGCCTACTCATAGCGCAGGGCATTGACGGGATTCTCCCGTGCGGCGCGGACGCCTATGTACGCCACCGTGCCCAGTGCAATCGCAAAAGCGATCGTCCCGCAGAGGAGATAGGTCGTCACCCCCAACCCGAACTGATAGGCGTAGCGCGACAGCCATTGGCCTACCAAGAAGTGGGCCAGTGGAAACGCCAACAGGCAGGCCAAGGCGACCATTTTCGCTAGGTCGCGCGACAAAAGCGCGAGGATCTCTGCTACTGTAGCACCGAGCACTTTGCGGACGCCGATCTCCTTGGTGCGCCGCTGCAAGACAATGGTCGCGTGACCGAACAAGCCCATACAGGCAATGAGAATGGCGACGACGGATGCAAAGGTAACGGTGCGACTGCTCTCCTTGTCATTCTCGTACTGACGGGCAAAAGCCCGGTCGAGGAACTCGTACTCAAAAGGTTGTTCGGGTGCTACCTTTTCCCAGATCTGCTCCAAACCCGCGAGCGTGTCGTCAACCTTATACGTATTCAGCCTCACCAGTGCCCGCTTGAAGGACGCTTCCGGCCCATAGTGGAACAGGGCCGGCTTGATCGATTCCCTGAAGGAGCGGAAGTGGAAGTCCGGTGCGATGCCGATGACGGTAGGCGTCTTGCTCACGCCGTAGCCCCCGTATTCCGGCAGGAATTCGCCAACGGCATTTTCCCCCCAGCCGAGGGCGTCCGCGAGGCTCTGGTTGACGACGACACTTTCCGTCCGATCGACCAGCCGTCCGGCCTCAAAAGAGCGGCCGGATACGAGGTCAATGCCGAGTGTCGTAAAGAAATCGGGGTCAACGGCAAACTGATGTACTGTAATACGCTCCCCGTCCGGCCGCCTGATGTGATTGGTGCTGGAACTAGTCGGAAACTCGCGCTGCAACAGGGCTACATCGGCGACGCCCGGCTGGGACAGGGCTGCCTCCTTGAAGCGTTCGCCAAGCCGCGTCGGGTCTGCACCGCGCAGCTTGACAACGACGACCTGCTCCGCCGCGTAGCCAAGGTCGCGCGACTGGATGTAGGCCAACTGCTGACGAATCGCGATGGTGCAGAAAATCAGGAAAACCGCCATGCCGTACTGCAAGGTCAAGAGTGCGCTCGTCGCCCTTCTGCTGCGCCACGGCGACACCTCACGGACGACAGACGCAGGCTGCATCCGCGCCACTATCAGTGCCGGATAGCTTCCCGCCGCGATGCCGATCAGCACCACCAACAAGACGCCCCCACCGACGAGAATTGGCAGCCCTAGATCGCCGAGCGACAGCCCGACCCAGTGGTCAAGTCCATAAAGCGCGTTGAAGACGGGCAAGCCCAACTGCACGAGGACCAGTCCGGCAATTAGGGAGAACAAGGCCAGCAGGACGCCCTCGCCCAAAAATTGCAGGACGACTTGTGCCTTGTTAGCACCGAGCGCCTTGCGGATGCCCACTTCCGCGCTCCGGCCGATGGAGTTCGCTACGGCAAGGGTCGTGAAGTTGATGCAGGCGACAATCAGAATGACCCCAATCAAGGCGACGAGGGCGAAGATCGGCTCGGTGCCCTCGGAGTGTTCGTAGGCGTTAAAGACCTGCGTGTCGAGGTAGATGTCACTCGCGTCCTGAAGTTGGAGTTGGAAGGCGTCTGGATCGTCCTGCCAGCGAACGCCTTTATTGCGTTCCCAGATCGGGGCGATGAACTCGCGGGAGAACTCCGGGAGCTTGGCTTCGAGCGCCTTCCGCTTGGCAAGGGGCTGAAGCGTGACGTATGTGGACGTCGGAGAGTCCCAGTACATGTTCATGCCATACTTCGTCCGGTTCTCAAAGCGGATCGCCGCGTCAAAGTCCAAGCTCCGCTTTTTCGGCAGATCGGCGAAGACGCCGGCAACCGTGTATGCTTCGGGTCCCTCATTGCCGTGCAAGACAATCTGTTTGCCTACGAGTTCCGGGTAGTCCCTGAATTCATCTCCGAACATCCGCTCGGCCAATCGCTTGGAAATGACGACTTGGTCGAGGCCATCTAGGGCCGTGGCCGGATTACCGGCCGCGAAGGGATAGTGGAACATCTGTAGGAACGGGGGATCAACTTCGACCACCTCGTGTTCGAGATGGCGCTCGCCGACCGTCATCAGGATACTCGTCTTGATGACGCGCGTGGTGCTGGCGATCTCGGGGAACGTCTCCGCGAGCGCCGCCGCGAGATCCTCGCGCTGGTACGCAATGTGATAAACGTGACCCGAGGCTTGAATCTCGCGGGTCACCACGCGGAAGAGGCGGTCATCCTCGCGGAGGTTCCAATCCGCGGTCAGCATGCCGTGTACGCCAATGCCGAGGATGGCACTGACTGCGATGGCAACTGATAGGCCCACGATGTTGATGCTGGTCACCACTTTGTCGCGGATCAGGTTCCGCAGTGCGATTACGACGTAACTGCGCAGCATCTTGAACCTCCTTCAGCAAAAGAGTGGTGCAACCGCTTCTAACCTGCTCCCTATTCCGCCTTCTCGATAATGACCGCACCCACCTCGCTTTTGAGCATAAAATCTGCCGCGAGAATCTCCGCGCGGCTAGGCGCGTTCGACAGCATCATCATCTCAAAGCTGCTGGCTACGATGAGTGGCTTGTTCTCATCCCTACCCTCAAAAGCATGGATCTGGCCGCACAGCGTGAACGCAGACAGACGCACCTTGTCCAGCAAAATTTCGTCGAGCAGGGCCTCTTTGAGCGAGAGGCGAATGTCGCCCGCGCATGATTCCAATTCGATGCGGCTGTCCGCGGCGAGTTGATCCTGATGTAACTGCGTTTGGCCAAAGCGGTTGTAGATCCGCACCCGGCCCCCCAGCCGCGCGGCCTTGAGTTGCACATTGCTCACGTCAATATCCACGCCGCCGCGAATATCCTCNAGATGACAATCTTCGGCCTCTAGGCGGCGAGCCTTGTAGCCGTCCATCCTCATGCCNAGGTATCGGTAGTAGCGCTGGCAGACTTTGCCGCGGATATTGCGCGCGGTCTCCAGCGCACTGTCGAAGAGTTCCACATCGCCCTCAATGTCGGCCACCTCCCCGCAGGTCGATTCGATAAAACTGATTGAGCCCTGCAAATCGTAGGCGCGAGCCTGTTTCCCTTTGATGACGGTCACTCGCTTGCCCTTGGGCACTAACAACACCAAGCTGGCGGAGCCCACCGGTCCGTGGACACTTTCGGACGTCGATCTGTTGGGGCGAAAGACCGCTTGGACTTCCGCCGTAAGAGCCGAAGAGGGTAGGATTATGTCTTCGAGCTTTTTGCGATAGATCGTTATCCGCGTGGCCCGTCCCAACCCTGTGTGCATGGCAGTCGGCATACTGCCGGCATATACCTGCATCTGGGAAAAGACATCCGTCGTCTTAATGTCGTTTGTCACGCCCCACGGATAGGTGCCTCCCTCCACGTAGGCTCGCCAAGTTCGCCACAATTGTCCGCTGCCCTGCGACACAGCCTTGACTTGGCCGTTCCGCTCGTGGGTTCTCATAAACACCTCGCCCTCATGCGGACCGCTGGCAAGAAAATTGTCCACTTGATCGGCCCCGACCTCAATGCTTTCGACGCTCTCCTGGGCCTTTTCCCGCGTCAATCCGATCGCGTTGAGCGTTCCTTCGAGCACTGCGTCTTCGCCCTCGGCTTGGCGGATCTCGAGATCGGTGTCGAGGGCGCAGTAGAAGACAATGTGCTCGGTATCCCCTAGCGGAATCGTCTCCTGCACCTGTCGGGTGGCGATCTGGCACACCACCTCTTGGACCTGTTCGGTCACGTCGATTGGCTTCATGGCTATCTCCTCGTGGTCGGGTTCGTCCAATAGCTGGCGCAGCCGGATGCGTCCTTGTTGCAATCGGCCGCACACCGTACTCAGGGGGACTTCCATCAACTCGGCGATTTCTCGGTAGGACAAGCCGCTCAGGTAGTACATCAGCACGGCCGAGCGGTAGTGTTCGGGCAACAGGTCAACGGCCTCCTGCAACTCCAGCCGCCGCATCTGGTCGGCGTGCTCTACTACCGCCGCATTCTCCAGAGCCGTCCCCGCTGAATCTAACGGCTGTGTCCGCCTACAGTCGCGTAACCAGTCCTTGCAGCGATTGGCTACGATGCGCATCAACCATCTCCCGAAGTGCCTCCTATCGCGCAGTTGCCCCAAGCGGCAATACGCCGCAACAAAGGCGTCTTGGACAACGTCTTGGGCATCGGCTCGCGAGCGCACGTAGCGCAGGGCCGTGGCAAAGGCCGCGTTCTGGTAGTGCTGGACGAGCGGCTCAAAGGCTTGCGCGTTGCCCGCCAAGCAGCGCTCGACGAAGTTTTCGGGATAGAAGTTGTCCATAGGTATTCAAGTGCGGGACCGATGATGCATATCAACCCGTCTGCAAGTAAAGACGGCCAGAGAGGGGAAAATTAAAAAGGCCCATACATTTTTTTGTAAGAGGCTAGTTTCATTTAAGCCACTCACAGCGCAGCGCTTCTACTGGATCAATGCGACTCGTCCTGATGGGATGGTAGCAAGCGGCGACCAACGCGGCCACGATGTACATGCGGTGGTGCTGCATTTACTCGTATCTCAACGCATCCGCCGGATTGGCCCGCGCCGCCAGCCACGTCTGACTGCTGACGGTGGCCAGCGCAACGACGAGCACGCCCGCCAACCCAAGCCAAGCCGATATCGACGTGCTTCTCGCCAAACTTCAGTTGACATTTGCCGACAATAAGAGTAGCTTGTACATGCGTCTGGGATGAGTCGCCAAGCGTCTCACCTTTAGGCTTTGAGCCTGAACCCCAGACGCTTTTTTTGTGTTCTGTTTGTACCTAATTCCCGTATAAACGATGTCTTAATAGAACTATGTATCTGTGCTATATGGATGAATCCGGTACGCCTGACCTTCCGGGGAACACTTCTCACTTCATCTTGGTTGGTCTGTCGATTCCCGTCTGGCACTGGAAGACATGCGACAGGGAAATAGCGCAACTGAAGCGGGAACACTCCCTCGGTGATGAAGAGATCCACTGCGCGTGGATGCTCCGCCGATATCTGGAGCAATCTAAAATAAAAAACTTCGTGAAATTGAAGTACGACGACCGGCGAGCCGAAGTTGAAAAGCTTCGCAATGCGGAGTTGCTGCGCCTACAGCGAACATCGGCGGCACGGTATCGACAGGCAAAGAAGAACTACAGCAAAACTGGGCCATATATACACCTGACCGAGAATGAGCGAAAAAAATTCATCGCCAAAGTGGCCGAAACGCTATCTCAATGGGGCTTTGCGCGCCTGTTCGCCGAATGCATTGACAAGGTCCACTTCGATCCGCGGCGACATTTCCCGTACAACATTGGTGAAATGGCGTTCGATCAGGTTGTATCGCGGTTTGAACAGTACTTGCAGGTCACCGGCACGAATCAACAGAACTACGGATTGTTGATACACGACAACAACCAGACGGTAGCCAAGCGCCACACCGATCTCATGCGTGGATTCCACCACAGGGGGACGCGTTGGACTACTGTAGAGCATATCATCGAAACACCCCTGTTCGTCGATAGCCAGCTCACAAGTATGGTGCAGCTAGCCGACATATGCTCATATGCGCTTCGGCGATACTTAGAGAATGGCGAGCAAGACCTATTCCAATTGGTGTTCAAGCGGGCTGACCGCAAGGACGGTGCAGTGGTGGGAGTCCGTCACTTTACTGATTATAGTTGCGACTGCCACATCTGCACTTCCCATACTAAATAGGGTTCCTCCGAGGATAGGGACCAAGCCCAGCAATGACAGGCACTTCTGTGTCAACTCCTCGTCATTCTCGTACTGACGAGCAAATTAGGGCCTCCTATCCCTGCTTACCGGACTCAAAGGACGATCACATTGACGTTAGGCATCTGCGCCGAACTAGGTAGATCGCGGCCACGGTGTACATGCGGTGCTGCTGCATTTACTCGTATCGCAACGCATCCGCCGGATTGGCCCGCGCCGCCAGCCACGTCTGGCTGCTGACGGTGGCCAGCGCAACGGCGAGAACACCCACGCCCGCCAGCACAAACCAACCCACGCCGATGTCGATGCGGTAGGCATAGAACGCGAGCCAGCGGTTCAACACGAAATAGGCCACAGGCCAAGCAATCGCGTTGGCCGCCACCACCAGCCAGCCGAACTCGTGCGCCATCAACAGCAGCACGCTGCTAGTCGTAGCGCCCAATACCTTGCGGATGCCAATTTCCTTGGTGCGCCGCACTGTCGCTAGGGCGACCAAGCCAAAAAGTCCCATGCAGGAGATCGCAATGGCGACGGCACTCATCCATCGCATGACAAGACCGATGCGCTGCTCTTCCCAGTATCTCCCTGCAAAACTCTCGTCGAGGAAGCGCACATCGTGGAATTCATATTCCGGCAGAACCCGCTTCCACAGTGCCTTTACTTCTTCGACTGCTGCGGGCAGGTCGGCGCGGTCGAGCCGGACTAGGGTGTTCGTGAACCGGTCTCGCAATTTGGGCTTGGATATAAGCGGATGCGTCGTCAGAAAAGCCGGTCCTATGGTATGGCGCATATCCGTAAAGTGGAAATCCTTGACTACGCCGACCACCGTCATCGGCTCGTCATTAGGGCCTGTCAAGGTGCGGCCGATTAGGTCTTCAGGGCCGAAGAAGTGTGCAGCGGTCTCGTTGAGCAGGACGCCGTGCGGCCGATTGGGATCGAAGCCCTGCCCGGAGAGGACCTCGATACCCATGACGCTTAGGAAGTTTGGACTCACGTAGAAGGGCTTGGCGTGGAGCTCGTTCTCATCGGACCGGATTGGCATGGGGGGAAAGCCACCAGAGCCGGGTGCTGACCAAGCACCAGTGACTCCTTGTACGAGTCCCGGTCGGGACTTGATCCCGTCGGCGAGGCGCTCAATCTGCAAAGCATTGAGTTTGCCTTTGTGGAGAACCAGTACGATCTGGTCGCCGTCGAAACCCAAATCCTTAGTCCGCATAAAATCGAGCTGTCGCGCCATAGTGATCGTTACGACGACGAGGATGGCTGACAAAGCAAACTGCACGACAATCAGACCGCGACCGAGCCAACCGCGACCCGGCTGAGGCGTCTTGCGGGACAGTGCCCGGACGGGATGGAGCCGCGCAACCACTTGGGCCGGGTACAAGCCCGACAGTACGCCGACCATCAAGGCAAGGGTCAAGGCACCTATCCCCGTCTCGACCGACAGCCACTCGATCTCTAGCTCCTGATGCACGATCGCGTTAAACGTCGGCAGCAGGACTTCGGCGAGGCCCATGCCAACGACGATGGCGATTAGGCTCACCACGATTGCTTCGGCGAGGAACTGGTTGGAGAGCTGATGGCGTGTCGCACCGATCGCCTTGCGCACCCCGACTTCCAAGGTCCGCGTCATGGCGCGGCTCATGGCGAGGTTGACGAAGTTAATGGCAGCGATCAACAGCACGAGCGCGGCCAGCCCCGCCAGCAGATAGATATGCTCGACCGTGCCATAACCAAAGTCGGCGGGTCCCGTTATCTCAGGTCCTATGTGAGCACCTACAAAAGGCTGCAACTTCGGTCGGTCCCGCACGATCAGGGGCTCCAGCCGCGTTTCTACTTCGGCAGGCTCTACGCCCTCTTCGAGTTCAACAAAAAGTCCGTCTAGACCCCTGAAATGCAGCGCCTCGGCCGTTACCGCAGGCACGAGTATCTTCAGACGCAAAATAGAAGGCCCCGGCAGAGGTGCCAGCACACCCGCAATGGTGCGCTCCACCTCGATGGGCGTCTCCTTCGCTGGCGATGTCGAGTAATCCCGCTCGACGGTGTGCAGCCGAATGTGCTTGCCCAACATGGCGTAGGCTGGCACATCGGGACCGAAGTACTTCTGCGCCGTCTCATGGGCGAGGACAACGCTCTGAGGATCGTCAAGGGCCGTTGCCGCATCGCCCGCAGCTAGAGGCAAGGTGAACATAGTCAGGAAGGCCGGATCGACAGCGAGTAAGGACTCGTCAAAGGTCGCATCGCCATACGAGACTTTGCCGTATCCCAACTTCATGGAAACCGATTCGCGGATACCGGCGACTTTGATGCGCACAGCCTCGCGCTCACCGTCACGTATCCTGGTGTAACGGTTGAAGGCAGCACCGGGTTCGGGCTCTGGATGGTCATAATAAATGGCGAAGATCCGGTCCCCTTTTTCGTGCCAAGCGTCAAAAGAAGTCTCGTGGCGCACGAACAGCAGACACAGCACCGCCACGGCAAAGGCCGCAGACAGGCCGACGATGTTGATCAGCGAGATCGTCTTATTGCGCCCCAACACGCGCAGGGCAATGATCAGATTGCTCTTCCACATAGTGTGATTCCCCTTTTCGTTGAGTGTTCAGGACTGTTAGTAACCCGCAGTATGCGTTCGTTCTTCCATTGACTATTCATAGCGCAGCGCTTCTACCGGTCGGCCTTAGCCGCCTTGTACGCCTGATGGCCGGAACTGATCAAAACCGCGACAAGCGCGAAGTTGACATATAACGGTGCTATATATAGTATCATGTGAATGACCATTGAAGCTATTATCGATACGAATGTGCTATATGCCGGGTTGTATTCATCCTTAGGGGCTTCCTATCAAGTTTTACAAGCGCTAGAGCAGGGTCGGCTTCGCAGTGTTTTATCAACCACCCTAGTGTTTGAATATGAGGAGGTCTTAAAACGAAAAGCCG
>JGIcombinedJ30088_10004378_pt1 | contig 12630 bp, 12 predicted proteins | sample PinacodermPK_FD_30088 | JGI IMG/M metagenome (IMG submission 30088)
CTCTTTTGTTGGATCATAGTATTACGTATAAAGAACGTTCCAGTCCTGTCTTGACTCATCGTACACCCCTGGCTGTCAAGCGTCGGTTTCTCATGGCACCCTCTGAACACATGGAAAGCACGGACAGCGCCGGATCGCATCGCGCAGGCTTCGTCGCCCTTGTCGGGAAGCCGAACGTGGGCAAGTCCACCCTGATGAACGCGTTCCTTCAGCACAGGCTTTCCATCGTCACTCCCAGGCCCCAGACCACCCGTCAACGAGTGCTGGGCATTCTGACGAAGGATACCTGCCAGGTCCTGATCCTGGATACGCCCGGGTTGCTCGAACCCGGCTACCGGCTCCAGGAGTACATGCTTCAGTCTGCGATCCATACGCTGCACGACTCCGATGCGGCCGTGGCCATCGTCGACGCTACCCGTTTCGAACGCGATCTCGACGACCGCGTCGTCGGGTTCCTCGAGCATAGCCGCGGACCGGTGATCCTGGCCATAAACAAGATCGACCGGGCATCCAGAACTTCCCTGCTTCCCATGATCGACCGGGCCGCAGTCCGTTTCCCCTTTGCCGAGATCGTGCCCGTGTCCGCCCTCAAGGGAGACGGCCTCGACCCCCTGCTCTCCGCCGTCATCGGCCTGCTCCCACCCGGGCCGGCACTGTATCCCGCCGACATGCTCACCGATCAGCCGGAGCGGTTCTTCGTGGGTGAAATCATCCGGGAGCACCTGTTCCTGGCCCTGCACGAGGAACTGCCCTACGCGTCGGCCGTAATCGTGGAGGAATTCACGGACCGGCCCAACGGCACGGCCTTCATACAGGCGGGTATCATTATCGAGCGGACATCCCAGAAGGGCATCATCATCGGCAGGAACGGCCGCATGCTGAAACGCATCGGCACGTCCGCGAGGAAGGCGATCGTCGAATTCCTCGACCGTCCCGTCTATCTCGACCTGCGGGTCAAGGTCAGGCCGTCCTGGCGAAAGAAAGAACAGGATCTGAAGCGTCTGGGCTACACCACGAGGTGAGCGTCCGGGCTACACCACGAGGTGAGCGTCGCCAAGGTGAGTTTCACCAAGGCGAGCGTCGCCGCAGGGACCTTAAACCGATCCCCGCATCCCTGTGCCAAGTCTCTTGCCGGCGAGCCCGGCATACCGTCCCAGGTCCTCCCACAACGCCTCCAGCGGCCGGAGTTCGTTCCAGGATTGGACCGCCTGCCGGTCGTATCCTTCGATCAGGGACAGAATCCGTACGCACCACTGCACGGGCAGGACAATCTGGTATACGGCCATCTTCTCGAAGGCGTGGGGATCGGCGCTTTTTTCGCAGTAAACCGCGATCGACTCTTCCCGCAAACCCGACGCCAGCGCCGCGCTTTCCGGATGACAGAAAAAACCGGCGATCTCGTAAAAAGGGTCCATGATCCCCGCGTGTTCCCAGTCAACCAGCCCGACGCCGTCCCGTTCCGCCTTGATCACGTTGGCCGGCCGTAAGTCTCCATGACACAGACGGGGCGGAGCATCCGCCCATAACGCGGGCCGCAGGTCCGCCATGGCCAGGCACCGCCTCAGGTCGAGCAACCTTTCCACGGCCAGGTGGAAAGGCGGATCGTTCATGGCGGGCGACGCGGACATGGCTCGCATAGTCCCGTCCATATACGCGAGGCAGTCGCCGGGACGGGATGGACCCGCCGGTGTGGCCAATAGCAGATCGCCGGGATCCCGAACGGCATGCACTGCGACCGCGATCCCGATGAGCAGGGCCAGGTCCTCCCTGTTCATGCTTGCGGGTTCCACCGCCGACCCCGGTAGTTTATCGTAGATCAGCACGGGGGCGTTCAAGCCGGCGGCCATGGGATCCGCAAAAACGGCATTCGGCACTTCTTCCAGGCTGGAAAGCCGGGTCAACGCCGCGAACTCCCGTTCGAGGCGCCGCGCGCGATCGCCCGGATATACCTTGAGGAGGTAGATGCCGGCGGATGTATCTACTTCGTATATACGGTTGTTGAATCCGCCCGCCAGAGACCGGACTCGTCGTGGGTCCATGGCGAACCCGTGCCCGTCCTCGGCCAGCCGCCGGAGGTAGTGCGTAACGGCCGCCATGTCCGCCGATTCACCTTCACGGAGCGGCGGCGTTCCCCGATCGTTCCTGGATTCAGTCATCATCGAGCGATACATGGGTCGATACATGACCGGCTGTTCCCTCCTGGCCTTTTCCGATTGCCCGCGGGTTTTCCCGTCCGTATCTTCATTACTCGGAACCCGTCATCCGGCGCACCCCGGAACACAGGTTGCCAAGTGTCCCGTTCCACGCCCGGCTCATCCCTTATACCGGTGTGATGCAAGATGAAACCCCTTTGCCGGCTCCGGTTTGCCGCAAAGAACCTGTCCCGGTACCGGTCGCTTCTGTCGCTCAGACCGGCCGCCGCGTCGATCTCCGTCCTGCTGCTGACGACCCTGGGTTGCGGAAGCGCCTTCCAGCATATCAACGTCCTCAGCGAGTCGGATGAAATAGCGCTCGGCCGCGAGTTTTCGAGAGAAATCGAAAGAGAGATCAAACTGTTCACGGACCCGGAGGTGGTCCGCTACGTCGACGAGCTGGGGCAGACCCTCGTCCGGCATTCCAAACGGTCCAATATACCATACTACATAAAAGTCGTGGATACGGATGATGTCAACGCCTTTGCCCTTCCCGGCGGCTTTCTCTACGTCAATCGGGGCCTCATCTCCATAGCGGACACCGAATCGGAACTGGCGGCGGTGATCTCCCACGAAATCGGGCACGTGGTGGGACGTCACGGCGCCAAGGCCCTGACCCGGCAACTCGGGCTGGAGCTCATACTGGGCATGATATCGGGAAGGAACCCCACCGGCGTCCAGCGCGTCGCGTCGCAACTGGCGGGAATCGGCGGTATCTTCTCCATGTTGCACTACTCGCGGGAAGCGGAACGGGAAGCGGACGCCCTCGCGGTCGAGAATCTCCGGGAAGCCGGCTACGATCCCGATGGCGTCGCGGCGTTCTTCGGGAAGTTCCTGGAAATCAACGACCGTGAACCCGGCGCGCTGGCCCTGCTGTTCTCGACCCATCCGCCGAGCAGGGAACGCATCGATCAGACCCGGAAGCAGATCGCCGGACTGCCGGTCCTGGACGGACTGATTACCGATTCGGAACGGTTTCATCAGATCAAGAGCCAGCTGCCGCCGCTTAAGAAGAACCCGCTGGACNATGAAGAACCCGCTGGACAATGAAGTGCCAGCAGGACAGTGAAGTGCCGGCTGGACAACAAGGAATAAACGCAACCGCTCCGCACGCACCGATCAGCCCATGCCGCCATCAAACCTCGAAAAAAGCCCTGGCCTCCTCCTGCGCGGGGGGACCGTCGTGGACCCGTCGCAGGATCTGAACCGGGTATGCGATGTCTCCATTCGCGGCGGTTCGATTTCGGCCGTAGGCGACGGCCTGCCGGTGGAGGGCCGCCGCGTCGTCGACGTATCCGGCCGCTACGTCTTTCCCGGACTGGTCGACCTGCACGCCCACATCTGCTGGGGATTCACCGACATCGGCCTGGTGCCGGACGACGTCTGTCCCTCCACCGGGGTGACCGCTATCGTGGACGCCGGAAGCTCGAGCTGGCCCAGCCAGGAGGCCTTCCGCCGCAACGTGGCGGAGCCGTCCAGGACCCGGGTTTTCGGCTTCTCCAACATCTCGAGCGTGGGCATCCCGACGGCGGGCACCCCCGAACTGGCCAGCCTGCGGTTCGTGGACGTGGACCGTTCCGTGACCGCCGTAGCCGGTAACCGGGACCTGATGACCGGTATCAAGGTAAGACAGGGCCGGCACCTGGTGGGCGACAACGGCGTCGAACCGACGCGCCTGGCGGTAGAGGCGGCCGAACAGCTCGGCGTCCCGGTCATGGTTCACGTGGGCAATACGCCCTGCCCACTCGGCGGCATCATGGACCTGCTCCGGCCGGGCGACATCATCACGCACGCCTATCACGGCCATCCCCACGGCATTCTGGACGACCACGGGGCCGTTTGGGAGGACGTCATCGAGGGACGGTCCCGGGGCATCCTGATGGACGTGGGTCACGGCGCCGGCAGTTTCAGCTTCGACGTGGCCAAAGCGGCCTTCGAGCGGGGGTTCTTCCCGGACGCCATCAGCACGGACCTGTACACCGTAAACGTCAACGGACCGGTTTTCGACTTGCCGACCACCATGTCCAAGATGCTTAACCTGGGCATGCCCCTCACGGACATCGTGGAGAGTACGACCTCCATACCGGCCGCGGCGATCGGGCGCACCGGACTCGGCACGCTCCGTCCGGGCGCGTCGGCCGACGTGGCGGTCTTCGTAATGGAGGAGGGCGATTTCGAATTCACCGATTCGCACGGGGAACGCCGGACATGGCCGCGGCGCCTGACCTGTGAAATGACCCTGCTGGACGGGGAGATCGTATTCGACCGGGAAATATCCGCACGTCCGTCATTGGAAGTCAACAACGGGGAAAATGCGTAATGAAAACCAGATACTGGGTCGGCGGTTGTCTATCCGCGATCATTCTGCTCGCCGTAATCGCAGGCGCAACCTACTATTTTCTCCTCCAGGCGAGCGATGAACTGGTCGAGACTTACACGAGCCCGGAGCCCCGCGATTTCTCCCGCGCAGAGACGGACACAGAGACGGTCCGGGAAGAAGCGCTGACGGTAATCGAACGGTTCAGGGATTTCATCATTGCCCTTGAGACGGGCGAAGATACCGGGAGCTTTTCGATGTCAGCGGACGATATCAATGCCCTCCTCGAGCAAGAGGATCTGTTCAAAGAAATTCACGGGATGGCGCGCGTGGATATCCAGGATGACAAGCTTCAGGCCGAGATCAGCGTACCCCTCGGCATGTTCAACGATCGATTCGAAGGCAAGTTCCTGAACGGTACCGGCGAACTCGCCATCGAGATGAAGGACGACCGGCTGGAGGTCACCATCGACCGGCTGGAGGTCGGCGGCAGAGACATTCCTGCTGAATTCATGAATGAAATCCGCAAAAACAACCTGTTGGAAACCCTGTACCGGGAGCCGGCTCTGGATCGATTTCTACATATGGTGAAGGACGTGAAGATCGAAGACGGCCGGCTCGTCATCCAACCCAGGTAGGATCCGGACCCTCGCGTCGGGGAAACTACGCCATGCCCATCCTCCTCGCCATTGCCCTGCACGCGGAAGCGCGGCCCGTGATCGAGCGATTCCGATTGAAGCAGGACGCATCCTTCGACCTGCCCGTTTTCCGGCGGGACGAAGTCTGGCTTACCGTGACCGGCACGGGACGCATGAAGTCCGCCATCGCGACCGCCTGCCTGGCCACCCGGATTGAAAGAGATGAGCGAACGGTCATCTTCAACCTCGGCGTCGCCGGCCATACGCAGAAGGCGGGGGAGGGACCCGTCAAGGCCGGGGACCGGTTCCTCGCGAGCAAGATCACGGAGCAAAGCACCGGCCGATCCTTCTATCCGGACCTGCTGGCGAGGACATCGCTCGCGGAATCCGCGGTCACGACTGTGGAACGTCCCCTGGACCGGGCGGACGCCGGCGCCGTCGAGCCGGGCCTGGCCGACATGGAAGCAGCCGGATTCTTCCAGGCGGCGGCGACCTTCCTTCCGCCCCACCGGATCGGCTGCGTCAAGGTCGTTTCCGACCACCTGGAAACGCGGCGCTTCGACAAGGACTGGATAAGTGAACTGATCGCGGGTTCCCTGGCCGAATTCGAAGCGGCGATCGCGGCTTACAGGACGATCTCCGACGGGGGACCGGACGTGTTGACCGACGCGGACGCGCGGGTCGTGGAAGACATCCGCGACCGGCTGCGACTGACGGCAAGCCGGCACCGGATGCTGTCCGACCTGGTGCGGTCTTACAAGCTACACACCGGCTCGGACCTGCCCGACCTCACGCGGTTTTACCACGTCTCCGTCAAGACGAAACAGGAAGGCGATGCAGAATTTGAACGACTACGCGGCATCCTCTCGGTGGAATAACTTCTCCCACCTCTATATCGAGCGCGGCGCAGAAGAATACCCGCTCACCCGGCGCATCCGGGATCGTTTTTCGAAAGCCCGCGTGGTGGAGATCGACGACTACAAGGCGGTCTTCGCCCGGCCGCGTCAGCGGTTCCAGGCACAGAAGGAGAGCATGAAACTGATCCTGGCCGTGAAGAAGGACCGGTTCCTGTACGAAGGATCGGCGAATAGCCAGAACTTCAGCTTCGAGAATTTCTACTACAACACGCTCATGTTCAATTGCGTGTACAACTGCGACTACTGCTACCTGCAGGGGATGTATCCTTCGGCGAATATCGTGGTTTTCGTGAACCTGGAGGACTACTTTGAGGCGACGCGCAGGGCCATACGCGGGAAGTCCAACCCCTCGCAGCCGTTTTACCTGTGCATCTCGTACGACACCGACCTGCTCGCTTTCGAGTCGGTCGTGCCTTATTGCCGCGCCTGGATTGAATTCGCCCGCGAGGAGCCGGACCTGCTCGTGGAAATCCGTACCAAGAGCGCCGCGTATCGCGCCATCGGGGACCTGCCGCCTTCAGAACGCGTCGTCCTGGCATGGACCCTGTCCCCCGAACCGGTCGCCGCACGCTTCGAACACGGGACGGCGCCGCTCAAACAGAGGCTGGACGCCGCCCGGTCGGCCATTGACGACGGCTGGCNGGTCCGTCTCTGCTTCGACCCGGTCCTCGCCGTTCCGTCCTGGGAGTCCGTTTACGGAGACCTGGTCGAAGAGGTCGTNCGGCGGATCGAGCCGGCCGCCGTTCGCGACGTGACCGTGGGCGTCTTCCGTTTATCGAAGAGCCACTATCAGCGCATGAGACGTCTGCGGCGGGATACGCCGCTTCTGTACGACGATTACGTTCAGGAGGGCACGACCGTGACCTACACGGCCGAACGGCGGGGGGAAATGACTGCCTTCATGCGCCGGCGCCTGGGTGACCACTTCGAAAAGGAGCGGATCGTCACATGGACGTAGCACTGGTTACCGGCGCTTCTTCAGGAATCGGCCTGGCCATCGCCGCGCGCCTGGTCGAGTCGGACTACGACGTATACGGGTATGCCCGCGACCACGGGAAGACCTCCTTCCGCCACGCCCGGTTCAAGCCGGTCGAATGCGACGTCACAGATACCCGGATGCTGCTGGAACGCACCGGGGAGCTGCTCAAGGAGACAGGAGGGCTGAAGGTCCTGGTCAACAACGCCGGCGTGGGGTTCTTCGGCCCGCATGCCACCATGGCGCCCGGGCGAATAGAACGCATGGTGCGGACCAACCTGATCGCGCCCATGGTCCTGACCCGGGCGGCCCTGCGGCACCTGGAGGCCTCGCGGGGGTATGTCGTCAACATCGCTTCCACCGCCGCGTTGAATCCCGGTCCCTTCGGCGCGGCCTACGGCGCCACGAAGGCCGGCCTCCACCAGTTCGGCCAGGCGCTCTTCAGCGAGGTGCGGAAGAGCGGCGTCCGGGTGGTGACCCTGTACCCGGACATGACCCGGACACCGTTTTACGACGGGGCCGACTTCGAACCCGGCGAGGAACCCGGCGCGCACATCACGCCCGAGTGCGTGGCCGGCGCCGTCGCGCAGGCCGTGGACCAGCGGGAGGGGACGGTGATCACGCAGATCGTCATCAGGCCGCAGCGGACGCAGGTCGTCCGCAAGGGAAAGCCGCTGCGGGAGAAGGATTAAGCGTCCGCCGGCTCGCGAAGCGGAAGGGGCCGGCCCGTGAAACCGCGCAAACGAAACCGCGCGAACGAAATCCCCTGGCCCGGTGTTTTGGCACATGAACGAATTGCCCATCCGGAAGCTCATTTGCGAAAGGAACATCCATGCCTTACATATCCTCCCTCCACGTCTATCCCATCAAGTCCTGCGCCGGACAGGAAGTAAAACGGGCGGAGCTTGACGCCCGGGGGATCCGGTATGACCGGTCGTGGATCGTCGTCGGCAGTGGCGGCGGAATGCTCACCCAGCGCGACACGCCCGCCCTGGCGCTCGTTCGGCCTGCCGTGGAAAACGGCGGGCTGGTCCTTTCGGCGCCGGGGATGGAGGACCTCGCGGTGCCGCGAACCGAGGAGGGCCATATCCGGAACGTGGAAGTATGGGGAGATGCCTGCGACGGGATCGACCAGGGCGACGACGCGGCGGACTGGTTCCGCTCGTACCTGGACACTGCCAGCCGCCTGCTGTATTTCAAACCGGGCTTCGTGCGTCCCGTAGACCCGGATTTCGCGGCCCGGCCAGGCGACCAGGTGGGCTTCGCGGACGGCTTTCCGCTGTTGATGATCTCCGAAGCCTCCCTGGCGGACCTGAATGCGCGGCTCGCATCGCCTGTCCGCATGAACCGCTTCAGGCCCAATGTCGTCGTGGCAGACTGTCCGCCCTACGCGGAGGACACGTGGAAGCACGTTCGCGCCGGGGACCTGGATCTCGACCTGGTAAAACCCTGTGGCCGGTGCGCCACGATCCTGGTGGAGCAGGAGAGCGGGACGCCGGGCAAGGAACCGCTGCGCACGCTGGCGACCTACCGAAAGCTCGGTCGGCCGTCACCGTCTTTCGGCCATAACGCCGTGCACCGGTCGCCCGGCGTTTTGGAAGCGGGCATGGCCATTCAGATTCTCGACATGCGACTGAGCGCATAGAGATCAAGGAGGAGGACCCTTTGAGTCAGCGTGTATTTGCCATGCCGGCCGGCCGTTGCGATCTGGGCTTCGCACGGATCGATATCACCCCGCCCGAGGGGATATACCACCGCAGCTGGGGCGCGGCGAAGCATGACGCGTCCACGGGCGCGCACCGGGAACTGACCGCTTCCGCGCTGGTATTCGCGGACCCCGGTTCGGGGGTGGAACACGCCCTCGTCGTCCTCGAACTGGGCTGGCTGCAGGCCGTCGACCTGCAGCGTCTTTCGGATACCGTCTCTTCCGGTTCGGGCCTGCCCGCCGAACGCGTCGTCATTACCTTCTCCCATACCCACGCCGCGGGCAACTACGATCCGGATCGACTGGAGCACGAGGGCGGCGCGCTGATCCCGGGATACCTGGACGAACTCGGCAAGGGACTGGCCGGCCTCGTGGAAGAGGGCAGGGCCGCCGTGCAGCCGGTCGACCTGGCCTTCGGGCTCGGCCGCTGCGACCTGGCGTTCAATCGGGACTACTGGGACGCGGAAAACCGGCTGTATGCCTGCGGGACCAACCCGGAAAGAGCCGCCGACGACACGGTCGTGGTCACGCGCGCCAGCGACCGGGAAGGCGGGTTGGTCGTCACCCTCGTCAACTATGGCTGCCATCCCACGACCCTGGCCTGGGACAATACGCTGATCAGCCCCGACTACCCCGGCGCCATGCGGGAGGTCGTGGAACGGGAAACCGGCGCGCCCTGCGTGTTCCTGCTGGGCGCAAGCGGCGATCTCGGACCGCGGTACGGGTTCGTGGGCGAAACGGCGGCGGCGGACCGGAACGGCCTTCAGCTGGGCTATGCCGCGCTTTCGGCCATGGAGTCCCTGCTGCCTGACGGCACCGAGATGCGCTACGACGGTCCCGTGATATCGGGCGCCACCATTGGGGTCTGGCGACACAGCCCCATGGATGCCGGACGCGCCCGGCGGCTCAAAACCTTCGACTCCGCCGTGATGACGTTGGACCTGCCCCTGCTGGACCTGCCCACGCAGTCGGAACTGGACCGGCAGCTCGCCGAATGGATGTCCCGCGAAGAAAACGCCAGGCGGGACGGGCGAAACCGGGAAGCCGCCGACTGTCGCGCCCGTATTGAACGGGTTCGGCGGACCATGCGTCGCGTCGAAAGCATTCCGCCGGACAGAACTTCCGCCCCCTACGGCGTCACGCTCTGGCGCATCGGCGAAAGCGTCCTCGTACTGGTCAGCGGCGAACCCTACAGCGTGTTCCAGCGCGAACTCAGGGCGCGCTTTCCGGCTACCGCCATCGTCGTGGTCGTCCTGTGCAACAGGGGAACGGGCGGTTACCTGCTGCCCGCGGATGACTACGGCAAGGGCCTCTACCAGGAAGAGGCCGCGTCGATCGGACCAGGCGGACTCGAAGCGGCGACCGAAGCGATTGCGCGGCAGCTTGCGGCCTGGGGCATGAAGTAGGCGGGAGCGCGGCCCCCGAGGATGTCGACGGCCAGGACGGGGTACGACCAAACAGAACCAGGAACAGGATGCAGATCAGACTGAAGCGGCAACATGGCAGCAGGCAACAGAGCAACAGGCACCATGGCAGCAGGCAACAAGACAGGAGCGGCAACATGGCAGCAGGCAACATGCGCATCGGGCTCATCGGGCTCGGAACGGTGTGCGAATACGTGCATTACCCGGGGTTCTCCCGTATTCCAGGCGTGGAAATCGCCGGGCTGTGCGAGGTGGACGGGGATCTGCTGGCCCGCAGACAGACACAGTGGGGCGTCGCGGATGGTTTCACGGACGTGGACCGGTTCCTGGCCACCGTCAAACCGGACGCCGTGGCCGTCGCCGTGCCGAACGTGTACCACCGCGATATCGTGCTCAGATCCGTCGAGGCGGGTTGTCACGTGCTCTGTGAAAAACCCATCGGCATGACGGTAGCGGAGACCGTCGATATGTACGAATCCGCCCGAAACGCCGGCGTTCGCCACATGACCGCCTTTACCTACCGGTTCGTGCCGGGCATGCGCTACCTGAAGCACCTGGTCGACGAAGGGCAACTCGGCGAGATACGCCACGCGCGCTTCCAGCGCCTCCAGGACTGGGGCGAACATTCCGTGGGATGGCGCCAGTACCGGCGCATGGCCGCCACGGGGGAACTCGGGGACATGGGAATACACCGCATCGACTTCGCCGAGCACCTGCTCGGTCCGATCAAGTCGGTGTGCGCGTCGCTGAAGCAGGTCATTCCCCGGGACCGGACGGAGGACGGAAGGGCCTGCGAACCGCAGGACGTGGAGGACTGGGTCGCCTGGATCGCCGAATTCGAATCGGGAACCACGGGCGTATTCGAGATGGGAAAACTGACCAAGGGCCACGGGCCCGGGGGTGATCACGACCTCTGCGAGTTGAACGGGACCATCGGATCCGCAGCCTACCGGCTTCACACGCCCTGTGCCATCCTGGCCGGTCCGCGCCGCGCCAGATACCGGAGACGCCGTGTGCCCGCGGACTTCCTCACCGTGCCCGGTTCTCCCCGCGACCCGAAAGAAGGCGACCCCGCACAGACTTTTCGCTTCGACCAGGCCTGGGAGTTCGTCTGTGCCATCCGCGAGGAACGGGACTGCGTGCCTTCCTTCTACCACGGCATGCGCGCACAGGTCGTCGCGGAGGCTATCCTCGAGGCGGCAGAATCCCGGAGGTGGATAGACCTGCCGGCTTGAAACGGAATCGGGTGGACCTGCCGGCTTGAAACGGAATCGGGTGGACGCGCCGGCTTGAAACGGAATCGGGCCGGTCCGCTTGCCGGACAGGCTGAAGTCCCATACCACCGGATTTTCATTTCATCGTCATGGTTTCGTCATACTTGGCCCTTATCTTACGACCGTTCTGACGATGAGTCACATAGTCCCGGCACAAGCCGGGCATAGTGACCTACAGATATCGCAGGGTGCCCGTGACCGGTGGGGACCCGATTGTCCTGACGGGCCATTTCGAAAGGAGAAGCCGTGAAAGCTCTGAGCTACCTATTCATCGCAACGCTACTGGTTTTACCGGTCCAGCGGTCTCAGGCCGGCGTCGGTCAGGCCGGCGGACTGTTCCTGCAGATCGCGCCCGACGCGCGGTCCACGGCCATGGGCGAGACCGGCGTCGCCCACGCCCGCGGCGCACAGGTTCCGGCGTGGAATCCCGGCGGACTGGGATACCTCGAGTATAGCGGGCTATCGGGAACTTATTTCAAGTGGCTGCCTTACCTGGCGGACGATCTCTACTATCTGCATTTCTCCTACGTGCGCCCTGTCGAAGGCATTGGCACCTTCGGCGTCAGCGTTCCCTATCTTTCCTTGGGAGAACAGGAAAGAGTCAACGCGGCAGGGGACAGCCAGGGCACGTTCAGCAGTTCGGACATGGCGGTGTCCCTTTCTTACGGAACCCTTCTCAACGACCGCCTGGGAGTCGGTTCCAATCTGAAGCTCATACGCAGTGCCCTGTCCGATGAGGACGATGGGGTGGGGATGGGTTTCGCCCTGGATATCGGAGTGACCGCCCGCGTCCTGCCTCGATTCACCGTGGCCGGCGTCGTGCAGAACCTGGGAACGGATATCAACTATGCTGATCCGGACCAGGGAGATCCGCTGTCGCGGAACCTCAAGATAGGGGNCGCGCTTATGGCGGTGGAAGACGAGTCGAACAGCCTGTTGATTGCCGTCGACCTGAACCGAATGCTGCTGGAGGACAGCGGAAACGTCCTGAACCTCGGGNTGGAATACTGGTACCAGGATCTGATCGCGCTGCGTACGGGGTACGTGCACGACCCGGAGGGCGATGTGAAAACACCCACCTTCGGCGGCGGCCTGCAGTGGAAAATGTACCGCCTCGACTTCAGCTACACCACGAGTTCGACGCTCCAGGACATTACCAAGTTCACGATTTCGGCCAGATTCTGAGC
>JGIcombinedJ30088_10004381_pt1 | contig 12623 bp, 12 predicted proteins | sample PinacodermPK_FD_30088 | JGI IMG/M metagenome (IMG submission 30088)
GAGCCGGTCGACACGCCTCCGGTCTTTCAAACCCGTGGTATTTCGGTCCAGTGGCAGGTCGACGTGGCCATTCCGTCGATCCTCGTTCCGATTGCGGACGGCTTTCCAACCCCGACTTATGACGCCCGCAACCTTCCTGAAGGCATTGAGTTCGATGCGGCAAGACGGCTACTCACGGGGACCCCGGCGAAACTCGGCCCCGGAACCATCACCATCAGCGCGGTCAACCCGGTCGGATCGGACGAATGGGTTATCGAATACCGGGTTACGGGGAGTGCCCCGCGGTTCGCAACCCAACATGGCCCGGTTCAGATTTGGTCCGTTGGCGAGCCTATCACGTCGTTCATCACGCCCGAAGCCACGGGATTCCCCGACCCCACATACTCCGTGGCCGAGGGAGACCTGCCCGATGGGATAGCGTTCGACCCCGAAACCCGTACCGTGTCAGGGACGCCAACGGCCCAGGGGACGGGCACGATACGGATCATCGCCACCAACGACGGCGGGACTGCTCAGTGGTCCTTCATATACTTCATCGGGGTTGAAGTTCAGCCGATCAACGATCCTGAAGTGTCGTCGATCATCGAATCGCGCTCACTCAGCGGCAAGGCTCCGATCTACGCCCTCGAGATCACCCATCCCAACCTGACCGAGCCCGCGCGGATTGTGGGCGACCGAATCCCCCACGTGATTGAGAACCACACGTACATGCCCGTCGCGTTCCGCGCGTCCCCGCCGAGTCTCAAGAAAGGCGAGGTTCCCCAGACGTCCATTGAAATCGACAACGTGGGCCGGGCCCTCACGTACTGGTTCAAGGTCACTCAAGGTGGGCGCGGCGCCCAACTGCGAGTCATGAAGGTCATTCGGGATCCCGTGACCGCGGTATCGTCACCCGTGTGGCAACTCCCGTCGCTCGCCGTTGGGGTATCGCAGATCACGATGGAGTCGGTAAAATTGTCCCTGGTGTTCCGCAGTGGAAAGGCTCGACCCGGGATCAAGAAGAAACACGACGCGAAGAACTCACCGGGGATTTTCTGATCGTTGTCGCTCACGTGTGACGATCAAATTTCGTTGTCGCTCAAAAATCGCCGTTTATGGGCGACAAAGCTCCGAAGTGGTACCACTTCGGCATTCAATCGGCACCTAATCGGCTCCGTTTCGGTGCTGTATCGGCACTCGAAAGGTACATATGTCTTTCTCATCCTGGGCCAGCACCAACACGTCGACGGCCAACACGTCAACGGGGCAAGTTCACATTCGCTTGGTGTTCGAGGCGGAGCCAGCCCAACCACAGGTCACGTTAGAGCAACAGCGTGAACTCTTGGCGGAACTCAAACGGCGGTACCATCAACTCGCGCGCCAGCATCACCCGGACGTCGGAGGGTCGGAAGAAGCGATGAAGAGGCTCAACGCCTGGTACGAAGACAAAAGAGCCATGATCGAGGCCCTGCGGGTCGCATGACGCAACATTGGACCCAGAAGTACGTCGGGCTCCCTTGGACAAGGCGCAACAACTGCGCCTGGCTCGTGCGCACGGTCTTGTCGGAGGAATTCGGAAAGACGATTCAGGTACCCGGTGCATTGACCAGGCGTAAACTGTCGGGGGATGAAATTCTCGACCTGTTCTCCACCCTCGGGGAACCTGTCGATCGGCCTGGTGAATCTGATGGCGCCCTCATGAGAATCCGGGGCGACCTCGTGACGGCTGAATACCACATAGGAATCTGTGCGATATGGCAAAACTCCACATGGATTCTCCACTCGGTGCAGAACATCGGTTGCCTGTTCCAACCTCTACCGCACTTGTCCCGTCTCCAGCTCGATGTGGTCAACTTCTACCGCTGGAATTGAGTCCTCCCAAAACCCTCATCGACTTCTGGCCCCACCCGATCACATCCGATGGGCGCGAATTCCTCATTGCCTCGTCGGGCCAAACCCTGGCCGAGGTTTTGTCCGGCCGCTTGCCGCGGTCAGAGCCCGCCGTTGCGATCATCAATGGCTGCCTCTATGACCAGGAAAAGTGGTACCAGGTAGTCCTGCGCGAGGGTGACGTTGTTCAGGTGAGGGTCGCGCCTGGCGGGGATAGTGAATCCAATCCTATTGCGGCTATCCTGACGATTGCTGTCCTCATAGGTGCCCCCTACCTCGCACCCGTGTTGGGCTTCACGGGAATTGGCGCAACCCTGTTCACAATTGGCGTCCAGGTTGCCGGCCTACTCATCGTCAATTCGCTTTTCCCTCCGAGGGCTCCCGACAACGATACTCGCAGAGCCAAGCGGCAGTACAGTCTCGCCGGCGGGAGCAATGCAATCCGCCAGAACGAACCCATGCTGCTCCTCCTGGGCAGCCACCGGGTATTCCCCGATTATGCAGCCAAGGAATACAGCTCATATGACGAACAGGGGGACCATTTCGTAAGTCAGATTTTCGATTTCGGCCTGGGCAAGCTCGACATCGAAAACCACAGGATCGGCGAGACGCTCATTACGGAATACAAAGAAGTCGAGATGTCGCGGGACAACATCGGCAATCACTTTGAGGAGTCTTCAAGCCATTCGCTCCCCGGAGGTGAATTGAGTGACAACGTTTGGCGCCGCACGACATTCACCCCCGAAGGTACCGTGAGGATAACGTTTAACCTCATCGTGACGAATTTCACCATCCGCAGTGTGAGTATAGGTAGGGTCGGGAACAGACAGGAACGCGAGGCCGTACCCGTATGGCTCGAAATACAGTACCGGAGGTTTGGTACAGCCAAATGGCAATCGGAAAAGGTTCAGATTGTGCCATCGGGCAGCAAGCCTCTCATGAAGGACATAAGCTACACGGGATTACCGGGAGAATATGAAGGACAGGTGCGAATCCTGTCGGGCCTGACCGAGAATGGGTCGGTTTCATACACCCTGACGTCTTACCAGTCGGTGGGATCCGCCGCGCCTCAACTCGTCGCGGGAAATGTTGACACGATCCAAGGCGGGGAACTCAAACACGACGAGCCCCTGATACGCAGCACGCCCCAGGAAACGTTCCAAATCGCTTTCGATGTAAACGTCCAACACTTCCGGGCCACCGATGAGGGAAGGCTTGAGGGCCGTGACACCGAAATACTCATGGGGTATCGCCCCGCAGGATCGACTGAGGAATGGCAAGAGCAGCTCTACACCATTCCAACGCCGCGTGGCGTCGAAGCACGGAATGCTGTCCGCCGCAGCTTCACAGTGAACGCGAGCGGTTCGGAACATGACGATTATGACGTCAGGGTGACCCTCGTAACCGAAGTCGAGATGGAGACGGACGAACACGGCGAAATGCGGATCAAGGATGAACGTGTCACGTTCAAGGCAACACTCGTCTCGATCCGGGCGTTTCAACGCAGTGTTGCAGACTTCCTTGGCCAGAACCCCCTGGCGGTTCGGATAAAGGCGACGGGTCAATTGTTTGGGCGCCTCGAAACGTTCAACGCGGACGCCCACCAACTCATCCCCTCGTTTAACGGAGTCGCATGGCTTCCCGATCAGCGGACAAGCAACCCTGGGGATATTCTTCGCAAGTGGTACCAGGGGTTCCGCGACGAGAACGGGACACTCATCGGGGGCTATGGACACCCTGATGAATTGATTGACCACGATGCTTTGCAAGGGTTTGTCCAGCACTGCACCGACCATGGATTGGAGTGCAACGTCGTCCTGGAGGACGAACGGGACGAAGACGAGATCGCAACACTCATCGCGCAATGCGGTTGGGGGCGGGTCAATACATCGACGGGTAAGTATGGTGTCCTTTGGGAAGATGCCGAGCGACCCGTGACGGCCCTCGTGACCCCGGCGAACATCGTCGGGGGGACCCTCAACGTGAGCTACGACAACGAAAATCTTGCCGATGAGATCATCGGGAGGTTCGTCGACCGCGAATCGGACTTCAAGGAAAACACCGTCCGGCGCCCTGTACCCAATCTGACAATCACGGGTGAGTTTCCCGTTGAGGTCGCGCTTGAGGGCGTTACGGATCGTGACCATGCCGCGAAAGAGATCAATCGCGCCGCGGCTGCGCAGTTCTACCACACCCGGATAATCACGTGGGAAATGCTTGAGGAGGGTTTCGCGGGTATCGGGATCGGTGATGTCGTCGGTATGGCAAACGGATTATTGGGCGATGGCGAGGGGGGCCGGTTACTCACGATAGATGCGGCTCGAACGTCCATGGATATACCGTTCGAGCCCGAGTCCGACACGGGTATCGCGTGGGTGTGGCTGCTCGATGGGACCGTCATGACGACGACGTACCAAAAGACCCAGAGGCAGACCATCCAATTCGACGATCCGCTGCCTACACCCCCGGTGGACGTGGGCTCGTTTGAGGAACCGTACAGTTACCGATTCATGCTGTTCCCGACTGATTCGATCTACATCAGGGCACGGGTGACGGCGTTCGAGTCTTCTGGGCAGGGTCGGTACCGCTTTACAGCTCGGGACGAACTTCAGGAGTATTACGACTTCCGCACCTCGGATTTGACATCCCAATTGATCCCGCCTGGCCCGCAAGCGATTTTGGCCGATGGAACCCTGTCGGGTGATCCGGGCCAAATCCCCGTGGGTGGGTTCAGCGTCACGACCAACGCTCTTGGGGTTCGTATTTTCTCCTGGACGCAACACCCTTTGGAGGTGGACGGATACGCCATCCGGTACGGTGCGATCGGGACGACATTCTCCCTCATGACACCCCTCCACGAGGGATTGTTGAGCGTCTCACCGTTTGAAGTTCTCGACCGTCCGCCCGATGGTACCTGGACGTTCGCCATCATTGCGATCCTCTCCGACAGCAAGCGGCCCACGATCCCCACGTATGTCACGGCGACCCTCGGGGCGACCGCGGCCGATGGTGGTATCGAGAACGCATTGGCGCCGAACCACGCCGACACCCCGCCCAAGCCACTCGACCTTATAGTCACCTGCGGCTTCGAGTTCTGCATGGTCGAATGGGTCGACGCCTTCCTCCAATACACCAATCACAAATTGACGCACATCTACCGAAGCACATCGGAGGATGTGAACACCGCGGTAAGGGTGGGTTCAGTCGATTGGAATATCTTCGTCGATCAAACCGTCGAACTCAGTACGACTTACTACTACTGGGTCAGGTTTGAGAGCGTGGAAGGGGTCGAGGGGCCGTTTTCCGACGTCGCTTCGGGCAAAACCGCCATTGATCTCGACGCCTATCACGACAATCTCCTGCAGGAAATCAGGGAGTCACCCCTGACCGAGTGGCTACTTTCCCCCATAACCAACCCTCAATACGTCACGGCTGAAATCCGCCGTCTGGCAGCACGGGCGGCGTTTCTCTCGGCGAGCGCCGAGCTGCGCCTACAGGCAGAACTCAACAGGACCGAAGCCAAGCTCACCCTGGCCGAGGAAGACATTGTTTCGATTCAGGAAAACATAGTCCAGACCCGCGCGGAACTCGCTGGTAAGGCCAGCACGATGGCACTCATGTCCCTCAGTTCCGTCGTGGCGACCAATGGCGAGACGATACAGGCACTGAGCCAGTCCCTGACGAGACTCATGGCGACGGTGGACGGCAAGGCCACCGCGACTGCTCTCCAGGCCCTGACGACGCGGGTGACGGTTTCCGAATCCGAGATTGAAAGCCTGAGTGAATCCCTGACGCGGCTCACGTCTACGGTGGACGGCAAAGCCGATGCCATAGCGGTCCAGTCTCTGACCACGAGGGTTACGACTGCCGAGGGGAGGGTTGAGAGTCTTTCGGAATCCCTGACGTCTTTGATGGCAACCGTCAACAACAAGGCGGACGCGAGCGCCTTCCGAGCCCTGACGACGCGAGTCACGACGGCTGAAGGGCGTGTGGACAGCCTGAGTCAGTCCTTGACGCAACTCACGGCGACGGTCAATAGCAAGGCTAACGCGAGTGCTTTGAACGCACTCACGGCCCAGGTCACGACGCATGGGGGCGAGATTGACAGCCTTAGTGAATCCCTGACGCGACTCATGGCTGAGGTCAATGGCAAGGCCGACGCGACCGCGATGCAGGGCCTGGCTGCCCGGGTCACAACGGCTGAGGGGCGTATCGTATCCCAGGGCTCCCTGATAACCGAGTTGTCCGCCCAGATTGCCAACGCCGCGACATCCAGTGCGGTCCGTGCGTTAACGTCACGGGTCACAACCGCAGAGGGTCGCATCACATCCATATCTTCGGACGTCACGACTCTCCGATCGTCCATTGCGGGAAAGGCCGATGCCAGCGCACAGACGCTACTCGAAGCCCGCGTGTCCAATGCGGAGAACGTCGAGGGGAGTACTGATCTCGGCACCCTGGCGAGGTGGCTCGTCAAGACCCGCGTGAATGATTTGGCGGGTGGTGTGGGATTACTCAACGATGGCACGTCGACAAAGTTCTTTGTGCGGGCTGATACCTTCGCGATCCTCCCGCGCAACATCCTTTCGAGTGACCTCAATAACATAAAAATTCCGTTCGCCGTCCGAAACGGTCAGGTGTGGCTCAACGAGGCCCTGATACAGGCGGCAACGATCGCAAGCGCCCAGATACGGTCCTTGGCGGCTGACAAAGTAACAGGATTGGACGCGAAATTTAATACGTTGACCGTGAATCTCGCCCGAGTTACTGGAACATTATCCGCCACTCACGTCGATGCCGACGTTGCCAATATCCATCGGTTGGCCGGCTCGAGATTCATATCCTCGTCGACGTGGACGTCCATCGGGTTAAGCAGAGATATGGACGATTTCGACATACTCATGGTGTATGTGAATCCCAGAAACTCCGCTCAGGGTGGCAGCAATTCAACAATGCCCGCCAGTCTCGATGTTGGTAGATTGAGTACGTCCCCGCCGTCGAGAACTTTTGGTAATCTGCACTTGGCGTACCAGATAGGTGCGCTCGATGGGCAGGGTTGCCAGGGTCATGCCTATCGGTCATTTGGAGGGACCACACTGTACCTGAGGACCTTTTCCAATGAACCATTCGATATTGATGCTGTTTATGGGGTTAAATTGTAAATGAGTGATCTGTCAGTTGAATTATTCAATAAGTCGATGGTCTGCATGGCAGATGTGCTTGGAATTAAGTTTCCCCACGACCACATGCCGGTAATCGAACCCAATGATGCAGGAAACATAACGGAAGCGATGTGGGGGGGGTATTCATGGGATGGTTCCGAGCATGGCTTTTCCAATCCCGACAGCAGTGCTTCTCCAAAACCAAATTGGTCAAAAGTGGTCGAGGCCGCTGGTAGTTTGTGGGATTTCTACAACCTCAGAGAATCCCTACTTGCTTTGATCCGCTTGCTTACCAAAAACGCCATCACCGCGGCTTACGGGGCAGGGGATAGTTGGCAGGAGGAAATCCAGATTCGTTTGAGTAACCGACACACATCGCGCCAAGACAACGAGCGCGACCGTCTCCGCGTCCGGTATCGCGCGGTCAAGGCCGAGATAACCGCGGCGACGACGATTGAGCAGCTTGAGGCGATTCAGGTCCGAATCGAGGACGGCACCTGGGCTGATGATCCGGCGCCGCCCTCTTGATTCCTACCGGGTCCCGCCAAATGCTGCCGTGAGATCATCGCGCTGCAATGTCCCGGCCATGTTCTCGTGATTCGGCCCGAAGAACATCCCCCGAACTTCGCCGGTGTCGGTTGACCAGTAGCCTTCGGGCCGGACGCCCGCCGCGACCAGCAGTGAATGGTCGTTCGAGCATCCCGCGACATGCCTGGCGCAGTCGAACCTGCGGAACGGATGGCTGAAGCTGTTATCGTGCAGCCTGCGGCCACCGTGGAAGGTCCTCCCGATGCCCACCTCGTACTGCAAGTCACCGTCGCCCCACGTGGTTCCGTCGTCGTGGGCCAGGTGCGTCAGCTCGAGATATGCCTTTCCCGGGTCCCATTGGAGATGGCCGCGGTGGTTTTCCCCGCCGAAGTCGAAATCGCTCAACGTCGCCCTTCCCGTGACGGCCTTGCCCGCCGGCGTGAAGCCGACCAGTGACCCACGCCACCGGAAATCGCTGTACTGAGCCGTCCAGTAGCCGTATTCGTCGTAGGTGCGTCGTATATCGCTATTGGCGTAAACGGTCGTTGTGGGCAATCCTCCGCGCATCCACGGCACATATTGACCGTGTACCATGGTCACGCCGAAGCTCGCATGGGACAAATCGACCATCACGGTCTGGGCATCGTCCCACGGGCCGAACTCCGTGAGCCTGGGGCTTCCGTGGTATCCCCACGGGAGGTACACGTCGAACGGTGATGGTTCAGGTTCCGCTGGATCGACGGGCACCTTGGATTCGGGGATGAACTGGCCATCGTGCCACACCCAGGGCTCGTCGGTTATCCCATAAGGGTTGGGAACCTCGTCCTCGTCATCTGGCGCGGCCACGACAGGCTGGGGTTTGGGCTTTTGCAGGGTTTTGGCCTGTTGTCCCGTCGCGGTCTCCAAAGTGTCCTGTGCAACCACGGGAATCGTGGGTTCATACCGTACAGTTGGGGCAACGTCGGCGGATCCCCCGCCTCCACAACCCCCGATGAGCAATGCCGCGATGATGATGCACAAATTCTTCATGATGCCTCCTCGCTCTCTCTGATTTCTTCGCCCGTCACGATCGGCGCCAGCTCGGGTTCGGACGTATCGAGCGTCCCGCCGATCACGACCCACAGGGAATACTTGGCGTCCGGCCCTACGGTGCTTCTCCGTTGGCCCTTAAGTCCCTCGAACGTCAGGATGCGGCCCGCGACCGCGGCAATCCTGATCGACCTCATGAGTGTCTTGATCGTGTGGCGATAGATGCGGTGAGTGACCTGCATCGTCGCAACCCACGTCAGGGGCTGGCTGACTTGAAACCTCGTCCCATTGAGGACCGTGAAGCCTATGTCCTCCCGGAACAGGTTGACGTTCCACTCGCCTTCCTCAGCGAAATGGTCAGTGAATCCACTCGTGACCTCGGTATTCATGGCCCGGTGGTACGTCGAGGTGTCCCGGCAGACCTTCACGATCGCGGTGTTGTACCGGCTCCACACGTCCTGCATGTCGTCGGCGAACTCGTATCCCTCGAAGTGGTACGGCATGAACGCAACCTGGAAATTATTATTTGACACCCTCACCTCCGTTTCCTACCCTCGAACCAGACTGCTTTGGGTTGCCTACCCCAACGACGGCAACCGCGTCACGAAGACGTCTGTTCCTCTCTCTCGCCCGGGCCGGCTGGTTCGCCGTCCGGCTCGGGTTCAGCCATCTTTGACCGTCTGGCAATCATGGCGTCGGCTTGCGAATATGCCCAATCCGCCACCTGTTCAAATCCTTCCTCTCGATACAGACCGGGATCGGAGCACATGCCAGCCATNGCCTCTCCCGCGAAGTAGTCCCGCAANGTCATCCCGGGCAAATAGACACGGACGTTGCAACCGTTTCCTGCTATATCCATACCTCGTTCAATGCGAATACTTGGAAACGCTGGGCCTCCGTTCGGTGTAGTCATGCTTCGTTCTCCTTGTTGGGTTCGGGCTCCGTCATCGCGCATGAGGTTGCTCCCGTAAGGCGCCGCCACCGAAGCAACGGCGCCAACTCGCTTACTTCAAGTCTTCCTTGAGGGTTGGGGTCGGCTTGAATTGCACAGTTTTACTCGCGGCAATCGTGATTTTTGCGCCCGTCTGGGGGTTGCGGCCGGGACGCGCGGGCCGCTCCTTCACGATGAATGTGCCGAAGCCTCGGAACTCCACCCGGCCATCCTGCTTCAGGATCGTCTTGACGGCCTCGAACGTCGAATCAACCACGTCGGCCACGAGTTTCTTCGGGGCAGATTGCTCGCGTTCTTCCAGATGCTCGATTACCTGGTTCACCAGGTCGGACTTATTCACTTCGGGTCTCCTGTGTTGGGTTGCGTTACGTCGTGGTTTTGTCCTGCGCACCTCCTTTCGTCGTCCGGGCCCGCTTGGGCTTGGGCATGTTGAGTCCGTCGCGTATCTCCGCCGCCATGCCGGGGTCCATCATGCCTTCGTGGGCCGGTTGCAAGACGGGTTCGGGCCCGCTCTCCATTCCATCGACGAGTCGCCCCACGAGGGCTACCGCGGTGTCATAGTCGCCCTTGGCCCGTGCTGCCTGGTAGTCCGCGCGTAGCGCATCGCGCTCGGTGTTGGGAAAGAGTGGTTCGAGACCGTGGCGCCGGCGCAGGCGGTCCCGAAGGAGATCGTCGTCCCCTACGACCTTATCCATCATGCCCAGGAGGAACGTCAGGCCCCCACGGGTGTAGCCCTGGTCTTCCAATTCATCGTCGGACAAGGCGAGCAGTGCGTTGATATGCACGAGGCGTTCCGGCTTGGGCTTGGTACCGTCGAAGCACACAGGGAGGTTCCCCCGTGCGGGTGCTGGTCCTGTGGGTGTCGAGGCACAATCGCACACCGTTCCCCTGTGTTCGTCGGGGCGCATGCAGTTCCGGCCAAGATTCTTCTCGTTGGGAATGTAGCGAATGATGTCACCAGGCGACGGCGTGAATGAGCCGCGGTCGAGGTCCTTGAAGTGTTCGTTGATCGCCACGGAAATTCGGGTGAGGTCGTACTTGTGGAGGGCATTCCAGTAGACCTGGAATTGCTCTGGCGTCAGGACGTTGGACTTGTCCCGAAACCTCGCTGCGAACGCAATGAGTTCCCGGAAATCCTCCGTCATGGGCTTGTCGGTCAACTTCAAGAGATCGTCACGCATTGGCGTCGCGCTCCTTCATTTCCTTGAGTATCCGCCGTTGTTCCTGCTCGGCCTGTTCTGCCTTGGTGAGTTTTCGCGTCGGGGGTTCCCACTCGTTTGCGAGGTTGTCCATGTCGGCGACGAAGTTCCCTGCCATTTCAACGAATTGGGTTCCTATCTGCTCTCGCGCCTCACAGTAGAGTCGGTACCGTCTGACGGCTTCCAATATATCGGCATAGGTCGTTCGCCCTGCTACCACGTGGGCTTTGGCGTGTTGGGCCGCGCGGTCCCATCGGTTCTTACCTGGGGTTGACGGCGCTCGGAATGGGTATGTGGCCTTCAGGGTTTTCATGAACCCCTGCAAGTCGGAGTCGAAAGAATCAGCGAACAAGTCAACTTCGCCTGCGCGCGCGCGGGGTGTGTGTTCTGTCTCTCCCTCTGTCTCTCCCTCTGTCTCTGTCTGAGACAAGCGTGTGAGGCTAGCCCCTTGTGCTAGCACGTTGCTAGCATCGTGAAACGACTCAATGAATCCGGCGCGCTCAAGAAGGTCGAGATCGACAGGTGTTTTAGCCTCGATCTTCCCTGCGACGTAGGCCGCGTCGTACTTGATGTTGTTTTCGGTCCGGGATGCGAGCAGCCATATCAGGAGCAGGTGGAGCCTTGTGTTTTCGGGGAGGTCACCAAACTTGTCGTTCTCTAGCAGCTTCGTATGGAACTTGATCCAGGGTGGGTTCCGCTTGCCGTAATGCTGGTACTCGTTCCAGTTAGGAATGCGAAACCGCTTCATGCTCATCCTTTCGAGCAAAGAACTCGGCCAAGATCATCTCGACCTGGCCGCTGATCGTCCGGTGTTCGTGCTGCGCTTCTTCCCGGAGGCGGTCGGCAATCCCCTTGTCGATATGGACCACGATTCGATTTTCAGGCGCGGGCATGTTGTCCTCCAATACAGTGTTTGACACAATCGAACCTAACAGTATATCCTAGTGTTTCAAACGTCAACCCGCAGGAGGGCTCATGGCTTTCGACCAACGCGCCGAACGCAGCACGTCGCGGTACCAGAAGGCCCGCGCGGCGTTCCTGTCCAATCCCGACAATGCCTTGTGTGTGTCGTGTAAGTCCAAGGGCTTTACGGTGGCCGCGCGTGAACTCGATCACAAGGTGCCCGTGAAGGACGCACCGGATCGTTTTTGGGACCAGGACAATTGGCAGGGACTTTGCAAAGGCTGTCACGAGGCCAAGACCGCCCGCGAAGCCCGCAACGAATCCGACGAGGTTGCTAAATGGCGAGAATACGTAGAGGGGACAAGCGCATGATGACTGGTGATCTGTGGTTCACGACGTCGACGGGTCGGTATTTCGACCTGGCCAACCCCGAACCCCCAATGTTCGACTGGACCGACATTGCAACGGCGCTGTCGCGGCAATGCCGGTTCAACGGGCACACACGATGGTTCTACTCCGTGGCGGAGCATTCGTGCCACGTCGCATCACTACTGCCGGATGAAATCGCGGTGTACGGGCTCCTCCACGATGCCCACGAAGCCTACATCGGCGACATCACGGCCCCGATGAAGTCATTCATCATGGGAACCGGCGCCGGCCTCCACAACGCGGTCCACAAGGTCATCATGCGGGACAGGTGGAAGGCGATGGAACACCGGATCGACCAGATGATCTACGACAAGGCGGGAATCCCCGCGCCCACGGACGAGATCGAGGCCCAGGTGAAGCGGGCCGACCTCACGATGCTCGCAACGGAGCGCCGCGACCTGTTCCCCGGTGAAAAGCACACCCGCCCGTGGCTCATCGACAAGGAACAGGTACCACCCGCCGACCTAGACATCCGGGGTTGGGATCCCGAAACCGCCGAGAGTGAGTTCACCCTGGCGCTCGCGGGGATCCTCGGTGAATCGGTCCTCATCG
>JGIcombinedJ30088_10004417_pt1 | contig 12571 bp, 8 predicted proteins | sample PinacodermPK_FD_30088 | JGI IMG/M metagenome (IMG submission 30088)
CCCCCGTAGGAACACACCAAGTCGCGCCAGGCGGACCAACCTGCCCACAACGCCAGGGGAATCCCCAACACCAACCACAGGGGCTCCACATGGTGGATCGCCGCGACGGCGGTCGCGGCGGTGATTAACACCGGCAGCAGAATCCCCTTCCCCACGACATCCACCTCGATCATCGACCAGTGCGACTTGCCTTGGGATCGGAAATAGGCCTGGTTCTGAAACGACAGTTCGATCCTCTTTTGGTACCCGGCGAGGGCCGGGCTTTCCAGGTCTTCCATACGGCTGCCTCCCTTCATGTTTGCCTCCCGGTCGCACAGGCACGGCGGGCCTCGAACCCGCAACCTTCGGTTTTGGAGACCGACGCTCCTCCGGTTGAGCTACGCACCTCCGATCCAATCCTCCCGTTGGTGTATAAACATACCATGCGGGGCGCGTCACGCCTCGCCGTCCAGCAGGCGTTGCCGTTCGTAGCAGGCCTTGCACAGCCCCTTGGCATAGTGCTGCGGCTTGCCGCAACGGCCGCAGGGCGTGCGCGGCCCGCGCTTGAGTTGCAGGGGCCGCAGCGGCCGGTCGGGATGCTGCCGGGCCTGCTGGTAGTGGGACCGGCAGACCGGCTCCCCGGTGCGCGGATCGCGCAGCTTGCCGTCCCGGTCGCACCCCGGGCCGCTGCAGGTCGGGTAGGAGTCCGGACGCCGCCTGGGACTCATGAGCCCGATGTCGGCACGAAGTGGGACCGGCAGACCGGCTGGCCGGTCCGGGGATCGCGCAGCGGGGCCGGCCGACGACACCCGGCACCCGCACAGACGGGCAGGCGGAACGGCCGGCGCAGTCGGCGCACCAGGTCGGCAATGCGGGGCCACCACCAGTTCGAGCACTGGCGCAGCCTGCGTCTGAGCATCAAGTTTCACACCTCCCGGGGCACATTCGTCGTGTTGGTATATATACATACCACAGGGCGGGAGCGACGGAGCGACGGCCCGCACGACCTTGTGCAGGAGGTAGATCCGTTCGAGGAGCGCCCTCTTGAAATACCGTGACGGTCGGGTTCACCCGTGCCGATCCGCACGATTGCGCGCTACGGTCTGTCGGGTGTGTTCCAACAACTTCGGATCACCGACCGAATCCTTCTCCTGCCAGCGCGTGTCGAACCAGGCAACGAAGTAGCGGGTGCTGTCCGACTTCCGCATGTGGGCGTTCAATTCGCCCCGGCCGCCCAGCCCGGGGGCCGTCAGGTTCGAGCTGCCAATCAGGGACTCCTGCCGGTCGTCCGCATCGGTCCAAATAAAGAGCTTGGCGTGCAGGGCGGCGCGCGGGTGGCGCAACCGCACCTCCAGGCGACCGTCGGCCTGGTGGCGCGCCAGCCGCTCCAAAAACGGAACCGCGGCTTGATCATATTGTTGGTTGGGTCTGAAGTGTTGGGCCAGAAAGAAAGGTGCGGCCTTGGTGGTGAGTTCGCCTTTGCCCCAATCCCTCCAACCATCGGCCGCCATGCCGATCAGCAACCGAACCCTGGCGTCCCTGTCCATTTGGTCCAGCCAGGTGGCCAGCCTCTCCAAACCCGCCCTGCTTACGTAGCTGGTGCAGATGTCAAGCCTTTGCGCATTGATCATGGCCCGATCGAGGCGCGCACCGGTACTGCCGTCTCGACTCAGGTTGTCGACCAGGGGGGAGGTGCGGCTGGCCAGATCCGGCGCAGCTGCGGGTGCCGGTCCGAAGCCCATCCGGAACCATACCCATTGCACGCCCCGACCGACTGTGAGCCACAACCACTCCGCCATTGCGGCGAGTGCCAAGCCGGCCAACGCGCCGAGGGCCGCGCCCATCCAATGCAGATTGACTTTCATCACGGAAGCCACGCGGTCCCCAAAGGGCAACACGAAACCCGCGACCAAACCCAGGGTCACGAGCACGCCGGCCACATACCAGAAAGTCGCATCGCTGCCCGTGAGGTTGCGAGGGCGTCTGCGTCCGGGCACGCGAATCACCTTCCCACCGGGGCCTTGCCCTCGCGGTCCGGCTTGGGCACCGGCCGTTCAACGCCGCGGCGACGCGGCTCCTGCGGTGGTTTCGGCTTCATGTGGCTGTGCGTTCAGGCTGCTGACTGTCGGTGGGCTGATTATCAGGCCGTTCCCTTGGACCGGGTCCCAGGATGGCTTCGATACTGTTTTTGAGTTGCTCCCGCAGGTCCTCCGGCGTCTCCCATTCAATACGGTTGAGGTGGTTGACGTCGAAGTGGACGGCTTCCGCGCGATTCTTGCGACAGGTGAGGAATACGGTCTTGCCGAGACCGAGGGCAAAGCCCGCTTCGAAGTAAACGCCGCCACGGGCACCGATGTGCTTGCACTTCTCGCAGGCTTTGCATTTCCCGCAGGAAGTGAAGTCGGCCACAACAAACTTCGACTGGCGGATATCCGCCAGGATTTGATCGACCACCCCGCCCGTGAACCCCCTATCGTTGATGAGGTGGGGCTCGTAGCCGGCATCCCAAATCGCAGGCGCAATTCCTTCCTCGTACATCGGATCCATGCTGCAATCAAACCACCTCGCCACAAAGCCCTGCCGTTCTGGGCCGAGTTTGTCGAGCTGCTCTTCCACATGGATACGGGCGGGAAGGTTGATGAAGTATGGGGACGTGCCCTCACTGCCCTGCTTGTTGCTTCCCGTCCAGCCCCGGCCCACTGCGTAGCGCTGAAGCTCCGCCAAGTCGCTGGCGTTGCGGCACCCGCCTGCGGCCTTCAGCAAATCCTCATTGGGCTTTGTGCCGGCATCGCCACAGCGGATCAATTCGCGCAGGAACATCAGCATGCGATCCGATGCCGAGGGCGTGCGATCCAGGTGGCCTTCCACCCAAGTCTTGTCCAACTTGAGCACGCGATCCCGGCGGTTGTCCATCCAATTTCCGAAAGATCCATACTCCCGACAGTCGGAATCGGTCAGTTCATCGAACAGGCGGTTTTTGAGGTTGTGTTGGTAAATCCAATAGCTCAGGTTGGCTTGTTGACCAGCGGGCAGAAAATCCTCCCCACTCTGGACGAGCTGTGCATCGAGAGCGAGCAGTGCCGCACCGGACTGCATCAGCCGGAAGGGGCCGCCGGCGCGCGACGAATAGTAGCGGTTCCCGGCCTCGGAAATAACCTCCGGAGTAGTTGGAAGGTCGCCAAGGTTCACCCCATCCCAAATCGGACAGGTTGATTTGTTGTTTGCATCGGGTGCCAAGATCATTGCCTGTTCTCACTTTTGGGTTGACATGGTCGATCATCCGGCGTCAGGTAACGGTAGCAAGTCCGGCATGGTTGACTCCATGCCGGGGAGGGGTACGGATTCCGCCATCTCGACAGTCATGACGGATTGCTGGGGAAGCTCCCGAGGCTGTCGGACACGATCACGATCGGGACCGGCCAGGATGCGGCCAGTTCGAGGCTGTCGCCAAGGTGCGGTTGCGCATCGCCCCATTGGAAGAGCGTTGCGGTCAAAGCCGGTTCCGGCGTGCCGACCGTAGGTCGCTCGTCGATCGGCACTGCGACTCGTGGTGCGCTCATGCCTTGGCTTCCCTACGCGGCGAACTGCGGGGGTTCGGGTAAGCAGTAAAGGGTGGTGCGGGTCCACGCCCACGTGTCAACACTGGCCCGTTATGCTTCCTCATTCCTATTGGCTTTGGCCGCCTTGAGTTGGTCGTAGCGCTCGATGATTTCCTTGTGCAGGTCGCGTACTCGGCTCAGCAAATCCGTGTACTGTCTCACGTAGATTCCCGCCTTGGCGAGGTTGGCCCGTTTGCCACGAGCCTGTACAGTGTCGACTACCCCGCCGCACAACAAGTAACCGTTGACCTGCCCTTGCCCTGCACGGAGTTCCGGATCCGTGGTTCCTTCGACGAGGTCTCGCGTGAAGTTGGTGTACTCCTCGATTTGGTCGAGGTCGTTTCTGGAGGCTGTCAAGCCTGGTCGTTTGATTTCGACCACTGCCAGAGTGCCTCCGGTCTTGGCACAGAGGAAGTCAATTCGCCGGTCAGGCTCGGGTTTTTCCGCATCGGGGAACTGCTGGCGCAAAATATCGCTGTAGCGGACTTCATCGGTCACCAGGGTCCAGTTGGGGTCAATGACCCACGGAAATTCCTTGAGGAAATTGTGGAGTGTAGGGACTTCCAGCGCATCGCGATTGATGAGTTCCTGAAGTTTCTCAATCGTCGCGATCCGGCCTTCGGTGATGCGGGCCATCTCCTTGGCTTCCACCACCTGCCATTCCCGGAACAGGGGCAGAAGGGACACCGCATTGTCCAATTGGGCATCGGCTAGATCCTGGGCGATTTCCCAGAAGGCATCAAACTCCAGAAAGTCCAGCGACATTTTTACGATCGGTTCCAGTTCGTCAAATTCAGCTGATGGATTCTTGGCTATGGTCTGACGCACGAGTTGGTCGGCGAGTCGCACGGCTCGTCGGTTGCCCGTTTCGTCGGCGCGGGACTTGAAATCCAGATAGAGTTGATTGGACTCAAGTTGTTTCCGGTGATCGTTGCTCCGTTTTTTCGCCCACTCACGTGCGACGCGGTTGAGTTCCTTTCGTCCCCACTGTTTGAGGGCCTCGTTCGCTTCCGTATCCCACACCAAGGTGTTGCGGTTGGTCCCGATGGTGTCTTCTGCGTCGTCCACAAATTCGACATGCAGCTCTCCTATGACGTAGGAGAGCGCGTACTGTTGGCCTACGACCGCGTCGAACACGAAGGGTTCCTGGGCGAGCTTGCCCCTGGCCATCAGGGTGATCCCGTGGTCGACTCCTTCAACGGGGGGTGTGGTCCTGTCAAGGGCACCGATCCATCCCGACACGGTCCAATCCGCGTCGGCGCACACCGGGCATTGGTCGTATGTCCAGAGGTAGGGTTCACCGTCGGCATCCTTGCCCAGCAGGGCTTTCAAGTTCCTTTCCTCCGGAGAGATGGGCTCACCGTTGACGACCACCTCGAAATTGTTCGGGCTGTCGATCACCGAGAACCTGCGGGCGAGCCGTAGGCGGAGCGGCGGTATCGGAATGCGTCTGGTTTTGAATCTGGTGAATTGGCGCAGGGTGATCCTGGTACCTCGGGAGACCGTGCCGGTGGCCGGCAGGGGATCGAACTCGATGGCGCGTTCGCGAGCTTGTTCCATCATGCGGTCGTAGTTCATCACGAAGCGGCTTGTCTCGCCGTTCCGGATGCTCTCGATCTCGATTTCCCTGGCGATGCCGAAGCCGGAGAACTTGCCGATGCCCTTGCGCCCCATAATCTTGCGCCTGTAAGGCTTCGGGCTCTCGTCCGTCTCCTCGTTCTCGCGGCGGTCGCGCCCGGTGATGACGTACTTGTACCGCACATCGGGGTCGGACATGCCGATGCCGTTGTCGCAAATGACAATCTCCGAATCGGGCGAATCCAAAGTGGAGTCGGGAATGTTGATCTCCACCCGAGTGGCGTTGGCGTCCCAACCGTTTGCGACCAGTTCGCTGATGACCGGCGGGAGGGTGGAATACATCTGCAGCCCGAGGTGTTTGATGGTGCCGGCATCGAACTCCATCCGGTACGGCTGTTTGGTTTCCGACAGCGTGGTCATGGCAGCCTGACGCGGGGCTCAGTTGCGGGTGCCGTGGGCTTGGATGACGCTCTCGGCCAGTTGCCTGGCCAACCTCACCGGCACGGCATTGCCGATTTGGCGGGCCTGTTCCAGAATGGAACCGCCGAAGAATTCGTAGTCGTCGTCAAAGGTTTGGATTGCCGCGGCTTCCCGAACCGAAATACCCCGGTTCTGCTCCGGATGAATGAAGCGTCCGCAGTAAACATCCGTACACCGGCACGTCAGCGTGGGCGCCGGACGTTGCCAGGCCATCCGACCGAACACATCCCGATGCGCCTTGGGGTTCTTTTGATGGCACTTGAGCAGGATTGAGGTGTCCTGTACGTCCGCCCGGCTGCCGCCGTCGGATGGGATCGCCTTCACGATGCGCAGATGGTGCGGAGGCAGTTGCCTGGCCACATGGTTCTTGTAGTGGTCGTTGCGTCCGCCGTGATCCAGCACGGGAAACCTGCGGATCGCGTCGGAGACAGTGGCGAACTCGTCTGGCTCCGTTGTTGGTGCCGGGAGATGGGGTTGCCCATGCCTGGAGGCAATCAGGACAAACCGTTTTCTGGTCTGCGGCACACCAAAGTCCTTGGCATCCAGCATTGCCGCATCCGATCTGAAGCCTTGGCGCGCCAGTGTTTGTTCGAACTCCTGGAACACTTCCCGGCCCGTGGCATTGCGCAACCCGGGGACGTTTTCGATGACAAGGTAGTCGGGTGGAGCCCGATTGATGACATCGGCAAAGGCCAGGAGCAGGAACCTGCGCTTGTCGCCATCCTTTCGCTGCGGGTTCAAGGTGGAGAAGGGTTGACAGGGAGTACATGCCGAGTAGAGCACGGGCTGATCGCCGGTGATTCCGTGTTTGGCACGGAGACCTGTGACGCTGACGGTCCGTATGTCTGCGCAGATAAATCTGCTCGGGGAATTGTTGTGCTTGTAGGTTGCGCCGACACGCGGGTCGTTGTCCACGCCGGCCACGACCTCGATGCCGGCGTCAAGCAGGCCGCGCGTCAGCCCTCCCGCACCGCAGAAAAAGTCCAGTGCCTGCATTAGGACTTCCTTGGACCCTCGGCCACGGAGGGTGCCTCGGCGCGTAGTTGCCCGTCGGGTGTCAGGTAGCGGTAGAGGGTGCTGCTCGATACCCCCACGAGACGACAGATTTCCTTGATGCTAAGCGTCCGCTCGCGCATCAGTTCGCTGGCCCGGGCCAGCATCCGGTCGTTCACCTTGGGCCGACGGCCACCCTTGCGCCCGCGGTCGCGCGCCGCCTTCAGGCCGGCATGCACGCGTTCCCGCATCAGGTTGCGCTCGAACTCGGCCAGGGCTCCGAAGAGTTGGAAGAGGAGGTTGCCCGTGGCTGTCGAAGTGTCGATGTGCTCATGCAGCGAGATCAGCTGCACGCCCTGACGGTCCAGGCGCATCACCAGGTCCAGCAGATCCGGCAGGCTGCGCCCCAGGCGGTCCAGCCGCCAGACCACCAGGCTGTCGCCGTCGCGCACGTGTTCAAGGGCGGCGCCGAGTCCGGGCCGATCCGCACCGCGCCGGACCCCCGACACCTGATCCTCATAGATTTTGCGGCAACCCGCTGCGGCCAGGGCATCGCGCTGCAGGGCGGTGTCCTGTTCGATGCGGGAGACGCGGGCGTAGCCGACCTTCATGCTCCCAGTTTACCAAAACCCATGTGCCGGACGGAATTTGGGAATTTGTTTTTTGGAGGGGTTGTGGGAAGGCCGCTGTCCTCCGGGGGACATCCGCCGCACGGCCATGCGGCGGGGTTCCCGCAAACACCTGTTTTTGATACAACTGCCAAACCGGCGTGGTGGCCAACCGTCCTGTTCGCCGTGGCTCGTCATTGACTGCGCAACCCGTTTGCTTGTGTCCACGGACCTTGGCCGCGGCCGACAGTCGGTGTCGGCGCAGCGGCAAAAAGCAGATGGAGCAATCCCGCGCGCTCACTGCTTGGTGAGCGCCGGCGGGCGGAACTGAACCACCTGCGGGACCCGCGCCAAGCGGACATGCAGCGGGTCGGTAGAATGGGGAACCCTGGTCTCCTGCCCGCCATGAGGAAACATTCCATGCCCCCGGTGCCGCGCCATGCCGGACCGAACGGACCGACGGAAAGATGGCCTTGCGCCCGGAAGGTGCTGACACTGCTGTGCCTGGGATGGCTGTGGGCCACCCCGGTTGCCGCCCAGGACCAGGTCCCTCCGCCCGCGGTCGAGGCCACGGGTCCCTACCGCAACCTGGCGGAGAACCACGCCGGCACCTTCCACCTGCGGCGGAAGGCGGGCGTGGTGTACGCGACCTTCCAGACCGACCGCTCCCCGGTGCAGTTCCTGGCCCGAGACCAACCGGAGGTGTTGTTGACCGTGCCCGCAGGCTTCCGGCCCGCCGTGGATGTCACCTGGGAGGTCAGCGCCGAGCCGGTCCTGCCGGACGGCACGCCCCATCCCGACCCCTCCGACCGCCGGGTGTTCCGGATGCGCGTGGACACCGAAGGGCATGTGCGCTACGTGGACGATGCGGGCGCGGACGGGGCGGGGTATCTCGGGTACGACACGGCCTTGGCCTGGCCCCTGGCCGGCACCGAACCCCGGGTGTGCGACCGCCATCGGAACATCCGGGAGGGCATTCTGGCGGCCGTGCAGGTCCTGGAAGACGCCGTGCTGCCCTGCTCGCAGGTGGCCTGGAGCCATCTGGCCGGCATCCGCACCCTGTCCTTGGATACCTGGGATGCAAATTTTGCGCGGCACGATCTACTGGGCCTGTCCAACCTTGCCGTGTTGCAGGTGTTTGGTTCGGGTGCCACCTATCCCGACGATCTGCTGGCCTACACGCCTCGGCTGCAGGCCCTGCGGATTGAGGAGAACACCCTGGAAGACCTGTCCGGCGACCTGTTCCGTTACACCCCGTTGCTGGCCCAGCTGTCCCTGGGGAAGGATTCCCGCTGGGACCTGGACCTGCCGGGCGACCTGCTGATGCACACCCCCCATCTGGAATCCCTGCAGCTGGAGGGCAGGCATCCGGCGGAGCTGGCCCAACAACTGCTGGCCTACACCCCGCGGCTGACCCGCCTGACCGTGACGTCCTCCATCCCCCTGCCGGAGACGTTGCTGGCGAACGTGCCCCGTCTCACCCACCTGACGGTCGCAGACGGCCTGGACCCCTGTGCGACACCGGAGCTGCTGGCCCCCGTCCCAGACCTGCGGCACGTCGCGGTGCGCATGACGGCGGAGGACGGGGCGCCGGCCTGCCTGGACCGCGCCCTGCGTCTCCACACGCCGGCCCTGGCCGAGCTGCATCTCGAGCTCCGGGACCTGCAGGGCCTGGAGGCCGGGGTCCTGCCGCATCTCCCGCGGCTTACCCGCCTGACCCTGGACGCGGGCGACCACCGGCTGCCCGCGCAACTACTGGCCGAGGCCCCCGCGCTGACCCACCTCGCGCTGCATGGCGGGACGCTGAGGCTCCCGGCCGGCTTCCTGGCGCATACGCCCCGCCTGACTTCCCTGTCCCTGCAGGCGGGAAACCTGAAGAACGTTCCGTCCGACCTGCTGGCGCCCGTCCCGGAGCTGCGGCAGGTGCGGGTTGACTCGGGGGATGCGCCATCCCTGCCGACCGGGTTCCTGGAGCGGGTGACGGAGCTGCGGATGGGCACGGGGCGTCAGGACCTGCCTTGGGATTTTCTGTTGCATGCCCCGCACCTGGAGGTCCTGCACCTGACGGCCCACTCCCTGAGATCGCTCCCGGAGGGGTTCCTGGCCCATGCCCCCCGCCTGGAGACCTTCCGTCTGGATGCCGGCCATGATTCTTCCGATACCTCTCTGACATCCTTCCCGGAGGGCTTCCTGACCCATGCCCCGAGCCTGATCGAGCTCCGCCTGCACGTGCCTGGACTGCAGGCCTTCCCGTCCTCCTTCCTGGGCCATGCCCCGAGCCTGGAGACCCTGGAACTGGAAAATTCGAACACTCATCCTTCACCCTACAGGCACATCCTGCCTGTCACGTCCCTCCCCGCCAATTTCCTGATCCACGCCCCCCGCCTGCGGCATCTTGATCTGGAGCCCCTGGGGCATGTCAAGGCCTTCCCGCCAGGGTTCCTCTCCGGTTCCCCGCAACTCCGGTACCTGAACCTGGACGCCAACGAAGCGAGGTCCCTGCCGCCCGACTTCCTCAGCCGGCATCCACACCTCGAGACGATCCGGCTGCGGGCCAACCATGTGCCGGCCCTGCCCCGGGGCTTCCTGGCCCAATCCCCCCGCCTGGCGGACCTGAAGCTGGACCTGCAGCGGGTGGAGGCATTGCCCGAGGGCTTTCTGGCGGACACGCCCCGCCTGTGGAACCTGGGGCTTGATGTGCACGGGGTCGCGGCCCTGCCGCCGGGCTTCCTGGCCCATACGCCGCATCTGATCCGTCTGAACCTGCGCGCGCGCAACCTGACGGCCTGGCCCGCGGCCTTCCTGGCCGATGCCCCCCGCCTCCGGACACTGGGTTTGGCCATGCCCCTGCTCGAACCGACGCTGACGCCGGCGCACCGCCTGTGGGAGACCCTGCAGGCGACCAGCCTGCGCGTGAAGGTGATTCGGCCCGATCCCTTTGCTTTTGCGGATTCCGATGCCTGGTCGGAGTTTTGCACCTCCACCACCATCAGCAGGCTCGGGAGCATTCTGGAGGTTTCGGGACGCGCACCGGACGACCACGGCCGCATGCTGTTGCGCGTATCGGGTTGGCAGGAACGCGAACTCTTTGCATTCGACTCCTGGCTCTGCCCGTACCTGATCGATTCCCGGTTTACGGCCCCGACCTTGGAGGTCTGCGCCGCCTACCGGGATCCGAAGGAGTGCATCCCAGAGGGGGAACGGTCGGAGGCGCCCGATCCCGAATGGGGCCGCGAGCCCGAAGGGGCCCGTGGTTGAGAGGCGTGCCGGTGGTGGAATCTCCCACCGTCAATCCCGAAGCGGGACGGATTCGGGGGCACCGTCGGCAACAAAGGATGCGACCGGCATGCAAGCAGGCAGTCCTTCATTATCCTGGCGCAGTCGTCGGCAGTGCTTCCGACTTCAGCATTGGGCCGGGGCCGACACGGTGCGGTCTCCTCCGCGCTCGAAACAGGCCCGTCCGTGCGCCTCGGGCCGTGGTGTCTGTCATCAGATGCAGGAGGTTGTGTTCCCCTGCCGCAGGCTCCCCCGCGTCGGATGCATCCGTGGCGTGACCGGCCGCACCAATCCTCCCACCAAGCCGTCCCCCATCTCTCCGTTGGGCGTCACCGTCATCCCCATCCTCCCTACCGTTCGGCATCCGTTGCGGAAGTGCCCGGAGCCGGGGGCGAATCCGTTCCCGCGGCCACATCCCACAACCGGACGGTGCCGTCCAGACTGCCGCTGGCCAGGGTGCGCCCGTCGGGACTGAAGGCCACGCTGGTGACCCAATCCGCATGGCCCTGCAGGGTGTGCCGGAGGAGGCCCGTGGCCACGTCCCACAACCGGACGGTGCCGTCCATGCTGCCGCGGGCCAGGGTCCGCCCGTCGGGACTGAAGGCCATTTCATGGAAGATCCAACCTGCATGGCCCTGCAGGACGTGTTGGAGAGTGCCCGTGGCCACGTCCCACAGGCGGATGGTGTGATCCCGACTGCCGCTGGCCAGGGTCCGGCCGTCGGGACTGAAGGCGACACTCCAGACCGTATCCGCATGGCCCTTCAGGACGTGTTGGAGAGTGCCCGTGGCCACATCCCACAGGTGGACGGTGTCGTCCTGGCTGCCGCCACTGGCGAGGGTCCGGCCATCGGGGCTGAAGGCCACGCTGCGGACCGATTCCTCCCACCCGTGGCTCAAGGTGTGTCGAAGGGTGCCCGTGGCCACGTCCCACAGGCGGACGGACGAACCGCCACTGGCGAGGGTCCGGCCATCGGGGCTGAAGGCCACGCTGCGAATTTCACCACCCCAAGGGCGCCCCTCGCTCTCCAGAGTGTGCCGGAGGTGGCCTGTGGTCGCCTCCCACAGGTGGATGGCGCCGTTCCCTCTGCCGACGGCCAGGGTCCGGCCGTCGGGACTGAAGGCCACGCTGCGAATTTCACCACCCCAAGGGCGCCCCTCACTCTCCAGGGTGTGCCGGAGGCGGCCCGCGGCCACATCCCACAGGTGGACGGTGTCGTCCTGGCTGCCGCCACTGGCGAGGGTCCGGCCGTCGGGACTGAAGGCCACGCTGTAGACCATCCCCGCATGGCCTCGGAAGGTGGAGAGGGTGGCTCCGGCCACATCCCACAGGTGGACGGCTTGGGCACCGCCATCGGCGATGGCCAGGGTGCGACCATCGGGGCTGAAGGCCACGCCGTAGACCATCCCTGCATGGCCCTTCAGGGCCTGTTGGAGGGTGCCCGTGGCGGTGTCCCAGAGCAGGACGACACCGTCCTCGTTGCCGCCGACCAGGGTCCGCCCGTCGGGACTGAAGGCCACGCTGCGAATCCCACCCCAAGGGCGCCCCTCGCGCTCCAGGATGTGCCGAACGGTGGCCGTGGCCACATCCCACAGGCGGACGCTGCCGTCCCCGCTGCCGCTGGCCAGGATCCGGCCATCGGGACTGAAGGCCACGCTGCCAACCCAATCCGCATGGCCCTCCAGGGTGAGCCGGAGAGTGCCCGTGGCCGCATCCCACAGGCGGACGCTGCCGTCCCCGCTGCCGCTGGCCAGGGTCCGCCCGTCGGGGCTGAAGGCCACGCTGTAGACCATCCCCGCATGGCCTTCCAGGGTGTGTTGGAGGGTGCCCGTGGCCGCATCCCACAGGCGGACGGTGTTCCAATTGCCGCCGGCCAGGGTCCGCCCGTCGGGACTGAAGGCTACGCTGCCGACCCCGCCCGCATGGCCTTCCAGGGTGTGTTGGAGGATGCCCGCGGCTGTGTCCCAGAGGTGGATGACGCCATCCCCGCCGCCGCCGGCCAGGGTCCGCCCGTCGGGACTGAAGGCCACACTGTCGACCCTCCCCGCATGGCCGGCG
>JGIcombinedJ30088_10004423_pt1 | contig 12563 bp, 8 predicted proteins | sample PinacodermPK_FD_30088 | JGI IMG/M metagenome (IMG submission 30088)
TACATGAGAACGAGGCCCGAGATGAACCAGATGACGAAATAGAGGCACACAGCCACACCAATCCACCGGTGTGTCGCCGTCAGGTATGGCCTTACTCGAACGAAGATCGGTTTTCCGCGGCGTTTCCCGAGAGTGCTTGGCGTTTTCGGCGTCATTTCCGCATCCTACCTGAAGCGCTCACGGTACTTGCTCAACGCCATTTGTTCGGCGCTCCTTAACCGCTGCCTCGCGCGGGTTGCTGCCTGGGGACCAGCGACGGTCCCCAGGCAGCTACGGCTACGGTTGTCCCAGGTTTCATCCCGAGTTTCAGAAATCGTAACGAAGTGAAATATGGCCGGTCCGAGGTACGCCGAGGTTGTCGTAAAGGTAGGCGGTACCGGTGTCTGAGGTTGCCCTGGATACACGCGTTGCGTACTCGTCGTCGAATAGATTCTCGATCCTGACGCCAAGCGTAATGCGGTCGTCCTCACCGAAGCGGTACGAGCCCGATGCGTTTACGACCGTATAGTTTCCATGCTCGACATGTTCTCCTGTCGCAAAGAACCCACCAACGTCGGAAAAGATGTCACCGACATTGGAGAGCGCGATGCTACCTGAAAACGGCCGGTTTGAAGCNGCATACTGCAAGTGGAGCTTGGTAGTAAGCTCGGGGATATTCGGAATCTGGCGGCCATCATTACCTTCTGCATCGGTCGATGTGATGTCGCCGGAAATTGACCAGTTGTCGTTTAGTGCGACGGACACACTCAACTCCGCGCCGCTGATCTCGACTTCCGCATCGCTATTGATACGCATGCCGCCCGAACTCGCAATCAGATTGTCTACGACCCGACGAAAGCTCGTCAGTTCCCAGTTCAACGTGCCACGCACACCGGCATTCTCGCCTCCAATGCCAACCTCGATGTTAAAACTCTCCTCGGGCTCGAGCGCGGGGTTACCTTGCGTACAGCAAGGATCATTACCAAAAAGCTGCCAAGCGTCGGGCAGCCGGAATGANGTGCCGACATTGCTGCGAATNTANGTCGTCGACCCGCCGAAATAGTGCTTGCCGGTCGCGTTCCAAACCGTCGTGCTGTCGGCGTCCGACCGGGANTTGAATCGGGCGCCCACNGCGAACTGGGTATTCTCGAATAGATCCTCAGAACGCAACTGCGCAAACGCCGCGTTGACGGTTTCTTGCTGATCGGCAATCAACAGAACCTGGTCGCTGCCCGAATAACTCTGGCGATCATATCCGACAACGTATTGCAGACCGTGATCCGTNTCGAAGCGGATAAGAGCATTGAGACCGTAATCCTCGTAACCCCAGTANTCGGCGTCGGAAACGACTCTGGTCTGCCCGGGATTGGCGGGGTCATTGTCTATTCTGGTGAANTGGCTGTCCCAATTGTGATAGTAGGCCTTCACAAGCGCGGACACGCGGTCNGACGGAGAGTAGTCCCACTTCAGGATTGCGATGTCTTCGTCCCGAGCGTTATATCGCGTACGGTATTGTGCAGGAAAAGCCCAATCAACCTGGTTATCCGTAAACTGGTAACTCAGCGACAGNCGAGAGAGATCGCTGAANCTGTAACCATATTTTGCTCCCAGGGTAAGAACTTCATAGCTTCGGTTACGGTCTGTCGTACTCGGTTGAATGTGGGAGTCCTTGAACGGTTGATAACCGTCCGCATCGTCATTGGAACCGAACAAAACGAACTCGTTGTTGCCGGAGTTGTCTCTGAACGAGAAATTGACGTTGTAGCCGTCATTCGTGTGCATGGCCGCTCCGACGCTGCCCTCCCGTTCGGATGAAAGGGCTTTCGTCACGACNTTGATCACGCCGCTGACCGATTGGGTTCCGTANAAGATGCCTTGTCCACCCATCAGGACTTCNACACGTTCCACCATGTGTGCGGGCACGGTATCCAGAGGCGTAGTGCCGTTGTAAAGGCGGTTGTTAATTCGAACACCGTCGATCAACCACAAAATGTCCTCGCTGCGGGAACCTTGTAGCGAGCCGACAAAATAGTCGAACGGCCCGTTTTTTGGTGCGATGAAGACGCCGGGGACGAGCATTTGCAGGGATTCCGCAATGTCATTGACACCAAGGTCGCGAAGCTGGTCTCCCGAGATAATCTCGACCCGGCTGCCATAGCGGCTGATTTCAAGCGGGATCGTGTCTTCGAGAAACTGTCCGAAGACCACGATTTCGTCCACCGGATCGCCTGGGGTATCCTGTGCTTGCGCTGGCACAATCAAAAGCGCGAGCGCCCCCAAGCCACTGATAATACTTAGGATTCTGATTTTCATATTGCCCCCCCTAGACTGAGTCAGAACTTTGTATCAGCCTGTATATACAAGGATAGTGAAGGCCACGTAGGCTGTCAAACCCGGGANCGGCGTAATGACGGTCAATCGTGCCCTGTCCAAGTTGGCGGCTCAGCGGGGGGCTGCTAGGTGCGAATCGTCTGTCTCCACTTCAGTGCAATGTTCGATGAAGTCGATTCCTCGGGTCCGCGGAATGGAGATACATCCTGTTCATGATTNAGCACGAGCACTAATTCTCGACCGGCGGCCGGAACCCAGCGCAGAATGCTGTTGGCCGCAGCAACGTCACTTACGTTGTCGTACTGCAGAAATGTTTCCCAGGACCATTTGACGTTGAACGAGACATCGAAGCGTAAAGTCGCGAGCGTAGTTCTGGAGATGGATTCCGACAACCGAACTCTGTTCTCCTCGTAGCTTGCGGCGAGCCCGAGATGTGCGTTGGGTCGCCAGGTAAAGTCGATGCCGGCCCAGTCGCGCTTGCCGTCGTAAAAGTCCCCGGTACATCCGGAAACTTTCGCTGACAGATCGCGCTGAGCACCGGTTGACAGGCTTGCACAGGCTGACCCGAACGAATACAGGCCCGGCTCGATAATCAACCCCGGCAGGACCTCAAAGGGTTCGGCTACATGTTCCCTCTGCACCAGGTACCACGTAAACAGCCTGTCGGTTTGCCGATTTTCCAGCTCGAGGGTCCTGATAAAAAGGCGCTCCGATTCCAGGCCGCCATCGATTTTCTCAATTCGCTCGGCACTGAACCCTGCATACACGCTTCTGAATTTTCCGTCGGTGGGTCGCCACGTGTATCCAATCTCCGCCGCGAGATCTTCGACATTGCTACGACTGACAAATCCAACACCGGGGTTGAAATTGCTGCCGATAACTTTCGCCCGCACATCCCACCGGAAGCCGGTGTTGTTCCGAGCGCTCAGACTACCGCCGTACGCCACGTCGTCACCCGGCATTCCTTGTGTCGCCGACTGCTGTGCCCAGAGCGACCCGAGCAAGGATCGACCTTCGGCAAGTCGCGTATTCCGGTAGTTGAAGTCAACCCCGACCAGCCCATTGTCGGCATTCGACGCGGAATCGCCATGCGTCAGGATGATGCCCGCGCGCGACTCGTTCAACACGTGCAGTGAGGCTCGAGCAACGAAAAGGTCTTTGCGTTCGATACCGGCGTACGCATCCTGCCGGACGTTCAGAAGTCCTGTATCCCACCTGCTGAAGCGGCCAGTCAGCTTGGCACCGGCGACAATATCTACGGACTCGCGTGCCGGGCTCAACCCGATGCGACGCGAAAAATAGGGTCTGCCGCTCTGCCCCGCTACTCTGTCGAGTGTGCCTCGCCCGTCCGTATCACCGATATTCCCAAATTCGAACAGATCTGCGTCCTGCAAAAAGAATTCCCTCTGTTCGGGTCTGAACAATGCGAATCGTGTGAGATTGATCTGGCGGATATCCACGTTCGTTCCTGTGAAATCTGTGTTGATTGTCACAGCCGCCACAAGTGATGGCACTATTCGATAGATTACGTCAAGCGATGGTTCTACATCTGAGTCAGTTCTCCTGTCGGCATGAGTTCTGGTTGCGTCCGCCGTGATCGACGTAACGACGTCAATCCCGTTTCCTTGAGTAATTCCTTCTATGCCGTAAAGCCGGCCCAAGAACGTTGGCTCTATTGCTCGATTTCGGGATACCCAACCGGATTGCTCGCTCTTGCGACCTATCCAGCGACTGAAATTGACTCCCCACGACTCGGAGTCTGCGTCAAAAGAAATCGTCTTGAACGGAATCGCCAGTTCCGCTGTCCACCCCAGGGCATCCACCCGGGCGGCACCGTTCCAGAGCCCCTTCCAATTGTAGTTGCGGTTTGTCGGCGTCGTATAGACAGCCTCGGTACGCACACCGTTGGGATTGAGTTCAAACTGATAGGCGCCATCGCCACGCTCGAACGGGTCGATTATCACCGACAGAAGATCGTCACTTAACGCGACGCTGCCATGTCGCATGGATTTTGCAGTGATTTTCGCTGGATCGCTGTCGAAAAACCGTGCGGCGACATAAAGCGTGTCATCGTTGTAGACGATTAAGAACCGCGAATGCTCGGTCGGCTCTCCGAATTCGTCGGGTTTGACCATATGCAGGCTGTCGACCAGCGCTGCATTCGTCCACGCAACATCGTCCAATTTTCCATCTATGCGCGGTGCTACAAGAGCACGAACGGCTGTCACAGATTTCCGATGTTCGCCGTTCCCGGCGTTTTCCGATTGGGCGACCGCCGACCCGGTTAGAATCCAGCACAATGCACCAGGCAGGATGGTTCGCGAAGGCATGCCGCAAACCGCAACGGCAAGCCGGTTCCACGATGCCATTTCTACATAAGAGCCTACTCGGGTACTTCTCGGAAGGCTATTTCGTTGGCGGTGAAGTATCCGACGAGTTCCAGGCTCAACGTGACCGGATGATCATTCCTGTTGACCCAATACCACGCCGTGTGTCCATCGAAAGGGGCAACCACGGCACCATTTGCGCCGTGGTTTTCACTTACTTCGTAACGTATCCAGTAATTGTCCGGATACTCGTCCCCGTCCTCGGGGGCGGCGTGAAAATCACTGTAGATCGGACCCTCATTTGAACTCCACGAGTACAGGAGCGGGTCCCCTTGCTTCATATCGAGCACATATTCCATTTGCTCGCCCGGCTCGAGAGCAATACTGACCATTTCCTGTCTGAATTTACTCTCGTGTGTTCGATTGGCCGTATCACCCGCCAAGCCAGGGGGCGAAACAATTTCGTCCGCAATGACGAAGCCACCGGACAAAACAAGTGCCGCAGCCGAGAGCATCAGCGTTGCGGGCCATTTGCGTTGATCACGGAGTACTTGTCTGGGACGATTCGCTGCATTGAGTTTTTTCATTTTCGTCTCCTCGGTTACGCGTTCGCTTCAAGATGGCATCAAGACCGAGCCTTCCCTTGCACAGACTATACTTGTCATGTCTTGTATAGACAACGCCGTATCAACCGTGCTGACGCGGACTGCGTTTCGACCCATCGGCAACATCCAGTCTCTCAGGTGCATATTTTCATGCGGTACGTCACCAGCGACTTCGATCGGATCNACTCGCATTGGACAGGAACGCGCTNAGCATCTCCCCAAGTACAATTACAAGCCGAGCGGCCGAATTCTCGTCGTAACGTAGCGTCTGCTCGTCCATGTATGAGCGTTGCGCAAGCTCAAGCTGAATGGCATGGACATTGTCGTCGGGGCTTCCGTAATGGCGGGTGATATACCCGCCCATAAAACGGCCATTGAGTACCACCGCATATTCAGACTGTCGCGCCACGTGGAGAACGGCGCGCTGCAAATGTGGGTCGCAGCTCGCGCCGTCGTTGGTTCCGATGCTCAATTCCGGCAACATGCCCTGGAACAGCGCAGGAACCTGCGAACGAATGGAATGTGCGTCCCAGAGCAGTGCATAACCGAATCGTCGACGGATCCTCATCAGTTCGGTTGCCAGCATGTCGTGGTAGGGCTGCCAGTAAGTCTGCGTTCGTTCGCGCCGCTCGGAATGGCCGCAAGATTGACCAGGGACGTAGATGTTCTCACCAGCAAACGTTTCCGACGGGCACAGTCCAGTCGACAACTGCCCGTCATAAAGAGCAGCATCCGATGGAGGGCGGTTCAAATCGACCACGAATCGGGAGAAGCGTGCCGCCAGCACGCTTGCGTCCAGCCGACGGGCGAACCTGTAGAGTCTTCGCACGTGCCAGTCCGTGTCCGGAAGCGATCGCCCCACATCTGACATTCGCACTGCCAATCCCGCCGCAAGTTCGCGGCCGTCGTGGGGAATGCTTATGAGGATCGGCGAGTTCCCTTTTTCGAAGAAGAACGTGGCCGTCATGAGTTCATGCTGGGCAGTATTGACCTGGTCTCGTCACAGAAATCGCCCTTTTTGACCTTCCGTGCCAGTTTTTCTATTTCAGCGGACAAGGATCTGTCGTGGGAATACCGTGCAGAAATCGCCCGGACCCGCCTCAAGGCGTTCTCCAGCGGTCGCGACGACTTCATTGGACGATGAAATTCAATGCCCTGTGCTGCCGCCAGGAGTTCAATCGCGACGATAAGCGCGACATTGTCGAGCATATCGTGCAGTCGACGCGCCGCGAATGTCGACATACTGACATGATCCTCCTGATTCGCGGAAGTTGGAATGCTGTCGACGCTCGCAGGGTGCGCGAGCGACTTGTTCTCCGACGCGAGGGCCGATGCCGTCACTTGCGCCATCATAAAACCGGAGCACAATCCACAATCCTCGACCAGAAATGCCGGAAGACCGCTCAAGTTCGCATCAATTAGCAGCGCAATGCGCCGTTCGGACAATGACCCGATCTCGGCAACGGACAGCGCAACGTAGTCGGCGACCAGCGCGACCGGCTCAGCGTGAAAGTTGCCGCCTGACAGAATCGAGTCGGTGTCGCTGAATACAAGTGGATTGTCGGTAACTCCGTTGGCCTCTATCTCAAGAACTTCCGCTGCATGCCGCAAAACGCCCAGGCAGGCGCCAACGACCTGCGGTTGACAGCGAATGGAATAAGGATCCTGGACACGGCTGCATGACAAGTGTGATGCTCGGATTTCACTACCCACCATCAGGTTCCGCAGCAAAGCGCCTACTTCCGACTGCCCGCGATGTCCACGGGCATGGTGGATACGTTCGTCGAACGGGGTATCGCTGCCCTTGATGGCGTCCGCCGACATCGCGCCCGCGATGATCGAAGCAGAAAGAACGTGTTCCGCACGAAACAGGGCAGCCAATGCCAGCGCCGCGGAAACCTGGGTCCCGTTCAGGAGCGCCAATCCTTCTTTCGGCGCAAGCGCCAGGGGTTCGAGCCCNGCCCTTTGCAGCGCCTCGGCTCCGGAGACGGTCTCGCCATCGCAGCAAGCGTCTCCCTCGCCTATCAGGACGCCGGCAAGGTGCGCAAGAGGTGCCANGTCGCCGGATGCACCCACAGAGCCCTTGGACGGCACGACCGGGTAGATTCCGCGGCTGATCAAGGCACACAGCGCCTCGATCAATTGTGGCCTGACACCCGAATACCCTCTTGCCAGCGCTACCGCTTTCATGACCATGGCAAGCCGTACGACGGCATCCGCCAGCGGCTCACCAACACCGGTTGCATGAGAGCGTAGAAGATTTTCCTGCAAAGGCCTCAGCTCGGATGCGTCGATGGCAATGTTGGCAAGCTGTCCGAATCCGGTATTGACGCCATAAGCAGTGTCGCCACGCGTGAGCATCCGTTCCAGGCAGACCTGTGACTCGACAACTTCCGTGCGTGCCGCATTACCGAGTCGAACCTCCAGNGGTGCAACCCAGNNTCGACGGAGGTCTGCCAGCGAGAGTCTTTGCAGGTCGATTTCAAGGATCATGCGTCTGCCNNTCACGTGGATCAGTACCTGATCATCGGNATTGCAAGGTCATTCTCCCTGGCACATTCGATGGCGGCTTCGTAACCGGCATCCGCGTGTCTCATGACGCCGATTGCAGGATCATTCCACAACACTCGAGCGATGCGGCGATCGGCGTCTGCCGTACCGTCACACACAATGACCAGTCCGGCATGTTGCGAGTAGCCCATGCCGACTCCTCCGCCGTGATGGATCGAAACCCAGGTCGCACCACTGGCCGTATTCAGCAACGCATTCAATAGCGGCCAGTCGGATACGGCATCCGATCCNTCGAGCATCGCTTCCGTCTCACGGTTCGGACTNGCCACGGAGCCGCTNTCGAGGTGGTCNCTGCCGATGGCCACGGGCGCACGCAGTTCGCCGCTTCTGACCATTTCATTGAANGCGAGGCCCAGCTTGTCGCGCTGACCCAGCCCCACCCAGCAGATACGCGCCGGCAGNCCCTGGAACTTGATTTTCTCCCGCGCGGAATCCAGCCACGCGTGCAGGTGCATATCGTCCGGAATGAGTTCCCTTACCTTGCGATCGGTCCTGTAGATGTCCTCCGGATCCCCGGACAATGCCACCCAACGAAATGGGCCGACGCCGCGGCAAAACAACGGCCGCACATAGGCGGGAACGAAACCGGGAAAGTCGAAGGCGTTGCTGACGCCCTGGTCCCGAGCGATCTGACGAATGTTGTTTCCATAGTCGAAGGTTGGAACACCAGCGTGGTGAAACTCAAGCATTGCGCGCACGTGCACGGCAATGGAACGCGTCGCTGCATCGACTACGGCATCCGGATCGGATTCCCGCATCTCGAGCCACTTCTCCACGCTCCAACCAATCGGCAGGTAACCATTGGCCGGATCGTGTGCAGATGTCTGATCTGTCACCGCATCCGGCCGAATGCCCCGCGCAAGCATCTCCGGTAGCAATTCCGCTGCATTTCCCAACAATCCGATTGACGTTGCCTTNCGGCTCTCGATCGCGCCTGCGATCATGGCTATCGCATCGTCGAGCGTTTCGGCCCGCCTGTCGAGGTAACCCGTCTCCAGACGCTTGTCGATACGGTCGGATTGGCATTCGATGGCCAGAAGCGATGCGCCCGCCATCGTCGCGGCAAGCGGCTGCGCCCCGCCCATGCCGCCAAGCCCGGCCGTCAAAATCCACTTGCCACGCAGGTCGCCGGAGAAATGCTGGCGGCCCACTTCCACAAACGTCTCGTAAGTGCCCTGCACGATCCCCTGGCTGCCTATGTAGATCCACGATCCGGCCGTCATTTGCCCGAACATCATCAGACCGGCTCGATCAAGTTCACGAAAGTGTTTCCAGGTCGCCCATGCCGGTACCAGATTCGAATTCGCGATCANGACTCTGGGCGCGTCCTCATGCGTCTTAAGCACACCGACGGGCTTACCGGACTGCACCAGAAGCGTCTCGTTTCCCCCAAGGGTCTCGAGCTTCTCGACAATCGCCTCAAAACACTCCCAGTTACGAGCCGCTTTACCGATTCCACCGTACACGACCAACTCATCGGGACGCTCGCCCACCTGGGAATCGAGATTGTTCATGATCAAGCGCAACGGCGCTTCCGTGAGCCAGCTCTTGGCGCGTAACCTCGTGCCTGTCGGCGCCTTGATGGTCCGCTTCTCGGAAGAGTTCATTGATCAATACTCCCTGATCGGAAAAGTCATGCGTCGTTCGAAGTCACATTGGCTAAGGTTTGGTGACGGCAAAGCCCCGCCCTGACTGCGCAAATTGCTCGACTCTCCGAGTCGCTGATCGTCTGGCATCTTCGGGATACTCATGTTGATCCCATTGACGCAGGCCACAACGTACGCACAACGTCAGCGAAACGACGTCCGGTTTCCCTACTCGTCACGTGTTCTCCATCCACGACCCGCCACTCGCCACCGACCATGACACGGTCGATCGGTAGCCTGATACCGAAGAAGACAAGCGCATCCAGAATCGATTCCCCATCGTGACCGGCGAGCATCGGGCTTTCGTCGTTTAACGTCACCAGATCCGCAGGCGCACCGGCGCGTAGATGTCCCGCACCGTGACCGCAGGCAAGACCACCCCCCTCCAGGACCTGTTCGAACAAGCTTCGACCCGTGTGCCCGTCTGGACACGCCGCAATATTTCTCGAGCGGCTGGCAAGACGTTGCCCGTACTCCAGCCAGCGAAGTTCTTCATACGGGTTGATGGTAATCTGGCTGTCAGAGCCAATCGCAATCCGCCCNCCCCNATCAAGCCACGACCGCAACGGAAACAATCCATCGCCAAGATTGGCCTCCGTGCTCGGACACAGACAGACAACGACACCGCACTCGCACAACGACGCTAGCTCTTTGTCGGAGATATGCGTTGCGTGAACGAGGCACCAGCGGTCACAGGGAAAGTACTCCGCCAACAACCATTCGACAGGCCGTGCGTTGTACCTGGCAAGACACTGATCGACTTCGGCGGGTTGTTCGGCGATATGCATATGAATTGGACATTCATCGCGCAGGCTCAAGTCCGCCAATCGCCTGAGAGACGACCGGGTCACGGCACGCAGGCTGTGAGCGCCGATCCCCACGGTAGCGTTGCGAGCCGTGGTTTCGCGTGCGAACTCATAGTGATCGACAAATTCGTCCGGCGACATCGCGAATCGCCGCTGTTCCGCTGACGGTTTGGGTTGATCAAAACCGGCGCGCTCGTACAGAACCGGCACGTAGGTCAGCCGGATACCAGTATCCGCCGCAGCCCCCACAATGGCTTGAAACATTGCGCCCGTACTCCGGTTACCGGTTGGCTCCCCGTGCAGATAGTGAAATTCCGCGACCGATGTATAGCCAACTGACAACATCTCCGTAAACGCTTGGCGCGCTATTGCGGCCAGTCCATCCGCATCGATCGATCCGGCAAGCCTGTACATCTGCTCGCGCCAACTCCAGAAGGTGTCCGTGCCCGCCGGCCCTCGCCGCTCGGCATGGCCGGCTAGTGCTCGCTGGAACGCATGGCTATGAGCGTTGGCAATACCCGGAATGACTATGCTCGCCGCACAATCGTCGTCAGAGCTGGCGTCGCAGCCGGTCTCGACCGATTCAATCAGCCCGTCTGCAATTCGCAACCGAACNCCGTTGGCCCAACCTGTATGCAGCAAAGCCTTCTTTGCCAGGATCGTCGTCACCAGACCACCTGCCGAAGGTTGTATATACAAGTTAGTCCATGCTAACGTATTTTGCAATACATCAGAGGCCATGCCGCTTGTCCGANTGGGACCTGCTAATCACCGATGCGAATATCGCAACGATGCGTTCGGGCGCGGGAGCCTATGGTGTGATCGAGAACGCGGCGCTCGCGACCGACACGGGTCGAATCGCCTGGATCGGCCCGATGTCCGAACTCCCTTGCGGGGACGCCTGCGAAACCCGAAGCGTCCACGGCCGATGGTTGACACCGGCGCTGATCGACTGCCATACCCACCTTGTATTCGCCGGCGATCGCGCCGCGGAGTTCGAGCAACGGCTGAATGGCGCCAGCTACGAGGAGATTGCTCTCGCCGGCGGCGGAATCCGATCAACCGTCAGCGCGACCCGTCGCGCCGACAAACCGCTGCTGATCGATAGCGCCCGTTCACGAATTGACGCGCTGGTACAGGAAGGGGTAGCAACCATAGAAGTCAAATCCGGCTATGGCCTCGATCTCGATACTGAACTCACCATGCTCGACGCTGCACGAACTCTCGGCCGANAGTACGACGCGGCCATCATAACGACGTTTCTTGGCGCCCACACCGTGCCGCCGGAATTCGACCGCCGGGTTGACGCCTATATGGACTACCTGATTGCTGACGTGTTGCCCGTTGTCCACGAGCGCGAACTGGCAGATGCCGTTGACGCCTACTGTGAAAGCATTGCGTTCTCGACGGAACAAGTCGCAAGGCTCTTCGAGAGTGCGGCTGCCCTTGGCATGCCCGTCAAGCTGCACGCCGATCAGCTAAGCGACGGCGGCGGCGCAGAACTTGCGGCCTCATTCAACGCGCTGTCGGCNGACCATCTCGAGTACGCCTCTCCGGACGGCGTAAGGGCACTCGCCGACGCCGGAACGGTAGCCGTCCTGCTCCCCGGCCCATACCTGACACTGGGTGAAACACAAATGCCGCCCGTATCGATGCTTCGTGAACACGGTGTGCCGATAGCCATCGCAACGGACTGCAATCCCGGCACCTCGCCGATCTGCTCGTTGCGGTTCGCCATGAATCTCGCAATCAGCCTCTTCCGGCTGACACCCGAGGAATGCCTGGCGGGAGTGACCCGAAACGCATCCCAGGCGTTGGGGCTGGCGGATGATCGCGGAATTCTTGAAGAGGGGAAACGCGCCGATATTGCCGAATGGGACATCACCCATCCGCGAGAATTGACCTATTGGGCCGGGCTGAATCAGTTAAATAGGCTATTAATCAACGGCAATCCGGCAGGCCCTCCCAGCGCGAGATGAGCGACTCTCGGCAATATGGGGTCGTCAACGAAAACGCTGATTTGGTTATTTGGAACTGACACGGAACGTCATGGGTCCCTGACGCGGGGGAATACGCAGGCGTGGGGCGCCACCGGCAGACTATTCACGACGCACCCTCGCCCCCGAGCCCATTGCGCAGTCTCCGCATCCAGCCGCTCCCCGCGACCAGCAATGTGGCGATGCATGCCAGCCCCGCGTGCACCGTAAAGGACGACTCCACTACGTTCAGGTATCCGAACAACATATCGTGCACGAAGTCGCTGCCCGGCTGCGTTATCGGCCCGGGTCCCATGTGGAC
>JGIcombinedJ30088_10004425_pt1 | contig 12554 bp, 13 predicted proteins | sample PinacodermPK_FD_30088 | JGI IMG/M metagenome (IMG submission 30088)
TGCGTGTTGACCCAGACGACCTCGCCGGTCGCGCGCAGGTCGTCGTCGGCGCCCTGGAGGAAGATCGCCGGATCGAAGGTGATGCTGGTCCGGCCGATCCGCCGGGTGCGGATGCAGATGTCGATTATTTCGTCGTAGAGGATCGGCGCACGGAATTCGACGGCCGCCTTGACCAAGTGAAAATCGCAGCCGGTTTCCGGATCGCCGCCCAACGGATAGTCGTAGCCGATGGCGCGGATATATTCCGTGATCCCGATATCGTACCAGGTGAGATAGTGCGCGTTATACGCCACGCCCTGGCCGTCGATTTCCGCATAGCGGACGCGCAGGGGATGGCGGAAGCGGAAATCGGCGCGGGCCGGGCTCGTCATCGGGCGTCGATGCTTTCCTGTCGCTCGGGGACCGGGGCGTGCGGGATCGAACAGCGCCGCCGGAACCGGGGTCCGGCGACAGACGCTATGTTCAGTGCAGCTTGCCGGGCAGTTCCTTGATCGCCTGATCGACCAGGCCGGCGGCCTTCTTCTCGTCGAGCCGGTCTTCCAGCAGCTTGCGGGTCGCGGAGACCGCCAGGTCGATCGCCGTGTTGCGCACTTCCGCCTGGGCCGCCGCCTCGGCCTGGGCGATGCGGTCCAGCGCCTGCTGCTCGCGCCGCTTCAGGGACGCGGCGAGGTCTTCCTCCGCCCTTGCGCGCAGGCGCACCGCCTCTTCCTCGGCCGCGCGCAGCATGCCCTCGGCTTCCTGCAGGGCGTCGCGCTGCTTGCGCTGATAGTCGGCCAGCAGGCTCTGGGCTTCTTCGCGCAGGCGCTGGGCTTCCTCGATCTCGGTGCGGATCGCCTCGGCCCGGGCGTCGAGGGCGCCGGTGACCGCGCGCCGCGCCTTCCAGACCATGAACGCAACGAAAATCGCGAAGGCGACCAGCACCCAGAAGGTCGCTCCGCCGAAGTCGAACAGGTCGCCGAGCCAGCCGCCGACCGAAGCGGTCTTGCCGCCGGCAAGGAGAACGGCCGAAGCGGGGATTGCGGAAATCTCCATCGCGCCCGTCCCTACCCGTCCGAAACCGCATCGACGGCGTCGGTCGCCGACTTGCGGGCGATCCGTCCGCCGATCAGGCGCTGCGCGGCGGCCTGGACCACTTCCACGGCAACGTCGCGGATATTGGCGACGGCTTCGTCGCGCGCCGCCGCGATGCGCGCTTCGGCGCGGCCTATATCGTCGGCGAGCCGGCCGGCCAGCGCTTCATGGGCGGTAGCGGCCTGCGCCTTGCCGTCCTCGACCGCGNCGCGGATCACCGCCTGGGCCCTGTCGCGGCCCTCGGCCATCGCCGCCTCGTATTCGGCCAGAACCTGCTCGGCCTCCCGGCGCAGGGTNTGCGCCCGGTCCAGATCGCCCTCGATCCTGTCGCGCCGGGCCTCCAGGGTCGCCTGGATCTTCGGCAGCGCAATCGTGCGCAGCACGACGAACAGGACGACGAAGGCCAGCACAAGCCAGACGACCTGCGAGAGGAAGGTATCGATCTGTTGCAGTTGCGGCATCGCCGATCTCCGCCCCTGGGCGTGTTCGGACTGGTCAGGCTTCGCGCGGGGCGGACGGCAGGCGCCCGCTCCGGAAGCCGGCTGCTATCCGAACAGGATGACGAGCGCGATCACCAGGGCGAACAGCGCNATGGCTTCGACCAGNGCGAAGCCCAGCATCGTCATGGTGAAAACCTCGCCGCGGGCGGCCGGGTTGCGGCCCACCGCCTGAATGAAGGCGGCGAACACGTTGCCGATCCCGATGCCGGCGCCGATCACGCCGATCACGGCCAGGCCGGCGCCCAGGAATTTTGCAGCTTCAACTTCCATTCTCAGATCCTTTCCGCGGAAAGTTTGGGCCCGTCGCGCCCGCTCCCTGAGCCCTTCTCTAGTGAAGGTGGAGCGCGTCGTTGATGTACAGGCANGTCAGAATTGTGAAGACGTAGGCCTGCAGGAAGGCGATCAGGATTTCCAGCCCGGTCAGCGCAACGATAAAGAGCAGGGGCACAACACCCGCGGCGCCCAGCGCGACCACGAAACCGGCAAAAACCTTAAGCAGCGTGTGTCCGGCCAACATATTGGCGAAGAGTCGCACAGAAAGGCTGACCGGACGGGAGAGATAGGAGATGACCTCGATCGGGATCAGCAACGGCCACATCAGTTTCGGCGCCCCCGGCGGCACGAAAAAGCTGAAGAAACGGATGCCGTGCTTGAAGACCGCCAGCAGCGTGACGAAGAGGAACACCACCAGCGCCATGGCGAAGGTCACGACGATGTGGCTGGTGAAGGTAAACGCGCTGGGGATCATGCCCAGCAGGTTGCCGAACAGGATGAACATGAACAGGGTGAAAATCCACGGGAAGTACCGGCGGCCTTCGTTGCCCACCGTCTCCTTCAGCAGCCCGGCGACAAATTCGTAGCTCAACTCCGCCATCGACTGCCACCGGCCCGGCACCAGCCGGCCGCGGCTCATGCCGACGACGAGGAACAGGCTGACCGACAGCACTGTAATCAGCATCGCCAGCGAGGAATTGGTAAACGACAGGTCGGCGCCGCCGATGTCGATGCTGACCAGCGGCTTGATCGTGAATTGATCGAGCGGACCGTGTTTTTCGCCAGCCACCGGTCATTCCCCTTCGCGTTCGTCCCGTTCCGGCGCGTCGGCGTCTTGCCCGCGCTCCGGATCGGCATAGCCCACGGCGTGGCCNAAACCGCTCATCGTCCGGTAGACGTTCACGATCCCGGCGGCCGCGCCGAGGAAGAAAAAGACAATCATCAGCCAGGGCTTCGTCCCCAGCCACCAATCGAGCCCGAGCCCGATGGCGACCCCGACGGCGAGGCCGGCCACCAGTTCGGTGCCGATGCGCAACGCCAGGCCGATTCCCTTGCCCCGGTCGGTCCGGTCCTCGGCGTCCCGCGTGCCGCCGCGGCCCGCCCGATCGCTTTCGCGCCTTTGCCGCGCTTTGCGTAGCCGGGCATCGAGCTGATCGAGAGACGGAGGACGGTCCTGTTGCGCCATGGCGCCGCCTCCACGCGGCACGNCCCGCNAAGGCGGGTCTGCCCTCCGACGGAACCGTGGGACAGCCGGAAGAAAACCGGCCGGAAACGCCGGCAAACTAGGGGGAGACGGCAAAAGCTGTCAATCGGCGCGGCGGCGGTAAATCGGCAGCCCGATACCGGTTAACCTGCTGATTTTCGGCAATAAACCGGGCGATGCGACATTATTTAAGCGGTTTCGCGCAGCGCCTCAGCCTCGCGCAGGTCGACGGACACCAGTTGCGAGACGCCGCGCTCGGCCATCGTCACGCCGTACAGCCGGTCCATGCGGGCCATGGTCAGCCGGTTGTGGGTGACGATCAGGAAGCGGGTGCCGCTCTCCTCGGCGATGTCCTCGACCAGGGTNCAGAACCGGTCGACATTGTTGTCGTCGAGCGGCGCGTCGACCTCGTCGAGGATGCAGATCGGCGCCGGATTGGTCAGGAATACGGCGAACAGCAGCGCGATGGCCGTCAGCGCCTGCTCGCCGCCGGACAGCAGCAACAGGCTCTGGAGCCGCTTGCCCGGCGGGCTTGCCATGATTTCCAGCCCGGCGTCGAGCGGATCGTCTGCTTCGGTCAATGCCAGATGGGCCCGGCCGCCGCCGTAGAGGCGGGTGAACAGGGCCTGGAAATGCCCGTTGACGGTATCGAAGGACGCCAGGAGCCGTTGCCTGCCCTCGCGGTTCAGGGTGGCGATCGCCCGGCGGAACCGCTCGATCGCGCCGATCAGGTCGTCGCGCTCGGTTTTGTATTCCTCGATCCGGTCGCCCAACTCTTTCGATTCCTGCTCGGCCCGGTGATTGACCGGGCCCATACCGTCGCGCTCGCGCAACAATCGTTCCAGCCGCCGTTCCGTGTCCGCCTGGGAGGGCAGCGGCTTTTCCGGATCGTGTTCGGCGATGCCGGGCAGGGCGTCCGGGCGGCAATTGAGGCGTTCTGCGCAGCGCTCCGCAATCTGCCCGACCGTCTGCTCGGTCTGGTTGACGAGACCCTCGGCCAGGCCGCGGCCCTCGCGCGCTTCGGCGAGCACATTTTCGGCGTTGCGCAGTTCGCGATCGATGCCGGCGAGCGCCGACTCGGCCTCCGCCAGCGCCGCCGCTGCGGATGTGCGCGCAGCATCGCTCTGCGCGACCAGGGCGTCCGCTGCGGCCTGCCGGGCCGCCAGATCGTCGGGCATGCCCTCGATCCCGGCCACTTCGGCAGCGATCCCGCCGCGCCGCTCTTCCAGAGCCGCCAGCTGGACTTCGCCGCTCTCGATTCGCCGGCGCCAGCGCGCCGCGTCCTCGCCGGCAGCGGTCCGGCGTCGAGCGCGGCCCGCAGCATCGGCTTCGAGCCGGTTGCCGGTCTGCTCCTTGCCGGCCAGTTCCTGACGCAGGGCGGCGAGCCTGTCGCGCATGTCCGACAGCTCGGCCTGCGCGGCGCTGTCTTCCGGGATGGCGTCGAGCGCGGCCCGCGCCTCGGCCAGGGCCATAGCGGATTCCGCCCTTTCGCCTTCCAGCGCTTTCAGCGTATCGGCGACCGCGTCCAGCCGGCCGCGCCGCGACACCACCGCCTCGTTGAGCGAAGCCAGCGCCGCACGGCGCGCGTTGAGCAGATCGAAAGCCTCGCGGACCGCAGTATTTGCGCTGCGCATGGCCTCGTCGGCAGCGTCAGCAGCAGCCCGGGATGTATCCAGATCGGCACGCGCCGCGGCAACCTGCTTCTCGACGGCGACGGCCTCCCGGCCGATGGCGTCGAGCCGGTTCTGCTGCGCCAGACGCTGGGCCCCGGAGGTCGGCGCTCCGGCGGCGGCGGCGAAGCCGTCCCACCGCACCATGCCGCCCTCGCGGGATACCGCGCGCTGCCCCTGGGCGAGCAGCGGCGCGATCGCCTCGAGCAAATCGGAGTCGTCGACCACGGCGATCTGGTCGAGNCGGCGGGTCAGNGCGGGCGGCGCNTCGACGAACCAGCTGAGCGGCCTGGCNGCGCGCGGCAGGTCCGGTCCTTCGTCACCGGAGTCCGCGCCGGCCTGCCACCGGATCGCGGCCTCCGCGCCGACCCCNGAGTCTACGGGGGCATCGAGATCGTCGCCCAGCGCGGCGCCGAGCGCGGCCTCGTAGCCGGNAGTCACCCGGATATCCTCGATCACCGGCCTGGTATCTCCGGCGACCCGGCGTTCCAGCAGCGCGGTCAGCGTGTCGGCCTCGGCGCGCAGGCGGGTCAGCGTCTCGTTATGGGCCTCGAGAATGCCGCGGGCCTGCTCGACCGCACCGGCCGTGTTGTCGCGCTCGGCCTCCGCCCGGTCGGCCGCGGCCCGGACCCGCGCGATTTCCTCTTCGGCTGCATCGGCCATCCGCTGCGCGGCGTCGAGGCCGGACCCCGCTTCGTCCGCGTTCAGGGCGTCGCGCTCGGTTTCGGCGGCGAGGATGCGCTGGCCGAGGCCTTCGGCNGTCCGCTNCAGCGCCGCGACCCGTTCCTGCGCCGCGTGACGGCGCGCGTCTTGGGCGGCCGACCGTTCCGTCGCGGCAGTCACGTCATTCTCGAACGCCTCGACCTCGGCGCGGGCATCCTGCACGGCCTTTGCGGCGCTGGCCCGCGCCGCCTCGTCTTCGGCGTCGGCCCGGTCGAGCAGCCGCAATTCCTCGTCGAGCCGGCTCAGCGCGCCGGCTGCATCGGCCAGCTGCGCCCTTTCCCGCTCCAGGTCGCGGTCGATCTGCTCCAGCCGCTGGGCAAGCTCGGCCCGCCGCGCCGCCAGGCGTTCGCCTTCCGCGATCAGTCCGTCGCGCTCGACCAGATGGCGCTGCAGTTTCGCCGCTGCCGCGGCTTCGTCGTCGCGCAGACCGGTCAGCGCCGCGCCGCCCTCGGCCGACCGCTGCGCCAGCGCCGCCGCAGCGGCGGTCAGGGTCTCGACCCGGCGGTCGACTTCGGCGCGCTCGCGCCGGGCCTCGGCCAGCGCGGCCTCCGCCTCGGTCCAGCGCAGATGCAGCAGGATGGCCTCGGTGCGCCGGATATGGCCGCTGATGTTGCGATACCGGGTCGCCTGGCGGACCTGGCGCTTGAGCCGTTGCATCTGGTCGGCCAGTTCGTTGAGCAAATCCTCCAGCCGGTCCAGATTGGTTTCGGCGCCCTTGAGGCGAAGCTCGGCTTCGTGGCGCCGGGAATGCAGGCCCGTGATGCCCGCCGCCTCTTCCAGAACCAGCCGCCGCTCGGCCGGCTTGGCGGCGATCATGGCGGCGACGCGGCCCTGGCTCACGATCGCGGTGGACCTCGCCCCGGTCTGCAGATCGGCAAACAGGAGCTGGACATCGCGGGCGCGCGCCTCATTGCNGTTGATCCGGTAGCTGGAACCCTTGTCGCGTTCGATCCGGCGGGCGACGTCGATTTGCTCGAAGCCGTTGAGGGCCGGCGGCGCATCCCGCTCGCTGTTGTTCAGGTCGATGGATACTTCGGCAATATTGCGCGCCGGGCGGTCGGCGGTGCCGCTGAAGATGACATCGTCCATGCCGCCGCCGCGCAGCTGCCGGGCGGAGCCTTCGCCCATGCACCAGCGGAACGCCTCGAGGATGTTGGACTTGCCGCAGCCGTTGGGCCCGACAATGCCGGTCAGGCCGGCCGAAAGCTCCAGTTCCGTCGGATCGACGAAGGATTTGAACCCTGTCAGACGAATCTTGTTGAACTGGACCAATCCACGCCTTCCCCGCCGCCGGTGCAGGCAGCCTAATTCTTGCCGGCCGCCGCCAGCGCCTCCTTGATCGCGCTGTCGAAGGCTTCGAACGGCCGGGCGCCGTCGATCCTCTGGCCGCCACCGCTTTCGACCTGCTTCTTCGTGCCGATCAGGAAGGTCGGTACGCTGTTGATCTTGTATTTGGCCGCCGCCTCATCGAGGCTCTTCTTGATNCCCTTGACGATCTCTTCGCTGTCCAGGCAGGCCTTGAAATCGGCGTCGCTCAGGCCGCCGAGGCGGGCATAGCGGCTCAGCGCCTTGTAGAACTTGTCCCGGCCCAGGAACGCCCATTGCGCCTGGTTGTTGAACAGGATATCGACCATCCCCTTGGCCCGGGCCGGGCCAAGGCAGCGGGCGGTCATTATGCCGAGATAGCCCTGGCCGTTGTGCGGGAAATCGCGCAGCACGAAGCGGACCTTGCCGGTATCGACATAGGTCTTCTTGATCCGCGGCCAGGCGCCGACATGGAACTCGCGGCAATGCGGACAGGACAGCGATTCGAAGCCGTAGATGACGATCGGCGCGTTCGCCTTGCCATAGGAGATTTCCGCGAGAGCGTCTTTGACCGAAGCGATTTCCGCGCGCGCCGGCGCGGCGACCGCCATCGCGGCGGCCAGCAAAATCGGGACGATAGTCAACAAGGGGTTGCGGTTCATCTACACCTCGACACTATATCTGGATAATGCGCGAATTTCCATCGGACGACAACAGGCTATTGGCGCCTGTGCAAAACTTCACAATCGCACTGCCGCCACCCGGGACACGATGCTGTCACTGGAGCGGGAATGCGCCGGTATTGTGGCACGGTCGCACACGGCACCGAAGCTCAGCCGCGATCACGCCGCACGGCGACCGCCTCGCCGAGACGCCGCAGGGCGTCGCGCAGGCCGTCGTCCTCGACGCCGGCGGTTTGCCGCGCCACGGATTCTTTCTCCTCAGGGGCGGCATCGCGCGGCGCGGGCGGCGCCCTGTCGTCCGCGCGGCTGACCGGCGCGTGCAGGATATTCAGCCTGGCGACCGCCCGATAGCCGAAATAGCCGTTCACCTTTTCAATAATCTGCGGCGCGAGATGGGCGATTTCCGGCGCCAGCGCCGGGCTGCCGACCCTGAGATGCAGGACGCCGGCATCCCGCCCGCCTTCCGGCAGCGCGCGGCCCGGCGCCAGCTTTTCCGGCGCCGTCGCTTCGGCGAGAAAGGGGCCGACGATCTTGTGCCAGTCCACCAGGACCCCGGCCACCGCCAGCCCGCGCTTGCGCAGGGCCGGGCGGGCGGCGGCGGCGGCGGCCGGCGCAATATGGCGCATACCGGCGCCGCGGCGTCTGGCCGGCTTCTGCGCGCCGGCGGCGGATGAATTGAAGGACGCGGGGCGTTTCGCCATTATCCGGGGAATTCGGGGGCTGAAACTGGCCTTTGCCAGCGGACGGCGATAGCGTAACCGACCGCCGGGCCCTTCGCCAGCGTCTGCTGCACAAATTCTCCGATGCCTGCTTCAAGCGACACCGACGCCCTGCTTTCCGCTGCCGAGGCGCGATTGGCCGAGGCCTTCGGCGGACCGGAAACAGCCTCGCACGTTCTGCTGGAGTGGTATGGCCGGCATGCCCGCGAACTGCCCTGGCGCATCCCGCCGGGCAATGGCGAACGGCCGGACCCCTACAGGGTGTGGCTCAGCGAAATCATGCTGCAGCAGACAACGGTTGCGGCCGTGAAGGACTATTTCGCGCGTTTCCTGGGGCGATGGCCAACCGTGCGCGACCTGGCCGCCGCCCCTCAGGCGGATGTCCTGCACGCCTGGCAGGGCCTGGGCTATTACGCCCGGGCGCGCAACCTGCACCGCTGCGCCCGGGCCGTGGTGCAGGATCATGGCGGCGCCTTTCCCGATACCGAGGACGGGCTGCGCGCCCTGCCCGGCATCGGCGCCTATACCGCCGCGGCGGTCGCCGCCATCGCCTTCGGCCGGACGGCGACGGTCGTGGACGGCAATGTCGAGCGGGTGATGGCCCGGATGCACGCCGTCGAGACGCCCTTGCCGGCGGCCAAACCTGTGCTGAAACGGCTGGCGGCGCTGACCACGCCAGGCGACCGGGCGGGCGATTATGCCCAGGCGGTCATGGATCTGGGGGCGACGGTCTGCACGGCGCGGTCGCCGCAATGCCTGCTGTGCCCGTGGTCGGCCGGCTGCGCCGCGCACCGCCGGGGCATCGCCGCCGGGCTGCCGCGCCGCGCGCCGAAGAAGGCGAAACCGGTGCGCCGCGGCATCGTGTGGTGGATCGAGCGGCCGGACGGCCGGGTCCTGCTGCAACGCCGGCCCGAATCCGGCCTGCTCGGCGGCATGATGGAATTCCCCGGCACCGACTGGACCGAGGCCGAGCCGCAGGGCGGGCCGCCGGTCGCCGTCACCGCCGAGCGCGAGGCCGGCACGGTCGGCCATGTCTTCACCCATTTCCGGCTCGAACTCGCCGTGCGCACCGCGAAGACGGGAGACAGCGCGGAGGAATTGGGCGACGGCGCGGCCTGGGAAGACCCGGCCCGGCTCGACCGGCAGGCCCTGCCAACGGTGATGAAGAAGGTGGCGCGGGCAGCCTTGAGTCACGATAATCGGCAGTGAATCGGTTTGAAATTCGAACGAGGATCGCTGCTATCGTCGCTGCTTTCCGCGTCGCCAGCCCTACGGAATCACATACTGTCAGGCGCGCATCCCTTCCGCTTGACGAACAGGCGTATCTCGGCTCCACCCGTTCGGTGTCAAATCCGAGTGTATCCCTTCCTGATTTTTTCCAATTCTCGTTTGAGTCGATGGAGCTTCTTCTTAGTCGCTTTCTTTATCTCGTCTTGAAGAAATATCTCCGTCATACGACGTACAAAGCTGGCGCACACCTTTTGAGTCGCGACCATAACCTTGTAGAGAGCATCGATGGGTTTTTGCGCTTCTTCAAAGCGCTTGCGGCGCATATCGCTTTCTTTGTTTGCCTCATCAAGCATCTTTATGTAATTCGAAGAACCATGCTTTTTTATCCATTCTTTTTTGAACCCAATGCGATCAAATTTATCCGGCCCTAAATACTCTCTGTAAGCTTTTGATATTTTGAATGCTTCATTTTCTTTCCGGTATTCGCTTTGGCGCTTGAAGCATTTGATGCCCCATGACGATTTTCGAACAGCTACTTTGGCACGCTTTTTCGCTCTGTTGTGGATCGCGATAGAATCATTCACTGCTCGAATCTCTCGTTCGACAGCTTCGATGTCAGCATTCTCGTCGGATAACGCAACGTTCGAGAAGAAAATGGCGGCGGCTGCGACGGTTGCAAGCGCGAAAGGATTGCTTAGAAATCGCATTGATCGATGTCCCGCTCGATTCCTGGCCCCCGTTGGCGCCGAGCCGTCGCAACGTTCACGGAAAGATTCGAGGAGTCCAGCTTATTCGCCAAGCATTGGGAACGATCCCGCGCTACTGTCAGGCACTTATATTCGACGTGCGGTCCGACCGGGAGCCCCTCCGGAAAGTTGCTGGAACTGCGTGACTCCCAGTGGACGACGCGTCAAGGGATTTCGGATGTTGACAAACAATAGTCGCCGCGCTTGACAACGGCGCGAAGCAGCGGGAGCACATCGGGCCATGCGGGGCAGGAAACGGGGCAACATCGTCGTGCTGACCGGGGCCGGCATCTCCAAGGAATCGGGGCTCGACACCTTCCGCGACGCCGACGGGCTGTGGTCGCGGGTCAACCTGGAAGACGTCGCGACGCCGGAGGGTTTCGCCCGCGACCCGAAGATGGTGCACGAGTTCTACAACCACCGCCGGCGCGAATTGCAGTCCGGCAACGTGCGGGCCAACGCGGCNCACCGTGCGCTCGGCCGGCTGGAGGCCGAATGGCCGGACAACGTGCTGGTCGTCACCCAGAATATCGACGCCCTGCACGAGGGCGGCGGCTCGAAGAACCTGATCCACATGCACGGCGAGATGCTGAAGGCGCGCTGCGCCCTGTGCGGCGACGTGCGGGCCTGGACCGGCGACATGGACGTCGAGACTGTCTGCCCGGCCTGTGACGCCGCCGGCGGCATGCGCCCCCATGTCGTGTGGTTCGGCGAGATGCCGTTCGAGATGGAGCGGATCTCCCGCGCCCTGTCCCAGTGCAGCCTGTTCGTCTCNATCGGCACCTCCGGCAACGTCTATCCGGCGGCCGGCTTCGTGCAGGAGGCGATCTTTTCAGCCCGCGCCCATACGGTCGAGCTCAACATGGAGCCGAGCGAGGGCGCGACGATGTTCGCCGAGACGGTCTACGGCCCGGCGACCGAGGTCGTGCCGGACTATGTCGCGCGCATCCTCGCCGAGGGCTTTTGAGCGAAGAACTTGAGGTTCTCTGGGACGAGGTGCGCGGCTGCACCCTGTGCATCGCCGATCTGCCGCTCGGTCCGCGCCCGGTGTTGCGGCCGTCGGCGACGGCGCGGCTGCTGATCGTCGGCCAGGCGCCGGGCACGAAGGTCCATGAGAGCGGCATCCCGTGGAACGACCCGAGCGGCGACCGGCTGCGCGACTGGCTGGGGATCGGCCGCGAGACCTTCTACGACAGGCGCCGCGTCGCCATCGTGCCGATGGGCTTCTGCTATCCGGGACGGCTGCCGCGTTCCGGGCGTGGACGTTCCGGGGGCGACGCCCCGCCCCGGCCGGAATGTGCGCCGCACTGGCACGCCGCCCTGCTGGCCCTGATGCCGGCGGTCGAACTCACCCTGCTGGTCGGGCAGTACGCCCAGGCGCATTATCTCGGCGGCCGGCGCGGCAAGACGCTGACCGAGACCGTCTTCCATTGGCGCGATTTCCTGCCCGACTACCTGCCGACCCCGCACCCGAGCTGGCGCACCCGCGGCTGGGTCGCCCGCAACCCCTGGTTCGAGGCCGAACTCCTGCCCGAACTGCAGGCACGGGTGGCGGCGTTGGTGGAGGAGCCGGCGGCGGGGTGAAGCGCGGCGGCGTGGGGGCGAAGCGATCGGGCATCGTGCCGGACGGGCCGGACGGGTCGGGCGGGCCGGGCGGGCCGGGCGGGCCGGGCGCCAAAATCAGACAGACCGTTCTTTATCATAACTTTTTTTCGATTCGGCGACCTGGGAAGCACCTGAACCCCGCGGAATCGCTGGAAAACGCGATTCGGGAGCGCCGCAAATTCATTTTATTTAGGAAATATTTCTATATCTCGTACCAGGCAACGCGGCACTTTTGAAGCGTCCAGGAAATACAAACCCATTGCCGTCCCGGATCCCGATCCGGCGGCGAAGCGCCGCCTCTTCGCCCCGGTTGCTTCCCCGGACGGAGCGAAGCGAAGATCCGGGGGCCAGAGTCACGGGTAAGAATCACGGGTAAGAGCCTTTCGGGTCGGCCCTTCGGCTCCGCTCAGGGCAGGCCCCTGGGCTCCGGATCGGGGTCCGGGGCGGCACTGCTTTGAGTTATGGGGACAGGGCGGCCGGGCCTTCCGGACGTCCGGGGCGTCGGCCGGCCGCTGCGCGCACACTTCGGGCGTCGACAGGGCCGATATAGGGCGCGGAAGCCGCCGCGTCAAGGAATTAAATTGTAAAACAGGAAATAATTTTCATCGCCAGCGGCGGCGCCACGGGCGCGTGGACCTTGCGGCGCGGCGGATTTTTCCCCTTGCCCCGGCAGGCTTCCACCAGCACATCTGCGGGCACATCCTCAGCGGGACGCATTCCCCAGGCAGCCGGGACCGGAGCGATGAAACAGAAGGGCGACGTGAAGAAGGTCGTGCTGGCCTATTCCGGCGGGCTGGACACCTCCGTGATCCTGCGCTGGCTGCA
>JGIcombinedJ30088_10004428_pt1 | contig 12547 bp, 10 predicted proteins | sample PinacodermPK_FD_30088 | JGI IMG/M metagenome (IMG submission 30088)
GGATCGCTGGATCAGCGCGGTCGAGGTTCAGCCGGGAGACCGCAAGGTGCTCCATCACTTCATTCTCTGGCGAGCCGTGGAGGGCACGACCTTCCAGGGAGGCTGGATGGCGGCCNGGACCGCGGGCACCAAGCCCTACCACTTCCCGGCCGGGTCCGCCCGCCTGCTGCCGAAGGGCCGCAAGATGATCGGCGACTTCCACTACCACCCGAGCGGCGAGGCGGCGACCGACAGCACCCGCATCGGACTCTGGTTCGCCGAACCCGAGGAAATCGAGAGGGAACTGGTCACGCTGCCGATCTGGAACGCCGGGATCAACATCCCGGCGGGCGACCCGAACTACGAAGCGGAGGCGAGCCGCGTCTTCGAGGAAGACGTCCTGATTCGCGCGTTCACGCCGCACATGCACTATCGCGGCAAGTCCATGTTCTTCAGCGCGGAGCTTCCTGACGGCAGCACCAGGGACCTGCTCAGGGTCAGCCGCTATGACTTCAACTGGCAGACGACCTACCAGTTGTCCGAGCCGATCCGGCTGCCGGCCGGAACGCGAATCCAGGTGAAGGCCTCCTTCGACAACTCGGCCGACAACCCCAGTAACCCCGACCCCACCGTCGACGTCAAGTGGGGCCTGGAAACCACCGACGAGATGCTGAACGGCCTCGTCGACTACGTCGCCGCGGACAGCGCCGGCACAGGNGATCCGGCAGACCCGGCTGACGCTTCGGAGCGGTGAGCAGCGAGCGCTCCCAGGGGGATCAGGGAACTCGTTTCCGNGCCCGGAAACGGTCTTCACGGTGCTCGCCGTTNACCAGGATCAGGCGAAGCGCTTCGACCGCATTCCATACGTCCACGTATCTGACGTACAGCGGCGCCAGACCGAATCGCATCAGATCGGGCCCACGGAAATCGCCGACCACGCCGCGAGCGATCAACGCCTGGACCAGCGCGTAGCCGTCCGGGTGACGCAACGACACCTGACTCCCCCGTTCCCGGGCGTCAGCGGGACTCGCCGGGATGACGCCGAACTCCGCGAGCCGCTCTCCGACGAGCCGGAGGAACAGGTCGCCCAGCACTTCACTCTTGCCTCGCAGTTCGGTCATCCCCGCGCCCTCGAACGCCCGCAGGCCCTCCTCCAGGGCAATCATCGAGAGAATCGGAGGCGTTCCGGCAAGAAAGCGGTGCATCCCGGGGGCGGGCCGGTAGCGCGTCGCGAAGTCGAAAGGGCTGGCATGGCCCATCCAGCCCCAGAGCGGCGACTCGAGGGAGTCCTGACACTCCCGCGCTACATAGAGAAAGCCGGGAGCGCCCGGACCGCCGTTCAGGTACTTGTAGCCACAGCCGACCGCGAACTCNACGCCGTCCTCGTTGAGCCGCAGGTCGACGGCGCCGGCGCTATGGCTCAGATCCCAGACCAGGGGAACACCTTCGGCGCGCGCGGCAGCGGTCAACGCACGCATGCCGAGCCTCCTCCCGGTGCGGAAGTCCACATGGGAGACTGTTGCCACCGCGACATCGGGTCCGAGGGCCGCCTCGAAGTCCTCGGGCGCAGTCAGCCGGAGAGTCGCGCCCGATTCTTCGAAGAGTCGTACAAGCCCCTGCGCCATGTAGAGGTCGGTCGGGAAGTTCCCCTCGTCGGCAAGCACCACGCTTCGACCCTCCGCCCTGCGCAGGAGCGCCCCGAGCAGCTTGAACAGATTGAGCGAAACGGAGTCGGCCGCGATCGCCTCGTCCTCCCTCGCGCCGAGCAGGGGCGCCAGTCGGGCCCCGATCCCTTGGGGCAGTTCGAGCCAGTCATGCCGGTTCCAGGAGGCGACCAGGTCCTTTCCCCACTCCCGGCCGATCAGCCCCTCGGCGCGGGCCCGCATTGTCCGTGGAGGGGGTCCTAGGGAGTGTCCGCCGAGGTAGATCAATCCCTCCGGAAGATCGAACAGATCGCGAAAGCGTGCCAGGGGATCGCGGCGGTCCATCTCCAGCAGATCGCTCTCCTGGAATGGCCCGCTGGGCGCTTCAGCGGGCTCGGCCACCGGGCGTAGCGAACCCATCAGCCGGAGTATAGAGAGGNAACAGCGGCCTTTCTTCAGGATCCGGTCGCTAGGCCGCGCTCAGTCACTCGCCCATCCGGACGCCGACCGCCTCGGCCCGGTATCGACGATGCGATCGTCGTCGCGGAGCACACCGCGCCCCTCNAACNGGGCGGCGTCGAATGCCGCTATTGAGCCTTCCGGGGCGNAAGCTCCTACTAGACTCGTTGGCNCCGCCATGACCGACCTTGAAGATCTGCTGGTCAAGACGAGCCGGACGTTCGCGCTCTCCATTCCCCAACTCCCGGGTGGGACGCGAAGGCAGGTAACGCTCGGCTATCTGCTGNTGCGTATCGCCGACACGCTCGAGGACGCGGCGGTCTGGAGCCGCGAGCGGCGTGTCGACGGCTTGCTGCGCTTCGCGGAGCTCATGAACGGCGAGGGCGGGCCGGTGTGCGACACGGCTGAGGCCGTGGTCGAGTCGTGGCTCGCGGAGCCGCCCACGTCCCACGACGGTTACCTGGAGCTCCTCGAAGCGACCGGCGACGTGCTGGCGGCCTACGAGGCTCTCGAGCCGGNGGCTCGGGCTGTCGTCGGCCGTCACGTCCGCCGCACCTGCGTCGGNATGGCGCACATCGTGAGGCGAGCCGACCGGAACGGCGACCTGCGCATCGCCGGCATTCCCGATCTCCGGGACTATTGCTACGTCGTCGCCGGCATCGTCGGCGAGATGCTGACCGAACTGTTCCTCCTCGGCGCATCCCTGGAGTCGGTGGCCGAAGCGCTGAGACGCCGGGCAGCGACCTTCGGTGAGGCGCTGCAACTCGTGAACATCCTGAAAGATGCGGCCGCGGATGCCGATGAAGGCAGGACATTCATCCAGAGCGGTCNAAACCGTGCGCACGCGTTCGAACTCGCCCGGGCCGACCTCGTGGTCGCCGGCGAGTATGTCGANGTCTTGCAGAAAGCGGGCGCTCCGCGAGGCTACCTGGGTTTCACCGGCCTGCCCGTGCGCCTCGCCTGGGCGACGCTCGACCGCGTGGAGGAGCAGGGGCCGGGGTCGAAGCTGACTCGGCCGGAAGTCGCCTCGCAGGTCGCCTCAATGCACGCCGATCTGGACGCCGGCCGGCCCGCGGCCAGACCCGGCCGGCTCTAGCGGGCGGCGGCCTACCACTGCCGCGAGTCCTCGTCGTAGAGAGTGGTCGGCAGGGCGTAGGAATGTTGGATCTCGCCCAGGTCCGAAGCGTCGAGCAAGGCGTTGAACCGCTTGATCGACCGGTTGGCCAGCAGGCGAGGGAACAGCTTCTGGGCCATCTTCTCGATCCGGTTCCTGAGGAAGAGCAGCGGTACCTGCTTGACCAACCTCGACTTCGGGAATCTGAAGGAATCCGCCAGGTCGTTGCCGATCAACTCCCGCGATACCTGGTAGATGAAGGCGGCCATCTCGCGACGTTCCTGGGTCTCCGTGACTCCGAGCANGATCGGCGCGCTGTTGATGATGCTGTTGGCCATGATGATCGCGTCGTCGTCCGCAGGCGGCTCGCACGTCGCCGCGATCTTGAAGATTCGGCACGCTGAAGGGTGGTCGTGGAACATGATGGCGTCGGGAATCCCCATGACGAGCCCCGTGTATCTCCACACGTGGACATAGGCCTCCTGCTCCTCCGGGCTGAANTCGCCTCCCANGCGCTCGACGTGATGCATCAGCCGTCCTGAGAAGGCGGCGGCGCCCAGCAGCATGTGCGCCGTGCTGAGCGGCATTCCGTGCTCCGGCGCGTCCCACTCGTCCGACTGGTTGAGCAGCATTCTGGCCTGGGCGTGCACCANGCGGATTCGCAAGCTCAGCTTCCAGGCGTCGCCGCCGGGTTCCAGTCCGCCCGGCATGAACTGCTCCATCAACTGGAGCGTGTTCTGCTTGAGCCGCCGAGCTCCGTTCAGGATGATCCGGCTCCTGATGCGAAACGACTTGCTGATCAGCGTGGAGAAGCCCTCGACGATGGCACCGCCCACCAAGGCCCCNAGGACCATGTCCGAGTTGCGGAGGAAGGCCCGGGAGGCCTTCATGGCGATCGCGGGATCGAACCAGTCGGGGACGACGGCCGAGGTTTCGATCAGTTCTCGGAGCGCCTCGGGCGTGTTCCTGGGCGGGTCGTAGTAGCGGTCGATGGTCCTGGCTATCGTGCGGTGAACGTGCCNGGGTTCCACGACCACGGCGAGTTGCTCAACCGCCTGGTCGGCCAGCGGATCGCCCAGGGTCGTGTAGCGGATGTAGCGCTCCGCCAGGTCCGGATCCAGTGCCCGAGCCGCGTTGTAACCGTCGACATAGCAGGCGGGGATGTCAAACGGCTGCTGCGTGGCAGTGCCTTCTCCACTCTGTTCCTGGTTCGGTGACATGGTGATGTCTGCCACGGTGAAGTCAAGAATACACCCGGAGATCGCGATGACAACGCGACGTGAATCTCCTTATGCGAGACTTTTGGGCGATTTCCGCAGCAATTGCCTCACCGCACCGTGCTAGTGTGAAGGCTCGCCGCTTCTCCTGGAGAACTACGCAATGGATGCCCTGCTAGCGGAGCCACGCCCAAGCGCCTCATCCCCGCTCTCGCTCGTTACCGCCGCACTTCTGTACCTCGGCTGCTCCCTGGCGCCGCCGGCGCCGAGTACCTCGCGTCCCAAGCTGAACGGAACGAGCAAATGAGTCGACGAACCGGCTGGCTCATTGCCGGCATCATCCTGATCGGGTCCGGCGGCCTTGCGGCATTCCTTGTTTCGCTGCGGCCTGAGCNGGAGCGCACGCCTCCCCCTTCGCAGGTTCCCTTCGCGGTCACCGCCCATGTGGAGGTCGGGNAGGGCGCCATCCCCGTCTTCGGCNCGGGCACCGTTCGGCCGCGGGCGGAGATCGACGTCGCGGCCGAGGTCAGCGGCAAGGTGGTCTGGGTCGATCCGGCGCTGCAGAGCGGCGGGCGCGTGCAGCAGGGACAGGTTCTCTTCCGCATCGACGATGTCGACTACCGCAGCGAGGTGGAGAAGTCGCGAGCCGACGTCGCGCTCCAGAGAGTCGAGCTCCTGAGGGTCAGGGAAGAAGCCGACGTTGCACGCACCCAGTACGAGCAGTTCAAGAAGCGCCAGGTGGACAGCGGAACTTCTTCCGAAGCGAGTCCGCTCGCGCTCTGGCAGCCTCAACTCGAGGCCGCCGAAGCCTCACTGGCGAGGGACAGCGCCACACTCGCGGAAGCCGAGTTGAAGCTCGCTCGAACAGCGGTCACGGCNCCCTTCACCGGCGTCGTGCGGACCGAGTCGGTCGACGTGGGGCAGNTCGTCGCGGCCGGGCAGGGGGTNGCGCGTCTCTATGCCTCGGACGCGGTCGAAGTCGTCGTGCCGCTTTCGGACGGCGACGCCGCNCNCATCCCGGGTCTCTGGGATCTGAGAGCGGGCGACGGGAGCCCGCAGGTGGGGGCCCGCGTGGTGGCGGACTACGGCGGCCGGCGCTACGGCTGGGACGGCTACGTGGACCGGATNGAAGGCGCCCTGGACGAGCAGACCCGCACCCTCGACGTGATCGTTCGCGTGCCAGGGCCTTTTCGCGGNGGTACGCCGGAAGCCGACGGCCGCGAGAACCCGGACACGGACAGCAACGACAGCGGCCCGCCGCTGCTGGTCGGCAAGTTCGTCGCCGTGGAACTCGAGGGGGTCGCGCCGGACACGTACTTCAAGGTCAGGCGGCCGGCGCTTCGACCCGGCAACGAGGTATGGGNCGTGCATGACGACAAGGTGACCATCGTGNCGGTCACCGTCCTGCAGCGACTCGACGACGAGGTNNACGTCACCGGCCCGCTCGAACCCGGTCAGGCGGTAGTCGTGGGCNGAATCCAGGTCGCAACCNAGGGCATGGCGGTGAGGACCGAAGCCGGAGCGGGNTCCTGAATACAGACAGCGCGTCGGAGCGCGAACTGCGCGGACCGATCGCCTATATGGCGAAGAACGGCGTCGCCGCCAACCTGCTGATGTTCTTCATCGTAGCGGCGGGCCTCCTGTCGGTGACCGGCTTGATCCAGGAGGCGTTTCCGGTTCTCTCGTTCGAACACATCGAGATCTCCGTTGCCTATCCCGGCGCCACGCCGGAAGAAGTCGAGCAGTCGATCGTNCTCAAGATCGAGGAACAGGTCAAGGGGATCGCCGGCGTGAGGACGATCTCGGCAGTCGCGGCCGAGGGCCTAGCGTCCATCATGACCGAGCTGAGAACGGGTTCCGACATCGGACGCGCGCTGGATGACATCGAGTCGGCGGTCAACCGGATCCAGACTTTCCCCGCTGGCGCCGAGCGACCCGAGATCCGGCAGATGACCAATCGGCAGAGCGTGATCCGCCTGGTTGTCCACGGCGACATCTCCGAGCGCGCGATCAAGGAACTGGCGCACCGGATCGAGGACGACATCTCCTTGCTGCCGCTCGTCTCCCAGGTGGAGACGAGCGGCGTGCGCCAGTACGAAATCTCGATCGAGCCGCGCCTGCATCGACTCCTGGCCCTGGGCCTGACCGTGGAGGACATCGCCGACAAGGTGCGAAGCGGGTCGCTGGACCTCTCGGCGGGCCGCATCGAGACCAAGGATGCGCAAGTTCGGATCCGGACCACCGGCCAGCGCTACGACCAGCAAGACTTCGAGGACATCGTCGTCGCCAGCGCAGCCGACGGCGCGCTCGTGCGCCTCGGCGACATCGCGGAAGTGCGCGACGCCTTCCAGAGCGCGGACTTGATCACGCTACAACGGGCAGCGGGCAGCTTTCGTCGAGGTCTACCGGTCCGCCAGCCAACCGGTCCAGGCCGTCGCGGCAGCGGTAGAGGAGCATCTGCGGCGCCAGGTGCTCCCGTCGCTTCCCGCCGGCGTGGGAGTCGAAATCTGGAACAACGACGCCGACATCTACGAAGACCGGCTCGGCCTGCTCCTGGAGAACGGCCTCATGGGCCTCGTCCTGGTCCTCGTCGCGCTGACCCTGTTCCTGGAGGTGCGGCTCGCCATCTGGGTTGCAGCCGGGATCGCCATCTCCTTCATCGGCGCCCTGAGCGGGGCCCTGGCCTTCGACGTCTCCATCAACACGTTCTCGCTTTTCGCGTTCATTCTCGCCGTCGGCATCGTGATCGACGACGCGGTCGTCGTGGCGGAACAAATTCACGCAGAACGCAGAGAAGGCGCTACGGGGATCGTCGCCGCAATCCGCGGCGCGCAACGAATCAAGAGGCCCGTGATCTTCGCGGTGCTCACGACGATCGCCGCTTTCCTGCCGCTGCTGTTCCTGCCCGGCCCGCTCGGGAAGATGCTGGCGGGAATCCCGATCATCTTCATTTCCGTGCTGCTCATTTCCCTCGTCGAATCGCTGCTGATCCTCCCGAATCACCTGGCCCACCTGCCCGATCCCGGGCGCGAGCCCGCCAATCTTCTGGACCGCTTCTTCGTGCGGGTCCAGAGCGGCGTGGCCGGCGGTCTGAAGCGGTTCATCAACGGACCTCTGGACCGCGGCCTGCGCTTCGCCACCGGCCATCCAGCGGTCGTGATCGCCGCAGGCACCGCGATGATCGTCCTGTGCATCGCTCTGGTCGCTTCCGGCGTCATCGGAGTCATCTTCGTGCAGCTGGTGGAGGGCGACATCGTCACGGCCAACCTCGAGATGCCGGAAGGAACGCCGGTAGAGAAGACGAGCGAGATCGCCCGGGAACTCGAAGCAGCCGGACGCCGGGCACTGGAGCGCTTCTCCGCCGGTGGGCCGGAGGACGCCGAACCTCTGTTGCAGGGCGTGAACCTGACGGTGGGAACGAGGCCGCGACAGCTTGGCGGATCCACGGTTCAGGAACCGANTCTGAACCCGCGAGCGAACATCGCCAGTGTCGAATTCAAGCTCCAGGAAGCGCAGCGAAGGAACTTCGCAGCCGGGGTTTTCGTGCAGACCTGGCGCGAAGAAGCCGGCGCCGTGCCGGAAGCCCGCAGCCTAGAAATCACCGCTGACCTGCTCGACCTGGGCTTCCCCGTCCAAGTGGAGCTCTCGCATCCGGATTCCGCTCTCCTTCCCATCGTCGGCGAGGCAGTGGTCGNGCGCCTCCTGGAGTACGAAGGCGTATTCGATGTCAAGTCCGACCACGCGGCCGGGCTCCAGGAGATCCAGCTCGAGCTACGCCCGGAGGCGCACACTGTCGGTTTCACGCTCGAGGAACTGGCGGGCCAGGTACGGTCGGCCTTCTTCGGCCACGAAGCGACGCGCGTGCAGCGCGGTCGGGAGGACGTGCGGGTGTATGTACGCCTTCCNGCGGCGGAGCGCGACAGCATTGCCGACGTGGAGCGCTTCCTGGTCCGCACTCCCGCNGGTGTGAAAGCGCCTCTGAGCCGATTCGCCTCGGTGCGCCTGGGCAGTTCCCACTCCTCCATCCGCCGCAAGGACGGCCAGCGTACCGTCACGGTGACGGCGGACGTGGACCCCGCCGTGATCACGGGCGCCGAAGCAACCGATGCTCTGGTCACCGCGGTCCTTCCGGCGCTCATCGACGACNACCCGGGCCTGACCTTCTCGATCGGAGGACAACAGCAACAGCAGATCGAATCCCTGGACTCCCTGATACGCGGCTTCGTCCTCGCGCTTCTGGCGATCTATGCGCTCCTGGCCATCCCCTTCGCTTCCTACACCAAACCCCTGATCGTCATGGCGGTCATTCCCTTCGGGATCATCGGCGCCATCCTTGGNCATCTGATCATGNGTCTGAGTTTGAGCGCTACCTCCGTGTGGGGCATCGTCGCACTCACGGGAGTCGTCGTAAACGATTCGCTCGTGATGATCGATTTCATCAATGAACGTCTGAAGAACGGAGCTCCTGTTCGGAGCGCCATTCTCGAGGGCGCCAAGGTGCGCTTCCGTCCGATTTTCGTTACATCCTTGACCACGTTCCTTGGCTTCGCTCCTCTCATNTTCGAGCAAAGTCTGCAAGCGCAATTCCTGATTCCGTTGGGCGTTTCGGTCGGCTTCGGNATCGTGTTCGCCACNGTNATCCTCATGCTGATGGTCCCGGCGNTGGCTACCGTGTACTTCCGCGTCGTGCCGCCGGGCTAGCACTTCATGTACAAACGTCAACTTCCCGCTACCCTTGTCACTGCACACTGACGCCGCCAGAGGCCGACCGGCCCCGGGNGGCCATGGACCANAGGAGTTCCTCTTGGCTACGTCCTGTCCGCATCGAACTTCAGTCACCGAAGAAGATCTTCGACCAGCGCGCAAAACNGCCGAGGCGGGCTCGCCCCGCATTCCTCCAGGACCGAAGGGCTTTCGCCCCTACTACACGTTGAGACGGCTCCTCGGCTTTCGAGACTTCATCGAGGGCTTGAACCGGAAGTACGGCGACGTCGTCTTCTATCGACGGCCCTTCGTCAACTGCTGCCTTCTCTTCGATCCCGAGCTCAGCCGCCNGATCCAGCTGGCCCAGCGACGAGACGGGCCGGGCACCGAACAGAAGACCGCCGGAACCGGGACGGAAGGCCGCGCCGGCAGGACCGAACACAGCCCGGTTTTCGTCAAGAACCACCACGAGAGCCAGTTCCTCAAGACCCGCGGCCTGAACACGGCCGACGGGGAGCCTCACCAGCGGATGGTGAGGCTCGTTTCGCCGGCCTTCCAACGGACGCGGCTGAACGCCTTCGCCGAAGTGATGATTGAGGAGATACTCGCCGCCCAGGCGAGGCTCCTCCCCGGACGCAAGTTCCTGTGTCAACCGGAGATGATCCGTCTCTCCGCCCGAGTCATCCTCAGATTNTGCGTCGGGAGCGACATGAAGGTGCACCCGGACATGGTGACCGACGCGCTGCGAGGGATCAAGTGGGATCTGCTGCTGTTCCATCTTCCCTTCTCGTCGACTCTGAGAAAGCTGCCCATACCCGAGAACGTCCGCGCCCGGCAGTCGGTCAAGAGAGTCGAGGATCTGATCTTCGAGTCGGTGCGCAGGGCCCGCGAATCGGGTCCCGAGCGAAGCGATCCTGTGTCCCGGATGGTCCACGCCAGGGACGAACAGAGAGACGAACCGGCGTTCACCGACGACGAGATTCGCGACATAACGATCGATCTGATGCTGGCTTCCACCGAACCTCTGAGAGACGCCCTGACCCGGAGCATCGACTGCATCTCCCGCTACGCGGAGGTGCGTTCACGGCTGGAACGGGAGGTCGACGAAGTACTGGGCGACCGCCCGATAAGTCCAGAGGACTACGAGCGGCTTCGCTACACGCGGGCGATTCTCCAGGAAGCGCTTCGTTTCGGCCCGCCTGCCTTTGTCGCGGAGAGAACTTCGNTGGAGGACTACATCCTCGGCGACTATTTCCTCCCGAAGGGCACGAAGGTCCAGATGGTCATGGGTACGCCCCATTTCGACGAACAGTACTGGCGGGACCCGACGGAGTTTCGGCCCGAAAGGTGGTTGGGGGAACACGGGACCGTTCCTCCGGGGCACATCTATGCACCTTTCAACTACAGCCCGCACCTCTGCCTCGGATGGGAACTGGCCACGATGACGGTGGTCTACTTCCTGGCCAGCATGGCTCAACGTCTCAGGCTCGATCCCGTCAAACCCGTCGGCGACGATTTCAAGTTCTTCTTCAGTCTGAAGGGCCCGGCGCCAACGGTCGTGAGCGAGAGAAAGTAACTCGGGCTCTACCCGAGCGGCTTCGGCCGCTCTCTGACCAGCACCGGATACGCACCCTTGACGATATAGACCAGCTTCCCGTCCGCCTTCGGGGGCTTGCCGGGAACCGCCTCGAGCCGCCAGCGTTGAGCGATGCTCGCCAGGACGTACACGCCCTGAATCGTGGCGAACTCCCGGCCCAGGCAAGAACGCGGGCCGTGGCTGAACAGGAGGAAGGCATGTTCCGGACAACCGGCGCGCGCTTCGCTGTCAAGCCACCGCTCCGGCCGGAACTCTTCCGCCTGCGGCCAGTACTTCTCCTTCCGGTGGCAGACGCTGAGACAGGGCTGCACGACGGTGCCCTTCGGAATCAGGTAGTCCCCGAGCACGCAGTCTTCCGCCGCCACCCGGTCGAAGAAATAGTTCGGCGGCGTCAGCCGGCCGGCCTCCTGGAACACCGCGCGGGCATAGGGAAGTCTCTCGTAGTCCGCCACCGCGATCAGACGGCCCCTCAGCACCGCGTCGGCCTCCTGTTCCAACTTGTCCCGCACCTCGGGATTGCGGGCGATGTAGTCGATGGACCAGGCCAGCGAAGCCGCCATCGGGTCGAAGTTCGCCAGCAACAGAATGTAGATCTCGTTGCGGATCTCCTCGTCGGTGAACGGCGGGTCCACGCCCCCTTCGTCCCGGGCATGAACAAGGTACGAGGTCAGGTCCGCGCCTTCGTCGGGTGATTCGCGGGCACGGNGAACNGCCTCGGACACAAGCTCGTCCAAGGCCCGGCAGCCGCGCTCNGCGCGGACGTTCCCGGGCAGCGGGAGCTTTCGGAGCAGGGGCGTGAACGGCAGGAAGCCCAATGCGATGTCCCACTTGATTCCGCGCACCACCTGGTCGCCGATCGCCTCGTCGTCCTGCCGGTCGCGCCCGAAGAACGAACCGAAGGCCACCCTGCGGGCGATCCGGTACGTCTCGGCGTTCACGTCGATGGTCTCGCCCGCGCTCCAGCGGCGCTGAATGGCGCGGGCGTTCTCGACCATGATCTCGGCATAGCCTGCCACNCGCTCTTCCGAGAACGCTTGTGCAACGAGGTTGCGCCGGCGCCGGTGGTCGTCCCCCTCGCTGGTGAACACGCCCGGCTGGGTAATGAACTTGTTGCTGACCTCGAAGATCTCGCCTTTCGGGAACGAGGTCCGCTTGTCCACCAGCATCTCGCGGATGACATCCGCGTCGAACACCGCGCAGCAGTCCATCTTCGGAAGCTGGTACGAAACGACATCGCCGTAGTCCCGGTTCAGGCGCTCCAGGAAGGCCGGAAAGTCCCGGAGTCGCTCACGCATGTTGGCCAGCCGGCGGCCTTTCGGGCCGGGAGGGGCGTGACTCGTTCCGCTCATGCCGCCCGCCAGACCTCTACGTCGCTTCCGCCGCCTGCGCCTTCTGGAACGCGGGCCTGGCCATGCAGCGGTCGCCGTAGGCCTCGAGCACGACGGTCCTGAGGCCCGACTCGAACATCGCCGGCTCGATCTGGTCGGCGACGCCGTGCGCCCACAGACCGGAAGCGAGAAACAGCGCCGCCGCGGCCAGTAGCACCGCGCGCAGTGGAAGTCCGGGACGCTCCATCGAACCGCGGATGGTACCAGTCGGAGGCCGGTGGATCGCCCATGCTCCGCGCGATGTCGGAGCCTCAGAACCGCAGTCGCAACGACGCCCGAAACGCCCGCGGCTCCGCCGGACTCAGGAAGCGCGGATTCTCGAAGGCGTCGCCGAGCACCTCGTCCGGTTCGCCTCGTCGCCGCGCAGGTAGCGGGTGGAATCGCCGAGCAGGCGCGCGCCGAGCACGACGCGCTCGCCAACCGTCAAGTCCGCGCCGGCCCGGAAC
>JGIcombinedJ30088_10004429_pt1 | contig 12547 bp, 9 predicted proteins | sample PinacodermPK_FD_30088 | JGI IMG/M metagenome (IMG submission 30088)
TAACACCTACATCCGATACTATCGTCACGACGCCGTGCAAATCGGCGATACCTTCGTGAGCGCGACTCTGGCCCAGCAAGCCATCGAAGAAGGTCTCTATAATATCGAGAACCCGTTTTCGACGAATCCGGTTCATCTGGCGGCTATTCGCAATACCGGACTCAGGCTGACCCGCGATCAGGTTACGGATCACAAGACGGCCCGCGTCTCATTCGACGGTCAGGCATTCGCACTTGGCGGGGGCAACGTGCAATGGGCCGCGGGCGCCGCGTTCGCCCACGAGGAACGGAGGAACGTTTACGATTACCGAGACGTCGAGAACAGATCCTACGAAGCCTCGGACGTGCTCGGCTCGAGTGGCAACTCGTTCTCGGGCGATCGCCAACGCTGGTCCGCATTCACGGAAGTCTCCCTACCCTTGCGCAACGATTGGGATCTCGTCCTCGCGGGGCGGCTCGATGAACACGACGACGCGGGCACGGCTTTTTCCCACCAGATTACGAGCCGATACCGGTTGCACAAGGCCCTCACGCTCCGTGGGTCCTGGAACCGGGCATCCAAGGCACCCGACCTGTCTTCGCTACACCAACTCCAGGCAATCAGCTATCCATACGTTTGCGACAGAAAAGCGTTCACCGGCAACTTGCAAGATTGCCCCAGATACCAAGTGGAACGCTCGTTCGGTGGGAATCCGAACCTGAAACCGGATGAGGCCGAAAGTTTCAGCCTCGGGGCCGTGATGAACCTGAGGCCGTTTTCCTTGAGCGTAGACTGGTTCAGGATCGGACGGTCCGACGTGCCGACCAGGTTGTCCGCACAATCCATCATCGATCTGGAAGCGGAGGGCCGGTTGCCCTCAGGCGTAACGGTTAGACGCGACGGAGATTTCATTGATCTGATCGAAAGCCCGTTGGTCAACAGCGGGGCAGGCGACGTGGCCGGATTCAACGTTCAAGGCAGCATGGACTGGAAAACCGATTGGGCGGACGTGGTCTTTGCCGCCTACTGGTCACATATCACCGAAAACGAATTCCGCGTGGCCGGCGAGGTCCAGCCGGGAGATTACCCGCGCAATCGCGTCCATGCGTTGCTTCGCGCCAGCAGGGGCAGCGTCACCGCGAATTGGAGCGTGATTGGAGTTACAGGTTATTCAAATGTACTGGGAACTGCCAGCTACAAGGCGTGGATGGGGCACAACCTCACCATCCAATGGCGCGATGCATTGGGCGTGAAAGGGATGGACGTGGCAGGCGGTATCCTCAATATCGGCAATCGCGGTCCGTCCACGGCCACCCAACAGGAAGTGGACCTCACGCAGGATTCCGCCAGGGGACGCACGTTCTTCCTGGCCGCCAAAATCTCGTTCGACCCGTGAGGAGGACATCACCGCATCGTCGATAACTCTTCCCCCTGACCGGAAATACATGGGCTTGTCGGGTCACGCCTGCGGCGAACCCGACCTACTAATAGATTTTCTTGTCGAAGTCGTACCGGAAGCCGAGGCTGAACTTGTTGACGACTCCGGTGTCGGTCCAGGCATTGCAAACCGGATTGCCGTCATCATCCCTCCTCGGGTTGCCATGCTCATCGACGGCCACCAGTGTCGGGTTACCAAAATCGTCCCGCACCCATTCAACGAACACGTCCATGGCCGGATTCAACTCCTTGACCAGCGTGACCGCATTGCCGATCAGGCTTGGTCCGCGGTCAAGCGGGCTTTTATTGCTGCTGTCCCTGTCATGGAGATAGACGTCGAAGAGAGCTTTCCACCCGCCGCCGAAATCGTAGGTGCCCAACAGGTCCAGCGTATACCGGTTCTGTCTCAGCTCAAGGTCACCCGGATAGACTGCACCTTCCAAATGGCGAAGGTACTGATACGTGAAGCCGAGATACAGGTCGTCGGTCGCCTGCCACCGCCCGCCCACTCCGATGAAGTCTCGTCTGGTGCGACTTCCACTCAACCGGTTGTCGTTTCTGTTGGGGTCGTAAATCGAGCCATCGGGGCCGATGGAGGCAGTTCCTTTCGAGGCATTCGCTCTCAAGTAGGAGACGCCTAGATAAAGTGGGCCGTCATAAGCGATGCCGATGGAAGCCGCATCCACGTGGTCAGGATCGGTCGCGGTCCTGATGCCGCCGCCTTCGAACACTCTCTGACCGCTCCCCGGGCACTCACCCGCGTTGTTCGGTCTGACACGGTCGCCAACTCCGATACCACGGCAACCCTCGCCGTTGACCGGAAGCATGGTAGCCAGTTTGAAGTCGCCAAACCGGTTGGCGTATTGGATCTGGTTGTTGCTCCGGAAACCACCCTCCTCGTTAAAACCATGGGGGCTCCTGCGATTGTAGAAGATATCGCTGCCTTCCGTCACGATCCTGTAGTGTGCGTCCCACTGTTTCCCGATGGCCAGATACCCGTACCTGGAGTGTTCCACTCCGATGTAGGCCAGCCGGGCGTCGCCCCAGTCGCCGTTCTGTTCCAGGTCGATGTCCCATTCCCCCCCATGAACGCGGTGAGGTTGTTGTTCACCTTGGATTGAGCTTTAAAGCCGACCCGCGACAACGCATCGGTAATGTCCGTGGAAGTGTCTTTCCCGTCACGGTAAGTCACCCTTGGCCAAAACCTGCCGTAGAGAGACACCACGGTCGCTTGTTCGTCACGTTTCGGAAGCTCGATGACCTCGACGACTTCGACGGCGCGTTCGCGCTTTTTTCGGTCCCGGGCCAACTGCTCCCGTTCCCGCTTGACTTTCTCCAACTCCAGCTTCAGCCTCGACGCGGACTCCAGGAGTTTCTCCAGTTTCTTCCGCTCCTGCTCCACCCTTTCCAAGGCCTGTTCAAGCCCTGCAATCCGCGCTTCCAATTCGTCCATCGTCGCCGCGCCGACCGGCATCGTGGAGAACACCACCACAACGACACAACCCGTCAGTATTCCGGAAAACATCTCACTTCATCCTACCATGCGTGCACGGTCCACACGTATTCGTTACGACGCCTGCTTCTCCGCGTCGAAATATTCGCGCGTCACTTTGAAGACCATCGGTGCCAGCAACAACAAGCCCACCAGGTTGGGCACGGCCATCAGGCCGTTGAGGGTGTCCGAGAGATTCCAGACGAAATCCACTTTCACGTTGGCAAAGCCCAGCGCCGCCACTATCCACAACGCGCGGTAGACGATCAGGCTGTTTTCACTGAACAGGTATTGCCAGCATCGCTCACCGTAATAGGACCAGCCGAGAATGGTAGTGAACGCAAAGACGGTCAGCGCAATGGTCACGATGTACTGTCCGCCGGCAATGGACGCGTGAAAGGCCGTGGACGTGAGCGCCACGCCGGTCAGGCCCGCCCCGTCGTCGCCCGTGATGGTCCAGGCGCCGGAGGTCAGGATCACCAGCGAGGTGATGGTGCAGACGACGATGGTATCGATAAAAGTGCCCAGCATGGCGACAATGCCCTGCCGTACGGGGTTGTTCGTCTTAGCCGCGGCATGGGCGATGGCGGCGGACCCCAACCCCGACTCGTTGGAAAAGACCCCGCGGGCCACCCCGAAACGAACGGCAGCGGCAACGGCTGCCCCGGCAAAACCGCCTGTCGCCGCCGCGGGTGTAAAGGCATACGTGAAAATCAAGCCGATGGCCCGCGGCACTTCGGCGACGTTGATGAGGATGACCACCATCGCGGACCCGATGTAGAGCACGATCATGGCCGGTACCAGCTTGCCGGCCACTTCGCCGATCCTCCTGATCCCCCCGATGATGACAAATCCCACCAAGGCGGCCACAATGATTCCCGTCAGGTACGTGGGAATACTGAAGCTCTTGCCCAAGGCAACGGCCATGGAATTCACCTGGACCGCGTTACCGATGCCAAACGCGGCCGCGGCTCCAAACGCGGCAAAAGCCAGCCCCAACCATTTGCCAAGCTCGGGGGCGAACGCACCAACGCCGTTGCGCAGGTAGTACATCGGGCCGCCCACGTATTTACCCTCTCTATCGACTTCACGGTAGGTCACGGCACACACGGCTTCGGCGTACTTGGTGGCCATGCCGAACAGCGCGATGAACCACATATAAAAGATCGCTCCGGGTCCGCCGAGGGCGATCGCCGTGGCAACACCGGCAATGTTCCCGGTACCCACCGTGGCGGATAATGCGGTCATGAGTGCGTTGAAGGGCTTGACCTCCCCTTTGAGATCGGGATCGCTCTTTTCAAACAGCAACCTGAAGCCGTAAACCACTTTTCGCCATGGCATGAAGACCAGGCCAAGGGTCAGCAAGACACCCGTAACACCCAACATGCCGAGCATGGGTGGACCCCATACAAACGCATTAACTTCATTAATGAACGAATTTAACTGTTCCATGATGTGCCCCCCGATGCGGTGCGACGCATGATTGGTAGGGTAGGAAACGGAGAATTCGGGGATTTGCTTTCAAAAGCGTTGCGGAAAAAGCGCACGAATTATAGCATGAATCAATTTTTGGGGCAGTAGAAACTTTCGTAAAAATGTCCGAAGAATCCCGGATGCCCGATTACAAGTGTCGGGAGTGACGTCAGGGCGCATGACCCGGAGGTCGAGTGCGTATCGCGTCAACCGACAAGCCCAACAATAACCCGACGGCCCATGTCGGTCGAAGTAGGAAGGAGACCAACCCGTGGCAGAAGTTAAAATTGAAGATGGGATACTCAAGGTGACGGAGCTCGACGTTCAGGATCCTCGAGTCGTAAAAATTCTGGAAGAATATCCACCCAACCGCTGGTGTGAAATCACGCGCCGCGCCATTAAAATCGGCCTCGGTTATTTGCAGGGCGGAGCCCAGGACTAGCCGGCGATACAAGATTCCGTTCGCGGCAAAGGTATGTTTTAGGAAATGGCAACCTCGGCCGAAAAACGGAGGTCCAACAACATGGCACGACCACGCGAAACGACTTTGACGCCACGGGACCACCGGCAACTCAAGGAACGAGGGATTTCCCTCCGAACGATCGAGCAGCAACTCGCAACGTTTCAACGCGGGATTCCCTTTACCAAGCTGAAAAAACCTTGCCGGCTGAACGATGGGATTCGCCCCCTCAGTTCACTGGATTCACCCGCCGTGACACAGAGTTTTGAACAAGCCAGGGCCACAGGCCGTGTCTCAAAATTTGTGCCGGCTTCGGGTGCCGGCACGCGCATGTTCAAATTCCTGGAGGCTGCCCGTCTTCACAGCCAAGCCGGCAGCGTGGCAGCATCAGAAACACCTGAGCTGAAGCAATTTTTTTCCGGTCTGTCGAAGTTTGCCTTTTACGATGACCTGAAGAACGTTCTGTTACGTCAGGGGCACCAGCTTGACCGGTTACTTGCCGAGAAAACCTATCGTCCCGTCATCGATGCCCTTCTGGATTCGCTGAACTATGCCAAGCTGCCCAAGGGGCTGCTCGCATTCCACCGATATGGCGACACGACGCGAACCCCGATCGAAGAACATCTGGGAGAAACCGCGGACTATGTCAAAGACCACGAGGGCCGTGCCCGTATCCATTTCACGGTTCCGCCGGACCATCAACGCGCTGTCCAACAACATATCGAGCAAGCCTGCCAAAGACTCGATCAGCATAGCGTCACGTGGCTCATCGGCTGTTCCGTTCAATCACCCTCGACGGATACCATCGCCGTTGACATGGACAACAGCCTGTTCCGTGACGCCCATGACAATCTCCTGTTCCGACCGGCAGGCCATGGAGCGTTGCTCTCGAATCTTCACGAACTCCACGGCGACATCGTGTTCATCAAGAACATCGACAACGTCGTGCCCGACCATCTGAAGGAAACGTCCTCCCAATACAAGAAAGTGCTTGGTGGGCTGCTCGTCAGTTTGCAAGACACCGTGTTTTCATTGTTGGCTCAACTGGAATCCGACACGGTTTCATCAGTTTCCCTCGAACACATCACGGAATGGGCACGGCATTCGCTGGCACTGACGTTACCCGATGAGTGGAGCACGTGCACCAATGCACAACAAACACAGTGGCTGTTCAAATGGCTGAACCGGCCCCTCAGAGTCTGCGGCATGGTCCCTAACGTGGACCAACCCGGTGGCGGGCCTTTCTGGGTGGAAGGAGCGGACGGCACCACCTCGTTGCAAATCGTGGAATCATCCCAGGTCGACCCCGATTCTCCGGCCCAACGGGACATCTTCATGTCGTCAACCCACTTCAACCCGGTTGACCTGGTGTGTGGTGTTCGAGACTACCGGGGAAATCCTTTCAACCTCGATCGGTTCGTCGATCCCGATACGGGATTGATTGCCACAAAATCCTATGAAGGAAGAGAGTTGAAAGCTTTGGAACTGCCCGGCCTGTGGAACGGGGGCATGGCCAAATGGCATTCCATATTTGTCGAAGTGCCGCGCCGGACGTTCAACCCGGTCAAAACCCTATCGGACTTACTCTTGCCTGAGCACCAACCCCCGGAACGGCTTTGACGAATGGATCTTGCACCATCAGCCGGACCTGCGCATAATGCACCGATCGCCGTTCGTGCATTCACCCGTGTTCCGCCCACGATTGACCCGTTAAGAGGATGTATCCATGGCAGAACAAATTGAAACGTTATTGAAAACATCGACCGTGTACCACCCGACCGACAGAACCCTCGAAGAGGCGTATGTCAAAGACTATGAGACCGCCTATAAGGAGTCGATCGCCGATCCCGAACAATTCTGGGACGGCATTGCCAAACAACTGGAATGGTTCGCTCCGTGGAACACGGTGCTGGAATGGAACTACCCGTGGGCAAAATGGTTTTTGGGAGGGCGCTGTAATATTTCCTATAACTGTTTGGACCGCCACGTGAACTCGTGGCGAAAAAACAAGGTGGCGGTCATTTGGGTGGGAGAGCACAACGAAGAACGGATCTTTACCTATGCCGAGTTGTACCGCCAGGTCAATCGTTGCGCAAACGCCCTCAAAGCCCTCGGCATGAAACAAGGTGATCGCGTCACGATTTATCTTCCGAAAATCCCGGAACAAATCGTGGCCATGCTGGCCTGCGCACGGCTCGGGCTGATTCATTCCGTGGTCTATTCGGGCTTCAGTGCGCCCGCGCTGGANTCCCGGATCAACGATGCGGAAGCCAGGCTGGTGATCACGGCGGACTATGGATACGACCGCGGCAAACACGTGCCCCTCAAAACGGTGGTGGATGCCGCGATTGCACACTGCCCAACCATAGAGAAAGCGATTGTGGTGCGACGGGAAAAACCCGGCATTGCCCTGAATACCCAAAAAGAACTCGATTGGGATGACTGGCTCGACGGGCAATCAACGATCTGTGAAGCCGAGCAACTCGACGCCGAAACCCCACTCTATTTTCTCTATACCTCGGGCACCACGGGCAAACCCAAAGGCGTGGTCCACGTCCACGGCGGGTACATGGTCGGAACCTACATCACGACCAAGTATGTGTTCGATTTGAAAGACGAAGACGTGTATTTTTGCGTCGCCGATCCCGGCTGGGTCACGGGGCACAGCTACATTGTCTACGGCCCGCTCCTCAACGGGGCGACCATCCTCACGGCCGAAGGAAAGCCCGACTACCCCAATCCCGGCCGCTGGTGGGATCTCATCCAGAAATACGGCGTGTCGATTTTCTATACGACCCCGACGGCCATTCGCCTCCTGATGAAGTACGGAGAAGACTGGCCCGGGAAATATGACCTCTCTACCCTGCGCGTGTTAGGTTCGGTGGGCGAGCCCATCAACCCCGAAGCTTGGGAATGGTTTCACCGGGTCACCGGGGGAGACAAACCGATTATGGATACCTGGTGGCAAACGGAAACCGGGGCGATCCTGGTGACGCCCCTCCCCTGCGTCCCACTCAAACCGGGGTCTGCCACACGTCCGTTTTTAGGAATCGAGGCGGACGTCGTAGACAAGAACGGCAAGAGTATCGGCACCGGCGGAGGGTTCGCGGTCATCAAGAAACCGTGGCCTTCCATGATGCGGACCATCCACAAAGATCCCGATCGTTACTTGGGCTACTGGAACAACATTCCCGGTTGTTACACCGCGGGCGACGTCTGTCATAAAGATGAAGACGGCTATTTCTGGTTCATGGGCCGGGCCGACGACGTGGTCAAAGTTGCGGGAAACCGTATCGGTACGGCGGAGGTGGAAAGCGCACTGGTCAGTCACGACGCGGTGGTGGAAGCGGCAGTGATCGGCAAACCGCATAAAACCGCAGGGGAGATGATCAAAGCATTCGTCATCCTGAAACAGGGGCACGGCGAAAGTGCGGAACTGATCAAGACCCTCAAGGCTCACGTCCAAACGGAACTGGGTAAAATCGCGGTGCCTCGAGAGATAGAAGTGGTGACTTCGCTTCCCAAGACCCGGTCGGGCAAGATCATGCGCCGCGTCCTGAAAGCCAAGGAACTCGGGCAGGATCCCGGAGACATTTCAACGTTGGAAGAATGAAGCGGGTCTGTCGGATTCGCGCAACGTCATCCGACGGAAGCGTTGTCGGGTTACGCCCTTCGACAAGCCTGTCCTGAGCTTGCCGAAGGGCTCAAGGCTAACCCGACTTACTGACGCACAAAATGCCCGCGCCGGTTTTGCCGCCAGCAACTCGGCTCGGATTCCGTGCAAAACGGTCTTTCTTTCCCGTAACTGACGATTCGAATTCTGGATTCCTCGATTCCCAGGTCAACCAAATAATCCTTCACGGCTTGAGCCCGGCGTTTCCCCAATTCCAGGTTATACTCCACGGTCCCGCGTTCGTCACAATGCCCTTCAATCAGCACGGCGGAATCCTTATACGTACTCTTCAAGAGTTCGGCATCCTCTTCCAGGACGGGGACGGCATCGGAACGAATGGCATATTGATCGTAACCAAAGAAGACGTCGGACAGACTTGACTCGACAACCGGCTCGGGGGCCGGTGGGGCCGGGGCAGGCGGTTCAGGTTCTGGAACGAAATCGTCCGGCTCAAGTTTAGCGACCTCCATTTTCGGTTCAGCAACGGGATCCTCAACAGGGACCGTTTCCTCGACCACCGGCTCCGGTGTCGGTGGTGCGGGTTCCGGGGCCGGTGGCGCAGGTTCCGGGGCCGATGGTGCGGGTTCCGGGGCCGATGGTGCGGGTTCCGGGGCCGATGGTGCGGGTTCCGGGGCCGATGGTGCGGGTTCCGGGGCCGGTGGTGCGGGTTCCGGTTCTGGAGTCGGTGCCGGTGCCGGGCTGGGAGGAGGTTCCGGAGCAAAGACGAGCGATTCCGACAAACCTGCTGACGGGATGGGTTTCCCCTCGAACGGGATGCCGGCTTGATCACTTTCTGCCTCTGTTTCGGCTACAGGAGCGGGCGTCACTTGAGCCTTGGCACGCAATACATCTTCGGTGCTCATGATCTCGGCATGTTTCGATGACTCACATGCCGACAACGTCACCAGAAGGCACGTGCCGACAAGAATACAGGCTGCAAAATTCCTCGCCGTTCCCATACTGAAATCTCCTTTCATCACGCTTTCTTCACCGGCGAAAATTCATAAAGGACTCCCGAAATAATCGGCCTTTCATGCATCCGCATTTGCTGGAGAAGGGGTAAACAACAACCGGAAGAAGTTTGAGTCTACGTCGAGACTGGAAACTGGCTCTATTAAAAAAGAATCCATCCGACTTGTCAACAAGAAATCGCGTATTATNCCCTTTTATTGCATTATTTCTTGTTACTCATGAACTCNTAGCCAACCTTGACGAACATGTGTTCGGCCAGTATGCTCTTCTATCCTGCCGTGCTTCGTAGCCCGACATTCGACCTGGTTGACGCTTGGTTCCGGGAAAGACCCCATTCATTCCTTTCTGTGGTTTCATGATTACCGTACAACACGTCTCGAAACACTATGGACGCCACACGGCCCTCGATGACGTGACATTTCACGTCAAGCAGGGAGAAATCCTGGCTTTCCTGGGCCCGAATGGGGCCGGAAAAACCACCACAATGCGCATTCTAACCTGTTTCCTACCCCAAAGTGAAGGCATGGCAAAAGTTGCAGGCTTTGATTGTCTGGATGAGCCTATTGAAGTCAAGCGGCGCATCGGGTACTTGCCCGAAACACCGCCTCTTTACCCGGAACTCACCGTTGATGAATATTTGACGTTTGTGGGCCGGTTGAAGAGACTCGCACCACGGACCTTGGCGTTACGAAAATCCCACGTGATCGACCAGGTGGGACTGAGCTCCGTACATCACCGGGTGATTGGTCATCTGTCCAGNGGCTATCGCCAGCGGGTCGGATTGGCTCAGGCCTTGATCCACGATCCGCCCGTGCTGATTCTGGATGAGCCCACCGTGGGACTCGATCCCAAACAAATCATCGAGATACGCGGCCTTATCAAGAGTCTGGCCGGATCACATACCGTCATCCTCAGCACCCACATTCTTCCCGAGGCCATGGCAACCTGTGACCGCGTCGTGATCATTGACCGGGGTCGCATTGTCGCAGAGGATTCGCCGGACCGGCTATCCAGCGGGTTGCGGCAATCCGAGAAAATGAGCCTCACCGTCAAGCAGCCAGGGGCCGATTGGCTGGAACGTCTGAGAATGCTTCCCGGCGTGCTCGGCGTTCTGCCGACCGCCGAGCCCAACACCTGTACCATCGACTGTCAACTGGGGCGGGACCTCCGCGAAACACTCTCGCAATTCGTCGTGAGCCAAGGGTACGGCCTGCTCGAACTCACACCCCTTTCCCTTTCCCTCGAAGAGGTCTTTCTCCAACTCACCCGCCGGGAGGGGGAAACAGGGACGGGTGAACACCACTACCGTGATGCCATCGGGCAATCAGGCCAAAGCGAGCAGCGGCCGGCATGACACCGTTCCGGACCATACTCGCGAAAGAATTACGGTGCTTCTTCGTCTCACCTGTTTTCTATGTCGTCGGAGCGGTCTTTCTTTTTATCTCCGGGTTGATTGCCCACCTGATGACGGCGAACGCCGGCCAGCAGGCGGTTCGATTCCTGCAGATTCAAAATACCTACGCGCAACTGAACCTGAATGAGTTGGTGTTCCGGTCACTGTTTTACAGCTTGGATTTCGTCCTCATGTTTCTCCTTCCGATTCTGACAATGCGGCTGTTTGCGGAAGAACGGAAATTGCATACGTTCGAACTCCTGCTCACCTCGCCGGTCGGGATTAACGAACTGATATCGGCCAAATATATCAGTGTCCTCCTGATCTATTTGGGCCTGCTCTCTCTCACGAGCCTGACACCCATCGTCCTGTCCCTGTACAGCAGCTTTCATTGGAATCCCATTCTGACCGGGTACGTGGCCCTGGCGTTGCAGGGCGGGCTGTTCCTGGCCTGCGGTCTCCTGGCCTCCGCCACGACTGAGAACCAGGTCGTCGCGGCTTTTTTGAGTTTCGGGATGATCCTGCTTATCTGGTTACTCGGGGGGCTGGGTTCATTATTGGGCGACACGACGATCGGAAACATCCTCTCCTATTTGTCGTTCAGTGAACACTATGACCGGCTCGTCCGCGGCCTCCTGGAGGCGAAAGACATCGTCTATTACGTGTCCGGTACCGTGTTGATGTTATTCATTGCTCATCGAGTCGTTGATTCACACCGATGGTCATAAAACACCTGTTACCCGTTTTGGGCATATTGGGAGTCGGATTGGGGTTGGGAGGGCTCGTCCTTTCCCAAATTGAGGCCGATCGTCCGGGCACGATCTTCCTGCTGGAAGGGATCGCGTTACTGTGTCTCATGATCTATTTCGCCGGGAACTGGACACGGCTCAAAACCNTTTCCGGATCCCGGACGACGCGACTNGGATTGAACGGCATCATGGCCATTCTCCTCATGGCCGGCATCCTGACCATCATCAATTTCCTGGTCGTCCGGCACGGCGGCCGGTGGGANCTGTCCGAAACGCAACATTTTTCGTTGGCCCCGCAAACCCTGCAAGTGCTCGGACAACTCAAGAACGACGTCCGGGTCCTGGTCTTTGCACATGAGCGAAGTCCCGGATTCCGGACGTATCGTGACCTGTTGGAAGGGTACGTCCATGCCAGCCCGCAAATTTTCGTGACCTACATTGATCCCGAAAAAGAACCGGGCACGGCTCGCCAATATGAGATTTCCAAAATCGATACGGCCGTCTTTGAAAGCGGCGGGCAGACCATCCACGTCCCCAAACCCAGCGAATCGAACCTGACGAGCGCGTTGATCCGTGTGACGAAAGAGCAATCCAAGCGCCTCGTCTTCCTGGAAGGACACGGTGAACGCCGGATCACGGACCAGGAACGAGGAGGATTATCACTGGCCAGAAAAAACCTCGAAGCACAAGGGTACCAAATCGCACGAGGCTCTCTCCGGAAAGACCCGGCCCTGCTGGATGATACCGCCGTGCTCATTATTCCGGGGCCTCATGAATCCGTTGAGGAAGAGGAGTTGAACCGCATCACGAACTTCGTGGCGGGGGGAGGGCGACTCCTGTTACTACTCGATCCGCAATCGTCGAGCGGTCTCGAAAAATGGGTCACCCAATGGGGTCTGACGCTTGGTCCGGGGATCGT
>JGIcombinedJ30088_10004437_pt1 | contig 12530 bp, 17 predicted proteins | sample PinacodermPK_FD_30088 | JGI IMG/M metagenome (IMG submission 30088)
ATCGCCCCGAAATGGCGGCCACGACAGGGTCTCAAGCCCAGGCGCGCTCAGATCAACGCACCAGCTCCCAAAGGTTTAACCCACGCACTAGGCGGGCGTTCTGCCGTGAAAATCACTCAAAATGAAAATCGCGAAAAATAGGGGGTGAGCAGATACAATTTTTCTATAATTCCGTATCGCAGGCGATGAAGAATTTATCGAACGCCGAATTCAAAAGGCGGCTGGGCAACATGAACGTCGCGGACAGCACGCTGCTCCGCTGGAAGAAGGAGGCGTAAATCCAAAGCCGACAGGCGCGAATACATTCCAGTGCAACAGCTCTTCGCCTGAAATCAGAATTATTTTGGACATGCTGCTGGAAGACCTGGGCGGCGACAAATCCGCATCCTACGACTGCATGAAAAACATTTCGGTCGAAGATCTCGATCAGCTGGCCGCAATGAAAAATCGCAAAAACGCATAACTTGGCGGATTACCGGCGGACGACTTTCGCGTAATGGCTCCCTTCCTAGCGAAGGGACGCGAAAATTATGGTTATTCGATTCGAAATTTCCTCCGGGACTCCGGACCGGCGAAACGGAGCATGCGCTTGCGCGGCGCGCCCGGCATCGGTCGATCCCGGATGCGCGGCCTGTCCGAGCCGCGCTTCGCTGCGTCTCGATGCCGATGGCTCCGGCAGTCTTCGCAGCTCAATTCGCGTTCCGGCGGATTCGGCCGAATCCCCGGGGCTTTTTGTTCGATGCCTTTCCGAGAAGCGTATGCCGCCCGCCCCGCATGGCATGCTGCCGGTTCCTGTCGCCTGCGCCTATCCAGTCGAGACAAACGCAGGCGTTCTTTTTCGCCTCCCGCAGGCGCCGGTCGAATCAGCGACCGCAAATCCGAAACCGCCGCGAGCCTCCGAACTCCACAAGGGCTTTGCCATGGAAAGTTATCCACATCCTCGATTTCCGAAGTCCGCAATTTCGCAAGCTATTCTCGCGATGAAGGCATATCTGAAACTGAACTCAATCGATTTCAGGATATTCACATTGGAAAATCATTCCTGCGCATCTGGGCTTCTTGCCCGCGCCGACCATCCGTCGAAAGTCGACAGCCAGTTTAGCNGCGTCCATGCGAAAAGCGCGCGAAATGTGTTCAGCGCCGTTGAATCCTTCTGCCGCGAACTGCAGGTGCCCGCCCGCCACGACGAAATCCCGACAGTGCTGGCTTTGCGCGAGCCCTTTCTTTCCGACGCGGCCGCCGAAATGGAGCTGGATGCGATAAGGCTTCTATGCGGCCGCTTGCAGGAGGCCGCGGATGAAAAGCGGAAACTAGCGGATTCCGCTGAACCGCTTCGCGACGTTGCTTGCGAACCGTTTGCGCCCGCATGGTTTAGCGAAGCCTCCGGGGCCACGATCAAAGGGCTTTCGGATAAGCTAGATTCCGTTTCCCTCGACGACATGCTGGGCTCCTGGCTGCACCGGAAGGACGGCCTGCGCCTTGCGTCGGTGAAGGGAAGCGTTTCCGCCCCTGGTCCAGCGCCTAGCCGCAGGAGAATGACTGCGGCGCGAGATGAAAATCCGTCGCGCAGTTCGCTGCGGCTGGTTCAGCCCCTCAAGGCATCCTGAGCATGGCCGGAACGCTAAAGCCCGTGCGCCAAGCAAGGTTCGAGCCGGGGATTCATGCGCTCGCATTGAACGGAATGCCAGTCTCGGCGAACCCCGAATGCGATCAAGATAAAGTCGAACGAGTTTCGGCAAGCATGCGCGCAGACATAGCATTGCGATCCGAATTGTTTTCATTTCCGCCGAAAAACAAGGCATCGGCGAGCATCGCGGCCTGGACGGCGGCGCTCTGCCTGGCGGCGAATTCGGTTTCGGCCGATTCGCGAACAATATCGCTTGGCCCGCTCGCGCTGGGACTGGCGTTCGACGCTAGCGGCCTGCCCGAGCCGGGAACCAAGCAGTCCGATGTTTCGGCGGGGTCGGACGAGTGGCAGGCGCTGGTCCGGGAGATCATAGCGGGGCGAACGGAAGCCGGCGGCGAAATTCTCGGACTCAAGGAGTTATTCTTCGAAGTAAACGCGGACTCGGCGGGGCCGCTCAACGGGCTAAGGCTCTTCATCGACGGCATGGCCGTCAGTTCCGGCAATTCGGAAAAGTCGCTCAGCAACTTTACCGCAACCGGGGTCTTGGTCGGAGCGAGGCCCGGCTCCCGGTTCAGCAAAGGCGCGGGCGAGCCGGATGCAAAGACCGCCATCGTTTCGGCCGACCGAATTAGCGTATTCGACGCATCAGCCGCAAACGGCGACCCGGCATCGGAATCGCCGGCCGGGATCGAGCTTGAAATCGTAAATTTGAAAACCGGCCGGGAATTGCCCGGCGACACCTGCCCCGGCGCCGTCGAACTGCCCGGCGCGACCTCGTCCCTGGATCTATCGGCGCGCTTTCGGTTCGGGCGAACCGGGCTTCAAGTCGATTCCGATATCATGCTCCGTCGAACCGGCAAGCCCGGCATCCTTCTAAAAGCGACGCTNGNACTCCAGGCCCAGGACTCCGAGATGGCCCCAGTCGGCCCCGAAGCCGAAGCGATGGAAGCGACGCCGAAAGATTTCCGCCTGCTTACGCAANCAAACTCCGGTCGCAGACCGGGAAAANTCGATTCATCGGCATTGGATGGATCGACTCGCGCCAATTCGGCATGCCTGGAAAGCATGCTCGGCTCGGCTTTATCCGCGGCCGATGAAATTCTCGCGGCGGGCGCCCAAATCTCGCTACGCGTCAAAGCCAAGCGAACGCCGACCGGCCATGCCGCCGCGCCGCTCTCGATGCCGCGAAACGGATTGCCGCCGGATGGCGCGGCCAATGCGACGCGGCCGAGTTTCTCAGGCGGACAACGCATTNCGCCGTATTCCGCAGGAGGCAAAACCGAAGTTCCAGCCCAAGATCTCGCATCCGCTCAGGAAGGAGCCGAAACGGAGGAGATCAGAGCCTGCCCGGCAGAGGAAGCTCGCAGCGACTGCTGAAATTCCCTTGCCGGGAAATTTCTCCGGGCGTTTTTTTAAATGAAAAAATTTCCGAAGNTTCCCGATCATCAATAAACCAACAGAAAGTTGAATAATGTCTAATATCACAAAAACGATACATCTCCTTTTGGTCGACGATGCAACCAATCCCAAATGGGCCTGCGCGCCGTCGTTCCAGCCCGCGGAGTTCGGACTGCTAGCTTCAAAGATAAAATCCGAATTCGTTCGCCGAGGCCTGGGTTTCCCGTTCATCGGGTCCTGCTCGGTNATCGTCGCGCCGCTGTTTACCGGCGACACGCCTGAACAGTGCCTGGAATCCAGCCAGGCCGCGTCGAATCAACCCGTAGAGTCTCTTGGCGTCTGGCTGGATTGCAAATGCGGGCTCGCCGCATACCACGCTGAATTCCTGAAGCGCGAGAAATTCACGCTGGCTACGTTTCGCACGGATCCCCGCATCGACCTGGTGACTTTCGTTCACCTTCCTCGCGGCGATAGCGAAAAGTCGCCTATGGCCGTTATGGAACGGACTCAAAACCGAATCGTCGAAACAAGGCTCGAGCACGAGGCGGCCTCCGGGCTGCTCGGCCAGCTGGCGCGCAGCATAGGCGCGACGGACAATTNNCTATTCGCGCAGAATATGGACCACGCCGAGTACGGGGGATTGATCCTCTGCCCCGAACTCGCCGGGCAAATGCATGNTTTGGAAACCAAGCGCTTTTTGCAGCACNTGGACGACACAGACCAGCTGGCCTGCTCGGCGGCCGAGGCCTTTNACTGGATTCTTTCGGCGCGCCAGGACGCGCCCGAGTATCAACCGTATTCGACNTACCTTACGCGCCAGCAGGCTGCCGAGCTGATCAGGAACTCGATTTATTTCATTGCTAGAGACTCCTATGTAGCTACTCGACCTTCCGGCACCTGCGCGACATTGAAAATCATCCTCAAGCTGGTTTCGCTGGCTACGGGCGTAGGCAAGGAGGAAATTCTAAGCGCCTCGCGCGTGGCCGACATCGCTTTCTGCAGGCATCTTGCGGCATATATCATTCGCTGCACCAGCGGCCGCTCCTACAATGTGATCGCCGGCCAGCTGAATCGCGACGATCATACGACGGCGAAGAACAGCTGCGTGAAAATTGAAGAGTTCATGCGCGAAAACTCGTTCCACCATGCTTTTGTCCGCATGCTGGTCGAACGCGCCGACGAATGCGGAATTCTGCAGAGCCGCTCCTACGCGAGTTGAATTCGGCGGCTATGGAGGAAGCGGGGCAAAGATGCGGAGTTCCAGGCAATATGCCGCGATGAAGCTCTCGCCTCCTTCGGCTTAAGCATCGGAACGCCCGGCCCGCGGAGGCCGGGCGTTTTCCAATTTCAGGCATCCCGGCTTCAGGTTTTACGGCGGCGAGCTTTCTTGAACGCCATTACTCGGTTCCGCCGCTTTCTCGGCAATTCAAAGACCATGAGCAGGTCGGTTCCGGGGACGACGGCGCGGGTTCGGGATAGCTCCTCTAGGAGCCCGGAGACCGCCGCATCGCGGCGCCGCTGGCGGTGCCGATGATGCGGATCCGCAGGATTCCGTTGTCCGGCTCGGGCGCAATGTCGGCTTCCGACTGGAATAGCTCGGCAAGAAACCGCCGGGAGGGCTGCTTTTTGCCCTGCGCATCGGCGACGGCGGGCATCATTCGGGTCTCCGCGCGGTAGGCGATCATCCGGACGATATCCAGGAGCGGCCTTTCGCCGGCCGGCAGCGCGTCGAGCCCGCCTCCGCAAACCGGTGGTCGGCATGCGTTTGGAGCATAGCCCCAATAGGCGGAGGCGGGTATGTCGCCCTCGGGCCATAGGCATCCGCCGGAATGGCTGCTTTAGCCATTGAGCACGAAGCCCGAAAGGAAGTGAACGGCGTTAGGACCAAGTTGCGACGGCTCGAACGCACCGCGGAGCAACATAAAATTCGGGACCTATCCGAGACGACCGGCGAGCTTTCCGCTTGGGTTGATCGCCTCGATGCAACGCGAAACATATTTCTACCTATGATTGATGCGGAAGACCGGGAGATAGTCGAGCCACTTTCCTGCGAGGCTGTGGCCAGAACTGTAGTTGACAATCTCCGCCCATTGCTCGGTCGGCTTAAGGTCGGCTTCAAAATTTTTGATGGCCTACACTTCCCGCCGGCAACGTATTCGGAATGGAGCGCTGTGCATCGGAATGTCCTGCTCAACTCCGCAAGCGCGACCCTTGATCAAGCGGACCCAAGAATCGAAATCTGATCATCGCTATGCCGTAGATACGGATACTTGCAGGTTTCCGACAACGGTGTCGGCATTGGAGAAGAAGCTAAAGATTTTCCTGATAACCACCCTGCATAAATGATTTTTAGCGAACTTTACTGGTTATTAGAAAACATTAAGAGTATAAGCAGGAGTGCGGAACAAGCACTCCGGGAGAATCCATGGCGAAGAGAAACCTAGTCCAATTTCAGAAGGGAAGGAGCATCGCAATGTTCCTGGAGGACTTCGGCACTGGGAGAAATGCGCCGAAGCTCTGGCAAGGCTGCGCTGGCCATCGGTATTCAAATGCCCCTCCTGCGGCTGCGCGAAGCACTGCCGGCTAGAGCGCAGGGATCTGCGGCAGTGCGCCGAGTGCGGGCGACAGACATCCGTCACCGCCGGAACCCTGTTCGATCACACGAAGCTTCCGCTCGCGACCTGGTTCCAGGCCATTTTCCTGATTACGCAGGGCAAGAAGGGCATTTTGTCGATGGATTCCATGCGCAAGATCGGCGTGTCCTACAACGCGGCCCTGGCGCATGAAGCACAAGATCATGCAGACGATGATTGAGCGCGAGGACGAGAAGCCGCTCGCGGGCCTGGTCCAGGTTGACGACGTGCATCTCGGCGGGGTCCAGCAAGGCAAACGGGGGCGCGGGGCGGAAGGGAAGACGCCGTTCGCGGCGGCCCTGGAGACGACGGAGGATTGGCTGCCGCACAGGATCAAGCTCCAGGTGGTGNCCGGCTTCCGCCTGAAGGCGATCGAGAGCTGGTGCCGCCGGAGCGTCGCCCCGGGAAGCAANGTCTACAGCGACGGTCTGCCGTGCTTCGGCGCGGTCGCCACCGCCGGCTGGTCTCGTTCATGAGCAGGCCATCGAGAATGTAGGCGGCCTCGTTCACCGTCGCCGGGATGAACTGGGTGGCGAAGGGGCCGTATTGGTCGGAGACGTGGGTGTAGGCCTTCAGCCCGGTTCATGGCCATACCTGGTGTTGACGAGGTTCATGGCTTCACCCTGACGCGTGGTCGGGAAGATGCGAAGGCGAAGGGCAAGCTACGAGGGAAACGGCCAAAACCGTCGGAAAAACAACAGAAAGAGCTCCGGAGAATGCACGATACCGGGGAATATTCGATCAGCGATCTTGCAGAGGTCTTCTCCGTGTTCGAACAAACGAGTATGCCGATCCAGGCTCTGACCAAAAATCAAGGCGCAAGAAATGACAGAAGAATACATATCGAAAATTGCGCAAACATGTTTTCAACAATGCCCCACTATCGTCCTTGGGAGCGGGGCCTCTATGCCGCATGGTTTGCCAAGTATGGATGCGTTGCGCCTTTACTTATGTGAACATTTGAAGGTTGACAGTAAAGCTGAAAGTGATGCGTGGTCTCTGGTCAAGAGCGACCTTGCAAAAGGCGACCACCTTGAAGAGGCGTTGAAAGACAAGAACCTGCCGGACACCCTTCTGACCAAGATCGTTGCTCTGACTTGGCAATGCGTGAACTGTAAGGATAAGTCCCTCCTCGACGTTGCGGCCTCAAATGGAAACAAATTTCCCCTTGGGCGTCTCCTATTGAGGATGTTCAATAGTACACACAGCAAGATCCATGTCGTCACGACCAACTATGACCGCGTCACCGAATACGCCTGCAACTCGGTAGGAATTCTTTTTCAAACCGGTTTCACTCCGGGATACGTACAGAAATGGGAGAGTACCGGGCAGGTAGGATTCATCCATAACAGGAAAGCGTCTCGTGTGGTCAAGATTTGGAAGGTTCACGGTTCTCTGGACTAGTTCAAAACAATCGATGAGAGAACGGTTGGATTGCCTGTATTTGAACTGCCGCTATCGACCTACACACCGCTNATTGTGACGCCAGGCCTCAACAAATACGAAAAAACGCATGAAGATCCGTTTCGTACCACCATCAATGGNGCAGATGATGCGCTCACACACGCATCTGCCTTTNTCTGTGTTGGGTTCGGATTTCGTGATCAACATATCCACCCGAAGATCATCGAACGGTGCCGGGAAAGAAACGTGCCGACCGTGGTGCTGGCACACACGCTTACAGACGAAGCCAAAGATTTCTTGAAAAACAAAACTGGGACAAACTACATGGGAATTGAGCAATCTGGTACAGGCAGCAGGGTGTATACGTACCATCAACCAGACGGCGTCGACGAGGCCGACGCTGATTTGTGGTCACTCCCCGGATTCAACGAATTAGTTCTATAGGTCGTGGTGTACATGTCCCTTTTCAATTTCAAAGACGAAGAATCGCTTGGTTGTGTGATCTCCGTTGATACTTCGACGGTGATTGTCCGCGTTGACGATCTTGATCGGCTGAAAGGTCTTCAGGTCAATCGCTTGGTCGTGCTTCAGAGCAGCAAACTGGGCCAACATATGATTGGTATAGTCGTGAAGATCACTCGCAAACCCGACAACCACGAACTCGAAGAGGCTGAGTTGGATGGCGAGGACTCAGCTCCGAATGAAAACAACCTGGTCAAAATCACCTTAATTGGGACGCTACTCGATCATGTAGGTAACGACAGGAATGTTTTCCGGCGCACCTTGGAAACCGTTCCCGAGATCGACGCAAATTGTTTCTCATTGGAGAGAGAACGACTTACAGAGTTCATGCGGGTTATTTCCAACGTGGAGACTGACGGACCAAAGCTGTCCCTCGGGCATTTCACACTCGACGACGAAGCCGTNGCATACCTCAACGGCAATAAGCTGTTTCAACGACACGCTATCATCGTCGGGAGCACTGGGACTGGCAAGTCGTGGACCACAGCCCGTTTACTGGATCAAATAGCGGAACTATCGCAGGCAAATGTTGTTCTGTTCGATATCCATGGCGAGTATCGGCCACTTAAGGGGCCAGCATTCAAACATCTCAGGATCGCAGGCCCTCCGGACATTGAGAACAAACGCGGCTTGAATGACAACGTGCTGTATTTGCCATATTGGCTCTTGGGGTATGAAGCTCTGATGTCAATGTTCGTCGATCGAAGTGACCAAAATGCCCCTAATCAAGCCATGGTTATGACGAGGACCATTGTTGAGACCAAGAAAGCGGCTCTCGATCCCGAAGAGCACAAAGAAATACTCGACAATTTTACGATCGATAGTCCCGTTCCATTCAAGATCAGTAACGTTCTTGAAAAACTAAAAAATTTGAATGAGGAAATGGTCGCGGGATCAAGAGGCCCAAAACAAGGTCCATATCATGGCAAGTTGAGTCGGCTAATTGGTAGGCTCGAAGCAAAGCAGAACGATCGCCGCCTGGCATTCCTGTTTCAGCCGCCCGAAGAGTGTATGGAGATGAAATGGCTTGAACAGATGGTCCATGCGATCTCTGCCGGTCGTGGCGCGCAAGATGGCCAAACTGGTGGAATTAAGATCATCGATTTCTCAGAAGTTCCCTCCGACGTTTTGCCCTTGATGGTCAGTCTTCTGGCGCAGATCGTGTTCTCTACAAGCCTTTGGACCANGANNGANAAACGCCATCCTATTGCGATCATGTGTGACGAGGCGCACCTCTATATNCCGGAGAGAATGGCAGCCGACAGTGCTGATGCCGTAGCGGTCGAAATTTTCGAGCGCATNGCCAAGGAAGGCCGAAAATATGGCATCGGCCTTGTGGTCATCAGCCAGCGTCCATCAGAAGTTAACCGGACAGTTCTCAGCCAGTGTAACAATGTCATTGCCATGCGTTTAACCAATGGGGATGACCAAAGCGTCATCAAACGGTTGCTGCCCGATAGCCTTGGCAGTTTCGGAAATCTGTTACCTGTGTTGGACGTTGGAGAAGCACTGGTTGTCGGGGATGCAAGCTTGTTGCCCACGCGTGTGCGAATCGCTGAGCCGAAGAAGAAGCCCGACAGTCAAACTGTTGCCTTCTGGGATCGATGGAACGAAGTTGAACCAAAATCCGACACCGCTAACGCGATCCGCTCGTGGCGGCGGCAAAGCATGAAATGACTTCATTGTCCGCAAGCCCGTGGGATAGTCCTATCCCAGCTTCTTTCATGGCAATACCCGCGACCGCATTTCCTGGGTGATCCTGTAAGCAGTTGAACGGCCGATGCCGAGTTGTCGGGCTGCTTGGCTGGGTGTCACCCTTACGTCTCCATTCCACCTGTCCTTTTATCGACCGTTTCCCGAACACCGACCGGCCCATCTGAAAACTGCCTGAAAATCGCCGGATTCCTGTTCATAAACCTTGTTCCGTATCTTCTGTCCGGATATAAAGGCCCCGTAGGCCTTTTCCGGACAAGAGTAACTTCATGCTGGCAGGATACGCCCGTGTCTCGACCCTCGACCAGAATCCGGAGCTGCAGCTCGATGCGCTCCGCAACTGCTTCATCACAGTCGCCGACCGCGAACTCATGCTGCCCACCAGCCTGACCAAGCGGCTGGTCAACCATGCGCCGTCCAATGACGTCACCGAGGGATACGCGGCCGACTGGACCATGGCACAGCTGCGCGATGCAGCCCAGCGCATCGCCGACCGGTCGTTCGCGGTTTCCGCGGCGTCCACTTGACGGGAGATGGTCGGATTTGCTCGGATGGAAGGAGTCTGTGCAACCGAAATTGTTGTCGTGGGTCTCAGCGCCAAGGGGTGGACAGTGTTCGCAATTTCCTGTCTATCATCAGATGAGTACGTGGATTATGCTGACCGAAGGGCGACCGGCACAAGTTGGAAGACGATGGCGATATACAAGATGTGCCTACCATCGGAGCGCGTTGTTCGTGCACTGTTGGGCGTTGCGGGAGTGCTCATTGAATACNGCGTGGTCAAATTTCACGTGACTTCCACTCTCGCGCAATCACGCAACCTTCAACTTCCGAAACTCATTTCTGGCGAAATCCGCCTCCTACATACAGAACGACTGGCGGGAAAAAACAAGTGAGCGATAATCTGCTCACAAGTCCCGACCAAAAGGAGGCACTGTCTCTCGTTTATACCAAAGCCTTGGCAGCTCGTGCAGGCTATTCGGTTTCCGTACCGGAGCCTGATCGAGACAGCGTTGACCTACGGATCCAAGCTGGAGGAGCGCACCGCCCTGCTCTCGACTTGCAGCTCAAGGCCACTACCAGCATCGGCGAGCCGCATGGCGGATCATTGTCATTTCGACTGACTATCAAGAACTACGACGATCTTCGCACCAAAACGCAAACACCGCGGCTGCTCGTGGTGTTAGAACTTCCAAACGATGAGTCGCGGTGGATGACTGTGACGAAGGAAAAACTAATTTTGCGGCGACGCTCCTACTGGCTGAACTTGCAGCGGGACCATGAAGAGATCATAGGTCAGAAGTCGGTAACGGTTTACATCCCTGAGCAGAACGTCCTCAGCGTCGAAACTCTGCGAGAGCTGATGGAGCAGTCCAGGACGGGAGAACTCTGATGCAAGTCAGCATTCGCGATCGTCATGCGCTATTGGCGATATCGCCAGCGGCGCTGTCCGCCTATGCCCGTTTCGTGGGTTGGAACCAACGGGAAACGTATCGCGAGCGCTCTGACATCTACGTCGGCGAAAATCTGCCAGAAATCATCGTTCCGCGTACTGTGCACCTCGGAGACTATGCAAGCATTGTGGCAGAGCTGATCAAGACATTCGCTCAGGTTTCCGGTCAGGACGAGTTGACNATTTACCGCTCACTGGTAACCGCGGACCGCGACGTTGTTCGCATTCGAGCAGCGGAAAGCGACGACGGCAGTCTGAGCTTAGACGACGGCGTGAACCTAGTCCGGGGTGCCCGCAGCATGGTGCTGGCCGCCGCGTGTTCGCTTCAAGACCCGCGGCCGGTGTACCGACCGGGAGCAAATCGAGAAGCAGTAGAACTGCTGCGGCAGATGCGGCTTGGGCAGACCGACCAAGGCAGCTTCGTAATCACAATGCTGACGCCGGTCGTGCCCCCACCCATGCCAATGCTCTTCGAAGACCTGGATGACAACAACGCACCAATTGCGCGGCGAGTGACCAAACGAATCTATGAGGCCCTTGCGGCGGCTCGTCAGGCGGCAGAGCAGGCGGTTGCAGGCGATAGCGACGCCTTCGGCGAGACGGTGACCAAAGGGGTTAGCGCCAATCTTTGCGAGGCGTTGGTCCGGATTATCACGCCGTTCCCAACGCTGGACGTTTGTGTCTTGTGGGCTCGGACGAGGCCGATAGCAATGCCGGCCACAGTGATCCGGTTCGGTCAGTCGGATGCGGCGCTGCTAGGCGAGGCTGCGCGCTCGCTCCGGGCACGCGCGCCGAAACCAGACAAATGTCTCCAGGGCTTCGTTCGAATCCTGAAACGTGATGGAGAGGAACTCGACGGCACGATCAGACTCAAGACTGAAATTGACGGGCAGCAGCAATCGGTCGAAGCAGTTCTGGAGCAATCCGATTACGAAAGGGCCGTGCTGGCCCACAACGATCGTGCCCCGGTAATCCTGAAAGGCGATCTTGAGCGCCTAGGCCACCGCTGGAGGTTGTTGAATGCGCACATAGAGGGTGTATTGCGCGATGAAGAACAGGAATTGGAAGACGGTCAAACGTGAAGTGCAACTAACCAATCATTCATTTCGAAACCAATATTGTAACCGCCGCATTCGAATCCTTCCCGGGAATCGGCTGGGTAGTCGTACCCAGCCAAGACATCCACCCGGACGAGCCCATGCCAGAACGCCCAAGATCCGAGACCCCTTCAATCCTGACCTCATTCGCTAGACCTGAGGACTCGGGCTTTGCGCATGAATGGAACGGTGAGGGGTCATATTGATGTGCCTGTGAACGAGAGGTGAGATCCTGGCGACATCGACGGGATTGATTTCCCGGCCTTCTCTTGCGAGCTGGTCAAGAACTGCCTGCATGTCGAGCGCATTCCAGTAGGCTATTGCGTCGAGTGTGAAGCCAATTGAGATCAAGCTGTCGCGAAACCCGAAGCTGGTGAAGGGTTACACCCGTCAGCTTGAAGCCTATAAGACCGCGGAAGAAACTCGGAGAGGGTACTATCTTGTGATTGATGTTGGCGAGATGGGAACAAAGGACCAGAAGCTCATAGAAACCAAGAATAGAGCAGCCAAGAACGGCGACCGTATCGCCAATCATCTTCGTGGACGGAACGAGAAAGCCTTCGGCGAGTAAGCTCTGACTAATGTTGACGGAAACTAAAAAGCGCGGCCATTTGATTATTTGGGGCGCGTTTTCGGCCTGCTTGGAAAAAGATGCGAGTGGCGTGTTTTCGGTTCCCGTCCGG
>JGIcombinedJ30088_10004444_pt1 | contig 12515 bp, 6 predicted proteins | sample PinacodermPK_FD_30088 | JGI IMG/M metagenome (IMG submission 30088)
GACAAGGCTGCGCCCTCTGGCTGCTGGAGGCGCGCCGCACGCCATGGCTGATGACAGGGAGAACGGGCGTGCCCCGACGGGACAGGTGGCATCTGTGAGGCACTGGTGCGAACCAGGCCGTGCGGCTTGACGACAGGACGTCCTGTGAAATCTTGTGCACCGCTGCCGTCAGGGCGGCGACAAGGCCATTTGCCGGTGTGCCGGCATTGATGGACTGTCAGGGTGGATTGGCGCGCGACGGAGCGGCCTGATGGCGCAGGCCAGTGACCGTGCCGGTCGTCGGCAGGGGCCGAGACCTCTGGAGGGAGCGAGCACTTTCGTATAAGCCCAGGCTTGCAGCTCTGGCCGGAGCTGATGCAGGCCTGCTTGCCGGTATGACGACGCTGGTGCATTTTGAGCGCAAGAAGCTGCAGGAAACGCCTGTTGCACTCTGGGTAATGACAGACGTAGGGCCGCGTTGCGCTATGGACAGGCAACAGACAGGTTTGCATGTCTGTATGTCTCAATTGTGTGCCACAGTCTTTCCGGGCGCAGGAAACGGCTGCTTGTGCATGCTGTGATCCTGTGCGAAGGGCAAGGCTCTTGTTGGTGTTGACCTGTTTTACACAGTCGTCCGGGCCGCACCTGCTGTGTTTCTTTCTGATGTGGGTGTTCCGGTGCGTTTGTGGCGCACCGGGTTTCTCGAGTCGTTTTGAGCAGCCCTCGCGTGGGTCGGCAAAGGGTTTTCCTCCGGTGTGGAGAAGAAGGTGTCTTGTCAGGTTATTTGTTTGCGCTGACGTATATCCACAGCCTCCATAGGGACAGGCAAAGGGTTTTTCTCTTGAGTGGATGAGCAAGTGTCTTTTCAGGTCGCTTGCTTGCACGAACGAATATCTGCAGCTGTCATGCGGACAGACAAAGTCTTTTTTGCCTATGTGGAGGTACAGGTGTTTTTTCAGGTTGCCTGGCTGTGAGAACGCACGCCCACAGCCTTTATATGAGCAGGCCAGGGGTTTTTCTCCTGANTGGACGAGCAAGTGTCTTTTCAGGTCGCTTGATTGCACGAATGCACATCCGCAGCTGTCATGCGGACAGACAAAGTCTTTTTTCCTGGTGTGGAAGTAGATATGTCTTTTCAGGTCAGCTGAATGCAAGAACGTACGCCCACAGCCTTCATGTGAGCAGGCAAAGTTTCTTTTTCCTGTGTGGATGAAAGAGTGTCTTTTCAGGTCGCCTGAGTGCATGAACGCCTGTCCGCAGCGGTCATGCTGACAAACAAAGTCTTTTGTGGCTGTGTGGAAGGGCAAGTGCCTTGTCAGGGCACCCGAACGAGAGAACGCACGCCCACAGCCTTCATATGGGCAGGCAAAGGGTTTTTCTCCTGAGTGGACGAGCAAGTGTCTTTTCAGGTCGCCTGCTTGCACGGACGAATATCCACAGCTGTCATGCGAACAGAAAAAGCCTTTTTTTCCTGTGTGGACGTGCAGGTGCCTTGTCAGGGCACTTGAATCAGAGAACGCACGTCCACAGCCTTCATGTGAGCAGGCATAGGGTTTTTCTCCGGTATGGGTTCTCAGGTGCTTGTTCCTGGCACTTGAATCAGAGAACGCACGTCCACAGCCTTCATGTGAGCAGGCAAAGGGTTTTTCTCCGGTATGGGTTCTCAGGTGCTTGTTCCTGGCACTTGAATCAGAGAACGCACGTCCACAGCCTTCATGTGAGCAGGCAAAGGGTTTTTCACCGGTGTGGCTCATCAGGTGCGCTTTCAAGTTGCTGGAGTGGAGGAATTGCTTGCCGCAATCGTTATAAGGGCAGCTACGCAGGCAAGCTTTTTTTTGACTGGCACGGGGTCTCTGCTTGTCAGGAGCTGTCACAGGATCTGACGCAGAGGCAGGGAAAATTGTGGGCGTGTGCAGCATGGGTTTGTCCGGTAAATATCGTCAGAGGTTGGAGTGCCGGTCCGTTGCAGTTATCTGCGCCTGTGACCATCTTGTCATTGGTAAAAACGGTTTTCTGACGGGTAGCTCTGGTGATTGCAGTCAGGTGTCTGGCAACGCGGGACGGACAAAGCGGCTTGGCGTGCTGGCACGCGACGCCGGTCGCCAGACTGGATTGGCATCACCGGTTGCTGTGACAAGGCTGACCTGGCTCAGGGTCGGCTCCAGTCTCTCCGGGATGGGACTGATGTAGCAGCCCGGGTGCTGCGGGTGCGCAGCTGTGTTTGGCTGGTGAGGTCGGGGCTTCTTTGTTCCAGCGCTGGACGGCTGTCTTCTGCTACCGGTTCAAGCTGGCAGGGCTGTGTTGTCCCGGTGGTGGTGTCTTGTACGCATTGCCGCCGGACGCCCAGGCGATAACACCAGGGTAGCGTGCTGCCGGGCTGACGAAGGTTGTCTCCGTGGCAGGCGCGCGCTCATGTCCCTTGTATGCTGGCGCAGGAGAAGAGCGCTGGCTGCTTCGTAGCATTTGACGCCTGATGTCCTCTGCGGGGGACAAGGCGGTGCCTCCTGCCTGGCGGAGCCCGGGCGCAGGCCATGGCCGCTGACAGGAAGAACGGGCATGCCCCGGTGGGACAGGTGCTCCCTCGGGAGCACGGATGCCAACCAGGTGGTGCGGCTTGAAAACAGGGCGTCCTGTGATTGTTTTGTCACCCGTGCCGTCAGGACGACGACAAGGCTGTTTGGCTCTGTGCCGAAACCACTTTTTACAGCCGTCTGGATCATGACTGGAGTGCTTTTTTCTGGCGTGGGTGCTCAGGGGGCTTGTGGGTTGACGCAATGGGCTGAACCGGTTGCCAGGGCCCTTGCGTGGCCCGACACAGGTTTTGCCTTCTGAGTGGACGTACAAATGTCCTTTCAGGCTTCCTGACTGTGCGGCCGAATACCCACAGTCTTCGTGCGGACAGACAAAAGGTTTTTCTCCTGAGTGCGTGCGTAAATGCGCTGTCAGATTGCCGGATTGTGCGGACGCATGTCGACAACCTTCATANGGGCAGACAAAGGGTCTTTCTCCCGAGTGGATACGCAAGTGGGTTCTCAGGCTGCTTGAGCTGGGGAACGACACGTCACAGTTTTCATATGAGCAGGTAAAGGGTTTGCTCCCGGTGTGGATATACAAGTGATTTTTCAGGCCGCTTTGTCGTCTGAACGAATGTCTACAGTCTGTCTGTGGACAGACAAAGGGTTTTTCTCCGGTATGGGTTCTTTGATGGTTTTTCAGGTCGCTTGATTGAACGAACGCATAGCGACAGCCTTCGTATAGACAGACAAAAGGTTTTACGCCGGTGTGGATGCCCAGGTGCCTGTGCAGGGATCTGGATTGCGGGAACAAGTGTCTACAGCTTTCGTAAGGACAGACAAAGGGTTTTTCTCCAGTATGGGTTTTCAGGTGCTTTTTCAGGTCGCTTGATTGAATGAACGTATGTCGACAGCCTTCGTATGTACAGACGAAGGGTTTTTTGCTGGAGTGGATTCTCAGATGCTTGTTTCGGTCGCTTGGGCTCCTGAAAAAACGTCCACAGCCTTCATGGAGACAGACAAAGGGTTTTGCGCCGGTGTGGACTCTCAAGTGCCTTTTCAGGTCGCCGGCCCGGTTGGACAGCTTGCCGCAGTCGGGATAAGGGCAGCGCTGCGGGAAGGCTTTTTTGTGAGGGGAACTGGGTGCAGCTTGCTGATGTTGCCCTGTCACTGGCGTTGGCGTAGTGCCAGAGGAGGTTGTGGGCATGCGTTGCATAGGGCTATCCGGTGGTGGTTGGTTGGAGTTTGGAGTGCAGAACCTGTCTGTAGTTATCCATCCTTGCGACCATCTTGTTATGTTGATCAAGCCTTTTCCTGACTGCCGGGGCTTTGCAGTGCCGGTGGTGGTGTCTTGTAAACCATGCCGCCGGATACCCAGGCGATAACCGGGCGGTAGTGTCCTGCCAGACTGGCGGTGGTTGTTCCCCGGAAAGGAGTGGCACCATGCCCCTTGTCTGTTGTCGCCAGCAAAGAGCCCCGGCTTTCTTGTATCAACTGCAGCCTGATGTCGGCGGCGGGGGACAAGGTTGCGTCTCCTGTCTGCTGGAGTCCAGGTGCAGGCCAGGGCTGATGACAGGGAGAACGGCTGTGCTCCGGCGGGACAGGCGCAGGCGTTGAAGCGCTGCCGGGAACCAGACTGTGCGGCCTGGGGTTCTTGTGTCCCGTGAATCTGGTTGCAGCGCCGCCGTCAGGACAGGGGCAAGGCCGCTTGGCGCTGCGCCGACATTGATGGGTTGTCAAGGGGGCGTTCAGCGTGACGGGCCGTTCGCCTTCTACGGGTAAGGCGCGCTGGCGCCTTGCGCTGGTATTTCTCAGAACCCGGGGTGCAAGAGAGTGCTGTTGGCTGGCCTTTTGTTTACCTGGTTTCGCTCCAGCTCCTGGTTTCGTTTCGGCCGGTTTCGTTCCGGAATGGGCACGCAAATGTTTTTTCAGATTGCTGTTTTTTGTAAAACAACGCCCACAGCTGTCATGTGGACAGGCAAAGGGTTTTGCGCCTGAGTGAACAGATCGCAAGTGTGCTGTCAGATTGCCTGATTGTGTGAACGATTTTTGACAGCTGTCATAGGGGCAGGCAAAAGGTTTTTCTCCTGAGTGAACGCGCAAGTGTGCTTTCAGGTTGTTTGATTGTATAAACAAATGTCCACAGTCCTCATAGGGACAGACCAGGGGTTTTTCGTCGCTATGAACGTACAGGTGTCTTTTCAGATGGCATGATTGTCTGAATGCATATCCGCAGTTCTCATGGGGACAGACAAAGGGTTTTGTTCCGGCATGGATGTGCAGGTGTCCGGTCAGGTGGGCGGATTGTATGAACGCCTTTGGACAGCCTTCATGAGGGCAGACATAGGGTTTCTCGCCTGAGTGCAGGCGCATGTGTCTTCTCAGGGAAATTGATTGTGTGAACGAACGTCCACAGTCTGTATGGGAACAGACATAGGGTTTTTCGTGTGAGTGGACGCGCCAGTGTGTTTTCAGATTGCCCGCCTGGTTGAATGAACGTCCACAGCCTTCATGAGGACAGACAAAAGGTTTCTCTCCTGAGTGGAGGGACATGTGTCTTCTCAGAGTTGCTGGTCGTGTGAACGAATGTTCACAGCCTTCGTATGAACAGACATAGGGTCTATCCCGGGCGTGGAGGCGCAAGTGCAATGTCAGATTGCTGGCCTGTCTGAATGAACGTCCACAGTTTACACGGGGACAGACAAAGAGTTTTTTGCCACTGTGGATGAGCATGTGTCTGCTCAGGTGGCCTGCTTGTGAGAACGCCTGTCCGCAGCCTTCATGACGACAGGCAAAGGGTCTTTCCCCTGAGTGGACGCGGAAGTGTTGTCTCAGGTGGCTTGATCGTGTGAATGCCTGTCCGCAGCCTTCATGAGCACAGACGAAGTGTGTTTTTGCCGGGTGAACAGTACGCAGATGGCATGTCAGATCGATGGACACTGTGAAGTCAAGGTAGCAACCCTGCTGGGGGCAGATAAAGTGTTTTTTTGCGGTATGGGTTCTCAGGTGCCTTGCCAGGTCGCAGGATCGCCGGAACCGGGCGTCGCAGTCGTGATACGGGCACATACGCTGGTGGGCTGTTGTTGGGCCGGGGCGGGACCCGGCTTGCCGTGCCAGGACAGTCACAGGTATTGGCGTCAAGGTATCGGAGGTTGTGGGCGTGTGCAGCATGGGGCTGTTCCGTGGATGGTGGCGGGGGTTTGGAGTCTGGACCTGGCCTTGTTTATCCGCCCTTGTGACCCTCTTGTTATTTTGCTCAACCACTTTCCTGACGGGAATTGCTGGCGACTGCTGACTTGTTTGACACCAGGGGACGGCCAGTGGCTGGTGCCGTCAGCTGTTGAAGTGATCATGACGCCAGCCCGGGATGTTTTGCCGAGTCTTCGGGACGGGACGCTACGGCAGCTGAGGCGCAGCGGGGGACGGGCTGTCCTGGCCTGATGAGGCCGGGCTGCTCTTTTTTAAAGCGGGGTGTTTTTTTTAAAGAGGAGGGCGCTCGCGTGCTACAGCCAGCGGTTGTCCCGGTTGTGGTGTCGTGTAAACAATACCGCCGTACACCCAGGCGATGACAGAACAGTAGTGTCTGTGCGGCTGTCGGCTGCCTGGCTTGCGGGCGATTGTTGTGTTGCATCTTGTGTGTGTTCTTACCAGAGAATCCTGCTGCCCGCTCTTTATCAACGGCGGGTTGATATCCGCAGAGGAGGACAAAACGCCGCCTCGCGCTTGCCGGAGCCCCGCAGCTTCCCATGGCCGATGCCCGGATGGCGCAGACGCATGGCGACAGTGCTGTTCAATGGAAGAGAAAGAGACCTGGGGCTGGAGCGAGCGCTGTTGTACAAACCCTTGTCCAGAGTTCTCGTCGGAGCCGATGTCAGCAGTCTGGCCGGTATGGCGAGGCTGGTGCATCCGGGGAGCGCGGAGCGGCAAGCAGCTCCTGTGACATTCCGGGTAGTGACCGCCAGGGGGTCTCGTTACGCCATGGGCATGCCGATGTGTTGTCAGCCTGTCCGGGGGGCAGCCTGGTGCGCCGCTGTGGGGGCGGTTGCTGCGATATGCTGATTCCGTATTGTGCGACCCTGTGAAGGAGGTCCGGTTTCTTTTCCCGCGCAAGCGTTTTTCGCGGCCGTCCAGGACGCGAGCATGGTGCTTTTGTGTGCGCGGGGTTCTCAGGTGTCTCGTGCGCTGATTGGATTGCGTGAACCGTTTCAAGCCGTCCTCATGCGGGGCGGCACAGTTTTTTTTCCGCGAATGGGTGCGTAAGTGTGCCGCCAGGTTTCCTGACTGTGGGGACGAATACCTACAGCCTTCATGAGGACAAAGAAAGAGTTTTTCGCCGGTGTGGCGGCGCTTGTGAATTTTCCGGGCGCCTGGATGTGCAAACCAACGTCTACAGCCTTCATATGAACAGGCAAAGGGTTTTGCCCCCGAGTGCACATGCAAGTGCTGTTGTCGGTGGCTTGATTGTATGAATGCGTATGCACAGCCTTCATAAGGACAAACAAAGGGTTTTTCGCCAGTGTGAGCAGCACGCAAGTGATATCTCAGGGCGTTGGATTGTGCAAACGCCTGCCCACAGCCTTCGTAGGAGCAGGCAAAGGGTTTTTCTCCAGTATGCCGACGTCTGTGTATTGTCAGGTGGGTTGATCGTGTGAACGCTTGTCCACAACCTTTATGGGAGCAGACAAAAGGTTTTTCTCCTGAGTGGACACGCAAGTGTTTTTTCAGGTTGCCTGCAATGGCGAACGCATATCGACAGTTTTCCTGCGGGCAGACAAAGGGTCTTTGGGTGGAATGAACAGAACGCAGGTGATTTGACAGAGTACCGGGTTGTGCGAACGAAGAGGCGCAGCCTTCGTGTGGACAACCCAAAAGTTTTTCTCCGGTATGGATACTCAAGTGCCTTTTCAGGTGGCTGGGCCACCTGAACGCCTTGGCGCAGTTGCGATAAGTGCAGGCCAGCACAGCGGCTGTTTTGCGACGGGAGCGAGGGCCAGCCTGCCGTGCCTTTCCTGTCACAGGCACTGATGTGGAAGCAGGGGGCGTTGCGGGTGGGAACAGCATGGGCTTGTCCGATGGAGAGCGTCGGGCGTTTGAGTCGGGAGTCTGTTTTTCTTATCCGCCCTTGTGACCATCTTGTCATGTTGAGCAAGCGGTTTGCTGACTGGCATCTTTAGGTGACGGCTGCCTTGTCACGCCTATGCCATCAACTGGCGGGCCTGGTGTGTTGGAGTCAGACAACAAGTGCGATCGACTGAAGCTTGAGCGGGGGTGCGCAGCTGTCTGTTCCTGCGGGGGGCGAGCTGTTCTCCTTCAGAGCCAGGAGTGCTTCTTGTCGCCTTCTGCTATGGACATGCCGATGCCTTCCTGGAATGTCTGTGTATCTGTCTGGTGCGCCAGTGTGTGAGGGAGGTCAAGGCTTCTTTTCCGGGAAGCGTGTCTCGCCGCTGTGGGTTCTCAAGTGCCTTGTGCGTTGAGTGGCGTGAGCGAACCGTTTTGAGCAGCCCTTATATCGACAGACAAAGGGTTTGTCTCCCGAATGGCGGCGCAGGTGTACCTTCAGGTGGGCGGAGAGCAGGGATGAATGGCCACAGCCTTCCCAGGGACAGACAAAGGGTCTTTCGCCTGAGTGGCGGCGCAAGTGTGCTGCAAGGCTTGCTGCGTGTGCGCATGAGTGCCCACAGTCTTGCCGGGGACAGACATAGGGCCTGGCTCCGGGGTGAGCCGCATGCAGGTGGTATGCCAGACCTCTCGGTTGTGCGAACGAAAGGCCACAGTTTTCCAGTGGACAGACAACACGTGGACAGACAAAAGGTTCCTCTTGTGTGTGAACGCGCAAGTGGCGTGTCAGGGTGGCAGCTTGTGCGAACGCATATCCACAGCCTGTCTGTGGACAGACAAAGGGTTTTTCGTGTGAGTGAACCGCATACAGGTGGTATACCAGACCGCTCGGGTGTGCGAACGAACTGCCACAGTTTTCACGTGGACAGACAACAGGTTGCTCTCCTGCGTGAACGCGCAAGTGGTTTGTCAGGGCGCCAGCGTGTGCGAACAAATATCCACAGCCTTCGGCGGAACAGACAAAAGGCTTTGCGCCTGAGTGGACGTGCCTGTGTCTTTTCAGGTTGCCTGGTCGAACGAACGACTGGCCACAGCCTGTCTGTGGACAGACAAAGGTTTTTCTTTCTGGTTTTTTTCCTGAATGAACAGCACGCAGGTGGTCTGCCAGGCCTCTGGAGTCCGGGCACTTATGTCGACAGCCTCTCTGTGGACAGACAAGGGGTTTTTTTCCTGCGTGAACAGCACGCAGGTGGCGTGTCCGATCGGAGGCTTGTGCGGACACATGTCGACAGCCTTCCCAGGGACAGACAAAGGGCTTTGTTCCTGTGTGGTTGCTGCGCTGGTGGTAAGCCAGACTGCTGGGTTGTCTGAACGCATGTCGACAGCCTTGCCTGGGACAGACAAAGGGCTTTGTTCCTGTGTGGTTGCTGCGCTGGTGGTAAGCCAGACTGCTGGGTTGTCTGAACGCACGGCGACAGCCTTGCCTGGGGCAGACAAAAGGTTTTTTTCCTGAGTGGGTGCGCAAGTGCTGTTTAAGGTGGGCTAACTGTGCGAACGCATGGTTACAGCCTTCATGCTGACAGACGAAGGGTTTTTCTCCCGAATGCGCAACACGCAGGTGGTGTGTACGGCCGCAGGACCCCATGAACGCATGTCGACAGCCTTCGTGGGGACAGGCAAGGCTTTTTGCTCCTGAGTGGGTGCGCAAGTGGCTTGGCAGGTTGATGGCTTTGGCGATCCAGTATCCACAGTTTTCCTGCGGACAGACAAAGGGGCCTTTGGGGGCATGAAAAGTACGCAGGTGGCGTGACAGAGAGCAGGATTGAGTGAATGAAGAGTTGCAGCCTTCACGTGGACAGCCAAAGGGTTTGTCTCTGGTATGAGTCCTGAGGTGGTTTTTCAGGCGGCTGGGGGCCCCGCACGGCCTTGCGCAGTTGCGATAAGGGCAGAGCAGTGGCGCGGCCGTTTTTCGACGGGGGCCCAGTCCGGCCTGCCGAGCCTTTCGGGTCACAGGCATTGATGGGGAAGAATGGGGACTTGTGGGCGGGTACAGCATGGGCTTGTCCTATGGATGGCACAGGGAGTTGGAGTCTGGAGTCTGTCTTGTTTATCCGCCCTTGTGACTATTGTGTCATGTTGATCAAACGTGTTGTTGAACTGCCTCTTTGGTGATTGCAGCTGGTGTCTGGCAACAAGGGACTGACGGGGTTGGGTGCCGGGCCTGCGCAGGCCACCTGTTGTCGTGCCTTGTCAGGCCAGGGTATGGCATCAACTGCCGGGCTTCGGGTGTGGGAGTAAGACAATAAGTGCAATCGACTGAAGGCTTGGCGGGTGCGCAGCCGTCTTCTCTGGCGGGCCTGGCTGTTCTTTTTCAGAGTCAGGTTCAGAGTCAGGTTCAGAGTCAGGTTCAGAGTCAGGAGTGGCTTGTTGTCTTCTTGTGTTTACAGGGTCGGCCGATCGGAAGGGAGTCGGTTGTCCTGGTGGATATTGTAAACAGTGCCGCCGTACACCCGGGCGATAACATGACAGTAGATTGCCTTTGAGTTGGCGGTGGTTACTCCCGGCAGCGGCAGGGCCTCTGGGCTATGGGGACGAACGGGGGGGCGCTGGTGCAGTTTGAACATCTTGTGTCCTGTGGCGCTTGTGACAGGGTTCTGGTCCGGGTAGCCACAAGACTGCTTGCCGCTTGCAGACCAATGGCTACAGCGCCTGTCTCTGGCTGGCAGCTGGGGCTGGCGTGAGTGCTCGTGCATCAATTTTTGTGCGTGGTCCTGGCAGGAGCCGACGCCAACTGGCGCGCCGGTATGGCGACGCTGGTGCATTTTGAGAGCAAGGAGCTGCAGGAAGCGTCTGTCACATTCCGGGTAATGACAGACATGGGGTCGCCTTATGCCATGGACATGCAGATGCGTTTCCGGCATGTCTGTGTGTCTGCCTGTTGCGCCGCTGTGGCTCCAGACGTCGGGACGGGCTGATTGCGCATCGAACTGTGTGAGGGAGGTCGAGGCTCTTTTTGCCGGGAAGGGTTTTTCCCTGCTGTGGTTTCTCAAGTGCCTCGCGCGCTGAACGGATTGAGTAAACCGTTTTGGGCAGTCCTCGTGCGGGCAGACAAAGGGTTTTTCTCCCGAATGGATGCGAAAGTGTACCGCCAGGTTTCCTGAGCGTGCGGACGAATACCCACAGCCTTGCCAGGGACAGANAAAGGTTTTTTTTCCTGAGTGGCGCAGCTTGTGTACTGCCAGGATTTCTGCCTGTGCGAACGCGTGCCTATAGTCTTGCCGGGGACAGGTTAAAGTTTTTTCGCGTGCGTGAGCCGTACGCAGGTGGTATGCCAGACCTCTCGGTTGTGCGAACGAACTGCCACAGTTTTCAAATGGACAGACAACACGTGGATAGACAAAAGGTTTCTCTCCTGCGTGAACGCGCAAGTGGCTTGTCAGGGTGGCCGCTTGTGCGAATGCATATCCACAGCCTGTCTGTGGACAGACAAAGGGTTTTGCGCGTGAGTGAACCGCACGCAGGTGGTATGCCAGATCGCCCGGTTGCGCGAACGAACTGCCACAGTTTTCACGTGGACAGACAAAAGGTCTCACTCCTGCGTGAACGCGCAAGTGGCTTGTCAGGGTGTCAGCTTGTGCGAACGCATATCCACATCCTGTCTGTGGACAGACAAAGGGTTTTTCTCCTGCGTGAACAGTACGCAGGTGGTGTATCAGCCCTTTGGCGTCTGCGCTCATGTGTCGACAGCCTGTCTGTGGACAGACAAAGGGTTTTTCTCCTGCGTGGAAAGTACGCTGGTGGTGTATCAGACCGTAGGATTGTGCGGACAGGTGTCGACAGCCTTCCCAGGGACAGACAAAGTTTTTTTTTCCTGTGTGAACAGCACGCAGGTGGCGTGTCAGGGCGCAGGATTGTGCGGACGCATGTCGACAGCCTTCCCAGGGACAGACAAAGGGCTTTTCTCCTGTGTGGGTAGTGCGCCGGTGGTATGTCAGACTGCTGGATTGTATGAACGCCTGGCGACAACCTTCCCAGGGGCAGACAAAGGGTCTTTCTCCTGAATGAACAGCACGCAGGTGGTATGTACGGCCGCTGGATCTTGAGAACGCATGGCGACAGCCTTCGTGGGGACAGACAAACTTTTTTAGCCCTGAGTGGGTGCGCAAGTGGCTTGTCATGTTGATGCCTTTTGCGACCCGATAGCCACAGTTTTCCTGCGGACAGACAAAGTATCCTGGGGTGGTATGACAAGTACGCAGGTGGTGTGACAGCGAGCTGGTTTGAGTGAACGAAGAGTCGCAGCCTTCACGTGGACAGCCAAAGGGTTTCTCGCCGGTATGAGTCCGGAGGTGGTTTTTCAGGTAGCTGGGGGCCCTGAACGACCTTGGGCAGTTGCGATAAGGGCAGAGCAGTGGAGCGGGTGCTTTTCGACGGGAGCACGGTCCTGCCTGCCGTGCCTGTCCTGTCACAGGCACTGATGTGGAAGTACGGGGACTGGTGGGCGGGTGCAGCATAGGTTTGTCCGATGGATGTCGTCAGGAGTTGGAGTCTGGCGTCTGTCTTGCTTATCCAGCCTTGTGACCATCTTGTCATTTTGATCAAGCGTTTTGCTGACCGCCCTCTTTGGTGCTGGCCTGGTGTCTGGCAACAAGGGACTGACAGGCTTGCGTGCCGGGCCTGTGTGCGCTTCCTGTTGTCATGCCTTGTCACGCCAGGATATGGCATCAACTGCCGGGTTTGGTGTGCGCAGGTCACAGCCAGTGCAATCGACTCAAGCTGCTGCGCAACTGTCTGTTTGTGCTGGGAGCGCGCTGTTCGGGTTCAGAGCAAGGAGCGGCGGGCTTTCCCTTTCGTGTCGCAGGGTTGGCCGACCGGAAATCTGTTATCCCGGTGGGTGGCAGGGTTGTAAACAGTGCCGCCGGATACCCGGGCTATAACACGACAGTAGGTTGCTTTTGGGTTGAC
>JGIcombinedJ30088_10004447_pt1 | contig 12502 bp, 8 predicted proteins | sample PinacodermPK_FD_30088 | JGI IMG/M metagenome (IMG submission 30088)
AATAGCCTTTCACTGTTTCATTGTGGTTCCACATAGGCATCAATAAGGTGGTCTCACCCTGGTATTCCCATGTGTAATCCGATACCCGGCCTTCATACCCTTCGAAATCCTCTATCATGATGTCCGAGCCCAAAAAGGCATCGGTAATCTGACCGGTCGCCATACGGCGTACCCGACGCTGGAAACCCAGATACAACCAGCCATCCAGACGCTTGGTATCATCCTTGTATTTGTGGATCAAGACCTGGGTATTCTTCACATCAAACGGCTCGGCCACTTTGAGATAAATTTTGCGATAGACCTGGCCCGGATTAGGTAAATCTTCAGGTATAGGACTGTCGGTAGACTTGTATGCCGAGCGTTTCATACAAACCCGATCATACTTGATGGTGCGCTCGACTTTGCCGGTCCTCATATTCTTAAAGTCCCAATACCAAGGTTCCATACAACCCAGATCACCCCAAACCCGACCATATTGAAAATTCCAGATTAACTTGGTACCAGCGTCCGGGTCATTGGCATTTGGTTTATGTGGAAAGGGCCGACCATTCACATAATTCGTCAACAGCCCCTTGTCATCAAAACCGACATTCCTGTTGACCTTACTCAACTCAATAAAAACATCGGGCATGTCGAAGTCCATGGTTCTACCGACAGTAATGGAATAATCCCCGTTCTTGATAAACTCATAAGTACCAGGGTCAAACGCATGTTCGAGCGAAGCTGCATTACTGGCATCAATTCTCATGCCAACGGTAATCCCTTCGACTTTGGGTGGGCCGTCCTTATAAGGCCAGAACGAGTATTCGATGTCGGTATCGGTAATTTCAGCAACCACATTGAATGCGAGCAAACTGCCAACAGTCAACAGAGCCGCCTTTAATATTTTGTATATCATAGGAGTTACCTCCCTTTTTCGAGTAAGTGGTTTATTTTCTAATCGGCTATGGAATGAAACCGTTTTCTTAGTAAACTTCTCCTTATGCGGCATCCGCAGATTTACTATTCTCGAACTCAAGTGCTTTATCCAGGATACGGCGCATCCGCATCGCAGCTTGATCATGTCCTGTAGCAACAAATGCACGTTCCGGGTCCCGTTGGATGTTAATATGTTGTGCCTCAATTGTTTCCCTGTCTTCACGGAAAGCCGCTTTCACACCACGTTCCAATAAAGGGGCAATACCGGGTGAGTCGGTTTCTGAGCTGGCGCCCCAGGAAAAATAATATTGAGCTTTATCTTCACTTACAGGTGTAACCCCCTGGGATGTCCAGGTGTCGAGCACTAGTTGACCATTAGACGGACCATCAGTCACATTTCCTGCAGTGAAATGCCTGAAACGCATCAGGAAAGTACAAGGCAGGTGTAAGGTGTAATCGTAATGCATGTCGATACGCACATCCGGTCCACCAAACGCATCCCATGTAAAGACCGGTGTTGGTTCGTTATATACCCATCGCTCAATATGTATTGAACGGTCACTGATAGTTATATCCGGTAACGTTTCCGCATAGGCATTGGAGCCTCCAAATGTTTTCCGATGAACATAGGTGACATGGGAAAAATCAAGCAGGTTGTCCATGATCAGGCGATAATCACATTTAAACGTCAGCGAACCCGTAATCATGTTCCAGTTTGGGTCGCGCGGACTGATGCCGCGTGGAATCATGTCCGGGTTTGCCAGTTCAGGGTCACCCATCCATACCCAGATCCAATTATCGAGTTCAACTACTGGAAATGAAATCACACGGGCCGCCTTCGGGATTGTAGTTTGGCCAGGAATATCAACACATCGGCCATCACCGTCAAATTTCATGCCATGGTACATACAACGCAATCCATTGCCTTCCACCTTGCCAAGATGCAGGGCAGCGGCGCGGTGGCAGCAACGATCCTCTAAAGCTGCGACCGAACCATCCATGTGTCGAAATAAGACAATGGGAACATTGATAATAGTCCGGGCCAAGGTAGTGCCTCTGGGTAATTCCGTATCCCAACCAGCGATGTACCATATATTTTTTAAAAATATCACTATCTGTGTCTGTAACGTATTGAAAAATATAGGTGTTCAGGTCATTTAAAACGCATCATCGATCAATGGGCTGTCAAGTTTATTTCGAATGGTAAGACTATTTTATTTTTCCTTCACCATTCTTTAGTGTGGTGATATGAAACTCTGCCACGGGCCAACTTGAACAAGATTTTCGGCAATATGGTATGGTTGCAGTTCCAGTCCTTCTACTGCAACGCCGATTTCCGCGGCAGCATCGATGGGTATCTGGATTTTGATGAACAATCCCGTGCCGGTCAGATCGGCATAACACAGGCCGAAGATCAGATTGATACTATTCTTCCGTATCGTTTCCAGGATTAAAGTTGTTAAGACAAAATTTTTCCAATATCAAAAGATATCGTCGGCGACCTGTTTGTGTAAATCGATAATTCCGGGGATATCCTCTGGTCTTTCCCGACCAAAACCACATTCTGCCGCGAGACCAAAATCCGGTAAAAACTTACGCGCCACTGCGATACGTTCTTTGGTGGCTTCGACTCCGTCTGTGTTAATAACTCCGAGGTATGCCCGCGTATCACCTATATCGAGATCTTCAAGCGGGCGAAAGTAGACATCATCGGTCCTGATCCTGGGTACCGTCAGATGAACAAAGTCAACCCTGCGTCCCGATTCAGCAACCGCCGCATTGGCAAACTTCACGCTCAGGGTCAGATCTTCCGGCATAATTGCAGGTTTCTGCGGAAATGTGCCGTAGCAGAAATGGAAACCCATCATCACATCCCTCGGAACCTCGCGCGGGAGTCGTCGAAGGGGGCTAATGTAACGGTCCCAAGCAGTTTCGGGGCGCGACCATGAATAGTAGCGGCCGGTCATTTCTAGCAGGTCTGTACAGACGTCCCATTGAATGCATAGCTCATTTGCTGGGATATGATTAAGAATCGTCTCAATTTCGCTCCTTAACGCCTCTTCATAGGCTGCCATAACAGCTTTGTGCTCGGTCGGATCTCGGAAGAAGAAATAGGTGGCATCCTGGGGAAAGGGGAAGGCAATTTGAAAACGTACACCTGGCGGGATGTCGCCTTTCTCTCGGGCGTCCCTGAAAGCGATGTAGGATTTGATGGCCTCATCGGCATAACCGAGGGACTCAAGGCGTAGCTTTTCCACACCCGGCTTGAGTTTGAATGCCCAACAATTATCCATACTTGTCGGCTTCCACTCGGGTGGTTCAGGGCGTTGTATGGTCTCGATATCCGGATGCCCGTGATAGGTACGATAAGCAAGATACAGTATCCAAAATGTTCGGTCTCCGACCTCTCCGTCAGGGATTGATAGCAGATGATCGGCTAGCAGTGTCCCGCATAAATGAAATACTTCTTCGACTGAATTGAGTGGGATACTTCCAACCAGGAATATCTTTCCTTTGTTCTTCGTCATAGTTCCTCTCCGTAAAGTTCAAATTCAATCAAATACTGATAGTAACACGTGTTAAAACCCCGGCACACAATCTGGTTATATGAATGACTTTTCCTGTTTGCCAGGAGCAATGGGAAGGCCATGTTTTCATCAAAAGACGAGCTAGAGAATCAAGCCTTGATCGCGAGCTTTGCGTACTGCGGTGCCGCGTCTGTTTACATCAAATTTTGAGAATATCTGCTGCCAGTACCACTTTACGGTATTCGTAGAAAGCGCCAAACGCGATGCTATTTCGCTGTTGGAACGATCATCTGCTGCAAGTTCCAGGATTTCTACTTCNCGTTCTTTAAGAACCACCTCGATTTGCAACGCCTTCGTATCAAATGGCCAGGCATTGTCCGCATCAGATAACGCATTTAATGCTTTTTGAAGCGTGCAGACCGCCATTCCCGGTTTGGAGGTTATTTCCATATCGATTTCACCAAGTAGCTTGCTGATAATCGGTCCTTCGTCCAGACAGGTGCGGATAAACCCCTGGGCATTGTACAACGACATCGTTTCCGAAAGGTGTCGGCGAGCCGCCGATTGATCACCGTTTTCAGCCATGAGCTTAGAAAGTTGAACCCCGATACCTACCGCGGGTTTCCAGCACGCTCTCTCAGTCACATATCCCCACCATTGCTTAAGTAGACGAACGGCACCATCGAGGTCGCCTCTATGCCGTGCCAACCGTGTCCAGCTTATGGCTGAAGATAAAGTCGCCGTGGTAGCCCCCGGACCTGGTTTCAGTTTTGTGGGCGGCCCCAACAACCCGTTTCTCCGCCCGATTTCCATTGCAAGTTTTCGTTCACCTGTTAATAAATACAGACGTATACGTTCCCCGGCAAGGTGAGCCTGTAAACGGTTGAAGTCGAACCGTATAGCGTGTTTATCACCTTCGTTCAGAGTTTCGATGGCTGCGCCAAAATTACCATCTTGTGCGAGTAATCGGGTTTTTGTGACATACCCGGCTATGAGTTGGTCGGCTATACCGACCCGGATACAATTTTGTATATGTTCATTGATATGCGTACGCGCTTCATCCAAACGATTGCGCTCGTAACATAATTCAGCCAGTAACAGTCCAGGCATTGCCGTCAGCGGCGACAGTTGCCCATATAATTCCGAGGCGTGAGTTAAGCCGTTTTTGAAACAAGTCTCTGCTTTATCGAGTTCCCCTTGTATGCTGAGTGTGATCCCGACCAGGCAGTCATGGTAGATACTGCCGTACAAGACTTTGTGTTCAACACAAATATCATGCACAGCTGATGCAAGTGCCATTGTGTCTCCCACTTCAAAACGATTCCTTCTGGCAGCCTGAAGAATGATTTTGACTGAGGTAAGCATGTGCATCGCTGGGTCTGAACGATAATCTGCCGTCAACCATGCAATGCATTTCTCTTCAGTACGTGCTAGATCATCGGAAATAAATGATAACATCATTTCACGGTGATCGAGTTTGCCGGCAAGATATTCAATTTCTTCCCGGGATAGACGGAATTTAGTGTCGGCTCTGGTTGCAGCCAATCCACGGCGCACATTTTTTAATACGCGCCTGCCCTCGCTGAAATCCCAAATCAGGATGTGTTGCCAGGCAAGATCCAGTAACAACTTCGGATGACCTTCAAGCACACGTTGTGGAATAAGTGCCGCATAATATTCAAGGGTCGCCACTTGTCCGCTGGAAAATAATGGTTCGCTGATGAATTCAAGCAACTCTACCGCACGTTCAAAATCTTGCGCTTTACACGCATGATGAATTGCATCCAGGTGAAATCCATGTTCCTCAAGCCATTGCGATGCGCGGGTGTGCAGTACCGGGACAAAATCCGGATGGCGTTCATGCAAACGACGTTCCAGAAATTCTGCGAAGAGGTGATGAAACCGGTACCAGTCATCGGTTTCATCCAGAGAAGAAATGAACAGGCGGGAAGAAATCACATGTTCTAAAATCGAGTTACAATCCTTCATTTGTGTAACTGTCGAGCAAAGATCGCGATGGAGGCGTGAGAGGATCGATGTCCGAAGTAGAAATTCACGGGTATCTTTATCCTGGTTACGCAACACCTCGTCTGCCAGGAATTCAGCGATATTACGATATTCGCCAGACAACTCGTCAATCCATTTGCGGCGGTTACTCACTTTTCCCAGAGAGAGTGAAGCGAGTTGGAGTCCCGCTATCCAACCTTCCGTACGCTTATTCAAGAGCTTAACTTCAGAACAAGCCAACTCCAATTTCATACATTTTTCCACAAATTCGGCGCTTTCATATACGGTAAAACGCAAGTCATTGTCCCGAATTTCAATTAGCTGTCCCAGGGCTCGTAGTCGACCAAGGGGCAGGCCGAGCGGGACCGTGCGCGCTGCTATGATCCAACGCAGATTAGGGGGACTTCTCAGAAAAATTGTACTTAGCGTATCAAGCAGTTCAGAGTTTGAAGTCAAATGGAAATCGTCCAGGAATACAAAGCACTTATGATTTAATGCCGCCACCTCATTTATGAGCGTCGTCATCAGTGCCTCTGGCGAAGGGCGGGTTCTTCTATTCAAAAGTCTAAGAACGGACTCACCGACGTCTTTGTGCCCTACACGGAGCGCGTGGACCAGACCGTCGATGAAACGGGCGATATCGTTGTCAGACTGGTCAATAGTAAGCCAGGCGACGTGGGCTCCGGCAGTAGCACGCTCTAGGTAATACTGCCCCAATAGACTTGTTTTGCCATAACCCGCAGGCGCGATTACAGTAGCCAGTAAATGATTTTCGATATCTGATATATAACGCTGTAGTCGAGGGCGCGGCAATAGTTGGCCGCGATGTATGTGTGGCTGGAGCTTGGTCGCGGAATGAGAAGTTGAATTTGGCATAAGGGTAATTGCTTACACATTATGAGTTTAGTACAGTCCAGCGTGGCGTCAATTGTCTCATTATGAGCCAGCGTTTAAATACCATTCTTTTGGATGGTGTACAATTTTCCGGTAGAACGTATCCGGGTCAAGGCCGGGCTTTACCAATACCGCTGGTTGCGCCTGTTTCGATTTTTTCGCAGTGATATTACCGGCAAAGCCGAATCTCCGGGCGTTTCGAACTTCTCCCGCAGTGCTTCTTTGCAGGTTTGTATTCAGCGCCGGCGCGCATCTCGCTGATACTCTATCGGGCAGAATCAGAATTCCATGCCGAAACGCACCATGTACTGCCGCGGCGCAATCAGCTCATCACCGGTGGCGCCCACGCCGAAAACGTCGGTAAAGCGGGCATTGATGCCGTCTTCGTCAGCCAGGTTCATCCCCATCAGGTCGATATACCAGGGCCAGGCGTCGGGTCTGATGGTCAGCATCAGGTTAACGATGTCATAGCTGGGCACATCGTCGGTCTTCGGGTTGTTGAAGATGCGATGCTGGAAGCCGTCCCGGTAAATATACTGCACGCTGCCTTCGATATCAGCCAGGCTGCCCAGTCTGCCTGAGTACCGCAGCATGACGTCAGCGGTGAAATTGGGCGTCTTGGCCAGTTCATTACCCTTCACGTCCGTGACCGCCTCGGCGCGCGCCCGCTGTATGTCGTCACAGAAAATGTTGAAGTTGCATTGGGGCAGCAGCGCATTCGTTGCCTCGTCCGACTGCACGTTATCCAGCGCCAGGTGCGACTCGGAGATCTCAGTCTCCAGCCAGGACAGGCGGGCATCCAGGGTGAACCTGTCGGTAATGAAAGCCAGCAGTTCCAGTTCCGCACCGTAAATCTCGGATTCCGGCAGGTTGCCGACACCGCCCTCGAACAGCTCGGGGTCCGTAGCCTGGTATTGCAGGTTCTTGTATTCGTAGTAGAAGGCGGCGGCATTCAGGCGCACCCGGTTGTCGGCGAAATCCGTTTTGACGCCCAACTCCCAGGCATCAACCGTTTCATCCTTGAAGGTCGGCAGCACCACGATGGGGGCGATGATATCCTCGCGGCCGTAGGTCAGGTTGCTGCCGCCGGGTTTGAAGCCGCGGGTGTAGGAGGCATATACCATGGTGTCATCGTTCAGGTCGAATTCGACCACGCCGCGGCCGGTCAGTTTCTCGCTTTGGACTTCGAGGACCGCGGTGCCGCCGCGGCCGAAGAAGTTGGTTACTTCGGAATAGACCTCGTCATCCGTATAGCGCAGGCCGGCAATCAGGCGCATGCTGTCGGTCAGGTGAAAAGTTCCCTGGCCGTACACGGAGACGGAGTCCCGCTCCGGTTTGGAATCGGAGATGAATCCGACTTCCCCCCCGAAGTTCAGCACTTCCTCCACTGTCACGGTGCCGGGGCCGTAGCTGCCGTCGACATTGAAGTCAATATATTCACGAATAAGGATGTCCACCTCGGTATCGAGGTAGAAGACCCCGGCCACCCAGTCCAGCCGGCCGAACAGGGGCTCGGCGGATATCAGGTTGAGTTCCTGGGTGAAGGTCTTCTGCCGGTTGGTCTCCGGGTCGAAAATCGCGGGCAGCAGGAAGATGCCCTGGTTAATCAGGTTCACGAAATCATGGCGGTCGTTATCCCGTACTATGGCGATATCGTCATCCTGGTAACTGGTCAGCGAGCGCACCGTGAAAGCCGCTGAATCCCATTCGGCAACCAGGCTGTACAACTGGCTTTCCAGTTCATAACTGCTGTGCCAATCCTGGGTCAGCCGGCGCGGATTTGGGGTGGAGTCCAGGATGCCCTTTTGCGCCGCGCCATTCGTGTTTTCATCGTAATACCGGGCGGTGAAGTTAAAGCGCAGGTTCTCCATGGGCGCCCAGAGCAGCCGGGCGCGGGCGGAGATGCTGTTTGCCTGGTCCAGTCCCTGGTCCACGACGATATTCCTGCTGAAGCCGTCGTGGTTGTGTGACGCGATAGAGGCGCGCAGCGCCACCGTATCGCTTACCGGAACGTTTACTGAACCCCGCGCCCTGATCAGGCTGTAGTTGCCCACGGTGATGTCGGCCTTGCCGGAAAATTCTTCGGTGTCGGGCGCCTGGGTTATCACGTTTATTGCCCCGCCGGTGGAGTTCTGCCCAAACAGTGTGCCCTGGGGGCCGCGCAGCACCTCTATGCGTTCAAGGTCCAGGAAGTCCGTATGCAGGGCAAAGGGTGAGGCCACGTAGATGCCGTCCAGGTGGTAGGACACCGAGGGGTTGGCGATAGCGTTCTGGTTGGCTTCGTTACCCACCCCGCGGATGGCGATGACGGTCTTGAAACCTTCGTTCTTGGCGACGGTGACGCCGGGGGCGATGCTGCTCAAATCCACGAAGGAGGTGATATTCCGGTCGTCAATGTCTTCTCCGGACAGCGCGGTGACCGCCTGGGACAGGTCCTGCAGGCTTTCGGAACGTTTTTCCGCGGTGACGATGATCTCTTCCAGGAGTGGCTTTTTCTCCTGGGCTGCGGCGTTAAAGCATAGCAGGGCGATAAGGACGGACAGGCAAGATGAGCAGGATTTCAATGTGGTCATGGTACGTACGATATTATTTCGCAAGATAGTGTTTACAGCCAAGCGTTCAGTTATTACTGCACTAACTGCAGGGGTGAATCCGGTTCCCGGTTGTTTTTATCCAGTACGGAAAATACCCGGATACTGCTTTCCAGCGTAAGCTGTATGTGACGTTCCGTAGCCTCAATAGCTGCTTGTACATCGCGGGCCAGGGCCGCCTCCAGAATTTCCCGGTGTTCCCGGTGGACGTCACGGTCCTGCTGGTGTGAGAGGATGGAGATGAACCGGTACCGCTTGTGCTGTTCGTAGAGAACATGGCGCAGACGCAGTAACCAGGAGGAGGCGCAGGCTGCTACCAGGGCTTCGTGAAATTCTTCATTGCGTTGTTCCCACTCGTCCAGGTTCCTGCCGAAGCTCCGTTCGGCTTTCTGCAGCCGATGATGGGCAGCGACCAGGTTTGCCTCCCATTCATCGTCGCCGTTGCCGATACTCTCCCGCAATGCTTCGCATTCCAGCATGGTGCGCATGCGGCTGAGGTCCTTGAGGTCATCCGGTGAAACCGGCGCGACCTTGAAGCCGCGTTGCTCTTCAACCGTGACGAAACCTTCTCCGGCCAGCCGGTTCAACGCCTCCCGCAAGGGGCTTGCGCCGATCCGGTAGTCATCCCGCAATTCCTCGATGCGGAGTTTGGCGCCCGGAGTGAGTTTTCCGGCTATGATGTCGGAACGTAGCCGGTTATATGATGATTCGACGAGTGTTTTAGCCCGCATTGTTAACAGACGGTCAGGGTTAATATTGAACAAGCCAGCCCAAGTTAAAACGATATTCCGGACAAACCAGTGATCGGGTTTACTGCCATGTCAAAAATATCGATAAATTAAAAAAATATCGATATAATTCAGCCACACAAACAAAAATTATTATATCCTTTATATACGGTTGCGATCTAACTATTTGTCCTGTGTGCGACAGCGCCGGTAATATTGTCGACATGATAAAACGCTATGCTGGAATTATATACTCATCCCATGTCTCCCTGCGCCCAGAAGGTGCGTATTGTCCTGACGGAGAAACAGCTAGACTGGCGCAAGCGCCACGTGGAACTTGCGGAAAAGGAAAATCTCTCTCCTGAATATCTCAAGCTGAATCCCCTGGGTGTGGTGCCTACCCTGGTCGATGACGGACAGCCTGTCATCGAATCATCCATTATCTGTGAGTACCTGGAGGATAAATTTCCGGGTCCGGAACTGCGGCCGGAGGACCCCGTCCAACGGGCGCGCATGCGTTTCTGGATGAAACACGTGGATATCAAGGTTCATCCCAGTTGCGGCGCTCTGCAATGGCCGCTGCTGATGGCGGATAAACTGAAACAACTGTCGGCAGCGGAGATGGATGCCATTATCGACCGGGTCGTGGAAAAACCCCGGCGCGAACGGCAGAGGCGGTTGTTGAAACAGGGTTATGACGCGCCCGATATCAAGGATGCCGTCGCTACCTATGAAAAGACCATTGCCGATATGGAACGCTTGCTGGAGGAACAGGACTGGCTGGCCGGCGATCGGTTCTCCCTGGCTGACGCGGCCATGGCGCCTTATTTTCAGACCCTGTACCAGTTCGGCTGGACTGACTGGTACCAGTCCCGCAAAAATGTTGCGTCCTGGTATGAGCGCTGTATGGACCGGCCGTCGTATCAAACCGGGGTTGCAGCCGATTTTTCTGCGGAAAAGCTGGCGCAACTGAACAGCAAGGGTGAACAACCGTGGCGTAAAATTCAGGAATACCTGCGTACGGGGTAACTATGAAGACAATAGTGGAACAGGGCAACATCCATTGGGAGGCGGCCCATGCGCTGGTTCAGGCCGCTGTCGGGCGCGCCGTAGAATTGAACGTGAAGGTGAATGTTGCGGTTGTGGACAGTGGCGGACACCTGGCTGCGTTTCTGCGCATGCCGGGTTCGGCGTTCCATTCCGTCGACGTCGCCATCAGCAAGGCTTACACGGCCATGAGCTTCGGAATGCCTACGTCGAAATGGGGAGATGTAATTGAAACCTTGTCGACTCCCTGTAAAACCGGCCTGCCGTCCGTGGACCGGTTGATGACCTGTGGCGGAGGTGTCCCCATTGAGGTTGGCGGGCGCCGTATCGGGGCTGTTGGCGTTTCAGGGGCGACGGAGAAGCAGGATGAGGAGATCGCGGAGTATGCGTTGCAGAGTTTGGGGTTGGAGTAAGCGGGGTTAGAAGATTATGCATGCAAAAGTTGAACAGGTGGTTTCGGGCGCGCCGTTCTGTCATTTTATCAACGGTGAATTTATCGGGTCTGCCGGCGGCCGGTTGTTTGATACGCTCAACCCGGTAACGGGTGAGGCCTATGCACAGGTCCATGAGGCGGGCAGGGAAGAGGTGGATGCGGCTGTCAATGCGGCTCGCGACGCCCTCACCGGTCCCTGGGGTTCGATGACCGTACAGCAGCGGGTTGCATTGTTGTACGACCTTGCCGACGGTATCAACGCCCGGTTTGACGATTTTCTTGAAGCGGAGTGCCTGGACACCGGTAAACCCTGGTCGCTGGCACGGCACGTCGATATCCCGCGGGGCGCAGCCAATTTCAAAATCTTTGCCGATGTCATCAAGAATGTTCCTGCGGAGTCCTTCATGATGGATACCCCGGACGGCGCCGGCGCGCTGAATTACGCGGTGCGCGTGCCCAAGGGTGTCGTCGGCGTCATCTGTCCCTGGAATTTACCCCTGCTGCTGATGACCTGGAAGGTGGGACCGGCGCTGGCCTGCGGCAATGCCGTGGTAGTCAAACCCTCCGAGGAAACCCCGGCTACCGCGACCCTGCTGGGCGAGGTGATGAACTCGGTGGGTATCCCTGCGGGGGTATATAACGTTGTGCATGGATTCGGGCCCGATTCCGCCGGCCAGTTTCTGACGCAACATCCCGGCGTGGATGCCATCACGTTTACCGGCGAGACGCTAACGGGAACCGAAATCATGAAGGCCGCGGCAGTCGGCCTGCGCGACGTTTCGTTCGAACTGGGCGGCAAGAACGCGGGTGTGGTCTTTGCCGACTGCGATATGGACAAGGCGATTGAAGGGACCATGCGTTCGGCATTCGCAAATTGCGGCCAGGTCTGCCTGGGGACGGAACGGGTTTATGTCGAGCGGCCGATATTTGCCGAATTCGTGGACCGGCTCAAACTTGGGGCGGAAAACCTGGCGCAGGGCAGGCCCGAACTCGCGACGACCACGCTGGGACCCATGATCAGCCGGCAGCAGCGGGAAAAAGTGCTTTCCTATTATGAAAAGGCCAGGGAAGAGGGCGCGCAAATCGTTACCGGCGGCGCTATCCCGCAGGTGCCCGAAGAGCTTGGGGGCGGTTTCTGGGTGGATCCGACCATCTGGACCGGCCTGCCCGAGACCTCGCCGGTTAACCGGGAAGAGATATTCGGTCCCTGCTGCCATATTCAGCCTTTTGACGAGGAAGCCGAGGTCGTCAGCATGGCTAACGATACGCCCTACGGGCTGGCAACGGCCATCTGGACCGGGGACGCGGCGCGCGCACACCGGGTTGCCGCCGCCATTGAAGTGGGTATTACCTGGG
>JGIcombinedJ30088_10004450_pt1 | contig 12501 bp, 10 predicted proteins | sample PinacodermPK_FD_30088 | JGI IMG/M metagenome (IMG submission 30088)
CCTCGAGCCAGCTTTCGACCTCTGCGGCCCGCAGCGGCAGGGCGGCTACCCCGCCGTAGCCGAGCCGGGCCCTAACCCCCCGGCCGTCGGCCCCTAGGTCGATCGTGTAGGTGCTCGCCACGATGCTGATATCGTCGGTGCCGCGCTTGCCGACCTTGTACGAGCGGCTGAGCCGTCGGTATGCCCCCTCGGGCAGCGAGCGGGGGATGGTGACCGAGACGATGAGTTCGCCCGACCGCAGGGCTGTCGACCGGTAGCCGGTAAAGAACGCCTCGATGGGGAGTTGGCGTGAGCCCATGGGACCCGCCAGATTCAGGGTGGCGCCTAGCGCCAGCAGGACCGGCGGCAGGTCGCCGATGGGGGAGGCGGTACCGAGGTTCCCCCCCAGGGTGGCGCGGTTCTTGATCTGCTGCGCGGCGAACCAGTAGAGCATCTCGTCTAAGGCGGGGAAGACCCCTGCCAGCCTGAACTCGAGGTGGCTCAGCGGCAGGCCCGCGCCGACGACAGCCTCGTCGTCGGAGATGCGCAGCACCCGGAGTTCCGGCAGCGCCTCGAGTGAGATCAGGACCGGCAACTTGCGTCCGAACTTGTTGATCTCGACTCCGAGGTCGGTGGCGCCCGCTATCGGGATGGCATCGGGCCGCTGCTGCAGCAGTTCGAGGGTCTCGTCGAGGCTGGTGGGCCGGTAGAAGAGGTCGAGCCCACGCTCGTAGCGGAGGCCCGTCGGGGGGGTATAGCCGGCGAGGGCCTCGAGATGAGGATCGTCGTCGCCGGGTTCCCCGAGGTCGGCTAGGGCCTTGCGGATGGGGAGGTAGCCGGTGCAGCGGCAGAGATTGCCCTCGACGGCGCGCTCGCTGAGATCCCGGTCGTAGTAGGCGGTGAAGAGGCTCATCACAAAGCCGGGGGTGCAGTAGCCGCACTGGGATCCCCCCGTGCGGACCAGCGCCTCCTGGACCGGGTGCAGTGCGTCACCTGCAGCCACGCCCTCGACCGTGACCAGCTGTCGGTCCGCGACTGCGGCGAGGGGTACGAGGCAGCTGTTGATGGCCTGGTAGCCCGGGGACCCGTCGGCCCCCTCGGCTACCAGGGCGACGGTGCAGGTGCCGCAGTCGCCCTCGGCACAACCCTCCTTGGTGCCTACCCTGCCGCTGAGGCGCAGGTGCTCGAGGAGGGTGCGGGTCGGGGGGGCGTCGGAGATCGTCTCGGCGACGCCGTCGACGGTTAGCTTTAGCTCCGCCATGCGCTCTCCTGACGCTCTCCGGTGCTGACGATCTGGCCCGCCCGCTGCCCGCTATGCTCGGCGGTGTCGAGGTCGGCTCGGCTCATACTCTTAAGTCTAGTCCAGATAGACCGAAAAATCCTACTGGGTGCGCCCTGGAGACTCAACTTCCCTGCACTCGCCTGCGGGTGGTGACGTGAGATTATCCCGCACCCCGGCCAGATCCAGCGAATCCGTCCTTGGAGATGCGTACCAGACCTTGGCGGAACCCGCAATTTTGGAGCCGTAGTCTCCTAGGGTTGACGGTCTCTGATTTTAGTTCTGTTGTCCCAAGGGGGGTGGGGGAGGCCGCCAACCGTCGGTCGCTCCGGCGACGGGCGAATGGGCAGGATTTCTTCCCGAGTTTCCCTGCGGACTGATATAAACATCATATTCAGCGATGCAAAAATTGGAGCCCCAGATTGCGGAAAATAACAGGCATAATCTACGCATGGAGTGCGTAGAATGACTCGCTATATTTACCAACTCAAAGGATGGCCCAAATTTACATGGGATCATGATGTCTTGGCTGCCCCTTTGGCCGATATCCGTCACCGGCAGGGGCGCTTATTTGGTCGGATGGAGGGCCTGGGCTTTTCTCTCCAGCAAGAGGCCGAGCTGGAGACACTGACATTGGATGTCGTCAAGTCCAGTGAAATCGAAGGCGAGAACCTGAACACGGATCAGGTGCGTTCGTCCATTGCCCGGCGGTTAGGCATGGACATTGCCGGGGCGATTCCCGCAGACCGGAACGTCGAGGGTGTTGTCGAAATGATGCTTGATGCAACCCAGAACTTTGACAAGCCCCTCACAGACGACCGCCTCTTTGCATGGCATGCGGCGTTGTTCCCTACAGGGCGTAGCGGCATGCGCAAGATCATCGTCGGTGCGTGGCGCGACGACTCGGATGGACCTATGGAAGCCGTCTCTGGCCCCAGAGGCAAGGAACGCGTTCACTACGAAGCGCCGGCCGCTCCACTTCTGGATAAGGAGATGGCTCAGTTCTTTGATTGGGCGAACGAGTCTGATGGTACCGATCCCGTACTCCGGGCAGCACGGGCGCACCTGTGGTTTGTCACAATTCACCCGTTTGACGATGGCAACGGCCGCATCGCACGGGCGATTGCCGACTGGGCACTGGCGCGATCCGAGAAGAGCCCGCAGCACTTCTACAGCATGTCCTCCCAGATCCGCCAAGAACGGGATGCCTATTACGAGATTCTGGAAAGGACGCAGAAGGGAACGCTGGATGTCACGCCGTGGATGGTGTGGTTCCTGGTCTGCCTGGGACGTGCGTTCGAAGGAACCGAGGTAACGCTAGCCACTGTGCTTCACAAGGCTCAGTTCTGGCAGCAACACTCTGACGTGAACATCAACGACCGACAGCGGTTGCTCCTCAATAAGATACTGGACGGATTTGACGGAAAACTGACCTCATCAAAGTGGGCAAAGATTGCGAAGTGTTCCCAGGACACGGCGATCCGAGACATTCAAGATCTGGTCGCACACGGCGTCCTTAAGAAGGACCCGGGAGGCGGGAGGAGTACCAGCTACTCGCTGACGGACGTCTAACCCTTTGGTCTTCGCCTTCGCGGCCGGATTTTTGCCAAAGATTTGCCACAGACTCAAACGGACCGAGACAGAGAATGGCGGATTTCTGAGGGTTTAAGCGGAGTTGCAATTAGTGGCGAAGACGGCCCCGAAGGTCCACTTCCTTTCCGTAGTCTGCTGCTAAGTCCCTGTTTCGATTGTGGTCAGAGCGGCGAGATTACCGCAGGAAGCCCCAGGGATCGTAGGCTCTTCACCCGGTGCGGGCACGCGTTAGACGCCTGACCATCGGGAGCAACCTGAGTTCGATGCGCGACGCGCTCGGCAGTAACTCTTCGGCCCTTGGCCCGTTTGGTGCGCCAGCGTATCCGCACGGTACTAGAATGGGCCGTGGCGATGGAGTTCAGGACGGACAACCCCTGGGACCGTCTTGGGCCGGTCCTCGGACGCAGGATACCGTGAGATCGCGGCCGTGCCGCACGGGTTCTGTTCGAGTTTTCTGGACTGGGCGGCGGGGCGCACCGACGCGCCGCACGCGGTCCGGTCATGGAGGCCGCGCTGGCGCACGCGGTGCGCGACAAGGTGGAGGCGGAGGAACATATGACACATCATCATTCACTCCCGAAGACACTCGCCGCCAGCCTCGCGATGGCCTGCCTCGCTGGTGCCCTGTACACCTGCCAGGCGGGTGAACCGGGCCAGGCGGATGCAGAGGAGCAGAATGGGGCCGCCGAACACGCGCAGGGCTGCCCGTGCTCTGCATGTCTCGGTAGGGCCGCCGAACACGCGCAGGGCGCAGAGGGCGGCGAGGTTCGCTGGAGCTACGAAGGCGACACCGGCCCCGACCGGTGGGGCGGGCTGGACCCGTCCTTCGAGGTCTGTGACCGCGGCGTGCAGCAGTCCCCGATCGACTTGGCGGGCGCGGTTCCGGCGGGGGGAGGCGGGCTCGGAATCCAGTGGCAGCCCGCCGACGGGGAGGTGGTGGACAACGGGCATACCATCCAGGTCAATATGGGAGCCGGGAGTTCCATCACCCTCGAGGGCCGGCAGTTCTCGCTTCTGCAGTTCCACTTCCATCTGCCGAGCGAGCACACGGTCGAGGGAAGGAGCTACCCGATGGAGGTGCACTTCGTGCATCAGGCCGAGGAAGGCGATCTCGCGGTGATCGGGGTCTTCATAGAGGCTGGCCACGCCCATCCGGCCATCCAGGCCATATGGGATGCCATACCCGGGGTCGACGAGGCGCCAGCACCGCTGGCCGGTGTCGACCCGAACGCGTTCCTGCCCGAAGGGCGCGGCTACTTCCGGTACGCCGGCTCCCTGACTACGCCGCCCTGCTCCGAGGTGGTCAGTTGGGTAGTGATGACCGAGGCGATCGCCGCCTCGCAGGCGCAGGTCGACGCCTTTGCGGCCCTGTATCCGATGAACGCGCGTCCGGTCCAGCCGCTCCATCGGCGGTTCGTTCTGATGAGGTAGCGAAGGGGCTGATGGTTCGCCACTTGGAGCGGTTCGGGCTCTAGGTCTCTAAGCTCTCGTCGGCCAAGTGCGCGGCCAAGGCGGGCACGGCCAAATCCAGAAGTGCCCTTCTTGGGCACTGGCCTGTGTCTTCCCGCGAGGGATTGATGGCAGGGGGTGACCCCCGGCGGGGCGTGGCACGGATTGCACTGTCAACCCTCCGCGATGCCGCACGAGGCATCGAAGCACAGGGTTCGCTCCCAGCCACGGCCGCGCGACCCGGTTCGGCACCGCGCCCGCCGCGTCCGCGCCGGAAGTGCAAGGGAGCCAAGCAGATACGGACGCGGTGGCGTGCACATCCGAATGGCGTTTCTGTACACATGCCCCCCGCTGTCCGATGTGCACGCGCGGCCCGGCCCCGGCCTCGACGAATCGGCGGTCAAGATCCAGCTCCACTGAGACGAATCAAGCGCCATGTTGCTTGAAGCCGGTGATTGTCGTTCCGGGGCGCGCGGATCGGAGCAGATCGTTCAGCTCGACTAATCCGCTTGAGGCAGGCCTGTAGGCCGCCGGAACCATTAACCCTCTCCTCGGGCATGTTGGTGCGGATGATCGGTGTCGGCGGGCTGCTTGTTCCGGTTCAGGCGCGGCAGGGGAGCCGCAGGCCACCATGATTCCACCAACGGGTGAGAATTGAACCTCCGATCAGGCCAGCGGGTATTCTTGAGGCATGAACCATAGAGATCGCATCACGCTGGAGCCGGAAAAGAGAGGCGGGAAGCCTTGCATTCGCGGGCTCAGGATCACGGTGTACGATGTCCTTGAGTACTTGGCGTCCGGGATGACGGAAGCGCAAATCCTTGCGGATTTCCCGGACTTGGAGCGCGAAGATATCCGGGCGGTGCTGGCGTTCGCGGCGGAGCGTGAACGCAGGCTCGTTTCGATCCCGCCTGGGTGAAGCTCCTCTTCGACGAGAACCTGTCTCCGCGTCTGGTCGCTGGCCTATCGGATGTGTTTCCGGGGCCCGTACACGTTCGAGATGTCGGACTGTCCCGAGCGACCGACGCCGCGATCTGGGGTTACGCCCAGGACCACAGCCCCACTATTGTCTCGAAGGACTCGGACTTCCACCAAGCGAACTTCCTGCGGGGGCCGCCTCCGAAGGTTGTCTGGATTCGGCGGGGCAACTGCACCACGGCCGACATCGAAGCGTTGCTGCGATCCAGCCGAACCGAGATTCTCGCCTTCGGATCCGACGTGGAGGCGGCGTTCCTGGCACTTTCGTAGGCGCCGCCCGAATCGCGGTACACTCGCCGCGCCTTTCTGCGGGGCCGCTACGAACCCGACCGTCGTGATATCTTCCGACATCGCGAGGCCCACAATGCCCCTCTCTCCAGCAACCATGAACACCTCCCACTGTCGCTGCTGGGCGGAATCGTATCACCTTAGAGGAAGGTCAGTCCTCCCAGAGGAAAAAGAACAGAAAGTTGCCGCGGGGGCTCTCCTCGAAGAGCACTATCAGCAGTGGCTTACCGTCGGGGAGGACGCCCTTCATGATGTAGCCCTCACCCGCAGTCCAGGGCAGAGCCACCTCGGGCTCTCCGCTCTTCCAAAGGCCGAAGTCGATCTGAGACCGGACATCCTCCAGTTGAGTGAAAAGGATCGACTCGGTGTAGGCGCAGCTGAACTCGCCTCCCTCATTGGCCTCGGCCAAGTCGACCGGGCAAGCTATCATGACAGCCTCGGCCTCTTCCACGACCGCGCTGATGACCGGCGCAACTGCAGAGGCCTCGAAGTCTAGGCTGAATCGTTGGGCGAGCCCCCCAGTTGCCAACAGGAAGGCGACAACGAGCAGTACCAGCCTCTTCATGCTGCACCTTCACTGACGGCGGGCTTGTTCTGAGTATAGCTCGTCGACAGGATGAAACTATCTACCACGCCCTGGGATCGGACTGGCCCAGTGTCCCAAAGGTGAACTCACTGGGCGCGTGCTACTCAAATCGCGCATCGTTCAAACGCCAGTAGACCTTCGTCCCCTTGAGGGCTAGGTTGTCTCGAGCGTAGTGCCAAGGGGTCTTGCCTTCGCTGTCTTGGGCACTAGCGTCAGCCCCGGCCTCGAGTAACGCTTCGACGACAGCAGGGTCATCAGTACCCCGGGCGGCAGCGTGAAGGGGGGAGAATCCCTGGACGTTCACCGACGCACCGGCGTCCAGTAGGGCGAGGACAGTGGCGAGGTCGTTCCCCTCGACCGCAATGTGCAGGGGGATCCAGCCGTCTTCGTTTCGAGCATTCACCTCCGCCCCGGCGGCAAGCAGGGCCGCGATAACGGCAGGGTTGTCAGTGTTGGCGGCTGCAAAGTGCAGCGGGGTGTGATCCCCATAATCCCGGACATTCGCGTCGGCTCCAGCCTCCAGCAGGACTGTGATCGCGGCGAGGCCATCGGTCCCTGCAGCGGCGTTGTGCAAAGGGGTGCGACCGGACTCGGTCCGGGCGTTCAGGTCCGCCCCAGCTTCGAGCAGGGCCGGGATCGCTGTGGCGGCAGCAATATGCAAGGGGGCAAGGCCGGACTCGGTCCGGGCGTTCAGGCTAGCACCGGCCTCGAGCAGACTCCTGATGACGGCAGGGTCGGCGTCGGCCGAGGCTGCGAAGTGCAGCGGAGTAAGGCCGGACTCGGTCCGGGCATCCACCTCTGCCCCAGTCTCGAGACAGGCCTCCAGCCCGGCAACGCTGGCCCAGGCGAAGAACTCCGGCGTGTTCCACCACATGCAATCGGTCAGCTCTCCAGCCGCTCCTAGTCCCACGAGAATGTCGCGGGGGGCGCCACTCTCGTGGGCATAGTGCTCCGGGGTAAAGCCCGCCTCGTTCTTCGCACTCGCATCTGCCCCGGCCTCGAGCAGGATTCTGATGACAGCAGGGCTGTCGTTGTACTGGGCCGCAAAGTGCAGCGGGGTCCAGCCGTCCTTGTCCTGCGCGTTTACATCCGCCCCGGCCTCCAGCAGGGCTTCGATGATGCTGATGGCGGGGTCGTCGGCCTGCCTAACCGCAAAGTGCAGGGGAGTCCTGCTGTCGCTCGTTCTACGCGCATTCACGTCCGCCCCGGCCTCCACTAGGGCCTCGACGATGGCGGGGTGGTCGGCCTGCCGGGTCACATAGTGCAGCGGGGTCCAGCCGCTTGCGTTCCGCGCGTTTACATCCACCCCAGCCTCGAGGCAACCCACCACCTCCGCCAGCGTGGCCGTTTCGAAGAACTCCCAGGTGTTCCACTCTGCACAGTCTGCTGCCAACGCTGGTGCCCCGAGCGCGAGCATTGCGGCCACCAGCAGGTAGCTCAGTCGCATGGGCTCCTCCTTTCGATACCGCACATCCTACATAGGGAGAGGGCTGATCGGCTTTCGCTAGCTGCCGACTCGGGCGACCCGTTAGTTGACGCGAGAGGGGCCCTGTCGTGGCTGGCGCTTGTTCAAGGGTTGCGCAGGCCCACCCTGCGGATTCTCCGTTCTTCGCGTCGCCGTGTTTCAGGTTTCCGAAGTCGCCAGGTCCTGATTCGGCCCAGTAGGTGGCCATCCGCAGCCGGTTTGGAGGGATCCGGCCGATCACTGGACAGCGGTGGTGGCCGTGGAAACGGAGCCGGTTGTGGGTGGCACTGTCCACCTTCTGCTGCATCCTGCCAAGGAGGGCTGGATGCCGACCATCCTTGAGCATCCTCAGCGAGGCGACTTCCGCGCCCAAGGCTTCACCGTGACAGAGAGGGCGAGACGTGGTGCTCTTGATGATACTTGAGTGGGTGGCCAGGATGTGGCAGCGTGTCACGACCCGCTCGGTCAGCCCCGCCGGTCGGTCGCGGTCAGCTCCCCCGGTAGGTGCTATATCCGTAGGGTGACACCAGGAGGGGCACGTGGTAGTTCTCTTCGGGATGGGCGATGCCGAACCGGATGGGGACGAGGTCGAGAAAGCTCGGATCGGGGAGTTCCGGTTCGAGTCCAGCAAAGTAGTCGCCTACGTGAAAGACCAGTTCGAACACCCCCACTGCCAGGTCATCACCCGCCATCAGCGGTGCGTCGGTGCGTCCGTCGGCATTGGTCTCGAACTGCGCGAGGTGCTGCCTCGACTCCCCGCCCAGGAAGAACAGGTCGATCTCGAGCCCGCCGGCGGGTTGGCCGTGGGCGGTATCCAGGACGTGGGTGCTGAGTCTTCCCATTCGTTCTCCCATTCCGCTCGCTCTATTCTAGCGAGGCTCCTTGCCAGATCCACCGCCCCAGGAGTTCACGCTCCTCCTCGGTCATGCCGGTCAGGTTGCCCAGCGGCATATAGCTGCTTTGCACGGCGTTCTCCAGAATCTGCTTTGCCTGGGCCTGGATGCGCTCCGGGCTGTCCAGCTTTACCCCGCTTGGGGCGACGGTGAACACTGCGTCGCTGGGCTCCTCAGCGTGGCACTGGGTGCAGTGCAGTTCGATGATCCCCCGGGCCTGTTCGAAGGCGACCGGTTCGCCCCCTTCCTGGGCCCTTCGCGCCGGGACCGTGACGTAGGCCAGTGCCAGCAGGATCACCGTAGCCAGGGGGAGCAGGATGAGGGCGTCGCGGCCCCGTTCGCGGAGGTTCAGGAAGTGCCGTACCGCCACGCTGCCGACAAAGAGCCCCGCTAGGACAGCCCAGTTCCACCCGTGCTCGAAGGTCATAGGGAAGTGATTGCTGATCATCACGAAGACCACCGGCAGGGTCAGGTAGTTGTTGTGAAGTGAGCGCAGACCGGCGTGCTGGCCGAGCCCCGGGTCGAGCGGCTCACCCCGCTCGGCGGCTCTCACCAGCGCCTTCTGGGAGGGGATGATCACGAAGAAGACGTTGCCGGCCATCAGCGTGCCGAGCAGGGCGCCCACATGGATATAGGCCGCCCGGCCGGTGAATACCAGCGTGAGCAGGTAGCCGGCCGCCACCACCAGCAGAAATCCCACCAGGGCGAATAGGTCGCGACGATCCACCAGCGGGGTGCGGCAGAGCCGGTCATATACCACCCAGGAGACGATTAGGGTCAGCACCCCGATCGCGACCGACACCCACGGTCTGATCCAGGAGGGTGCCTCCTGGGCCAGGTACAGATTGGCGTTCGAGTAGTAGACGATGCCGAGCAGGACGAAGCCGCTGATCCAGGTGAAGTAGGCCTCCCACTTGAACCAGTGCAATTTCTCCGGCAGCTTCTCCGGCGCGACCCGGTACTTCTCAACGTAATAGAAGCCGCCCCCGTGGATCGCCCACAGGCTGCCGGCCAACTCCTCGCGGACCTTCTCGCGCTCGAGGCTGTTCTCGAGGAAGATGAAGTAGAACGAGGTGCCGATCCAGGCGATGCCGACGATGATATGGATCCACCGCACCAGCAGGTCGAGCCAGCTGCGGACGTGGCCCTCCCAGCCGTTCTGGCGAAGTACCAGCCAGCCGATCAGCAACAGTGCGACGATGAGCCCGATGTAGAGGAGGGAGCGCACTCTCGCCGACACCGCACTAGCCCCTTAGTAGTTCCTCGAGACGGAAGCGGGCGATCTTCGCGATCTCGTCGAGCGCCCTCGCCCGCTCAGCCTCGGCATCGTTCTTCAGGCGCTCCTCGAACGAGGCCAGGATGCTATGTTTGGTGTGGCCCTTAACCGCCAGCACGAAGGGGAAATCGAACTTCCGAAGGTAGCAGCCATTGAGGTTGTGGAAGCGGGCATACTCTTCGGGGCTCAGGCTGTTCAGCCCCGCACCCGCCTGCTCCCTAGCCGAATGGTCGGTGAGTTCACCGGCGAGTGCCGCTCTCCCGGCCAGGTCCGGGTGGGCGCGGATCAGCTTGAGTTGGCTGTCCGGTGGCGCCAGCCTCACAACCTCCACCATGGTCCTGTGCAGCTCCTCTAAGGAAGTGAAGGGGCGCGCCGTGCTCGCCGCTTGGGCGACCCAGGGGGAGTGCTCGAAGACGGTGCCTAGTTGCGAGACGAAGAGCGGCTCCTCGAGTCGGTTCAGATCGTTCAGGGTGAGTTCGGCCATAGTGGTGTGAGGGGACCAGTCTATCCACAAGTAGGCTGTTCCGCCAACAGTGGAGCGGCTGAATTGTCGCTGAAGACGGCTGTGAGCATGGTTTCGCGCTCCGAGTCATGGGGCGTCTCGAGGTGCCCCGGTTGCTGCTTGCTGAATCTGGCGTTCGAAACAGGCGGATCGGCGCCTCAGCACCTGTTGCCAAAGCTTCCCGAATCCGGTGGTGCGGCGAGCTTATAGTTCGGCGTACTTGCCCATAGGTCTGTCATGGACCGGTGCAGGGTTCGTGGCGTAGGGCAACTGCGGCGCGAAGGAGAAAGAGACGCCACGGCGAATGCCCTGAAGGATCGTATCTGGATCGGCGAGGGATACTGGTGGCGCAGTGGGGCGGCCGCGCGAGGGTGCGAAACCACGCCGAACCGGCCTTGGGGTCGAACGGAGGCGATACAGACCTGGAGTGGCTGCGGGCCTCATTGTCTGGGTGATAACCAAGCCGTACGCCTTCAGTCGTAGTAGCCCATTGACGAAGTCTGCGCGATCTTCTTCGGTGTGTAAAGAAAGGGGGAGAGAGTCTTTGGTGGTGGCGATAGATTATCAGGGAGGCTTGGTAACCTGAGAGGAGACACCACATTCTCCCAGTCACGTTAAGAGCCTAGCCCCCGCCCTCCTTGAGGTTCATCACTGCGACATCGTCGAGACAGGCAGAGAAAGTTGGCGCTTCAGCAACCGCTTGTGCTGCGGCCCGGTCGAGCCTCCGGGTCGACCTCCAACCTGTCAGCAGGGGACAATGTGCAAGGCCGATCGGTGATTTTCGGCGACTCTACCAGCCCCTTGTCGCAACCAGTTCTGCGAACGCGGCCATGTTCATTGCCTGCGCAGCCTCGATCTGATCGACCTCACCCCCCTCGACGGTGAAGAAGAAAAGCTCTTGGTACAGGCAGCCGGATGGGCAGTCTCCCCACGCCTTTCGAGCGACGAAATTCCAAGTTCCGCGCGACTTATAGGCGTCGATATCGGAACCGTCTCCCAGGAATGTATCGGGCTCCGCGTATTCGACTCCTTCTATCGCTGTGTACGCCCTGATCGCGGCGTCGATATTCAGATGCTCGCCGAAGTGGAAGATGACAGGCCCACCAGGAAGGCGTGAGAGCGGTTCGACGGCCTGTAAGCCGAGCGACGCGTTGAGAGTGTCGAACTCCACATGGCCGGTGCGTGGCACGGCGGAGCCTCCTCGACCGTTGGCGAGCTTGGAGACGGCTTCGAGCAGATCCGGCTTTAGCCCAATGAGAAGCGTCCTGGGCTGGTGAGTTTCCCGTACGCCGATCTCCGTCATTGCCGGATACGCATCTCGAATCTGTGACAGAATCTGCTCGATTTCGGCGATGAGTTCTCCTCGCTGTTTCACTTCGAATAGCAGGTCGTCGCTGCGTCTTCGCAAGATCCGGTCGGCCAGGATAGCGGCCTCTGTGGGCGGGGAGTCCCCCCACATGTCGATCGACGCTTCAGCTCTGGACCCGGGGAGTCTAGGCCAGGGCAAAACGCCGCAGGCCACTAGCGCAAAGGCGCAGCCCAGCATAATCCGACCCCTGAAATGCGAACTGACCAAGTAACATCCTCCAGTGTGAGACGGTTTAACTTTCCTTCCCTAGTAGGGAGACTGTCAGGTGATTACTGTCACTGTACATCCAGTGCACGATATTCGGTAAAGCTGGTCACTGAGTTGCCCACCTTCCTGGGCCCAAGGCACCCGCTGAATTCCCCGCGACCGCTCGGCCCAACCTGACAGACGATTCCGTAACCGTAGCGGTCCACCTAGCCCAATCAGCCGACAGCACCTCCGCCTGTTCGAGCACCGTTCGTGTCGCCCGCTCCTGTTTGTCCGGCGGATAGCCATACCTGCGCAGGGTGCGCTTGACCAGCACCCGCAGGTGTGCTCGGACGTTCTCCCGCAAGGCCCAATCGATGGTGACATTGTGACGAATGGTCTTGACCAGCTCCCGGGCAATGGTGCGGAGGGTATCGTCACCGAGCACCTTGACAGCACTGTCATTGGTCTCCAGGGCATCGTAGAAGGCGAGTTCCTCTTCTGACAGTCCGAGTTCCTCGCCTCGGGCATTCGCTTCGCGCATTTCCTGGGCGAGCTCGATCAACTCTTCGATCACCTGGGCGGTCTCGACGGTGCGGTTCTGATAGCGATGGAGGGTCCGCTCCAGCATCTCGGCGAAGGAGCGGGCTTGAACGAC
>JGIcombinedJ30088_10004458_pt1 | contig 12492 bp, 8 predicted proteins | sample PinacodermPK_FD_30088 | JGI IMG/M metagenome (IMG submission 30088)
GGACCCACAGGGAGTATAGCCCCTAACTTCTTTGCCTTCAAGGGCTTTGCGCGATCGCGAAGGCCGCGAGCGAGTCTCTGGCAGCCCAATTCCGCTTCCGCAGACCTGAAATCCTAGTCATACATTGTTGCTCCGTTCGCTTGACAGAATGGAATGAATATGTTTTAATTAAAGCAGATAAGGACCAAGCCCCCTTCTCGCTAACCTAGTCATACAATGCACATCACCTCCAGCTTCGCCCGCAAGGCCCCCTGCCACCTCCTCCGCGAATCCTACTGGCAAGACGGCAAGGTCAAGAAACGCACTCTCGCCAACCTCTCCCCCCTCCCCCAGAACCTCATCGACCTCCTCCGCCTCGCCCTCGCCAACCGCCTCCCCCTCGGCNATGACGGCTCCGGCCTCCTCCCCGGCCCCGCCCGCCAGCACGGCGCCGTCAGCGCCATCCTCGGCACCATCCGCCAACTCCGGCTCGACCGCGTCCTCTTCCACCGGCCTTCGCGCTCCCGCTCCCTCGTCCTCGCCATGCTCGTCTGCCGCTTGCTCCGCCCCGGCTCCAAGCTGCGCGTCGAACGCGAGCTCGGCCCCGCCGGCCAGTCCACCCTCGCCGCCTTGCTCGCTGTCCGCAACGCCTCCGCCGACGACCTCTACCAGGCCATGGATTGGCTCGCCCCGCGCCAGCACGCCATCGAGCGCAAGCTCGCCGCCGCCCACCTCGACGGTGCCCCCCTCGCCCTCTACGACGTGAGCTCCTCCTACTTGGAAGGCTCCCGCTGCGAACTCGCCGCCCGCGGCTACTCCCGCGACCACCGCGGCGACCGGCCCCAGATCGTCTACGGCCTGCTGTGCAGCCCCGAGGGCTGCCCCATCGCCGTGCAGGCATTCGCCGGCAACACCGCCGATCCCNCCACCCTCGCCGACCAGGTGCGCGCCCTGCGCGAGCGCTTCGGCCTGCGCCGCGTCGCCCTGGTCGGGGACCGCGGCATGATCGCCCAGACCCGCATCGACGAGGACCTCAAGCCAGCCGGCTTCGACTGGATCACCGCCCTGCGCAACGACACGATCCGGCGGCTGGCGAACGAGCAGGTCATCCAGCCCGGCCTGTTCGACACCTGGGGGCTGGCCAGCGTGACGGGCGAGGACTTCCCCGGCGAGCGCCTGCTGGTGTGCTGCAACCCGCTGGTGGCGGCCGAGCGGCGGCGCAAGCGGGAGGAACTGCTGCGAGCGACCGAGACGGAGGCGGCCCAGCTGGCGGCGCGCTACACAGCCGGCAAGTACGACCGGGACGAGTTCAACCGACGCCTGGGCGGGCTGCGGCGACGCAAGATGGGCAAGCACTTCGAATGGACGTTCGAGGAGGGCACGGGGGCGTTTTCCTCGCGGCGCAAGGACGAGTCGATCCGGGCCGAGGGGCGCCTGGACGGGATCTACGTGATCCGCACGAGCCTGGAGCAGGAGGCGCTGGGGGACCGCGAGACGGTGGCGGCGTACAAGAGCCTGGCGCGGGTCGAGCGCGCGTTCCGCTCGATGAAGTCGCTGCTGGCGGTGCGGCCGGTGTTCCACTGGAAGGAGCGGCGGGTGCGGGCGCACCTGCTGCTGTGCATGCTGGCCTACTACGTGGAGTGGCACATGCGGCAGCGGCTGGCGCCGCTGCTGTTCGCGGACGAGCGGGAGGATCTGCCCGGAGGTCCGGTCAGCCCGCGGCAGCGGTCGGAGGAAGCCAAGGCGAAGGATCGCACGCGGCGGACCCAGCAGGGGGACCTGCCGCTGCAGAGCTTTCCGGATCTGCTGGGGAGCCTGTCGTCGCTGGCGGCGATGGAGCTGCGGCTGGAGGCGGCACCGGAGCACCGCGTGCCGGTGCTGAGCGCACTCGAGCCGCACCAGGAGCGGGCGTTCGCATTGCTGGGAATCCAGCCGCACGCGGCCCCGCCCCTGGAACCGGACCGGGCCGCCCAGTCGGAACCTAGTCACCAGGAGCAGGTTTGAAACCAAGCGGAAAGCCGTCGGAGAAGCGGGGAATCTTCAGTGTTTCGGAGGTCTAACCCATTCCATGACAACGACTTCTAGTCAACGAAAATCCGTCGCAACCTACTGCACGGCCCATTCTTGTACCGTGGAAGTTGGGTCTAGGCGCCTGCGGCTGCCTCCCGTGTCCTACGACACGCGTTGTCCGGGCTGCCTTGCGCGTCACCAGCACCCGGTCCAGCCAACGGCTACTCCTTGGGGTTGCGCGGGAGCAACGCGATTGCCACGGCCCCGAGGGCGGCCAGTCCGAACACGGCCCACAGCGCCTGGCCGTAGCCGGCGATCCGGGCGGCCAGGTCCGCAATCAGGCGCGGAGTCCAGAACTGCAGGATCGTGTCGCTCGGCAAGATCGCGGACATGGCCTTTCCCAGCGAGCGCAGACCGAACTGGTCCGCAGCCATCAGCGGGATCAGCATATAGTCAGCACCCATCGCGAATCCAAACACGATGGCGAACAGGTACACCATATTCGGCTGGGCCGGAGTGACCATGAACAGCAGCGGTATAGCCATTGCAACGATTGCGTAGGTGGCGAGCATCACGTACTTCCGCGGCAAGTGATCCGCGAGCCACCCCGCCATGAGCCGCCCCATGATGCTCGACATGAGGTAAGTGGCCGAGGCATCCGCCCAGATCCGGTCGCGCGCCGCCTGCTCGGTGAAGCCTTGCTCTTCAAAGACAAACTTCATCAGGAAATTCACCGCCGCGATCGACCCGATCGAGAACGCGCTGCCGAACAGCAGCAGCCAGAACGCCTTGATCCGGCCGAGTTCGCCAAACGACTTCTGTTCTCGTTCCAGCGGCAGATCGGCTGGTTTTTCCGCCTCGATCTCTGCTGCGCTCTCAGCGCCGTCCGGCAACTGCCCCATGTCTTCGGGCCTGTCACGGATCACGAAGAGCGCCAACGGCCATACGATGACCATCAGGAAGCTCAGGCTCTGCAGCGCATCAGTGTAGTCCGGGGAGATTTTCGTCAGGTACGGCGCGAGTCTATTGCAGAGGGCACCGACGACGGCCACGCCGACGTAGGTGATGCCCATCGCCATGCCCCGGCGGCGCTTGTACCAGTTCGAGATGATGATCTGGTGCGGAATGGGCCCCGAAAGAAAATAGCCGACCATGTACAGGCACCACGCCGCATAGTACTCGTACTCGTTGCCACTGAGCCGGCCGAACCACTGGAATGACAGGAATGTAAGGAACGTTCCAATCAGGATCAGCTTCCTCGGTGAGACCCTCGGCACGATCACCGGGCCGATCCAGATCGTCAGCAGCACCGCGATCGGCGCCCCGGTCGTCACCAAGACCTGCGTCCACGAGTGGCCATCCCGGAAGTAATCGAAGAAGAACGCGATGTTGTAGTAGGGGAAGCCGGTCGACAGGCCGAATGTAAGGAAGCAACAAGCGATGATCCAAGGTCCAAAAAAGGACTTCTTCGACGATTCCATTTAGTTGGAGCCCTCCCAGGCGGATTAGTCAGTGTAGCCGAAGCAGGCGGCCCGCTGTCGGGCGTGACGTCGGCGCTATGCTGAGAAAGGCACGGAACACACGTGGCGAATCCCCCCACAGGTACGGAATACCGGAATCCCAAGCTTGCAGCGCCGGCAGGCCCGGGCTCGGCGATTCTCGTGCTTGCAGCTCTCGTGATCGTGCTCGCGGGCATGAAAGTCGCGGCTGACATCGTCGTGCCCTTCCTGCTCGCGGTCTTTCTGGCCACCCTCACCGGACCGAGCGTGTTCTGGCTTCATCGGCATCGTGTCCCCAAGGTCCTGGCCCTGTTGATCGTCCTCGGAAGCGTCCTGGGATTCTTTGCCCTGATCGGCACTGTCACGTTCAATTCGATGCAGGAATTCAACAGGAATCTGCCGTCGTACGAAGCCCAGTTATTGGCGCAGACGAAACCGCTGCAGGCGTGGGTAGAAGATGTCCTGGTTCGGTTCGGCCTCGGCGATTCTTGGGGCGACTTGCTGCCTGCTTTGGACCCGCGGTCCGCGCTAGGGTTCGCCGGAGCGACGCTGGCGCTGTTCGGCAGCGGGGTCACCAAGGTGTTCCTGGCCGTCGTGATGGTCGCCTTCCTCCTTGGGGAAGCCTTCTCCCTCCCAGCCAAAGTGACCGCCGCCATTGGACCGGCCGAAAAGACTTTGGACGGCTTTCGGACGTTTGCGTCGTCCGTCCAGAAGTACCTTGTAATCAAGACGGCAACGAGTCTGTTGACCGGCCTCTCGGCCGGATTCTGGGTCTGGTTCATGGGTGTCGACTATCCGGTTTTTTGGGGCATGCTGGCATTCCTGTTCAACTACATCCCGAATATCGGCTCGTTTGTCGCGGCGGCTCCCGCAGTGCTCATGGCGCTCGTCCAGTTGGGTCCCGGCTCCGCCGCGGTTGTCGCAATTGGCTATCTCGCGATCAACGTGTGCATCGGCAGTATCCTCGAACCCAAGACAATGGGGGACGGCGTCGGCCTCTCTCCCTTGGTCGTGGTGATGTCCCTGGTGTTTTGGGGATGGCTGCTGGGTGGTGTCGGGATGCTGCTCTCAACACCCTTGACAATCAGCGTGAAGATCGCCCTCGCGAACTATGACACGACACGATGGATTAGCACCTTGATCGGCTCGGGCAAGGCCAAGGCCATCGCCTCCTAGCTACCCGGCCAGCGACGCCGCCGACGCCGAATTCCCCTTTTGGATGGCCCTGGTGCGGACACTTGCAGCTTTCCGGTGTGTCAGGAAAGGACATCATGCCGATAGCCGGCGCCCGCCGCCAAGGATTGGACCGATACGATTCAATCGAGCGGGCTCACGGGCACGCTACGGAGATTCCTGGAAGTCCCTGCTTGATTCGCGAAGTCCGTTTCGTCAGCCACCCGTGGCGGCTGGCTGGCCAATCGACGCTGACGTTCGGCCCGGGCAGCCAAACGGATCTTGCGCTCGGGCAACGGTGTCTTGGCTACAATCGAATCGGCAACTCTGGTGGCCCGCCGACTCCATCGCTCGATCGTTCTTCTGGTCTTGCTTTGCGCCTGCCTGGGAGCGGCGGAGTATAGCGAGCGTGAGCGAGCCTACTGGGCATTCCAGCCGCGGTCCGACGCCGCGCCTCCCGCGATCGAGTCGGACTGGGTCCGCTCACCGGTTGACGCCTTCATCCTGAATCGGCTCCGAAACGAGGGCATTCCACCCGCGCCGGAAGCAGGCCGGGCCACACTGGTTCGACGCGCCTATTTCGATGTCACAGGGTTGCCGCCGACTCCCGAAGAAGTCGCGGCGTTCATTTCAGACCAGGCGCCGGGCGCGTGGGAGCGATTGGTGGAACGGCTTCTGTCGAGCCCGCGGTTCGGCGAGCGAGCAGCCCAGCGCTGGCTGGACGTGGTGAGATACGCCGAAACGGAGGGATTCGAGTACGACCGTTATCTGCCCGGCCTGTGGCGGTATCGGGACTACGTGATCGACGCGTTCAACCAGGACAAGCCGTACAACCTCTTCATTCGCGAGCAACTCGCCGGAGACGAGCAGGCGGGCAGCGACCTGGAATCGGAAACGAACCGTGCTTTGCTCGTCGCGGCCGGATTCCACCGCCTCGGACCCGTGCGCCGCAACGCGGGCAACCAGGAGGTGGCCTCGAGCCGCAACGAGGTGCTGACAGAGCGCACCGACATTATCGGTGCGGCGTTCCTCGGGCTCACCGTTGGTTGCGCCCGTTGCCACGACCACATGTTCGATCCGATCCGTCAGGTTGACTACTACCGTCTCCAAGCGTACTTCGGCCAATCCCGTGAGTCCAATGTGGCACTGGACGGTAACGAGTCCGTCGACGAATGGCGCGAGAAGACGAAACAGATCGCGGGCAAGATGAAATCGCTACGAGCGGAAATCAAGCTTGCCGCCGGGGCTGAACGGAGCCGCCTGCAAGCGGAGCACGATCATCTGGAGGCCGAACTACCCGCACCGCCGGCCACGCTGGCTACAGTCTCTAACGATCTGGACAGCCCCGGGCGGGTGCATTTGCTCGCTCGGGGGGACCACACCAAGCCCACGCAACCGGTCGACCCCCGGCCGCTCGGGGTACTGCTTCGCGCGGACGCCCCGACACTGCCGCCCGACGTGGTCGATCCAAGGTCCCGTCTCGCGGATTGGATCACCGACCCATCTCACCCGCTGACGGCGAGGGTGTTTGTGAACCGCCTGTGGCAAGGCTATTTCGGCCGCGGAATCGTGGACACGCCGAACGACTTCGGCTTTATGGGCAGCCGGCCCAGCCATCCGGGCTTGCTGGACTTCCTGGCTAACGAGTTGATTGCCGGGGACTGGAGACCGAAGCGAATCCACCGCATGATCCTGACCAGCAGCGCCTACCGCCAGGCCTCGTCGAACCCAGAAGGCAAAGCAGCTGGCATGCAGCGCGATGCAAACAACCAGCTGCTCTGGCGGGGCCCGCGACGCCGGCTGACTGCGGAGGAGGTGAGAGACGCGATGCTGTCCGTTGCCGGAGATCTCAATCTCGCCTACGGCGGCAAGAGCGTCATGCTGCCAGTGGAGGAGGCGCTCGTGGACCTGCTGTACGACCCAACCCAGTGGCGCGTTCCGGCAAACCCCTTCGAGCATCGCCGGCGTTCGATCTACCTGATCGCCAAGCGAAACCTGCGCCTTCCGTTCATGGAGGTCTTCGACCAGCCCGCGCTGCTGACCAGCTGCGGGCGCCGGGAAGCGAGCACCCACGCCCCGCAGTCACTCGAGCTGCTCAACGGGAAGATCGCGAACGAGCTCGCTGAACGCTTCGCCGAGCGGCTCGGCCGGGAAACCGGAAACGATCCGGAGCATCTTGCGGGACGCGCCTTCGCGCTATCGGCAGCCCGGCCGGCGACGAAGGACGAAATCCGCATTGCGCAGTCGTTCCTAGAACAGAACAGCCTGCGGGAATTCGCCCTCGCATTGTTCAATCTGAATTCGTTCCTGTACCTCAATTGATCGGCTCAGAGAGCGCGATAGGGCCGCCCACCAGCTCGACCCGTCCTCGACGCAGGAACGTACCGGCCTCGGCATGGGAAGGCCCGTGGGGCGATGCCGTACCGTGGGTCCAGGAATCGGTCGCTGTCGTGCAGATCTCGACCAGGGCTTGATCGAGTCGTATGCCGCCTGGTGATACCGGCCGGCAATCGTGTAGGCGTTGGTTCCGACGGCGAGCTCGAAGAACTGGTAGGGGGCAGGGGTGGCGCGATTCCCGTTTCCGGGATTCCGGCCCTGCCGCTTCCTTCCGAATCCAAGCCATCAGGCGTCCCGCCTCCGGGGTCGATGTCCCGGACCTGCGGCATGCCGGACAGCGTTGATACAATCTCGGGTCGCCTCGTGTTCCGCAAAATCCTGGTGGCGAACCGCGGAGAGATCGCCGTTCGCGTGATCCGCACTTGCCGCGAGATGGGCATTCCTGTGGCCGCCGTGTACTCGGAGCCCGACCGAGGCTCGAAGCACGTCCAGTTGTCCGACGAGGCCTACGCCATCGGTCCGGCTTCCCCAACGGAAAGCTACCTGGATATTGACCGAATTCTTGACGCGGCGGCGCAAGCCCATGCCGATGCCGTGCACCCTGGGTATGGATTCCTCAGCGAGAACGCCGATTTCGCCGATGCGTGCGCTCGCGCGGGTGTCAAGTTGATCGGTCCTACGGCCGCGGCGATCCGTTCGATGGGTGTCAAGACCCGGGCGCGGGAGATCATGGCGGCGGCAAACATCCCTGTCGTGCCCGGCTCCCCCACTGCAGTGAGCGACGCGACCGCGGCAGCATCGATTGCTCGCGAAACCGGATATCCGGTCATGCTCAAGGCCGCTGCCGGCGGAGGCGGCAAGGGAATGCGCTTGGTGGAACGCCCGGAAGCGCTCCCCTCCGCCTGGACCGAGGCCCAGGGCGAAGCACAGCGCGCCTTCGGGAGCGACGAGGTGTACGTGGAAAAGGCAATCGTGAGGCCCCGGCATGTCGAAGTCCAGATCCTGGCCGACGAGGTCGGCACCATCGCGCATCTCGGGGAGCGCGAGTGCAGCTTGCAGCGACGCCACCAGAAGGTTCTGGAGGAAACGCCGTCGCCGTTCGTCGAGACGCGCCCGGAGGTGCGCGCGGCCCTCTGCGAAGCCGCCATCGCGGCCGCTCGCGCGACGGGCTATACCAACGCCGGAACGGTCGAGTTCCTCGTCGATTCCGCGAGCCGCTTCTACTTCCTCGAAATGAACACCCGCCTGCAAGTCGAGCATCCGGTGACGGAACTGGTTACCGGAATCGACTTGGTCAGGGAACAGATCCGGATCGCCGCGGGATTTCCACTACGGTATCCGCCCGGCACTGTGACATTCCGAGGACACGCCATGCAATGCCGGATCTACGCCGAGGATCCCGAGGCCGACTTCTTGCCGTCGCCCGGCCGCATCAACCGCCTGGCGTGGCCGGAAGGTCCCGGAATCCGTGTCGATTCCGGCGCTGAGCAAGGTTGGACAGTCCCCGTGGAGTACGACCCGTTGATCGCGAAGCTGTGCGCCTGGGCACCGACCCGGGACGAAGCGATCTCGAAGCTCCGGCAGGCCCTTCGAGAAACCGTGGTCGGAGGTATCGCCACGACGCTGGGCTTCTTCCGCGAACTGCTGGAAGATTCCCGGTTCCAAGCGGGCGAGATTGACACCGGCTTCCTGGGACGCGGTCTGGGGCCGGACGCCAGGGAAGCCGCCGCGCCGTCCTCCGGAGAGAAGCTGGCCGCGATGCTCGCTGCAGTCGAAGCATCGCGAGGACGGGGCGATCAAGGGAGGGGGCCGGCCCCCGTCCCGTCTCGGTGGAAGACCCGCGGGCGGACTTGGACGCCTTTCGTTGACGGAGGCAACCGTTGAAGCGAATCGAGCTGCTTTTCGACGGGATCGCCCGGGATCTTCAGACCGACGGCACGTCCGTCGTTGTGGACGGTCGCGAAGCACAGGCCGAGGTCTGCAACCTCGGGTCGGGCCGCTTTTCGGTGCTGCTTGACGGCCGCCAGCACGCGGTGCGCATCACTCGATCGAACGACGGGCTGATGGAAGCCTGGGTCGGTGGGTCGCGTCACCTGATCGAGGTTCAAGACCCGCGGCAATTGTCGCGCCGAAAGAACGTGTCGGCTGCGAGCGGATCCGGCGAGGTGCAAATGCCCATGCCGGGCAAGGTGCTGGCAGTGCACGTTGCAAACGGAGACCGCGTCGAGCAGGGCCAGAGCCTCGTCATTGTCGAGGCTATGAAGATGCAGAACCAGCTGCGGGCGCCGCGCGACGGAATTGTCTCTGGGCTGCAGGTGAAGCCAGGCGACGCCGCGCCGGCGGGGGCCACGCTTGCCGTGATCGAATAGGATAGATTGGTCAGGACGGTCAGGCAATGGCGGCGGACTTGGAATGCCCGAAGTGCGACGGCACAACCTGGATCACCGTGGAGTCCCCGGAGGGACCGGTCGCTACGCGCTGTGAGTGCTTTCAGCGAGACGCGCGGGAATCTCCGTACGCGACCCTAGGCCTGCCGCCGAGGTTTCGAACGGCCACATTCGACAACTTCAGCGCAGGCAGTGCGAAGGAGGATCGCGCGACCTACAACACGCTGATCGCCGCGCTGCGGATTGCCCAGAATTTCGCCACCGAGTTTCCGGTCTGCGCGCAAAAGGGACTGCTCTTCCATGGCGGATCGCCCGCAGAGATGACCCATCTCGCCGCGGCTGCACTGAAAGCCCTCTCCGATCGGGGGTTGAGCTGCTTCTTTTGCGATTACCAGGAGTTGCTGCAGGCCCTGCGCAGCCGCCACGATACGGAAGCGGACGCGTCCGCTCATGCCGCCGAGATCAGCGCACGGATCGCGCAAGTCGACGTGCTGCTGCTCGATTCGCTTGGGTCGCACCGCCGGACAGAATGGGTGGCCGACACAGTCGGCGGGATCATCAGGAGCCGGTACAACCACGAAAAGGGACTGATCGCCACGACGAGTTGGCCGCTGGAAGGAACGCGTTCCGCGCTTGCCCGCGAACGATCTGGATTCCAGGAGATGGGCGTCGCTCCTTCAGACCCCGAAACGCTTGCGGAACGCATCGGTTCCGACAGCGTCTGGAGACTGATCGAGCACTGCGCGCCGGTCTCGCTGAGAGTGCCAAGCAGGGGGCGCCCCAGGAGGCAATCCGCTCAAGCACCGCCAAGCGTTCCGAAATCCTGACTACAGGGATCGCAAGATGCCGGGATGCCGTCTGCTGACAAGTTGAGCCGCGTCGACGGCAGCGATCTCCCGGGCGGTTGAGGCCAAGCCGATGGCCCGGGCGGCCAGCCCAAGCACGGCTTGAGGCGCCATTCCAGCCTCTCTTAGTACTCGAACGGCCTCCGGTCGCCGCCGCTTGCTCAGCTTCTCGCCACCAGCGGAGCGCACCAATGGGTGATGGACAAAGACAGGACGGTTGGCGCGCCCCATCATGCGGGCGAGACGAATCTGGCGGCCGGTCGAACCGAGTAGGTCGCTGCCGCGGACGACCAGGTTCACGCCGTGCCGGAAGTCGTCTGCGGTGACCGCGAACTGGTACGTCCAGTTGCCGACCCTGTCCCGCAACAGAAGGTCGCCGCACTGCCGCTCGGGTCGCTGGCACTGGGCGCCGAGCAGCGCGTCATGGAATGATTCCGGGGCCGCGGAGGGATCCCAGGCGATGCGAATGCCGTGAGGCTGCGTGGCAGCGTGGCCTGCCGTCCGGCACCGCCCCGAATAAGCCCGTTCTCCATTGTGGCCCGGCGGGGCGTCGCCGGCGAGGTCCTTGCGGCTGCATCGACAGCGATAAACGTGATGCTCCCGCGAAAGGTTGCGCAGCATCGCCTGGTAGACGCTACCACAGTCGCTCTGGCGGTAGTCGCTTCCTTCGGCAGAGAGTGTGTTCGCCGGGCGAAACTCCAGCCACTGCATGTCCTCGAGCAGCGCGGCTTCGTACTCCAGCCTGCACCGTTGCCGGTCATGGTCCTCGATGCGCAATAGGACGCTGCCCCGGGCCAGGGCCGCGACACCCCACACGTAGAGCATGTGGGCCACGTGGCCCAGGTGCAGGTAACCGGTAGGGCTGGGGGCGAATCGCGTAACGGGCTTGCTGAGGGGCTCGGCTACCACAGGCTCCTTGCAGGACGGCTGCGTTCCCGACAGGTCTCCGAGCGCGCCCCGGCTAGTTGCCCAGCTGAACCGAAACGGAATTCGAGGTGCCCATGCCGTTCGTCGCGGTAACTGCCAGTGACGCCAGGTCCTCGAACACTCCCTCGTCCATCAGGAACTCTACGGTCGCGGTGAACTGGCTTCCGAAGGCATTCGACTGGTTCCCTGCGTAATAGGTCTCGAAGCTCTGCGCCACCTCGGCTTGCAGGTCAGGAGTGCGCAAGAACGACCCGGGGCGGCCCGTTAAGGTGAAGGCCATCGAATCGACAGACCGGGTTGTCGCGTGACCGGTTATCTGCATCGTGAACCGTCCCGAGGCCGTGTTGCCAAGGGTGATCCGGTGCAGCATGGGAGCCGCCTCCATCACACTGAAACGCAAGCCTAGGGGCGCATCCGGAGTGATGTCGGTAGCTACATTGACCGCTTGTGTAATGTTCGAAATCGCTTCGATGTCCGGGACCGCGTAGAACTGCGCTGTCATCTGGATATCTCCGGCGACAGTGCCGGTCTGGAATGTGTTGTCCGTCCCGGAACCGACAAACACCACCCGCGTCTGCCCGGCCGGGATCTGGAAGGCTGCCTGGCGGCCGCCAGTGACCCACTGGATCGCGGGATCGGTGACGATAACCCGCGTCTCGAAACGCAACTCCAGGAATCCAACAACATCGCCGGGGTACGGCTCGGACAGGCTGACGCTCAAAGTGACTTGATCCGCGGAGTTCACCGTCCCGCCGGACTGCGAGAAGATCACCTCCGGCAAGGCTGCAATTTCGACGCTGAACTGCACCCCCGGCGCCTCTTCGGGGGTGACGTCGATGCCCAGGGGCAACGCGTTGAAACGCGCTGTGATGACGATCTCCCCGGCCGCCCTGCCCGACTGGAACTCGATCTCCTCGGCACCGCCGGTGAAGACGGCGACCCTCTCTCCGGCGGCGATCGTGAAGCTGGCCTGGCGCGACCCTGTCGACCAGACCGCCCCCGAGTCGCCCCGGAAGTCCGTCCCCGCGAACGCCAGTGCCAGAGTGCCCTCAAGGTCATCCGGATAGGCGCTCGCCAAGCTCAGTCCGAGCGAGACTTCCTGGTTGGCCCCAATCGTTCCACCAGACTGCGAGAAGATCACCTCCGGCAAGGCGGTGATCTCGACATTGAAACGTACCTCCGGCGCGTCGGCGGGCGTGAGATCGATGCTCGAGGGCTCGGCGAAGAAGCGCGCCGTTACGACGATGTCCCCCGCCGTGCGCCCGGTCTGAAACTCGATCTCAGTGCCGCCGCCACTGAACACAGCCGCCGTCTGGCCGGCCGGTATCCTGAAAC
>JGIcombinedJ30088_10004477_pt1 | contig 12459 bp, 20 predicted proteins | sample PinacodermPK_FD_30088 | JGI IMG/M metagenome (IMG submission 30088)
CGCGCTCGACCTGCTCGGCCTGCTCGGCGGCGAGCCGACGGCGGCGGGCCACCACGTCCTCGGGCGCCCGAAGCGCACGCAGTCCCTCGATCGTCGCCCGCACAACGTTGACCGGGTTGTTCGAACCGAGCGATTTCGTCAGTACGTCGGAGATGCCCGCCGCCTCCAGCACCGCCCGCGCCGGGCCGCCGGCGATGAGGCCGGTCCCGGGCGAGGCCGGCCGAAGCACGACCTTCGATGCCTTAAACGTCGCGAGCTGATCGTGCGCGATGGTGGAGCCCCGCATCGCGACCGGGAACATCGAGCGGCGGGCGATCACGCCGCCCTTGCGGATCGCTTCCGGAACCTCGTTGGCGCGGCCGAAGCCGAAGCCGACGCGGCCCTTGCCGTCCCCGACGACGACGATCGCCGTGAAGGAGAATCGCCGCCCGCCCTTGACCACCTTCGCCACGCGGTTGATGTCGACGACCTTCTCGATGAGTTCATCGCCCTCGTCGCGACGGTCGCGCCGTGGTCCGCGATCCCGTCCGCCCCCTCGACCCATCAGAACACCAACCCTTCCTCGCGGGCCGCCTCGGCGAGCGCGCGCACACGTCCCGCGTAGGAGAAGCCGCCACGGTCGAAGACCACGGCGCTCAGACCCCGCTCACGCGCGCGCTCGGCGAGCACGCGGCCGACCTTCCGGGCGCGCTCGGACTTGTTGCCCTGCCCGCGGATCATCTCCTCCAGGTCGGAGGCGGCGGCGAGCGTGCGCCCCGCCTCGTCGTCAATGACCTGGGCGTAGATGTGCTGGTTGGAGCGGAAGACGCAGAGGCGCGGCCGCTGGGGGGTGCCGGCGAGGCGGCGCCGGATGCTCCGGTGGCGGCGCAGCCGGGCGGCCCGGCGCGTCTGGCGGGCGGCGGATGACATTACTTCTTCGCCTTCCCGGCCCTCAGCCTGACGACCTCGCCGCGGTAGCGGATGCCCTTCCCGCGGTAGGGCTCCGGCGGGCGTACGCGCCGGATCAGCGCCGCCTGCTGCCCGACCTTTTGCTTGTCGATGCCGCTGACGTGGATGCGCGTGGGGGTCTCGAGCTCGAAGCTCACGCCCGGGAGCGGAGCGAGCTCGACCGCGTGGGAGAAGCCGACGCTCAGGACGAGGCTCTCGCCGCGCAGCTGGGCGCGGTAGCCCGTCCCCGTGATCTCCAGCGTGCGGCGGTAGCCCTGGGTCACCCCCACGACCATGTTCTGGATCAGGGCACGCGTGAGCCCGTGCAGCGCCCGATACTCCGGCTGATCGCCGGGGCGCTCGACGCGGACCTCGCCGTCCTCCCGGAACACCCGGATCGACGGATGCACGTCGTGCTCAAGCTCCCCCTGCGGGCCGCTCACGAGCACGCGCTGGCCCTCGAGCGTCACCTCGACGCCCGGCGGCACCGCGACCGGCTTCTTTCCTACACGCGACATCGTGCGCCGCTCCCCGCTCCCCGGCCGCCCGACCGGCGGCCTACCAGACGTAGCACAGGACCTCGCCCCCGATCTTGCGGCGCCACGCCTCGCGATCGGACATCACGCCCTGCGAGGTGCTGAGGATCGCGATCCCGAGCCCCCCGAGGACACGCGGGACCTCGCGGCGGTTGACGTAGACGCGCAGCCCCGGCTTGGAGACGCGGCGTATCCCCCCGAGCACGGCCTTGCGATCCTCGCCGTAGGTGATCCGCAGCCGGAGGTAGGAGCGCGCCCCCTCCGTCTCCTCCTCGACGGCGGCGATAAAGCCCTCCTCGCGCAGCACACCGGCGACGGCGCGCTTGACGTTGGAGGTCGGCACGCGCACCCACTCGTGGCGCGCCGTGGCGCTGTTGCGAATGCGCGTGAACATGTCAGCCAGAGGGTCGGACATCGTCATAATCTCAGCCTCGCCCCTTCCCAGCGCGTACGTCCCGTGAGCGCTACCACGACGACTTGCGGACGCCGGGGAGCTTGCCCTCGTTCGCCAGCCGCCGGAAGCAGATCCGGCACATGCCGAACTTCCGCATGTAGGCGCGCGCACGGCCGCAGGGCCGCCCGACCCAGACCACCGGGCAGCGATTCAGCCGGCGCGAGCTGAATCGCGGCGTCCGGAGCGCCTTCGCGATCTGCGACTTCTTCGCCATGAACCTCCGCCTCCCGGAGCCGCGCCCTAGTCGCGCCGCGCGAACGGCATGCCGAGGAGGGAGAGCAGTCTGCGCCCCTCCTCGTCCGTGCGCGCCGTCGTCACGATGTTGACCTGCATTCCCCGCACGCGATCGATCGCTGCGAAGTCGATCTCGGGGAAGATCACCTGCTCCGAGATCCCGAGCGAGTAGTTGCCCCGCCCGTCGAACGCCTCGATCGGGACGCCGCGGAAGTCCCGGGTGCGCGGCAACCCCGCGTTCACCAGCCGATCGAAGAACTCCCACATGCGGCTGCCGCGCAGCGTCACCTTGAGGCCGACCGGGTTGCCGGCGCGCAGACGGAAGTTGGAGATCGCGCGCTTCGCCCTGGTCACGATCGGGCGCTGCCCGGTGATCGTCATCAGGTCGGAGGTCGCCGTCTCGACGGCGCGCGCGTTGGTCAGCGCTTCGCCCAGGCCGACGTTCACCACGATGCGCGAGAGCGTCGGCACGCTCATGGCGTTGGTATAGCCGAACTCGCGCGTGAGTTCAGGCGCCGCCTCCTGACGGTAGCGCGCACGGAGGCGCGGCTCGGACGGCCGGGCGGCCGGGGCCTGGGCCATCAGTCCACCGCCTCGTCGCAGCGCTTGCAGTAGCGCACCTTCTTCGCTCCCTCGAGCAGCCGGAAGCCGACCCGCGTTGCCCGCCCACAGGAGGGGCAGACCACCTGCAGGTTGGAGAGGTGCACCGGCGACTCGACATCGACGAGGCCACCGGGATCGGTGGCCGAGCGCGCGCGCCGGTGGCGGCGGCTCATGTTGATGCCGGTCACCACGGCGCGTCCCCTGCCCGTGAGCACCTGGCGCACCTGGCCCTGACGGCCGCGGTCCTTGCCGGCCATGACGCGCACTGTGTCGTTGCGCCGGATCTTCGCCGCCATCACAGCACCTCCGGAGCGAGCGAGATGATGCGCATGTAGCGCCGGTCCCGGAGTTCGCGCGCCACCGGGCCGAAGATGCGCGTGCCACGGGGGTTGCCGTCGCGGTCGGCGAGCACGACGGCCGCGTTGTCGTCGAAGCGGATGCTGGAGCCGTCGGCGCGCTGCTGGGACTTCGTCGTGCGCACGACCACGGCGCGCACCACCTCGCCCTTGCGCACGGCTGAGTTGGGCTGCGCATCCTTGACGGTCGCGACGATGATGTCGCCGACCCGCGCGTAGCGCCGGCGCGTGCCGCCGAGAACGCGGATGCAGAGGATCTCGCGGGCGCCGGAGTTGTCGGCGACGTGGAGCCGGGACTCCTGCTGTATCACTCCGCGCTCCCCTCGGGCGCCTCGTCGCCCGGTACCTCGGCACCCGGCGCCTCCGGGGAGGCCTCGGCCGTGACGGCCTCGTCCGGGGCCTCCGCAGCCCCCTCCGCGGCGGCATCGTCCGCCGCTGAGGTATCGCCGCCGGCCGGCGAGCGCTGGATCTCCTCGATCAGCGAGCGGTCGATCTCCGTCGGGGCGACCTCGGCGACCGCGCGCTCGGTCAGCACCTCGATCAGACGCCAGCGCTTCGTGCGGCTGACGGGGCGGCACTCCTCGATGCGCACCAGGTCGCCGAGCGTGCCCAGGCCCTCGGGGTCGTGCACGTGGTAGCGCTTCGTGCGGCGGATCACCTTGCGGTAGAGCGGATGGCGCGAGGTTCGCTCGATGGCGACGACCAGCGTCTTCTCCATGCGATCGGAGACGACCGTGCCGACGCGGCTCTTTCGGTTCACCGAAACGGGGTCGCTGGAGGCCACCTGCTACTCCTCGTCCGCCGCCGGCGGGCCGGCGGTGCGCGCCCGCTCGCCCAGCAGCGTGCGCAGCCGCGCGATCTGGCGGCGTGTCTTTCGAATCTTCGAGACGTCGGCGAGCTGGCGCGTCGCCGCCTGGAAGCGGAGCGTGAAGAGCTCCTGGTGCGCGCTCTCCAGATCGCTGTGCAGCTGCTCATCCGTGCGCTGGCGCAGCTCGGTGGCGAGGCGTCCGGCCATCAGCCCACCTCCTCGCGCGTAATGACACGGGTGTCGACGGGGAGCTTGTGGTGGGCGCGGCGGAAGGCCTCGCGCGCCGCCTCCTCCGGGACGCCCGCGACCTCGAACATGACGCGCCCCCGGCGCACGACGGAGACCCAGCGGTCGGTCGCGCCCTTCCCCTTCCCCATGCGGGTCTCGACCGGCTTCTGCGAGACCGGCTTGTCGGGAAAGATGCGGATCCAGACCTTGCCGCCTCTGCGCAGCGTCCCGGTGATGGAGCGCCTCGCCGCCTCGATCTGGCGCGAGTCGACCCAGCCGTTGGAGCGCGCCTGCAGCCCGTACTCGCCGAAGGCGACGTGGTTGCCGGTCTGCGCGGCGCCGCGTCGGCGGCCCCGGAACTGCTTGCGGTACTTGGTGCGGCGCGGCATCAGCATGGAGGGGCCCTTACTCCGCGCCCGACATCGCGACGGCCGCCGCCAGCGGCGACTCCTCCGGCGCGATCTCGCCCTTGTAGATCCAGCACTTGACGCCGATGACGCCGAAGGTCGTCCGCGCCTCGGCGATGCCGAAGTCAATGTCGGCGCGCAGCGTGTGGAGCGGGACGCGCCCCTGCATCTCCTGCTCCGAGCGCGACATCTCGGCGCCGCCCAGGCGGCCGCTGATGCGCACGCGGCAGCCGAGCGCGCCACGCGACATCGTGCGTTGCACCGTCTGCTTCATCGCACGCCGGAAGGCGACGCGCCGCTCGAGCTGGTCGGCGACCGAGCGCGCCACCAGGAAGGCGTCGAGCTCGGGGATGCGGATCTCGTCGATATTGAGCCTCACGCGGCGATCGGTCGCGCCCTGCAGCAGCTGGCGCAGCCGCTCGGCGTTCTGACCGCCGCGCCCGATCACGATGCCGGGCTTCGCGGTCTTGAGGGTCATCGTCAACTGGTTGGCATTGCGGTCGATCAGGATCTGGGAAATGCCGGCGTCGGGGAGCGTGGAGAGGATCAGCCGTCTCAGCAGCATGTCCTCCTTCGCCAGGCTCGCGTAGTCGCGGTCCGCGTACCACTTCGACTGCCAGTCGCGGATCACGCCGAGACGGAATCCGTAGGGGTGCACCTTGCGTCCCATTAGTAGCCCTCGCCCTCGACCACGATCTCGATGTGGCACAGCCGGGTGATGCGCGGCGCGACTCGCCCGCGCGAGCGCGCCTTGTAGCGCCGGAGCCTCGTCGCGTCCCCGGCGATGGCCGACTTCACGCGCAGCCCGTCCGGGTCGAGCGCGTGGTTGTTCTCGGCATTCGCCGCCGCCGAGCGCACGACAGAGCGGATGATGCGCGCGGAGGGCTGCGGCAAAGCCCCCAGCACCTCCAGGGCCTCCCCGACCGGCAGGCCGCGGATCGCCTCCAGCACGAGGCGCGCCTTGCGCGGCGAAACCGGCTGGTTCGTGGCCAGCGCCCGCACCTCCGTCATCGCTCCCTCGTCCCTTCGCTACCGCTCACGCGCGCCATCCGGCTAGCGGGGGCGCGTCATCACCTCGGAGCGCCCGCGGTGCCCGCGGAAGGCGCGCGTGAACGCGAACTCCCCGAGCTTGTGCCCCACCATGTTCTCGGTGCAGAGCACCGGCACGTGCCGGCGCCCGTCGTGCACGGCGATGGTGAGGCCCACCATCTCCGGCATCACCGTGGAGGCGCGCGACCAAGTGCGGATCACCTGTCGGCGTCCGCCCCGCTGCGCCGCCTCCACCTTGCGCATCAGCTTCGGGTCCACGTAGGGGCCCTTCTTCGTCGATCGCGACATCTCGCTCCCCCCGCCCTATCGGCGCCGGCGGCCGCGGCGGCGCACGATGAAGGTGCTCGTCCGCTTGTTGCTGCGCGTGCGGTAGCCGAGCGCCGGCTTGCCCCACGGCGTCTTTGGGCCAGGCAGGCCAACCGGGGCCTTCCCCTCGCCGCCGCCGTGGGGGTGGTCGACGGGGTTCATCGCCGCGCCGCGCACCTGCGGGCGCCGGCCGCGGTGCCGGGCACGGCCCGCCTTGCCGAGCTTGAGCTGCGCGTGCTCCGGGTTGCCGACCGAGCCCACGGTGGCGCGGCAGCTCTCCAGCACTTGCCGCATCTCGCCCGACGGCAGGCGCAGCAGCGCGTAGCCCGACTCCTTTGCCATCAGCTGGATCGAGGTCCCGGCCGAGCGTCCCAGCTGTCCCCCGCGCCCGGGCTGGAGCTCCACGCAGTGGACCTGAGTCCCGACCGGAATCTGGGAGAGGGGAAGCGAGTTGCCGGGGGCAATCGGGGCGTCGCGGGCGGAGATCACGGTGTCTCCGACCCGCAGCCGGTCGGGCGCCAGCATGTAGCGCTTGTCGCCGTCTGAGTAGAAGACGAGCGCGATGCGCGCGCTGCGCCCGGGATCGTACTCGATGGCGGCCACGCGGCCCGGGACGCCGAGCTTGTCGCGCCGGAAGTCGACGAGGCGCACGCGCCGCTTGTGGCCACCGCCGCGGTGGCGGACCGAAATGCGGCCATCCTGGCCGCGCCCGGCGCGCTGCTTGCGGGGGGCCAGCAGCCGCTTCTCCGGCCGCTTCTTCGTGATCTCCGAGAAGGTGTGGCCGGTGGCGTTGCGCCTCCCGGGCGAGGTCGGCCGGAACGGTCGTATAGGCATCTAGACGCCCTCGAAGAGCTGAATCTGATCGCCCGCCTGGAGCGTGACGATCGCCTTCTTCCAGTCGCGGCCGGTCGTCAGGACGCGCCCGCGTCGCTTCCTCTTCCCGCGCACGTTCATCACGTTCACCGAGCTCACGCGCACCTCGAAGGCACGCTCCACGGCCTCCTGGATCTGCGGCTTGTTGGCGCCCGGGGCGACCTCGAAAACGTACTTCCCGGTGGCGGCGAGCGCCGTGCTCTTCTCGGTCACGATCGGGCGCCTCAGCACCTCATAGCTGTGGATCTGCTTCGGCATCTAGGCGACCTCCCCCGCGGCCGGGGCATGCGCCGCGCGCGACCGGCCGGAGGCGCGCTCGCCCCCCCACAGCTCCTCGCAGCGGCGGACGGCATCGACGGTGAGGACCACCGTGTGGTGCGCGAGCAGGTCGGCGACCGAAAGCGTGTCGGCCGGCAGCACGTCGGCGCCGGCGACGTTGCGCGCGGAGAGGTAGGCGCTGCGATCGGGGGCGCCGGTGACGATCAGCACCGAGCGCTCGACGCCGAGCCCGCGAAGCAGCGCAACAACCGAGCGGGTGGACGGAGCGGCCCCCGGCCCCGCGCCGTCGAGCGTGGTGATGACGCGCAAGCGCTCCTCCCGCACACGCGAGGAGAGCACCGAGCGGATCGCGAGGCGGCGCATCCGCTTCGGGAGCCGCTGCCGGAAGCTACGGGGCCTCGGCCCGAAGACGACCCCGCCGCCGCGGCGGTGCGGCGCGCGGCGCGAGCCCTGCCTGGCCGCCCCCAGGCCCTTCTGGCGGCTGATCTTGCGCGTGGAGCCCCGGACCTCGCTCCGCGACTTGGTGGAGGCGGAGCCCGAGCGCCGGGCGGCGAGCTGTGCGAGCAGCGTCTGGTGCACAACCGCGCCGTGCGGCTCGACCCCGAAGACGGAGTCGTCGACCTCTATCGCGCGCGCGCGCTTCCCGCGGGGGTCGGTGACGGCGAGCTTCACTCCGGGGCCCCCCCGCTCTCCGCGTCCTCGGCGCCGACGGGCGCCTCGGGCTCGGGCTCGGGCGCGCTCGCGATTGGCGGCGCGAAGGGCTCGGGCGGCTCGTAGCCGGCGAGCGGCCCGCGGCGGCCGGGGGTGACCGCGATCAGGCCGCGCGGGGCGCCGGGGACGGAGCCTTGTACGAAGATGAGGTTGCGGGCCGGATCGGTGGTCACCACCAGCAGGTTGAGCTGGCTGTCGGTGCGTCCGCCCATGCGGCCGGCCATCTTCTGGCCCTTCCAGACCTTGCCGGGGGTGGTCCCGGCCCCCACGGAGCCCGGCGCCCGGTGGCGGTCGGACTGGCCGTGCGTTTTCGGCCCGCCGCGGAAGCCCCAGCGCTTGACGCCGCCCTGGAAGCCGCGCCCCTTGCTCACCCCGCTCACCGAGACGTAGTGACCGGGTGAGATGTCGGCGACCGTGAGCTCGTCGCCCGGGGCGAGCTCTGCTCCCTCGGGGAGCGGAAACTCGCGCAGCGCCCCGAGCGGATCATCGATGCCGGCGCGCTCGAGGTGGCCGCGCTCGGGGCGCGTGAGCCGCTTCGGCCCGTGCCGGAAGCCGACCTGTACAGCCGAGTAGCCGTCGCGCTCGACGGTGCGGATCTGCGTGACGCGGTTGGGACCGAGCTCCAGCGCCGTGACCGGGCGCACGCGGCCGGTCGCGTCGTAGAGCGTCATCATCCCCACCTTGCGGCCGATCATTCCGCAGAACACGACGCCTCGACTTCCCCCGCGGGTCTCTCCCCGCGCTTCTAGAGCTTGATCTCGATGTCGACGCCGGATGGCAGCTGCAGCCGCATCAGCGTGTCGATGGTGCGCGAGGTCGGCTCGTAGATGTCGATCAGACGCTTGTGCGTCCGGATCTCGAACTGATCGCGCGAGTCTTTGTCGATGAAGGGCGAGCGAATGACGGTGTACTTCTGGATCCGCGTGGGCAGCGGCACGGGGCCGGCCACGGCGGCACCGGTGCGCTCCGCCGACTCGACGATCTGCCTCGCCGAGGCGTCGAGCACGCGGTGGTCGTAGGCCCGGAGCCGTATCCGGATCCGCTGTCGTGCCACGCTCTCCCCCTCGGCCCCGCCCCGCGACGCCCTGCTCCGTGAGGCCCCGGACGTCCGCCGGGCCTCGGTGTTCTCTGCTCCCTACTCGAGGATCTCCGTCACCACGCCCGCACCCACCGTGCGGCCGCCCTCCCGAATCGCAAACCGCAGACCCTGCTCCACCGCCACCGGCGTGATCAGCTCTACGTTCAGCGCCACGTTGTCCCCCGGCATCACCATCTCGGTCCCCGAGGGCAGCGTCACCACTCCCGTCACGTCCGTCGTCCGCACGTAAAACTGCGGACGGTAGCCCGTGAAAAACGGCGTGTGACGGCCGCCCTCCTCCTTCGACAGGATGTACACCTCGCCCGCAAATCGCGTGTGCGGCGTGATCGAGCCCGGCGCCGCCAGCACCTGCCCCCGCTCCACGTCCGTTCGCTCGATCCCGCGCAACAGAGCTCCCACGTTGTCCCCGGCCTCACCAGAGTCAAGAAGCTTCTTGAACATCTCCACTCCGGTCACCGTCGTCTTCCGCGTCGGACGGATCCCCACGATCTCGATCTCGTCCCCGACCCTCACCACTCCGCGCTCGATTCGACCCGTCACCACCGTCCCTCGACCCTTGATCCCGAACACGTCCTCGATCGGCATCAAAAACGGCTGGTCCTTCGGTCGGTTCGGCTGCGGGATGTACTCGTCCACTGCTCCCATCAGCTCCCAGATCGCCCCGTACTCCCCCGCCTGCGGGTCCGTCGACTCCGACTCCAGCGCCGCCAGCGCCGACCCTCGTATGATCGGCACCTCGTCGCCAGGAAACTCGTTGTCCGACAACAGCTCCCGCAGCTCCAGCTCCACCAGCTCCAGTAGCTCCTCGTCCTCCATCATGTCGACCTTGTTCAAAAACACCACCACCGACGGCACCTGCACCTGCCGCGCTAGTAGCAGGTGCTCCCGCGTCTGCGGCATCGGCCCGTCCGGCGCCGCCACTACCAGGATCGCCCCATCCATCTGCGCCGCACCCGTGATCATGTTCTTGATGTAGTCCGCGTGCCCCGGACAGTCCACGTGCGCGTAGTGACGACCGTCCGTCTCGTACTCCACGTGCTGAATAGCGATCGTGATCCCCCGCTGACGCTCCTCCGGCGCGTTGTCAATCGAGTCGAACGGTCGGAACTCCGCGTCCCCTCGCATCGACAACACCTTCGTGATCGCCGCCGTTAACGTCGTCTTCCCGTGGTCCACGTGCCCGATCGTCCCCACGTTCGCGTGCGGCTTCGTTCGCTCAAATCGGTCCTTCGCCATCCCGCTCTCTCCCTCGTCCCCTCCCGGCGGCCCCTAGCCGGCCCGCCGGGCGTTGCTCCGGGCTGGGCCGCCGATCTCCTCGGCCAGCTGCTCCGGCACCTGCTGGTAGTGATCGAACTGCATCGAATAGGTCGCCCGTCCCTGCGTCATCGAGCGCAGGTCGGTCGAGTAGCCGAAGGTCTCGGCGAGCGGCACCATCGTCTGCACGGTCTGCGTGTTGGCCCGCGCCTCCGCGCCCTGCACCGAGCCGCGCCGCCCGGTGATGTCGCCCATGACGTCGCCGAGATGCTCCTCCGGCGTTACCACGTCGAGGCGCATCACCGGCTCGAGCAGGACCGGCGATCCCTTCTTCAGCGCGGAGCGCAGTCCGATGGAGCCCGCCGTCTCGAAGGCCATCTCCGAGGAGTCGACCGCGTGGTAGGCGCCGTCGGTGAGCGCGACGTGCACGTCAACCACCGGGTAGCCCGCCTTGGGACCCGACGAGAGCGCGTTCTCGACGCCGCGGCGCACCGCCGGGATGTACTCGCGGGGGATGGAGCCGCCCACGATGCGATCCTCGAAGCGGAAGCCCGCGCCGGGCTCCTGCGGCGTGACCTCGAGCGTGCACACGCCGTACTGCCCGCGGCCGCCGGTCTGGCGCACGAAGCGGCCCTCGGCCGTGGCGGCGCGGGTGATCGTCTCTCGGTAGGCGACCTGCGGGCGCCCGACGCTGGCGCCGACGCGGTACTCGCGGCGCATGCGGTCGACGATCACCTCGAGGTGGAGCTCGCCCATCCCGGAGATCACCGTCTGGCCGGTCTCCTCGTCGAGACGCACGCGGAAGGTGGGATCCTCCTCGGTGAGGCGCTGGAGCGCGTTCCCCATCCGCTGCTGGTCCTCGCGCGTCTTCGGCTCGATCGCGACCGAGATCACGGGGTCGGGGAAACGAATCGCCTCGAGCAGCATCGGCCGCTCGCGGGCGCAGATGGTGTCCCCGGTGAAGGTCTCCTTGAGGCCGATGGCGGCGGCGATGTCGCCGGGGTAGACCTCGGTCACGTCCTCGCGCGAGTTCGCGTGCATCTTCATGATGCGGCCGAAGCGCTCGCGGCGGCCGCGTGTGCTGTTGAGCACCTGCTGGCCCGAGCGCACCACGCCCGAGTAGACGCGGAAGAAAACCAGCCGGCCGACGAAGGGATCGGCGACGACCTTGAAGGCAAGCGCCGTAAGTGTCTCCTCCGGATCGGGCGGACGCTCCTCCAGCCGCTCGCCGTCGTCGACGTGGTGCGCGGTGACCGGGGGCACGTCGAGCGGCGAGGGCAGGTAGTCCACCACGGCGTCGAGCAACGGCTGCACGCCCTTGTCGCGCAGCGCAGCGCCGCAGAGCACCGGCGCGATCGCGGTCGCGACCGTCGCGCGTCGGATCGCCTTGCGCAACTCGACGCTCCCGATCGCATGGCCCTCCAGGAACGAGACCATGATCTGGTCGTCGTTCTCGGCGATGCGCTCGATCATCTCCTCGCGCGCGGCCTCGGCCCGCTCCCGGTACTCCGGCGGGATCGGCTCGGTGGTGACGTCGGTGCCGCGCTCGCCCGAGAAGCCGTAGGCGACCATCTCGATGAGATCGATCACGCCGCGGTGGGAGCCCTCGACGCCCCAGGGAATCTGCAGCGGGACGGGGACCGCGCCCAGGCGGTCGACGATCATCTGCACGCAGTTCTCGAAGTCGGCTCCGACGCGATCCATCTTGTTGACGAAGCAGATGCGCGGGACGCGGTAACGATCCGCCTGGCGCCACACCGTCTCCGACTGCGGCTCCACGCCGGCGACGCCGTCGAAGACGACCACGCCGCCGTCGAGCACCCGCAGCGAGCGCTCGACCTCGACCGTGAAGTCGACGTGGCCCGGGGTGTCGATGATGTTGACCTGGTGATCGGCCCACTCGGCCGAGGTGGCGGCGGAGGTGATGGTGATGCCCCGCTCGCGCTCCTGCTCCATCCAGTCCATGACGGCGGTGCCCTCGTGCGTCTCGCCGATGCGGTGCGTACGCCCGGTATAGAAGAGCACGCGCTCCGTCACGGTCGTCTTGCCCGCGTCGATGTGCGCAATGATGCCGATGTTGCGCACACGGTCGAGCGGTGTCGTGCGGGACATCTCGTGCATCTTCTCCGGCGCCTGATAGCCGCCGCCCCCACCTCTACGGGCGGGGGCGGGGTGCAGGCGGCTGCTACCAGCGATAGTGGACAAAGGCGCGGTTTGCCTCCGCCATTCGGTGGACTTCTTCCTTACGGCGCACGGCGGCGCCGGCGTTGTTGGCGGCGTCGAGCAGCTCCTGCGCGAGCTTCTCCGCCATCGAACGGCCGGAGCGGCGGCGGG
>JGIcombinedJ30088_10004494_pt1 | contig 12425 bp, 7 predicted proteins | sample PinacodermPK_FD_30088 | JGI IMG/M metagenome (IMG submission 30088)
ACAGAAGACACAAACAGCACCTCGCCATGCGGAACGAGGTGCCGCCGGATTCTCAATACCAGCTTTTGATCACATCTGGAGCTTGCTGGAAGCCATGACCGACGAGCATCTGCGTATGGAAAAGAGATAGAAGCACTTTTCATGCAGAATCAGTCAGGATGACTGACACCCGTGTCCGGAAGTGAGAAAGGGGACCTGTGCAACAAGGGCAGCCCCTTGTGCTGGAGCATCCGGCTCTCAGGTGCACAGGAAAGGGAAACGCCAGTCAATAAGCGACAGTGTTCATCTTCGCAAGNCGNGCCCTGAGTGCCTGNTCCTTGTCGCGCCAGGACTGATCCTGATCCAGCTGTTGCCGATTGGGGTCTATCCTGTAGGCCGCCTCAAAGAGAGAGTGGGCTCTGGTCATAAACTCCTTCGGCTTTCGCGGCCGGATGTCCCAAGCCCGCAGCATGGCTTTCGGCCAGAAGGATAAGGCACGATAGCAATGCGCCAGCTGACTGAGACAGGAGGCGTTGGTGCCTCCACTGAACTCTGCTGCAAGAGCGGCATGCGCGAGTGCCTTTCCCAGAAGAGTCAGATGCTCCGAACCAATATTCGTCACAGCCATCAGCTCACGGAAGAAGCGAATGCTCAAGTGTAACTGCGCTTCAAATTCTGTAAACAGCCGCCGGTCGAGCCGCAGTTCATCGAACTGCTGCCACATGCCCATGTCAACGAAACAGGCCCCCAAAGCCAGTTCTGTCTCTTTGTCATTACAAGGCGTGTTAACTTGCCCTCTGGCTGACCGGGTGCGCAGCCGGGTCAAAATAGCCAGCGTCTGTGCCAGATTGTCAGGGCCTCCCATAAGCTGGAGATGCCTGGCAAGAGTCAGCTCAATATCTTTGTCATCACAAGGCGTATTCTGCTGCCCTCCAGCGGCCCGGGTGCGTAAACGGGTAAAGATGGTCAACGCCCGTTTCAGGTTCTTTTTCCCCCTCATAAACTGAAGGTGCCTGCCAAGGGCGAGCTCAATGTCCTTGTCATGGCAGGGGGTGTTCTCCTTCCCTTGGGCGGCTTGGGTACGCAGCCGGGTAAGGATAGCCAGACCCCGTTCCAGATTGTCCGTGCCTCCCCTTGTCTGGAGCAACTGGGCAAGTGCCAACTCAATGTTCTTGTCATCACAAGGGGTGTTGGCTTGCCCCCTGGCGGCTCGGGTACGCAGTCGGGTAACCATAGCCAGTGCCCGCTCCAGATTGTCCGTGCCTCCCATTGTGCGGAGCAGCTTGGCAAGGCCCAATTCAATGTTCTTGTCATCACAGGGGGTGTGCGGCACGCCTTTGGCAGCCCGGGTTCGTAATCGCGTAAATATGCCCAGTGCCCGCTCCAGGTTGTCCGCACCTCCTGTAGCCTGGAGTAAAAAACCCAGGGCCAGCTCAATAGTCTCGTCATCACAGGGGGTGTTGGCCTGCCCTTTGGTGGCCCGGATGCGCAGCCTTGTAAAAATAGCCAGCGCCTGCTCCAGATACTCAGGCCCCCCCATAAGCTGGAGACACCGGCCGAGCGCTATTTCAATCTCCTTGTCATCGCAGGGAGTGTCCAGCCTTCCTCCGGCGGCCCGGGTGCGCAACCGGGTATAGATGGCCAGTGCCTTCATTATGTTGTCCGTGCCGCCCGTGCGCTCAAGGTGCCTGCCAAGGGTCAACTCAATATTCTGGTCATCGCAAGGGGTGTCCACCCTGCCCCCGGCGGCCCGGGTGCGCAGCCGGGTATAGATGGCCAGTGCCTTTTCCATGTTGTCTGTGCCCCCCATGAGTTCGAGGTGCCTGCCAAGCGCCAGCTCAATCTCCTTGTCGTTACAGGCAGTGTTGGCTTGTCCCCGGGCCGCCTGGCTGCGCAGCCGGGTAAAAATAGCCTGTGCGCACTCCATGTTGTGGGCGCCTCCTGTCGTCTGGAGCAAAATGGCAAGACTCAGTTCAATATTCCTGTCATCACAGGGCGTGTTTTCCTGTCCGCCAGCGGCCTGGGTGCGCAACCGGGTATAAATGGCCAGCGATTTTTCCAGGTTGTCTGTGCCCCCCATACACTGGAGGTGTCTTGCAAGGGTGAGCTCGATGTCCTTGTCACCACAGGGGGTATTCTCCCTCCCCCTGGCGACCAGGGCACGCAGCCGGGTATAGATGGCCAGTGCCTGCTCCATGTTTGCCCTGCCTCCCATTGCCTGGAGCAGCCTGCCAAGGGCCAACTCAATTTCCTTGTCATTGCAGGGCGTGTCCGCCAGGCCTTTGGCAGCCCGGGTGCGCCACCGGACAAGAATGTCCCGGGCCTGCTCCAGATTGTCCAGGCCCCCCAATTTCTGCAGGTTTCTGGCAAGGGCCAACTCAATCTCCCGGTCATCGCAGGGCGTGCCCGGCTGGCCCCTGGCGGCCCGGGTACGTAGCCGGGTATAGATGTCCCGGGCTTGTTCCAGATTGCTCATGCCCCCCATGAGTTCGAGGTGCCTGCCAAGCGTCAATTCGATCTTTTTGTCGTCACGGCGGCTGGCTGGCTGGCCCTGGGCGGCCCGGGTGCGCAACCGGGTATAGATGGCCTGCGCCTTGAGCATGTTGTCCGTGCCGCCCATGCGCTCAAGATGTCTGCCGAGGGTCAACTCAATATTCTGGTCATCGCAAGGGGTGTCCACCCTGCCCCCGGCGGCCCGGGTGCGCAGCCTTGTGTAGATGGCCAGTGCCTTTTCCATGTTGTCTGTGCCCCCCATGAGTTCGAGGTGTCTGCCAAGCGCCAGCTCAATCTCCTTGTCGTCACAGGCGATGTTGGCTTGTCCCCGGGCCGCCTGGGCGCGCAGCCGGGTAAAAATAGCCAATGCGCACGCCATGTTGTGGGCGCCTCCTGTCGCCTGGAGCACAATGGCAAGGCGCAGTTCAAGATTCCTGTCCTCACAGGGCGTGTTTTCCTGTCCGCCAGCCGCCTCGGTGCGCAGCCGGGTATAAATAGCCAGCGACTTNTCCAGGTTGTCTGTGCCCCCCATAAGCTGGAGATGTCTTGCAAGGGTGAGCTCTATCTCCTTGTCACCACAGGGGATATTCTCCCTCCCCCCGGCGACCAGGGTACGCAGCCGGGTAAAGATGGTCAGCGCCTGCTCCATGTTGTCCCTGCCTCCCATGACCTGGAGCAGCCTGCCAAGGGCCAATTCAATTTCCTTGTCATTACAGGGCGTGTCCGGCAAGCCTTTGGCAGCCCGGGTGCGCCACCGGGTGAAGATGTCCCTGGCCTGCTCCAGATTGTCCAGGCCCCCCAATTTCTGAAGGTTCCTGCCAAGGGCCAACTCAATCTCCCGGTCAGCGCAGGGGGTGCCCGGCTGGCCCCGGGCGGCCCGGGTACGCAGCCGGGTATAGATATCCCGGGCTTGTTCCAGATTGCTCATGCCCCCCATGAGTTCGAGGTGCCGGCCAAGAGTCAATTCGATATTTTTGTCGTCACAGGGGGTGGCTGGCTGGCCCCGGGCGGCCCGGGTGCGCAGCCGGGTATAGATGGTCAGTGCCCGTTCCATGTTGTCAGAGCCGCCCAGGTCCTGCAGTATCCTGCCAAAGGCCAGACCATGCGTCTTGCACTCCTTGTCAGTCAGGCTGCGCTTGACATACAGCTGTTCAAACAGCGGAAAGGCTTCGCGCCAACAGCCTCGGGACCACAAAGCTCTGGCTTTGGTCATCACCAAACCCTTGTCGTTTTGAGTATCTGCTTCCAGGCTGTTTATAAAAGCAATGCAGTCGTCGTTTTTGTTGAGCTGAAACAATGCCCTCGCCTTTAATCGTGAAATTTGTCTGGAGGGATAGAGCAGTCCATGGTACTTGTCGACAAGAACTTCGGCCCTCTCCAGCGCGCGTTGAGGATGGGTTTGCAGGTAGCTGAAAGCCTCACGGATGTCTGCGTAGGTCGACACAGGGTGGTGAGCCGGGTGCCCGGCCCCCGGTTGCATCAGTGGCGGTTGTTCATGCCCTCTGCTGTTGCCTGGACACAAAACTTGCTGCGGCATGGGCGCGCAAGGCGTGCAGCGCACGGGCCGGGTGGGCCGGCCGTCTGGTTCGCAAGGACGTTCATAACGCCCTGCGCGCCCGTAGTGACTTGCTGGATACATAGCTCTGATACTCCCTCATGAAACAGGCCTTCCGCGTCCTGTTTCGTCTGGAAAATAAAGACAGTAGTCGTGGGACAGCTTGCCCTGCTCTCTTGGTCGAATGAACTTTCATGCCTTGGGTCATCTGGCGAGGGGCGGCTGATGGCTTCTCGCCATTCGCCAAGACAAACGACACCCAAACAGTTTCGCCATGTGACAAAGCCCGGCCGGATTGTCGACGACAGCTGCCGATCAAGTCCGGCACTCCTTCAAGGGCGAGTCCAGGGGCGATGAGAACTGATATAAGGACAACAAGAAGAGTTGTTGATTCACTGTTTGTCACAATGACTGACATGGCTGTTTAACAGTCCGAAGGGGCCACCGGTGGGATAAGGGCCATGCCCTTTGCCGGGGAGCATCCAGCTCCTGAGAGACAGAAAGTCTGCCAGGTTTACGAGGATTGCTGAGTGGGCCCAGGGCGCGCCCTGCGTGCCTGCTTCTTTATCTCCTTGCCGTGCTGGAGCCTGGGAAAGGGCAAGACCCGCCCAGCCGTCCGGTACAAGGATTGGGATGAGCGGCTGGCTGGCAGCACAGTCTTCCCCGCTTGCCTGCCGGGCGGCGCGAGGCGGTCAGGAACCTTGATCAGCAGGGACCTTGATCAGGGCGCCAGTTCCATGGGACCGGTCGGCTCATTGCTGCTGTCAGAACCTGGATGCGGAGCGACAAGACACCAGCCCTGCACGCGTCCGCATATATCTTCTGCTACCAGAAAGAGCCCATCAGGGCTGAACACCAGGTTGTTGAGCCGACCACAGGCCATGTCCTCGTCACAGCCGGCGTGTGTCCAGCACTGTCCCGCCACCGTCATGAGTTGTGCCTGTTTTGTCCAGCGCTGACTGGCAAGGTTCCAGACCTCAATAAAAGTGTCCTGCTGAGAGGGGTCGGGACTCTCCAGCGTATAGCCAACAGCCAGCTGTCCGTGGGTGTTGAATGCCAGTGCCTGGATACCCATTCCCTGCGCGTCCCCGGGCAGGGACTGTGCACCGGCAAGAGCGAACAAGGCGTCACGCTGGGCGTTCATGGCCAGGGTGCCTTCCTGTTGCCAGGATCCCGCCGCAGTCCGGATCCATATGAACACCCTGTCAAGGCTCCGCCGATGGTCAACCCATAGCATTGCCATTTTCTCGCTGTCTGGACTGAAAACGATTTGATTGACATGGGAACCTGACAGATCCCAGGAATCGCTGGTTGTCCAGCAGCCGTCTTCACGGCACCACCAGGCGTGCACACCTGTCGCCTTGCTGTGCAGCAGGAAAGTTCGCTCGTCAGGGCTGAACAGAGTGCCGAGAGTGCCATTGGGAGAGTCGGGTAAGGTCCGGGTAATGACCGCCTCCCAGAGGCTGTCCCCGGACTTGCACCAGACTTTGAGTTTTTTGTCCGACAGGGTGACAAGTTGCTGGCCGCCGGGGCTCCACTCGGCAACACAGACAGGCTCGCCGTCGTGGTGCAGGCGGGCTTCTTCGTGCCAGCTGCCATCCGGCTGCTGCTTGTGGACCAGGGCGGTTTGCCGGCATACCCTGACAAAATATTTCTGGTCCGGTGCCAGACAGCCCCTGGCGCGACGGGGGACTGTACCCCAACCCTCTGCGCAGTTGTCGACATGGCTTTCATCTGTGTGTGAGCTGGTCGTTGGTGCCAACAACTCGTAGCGACCCGGTGACACGCGGACCATCACCCCGTCCTTGTTTCCAATGGTCTCGCACTCTTCCAGCAACAGTGTCTTTGCTGCGCGCAGCTGTGTGCCCACCGCAGTGCGCGCCAGGTAACGGAAGGGTTCGTAGTCATAACAGTCTTTCAGAGCTTGTGTCAGGCGGGGGGTGAACCTGTTCAGCCAGGGGGCTATGACGGCGGCAAATCTGCTCTTCCCGAAGACCCGGGCGTCACATTTAAAGGCCAGATGACGGCGGTCAAACAGTTCATCTGGCAAGGCATCAAGCTCGCGTCCGAAGGCTGGCTGGTGCCCTCGAGGTTGAGAGGCTGGTACGGCCGTTGGGTTGTGTGCCGCATAGGGGGCGGGCCTGTGGGCAAGAGGGCTGCTCATGCGAAGATCCTCACTGACTGGGGAAGGTTGCCGCTCCGTTTGGGTCGCCGTCAAATTTCCCGGTTTTCTGGTGTTTTTCGGGTGTTGTTGGAGGGCTTGGTGTTGGCCGCACAGCGACCGCCTGCTTGGACCACATCATGGTTTCGTGGTTCCCCCGGCCGCAGGAAAGCCTGCGGCTACAACGCAACGCGCATCAGACGATGGTGTGTGTCTTGTTGCGGAGCTGGTGTGGGAACTGCGTCCTGTCTCTGCTGTCCAATGCAGCGCAGTTGCCTGGCCTCCCTGGATAAGGGGGCGATCAGCACCCGCTCCGGGGTGTTGGGGCTATCCCAGGGCAATATTCGAGAAGGACAAAGTCGTGATGATGACAAGTACCCAGCTTACAAACAATTCACACTTGCCCGCTCTGCGGGCAGAAACGGGCTGTGATCGTGCCCAGATTTCTTCGCCGACAACCAGGATGAGACCCGGCTTGCGGGAGGCACTCGATGCAAGCGAACGCTCTTTGTGCGACTCCATAGTGGTGGAGAGTCCTATGGAGGTTGCATTGCGCAAAGAAGAGGGTGGTTTTCTTGATAAGCATGAGGTGAGTGAGGTTGACCTGCAGCCGGACAGCCCTCAGAAGATGGCGCGGATAGTGAAGATCCTGCGAACCAAAGATGATGAAGGCTTTTATGGATTCCTGCGGTGGTTATTCGACTTCGGGAATAATGCTCAAGGACGGGAGCTGGCAGGAGCGGCAGGCCTGGAGCGCGCTATAGCAACTGAGCCAGGGGACCCAGGTGCGGGGCCGCAACGGGTCCGGCTAAGACCTGTGGCGGTGGTGAAACCTCTTGAGGCGCGAGCGTGCCGGGCTGTCGATGGCACCGATGAAGCAGGGGCTCCGGCAAATGGTGCCCCTGATGGCAGAGACTCTATCGCTCAACTGCTCGGCAGAACGGTACGGACATGCCGGATCGCACGCCACGATGCGGCGCGTCTGGCGATCTTTTCGACAATGGCAATCTGCGCTACGGCTACCTTTTTTGTGGTAGGGATGGGCATTGGTAGTTGGCTGCCATTTGTGGGTGCTGGTTGGGGGGGGTGTATTCTGGCGACTGTTGGTGCCGGCATCTCTATAAGGGCGGCCACACAGGTTGGCGGGAGAGAAGATCTGCCCGATCGCCCGGAGGATGTCCCCGATGGGTTCTATGGGCAGGCAGCCGAGGTTCCCGTTGGGAGGCGCATTGTGCAAGAGCTGAGGGAAATGGCGGTAGATGTACGCAGAGCCCAATGCTGGGACCTGGTGCGGTTTACCAACGCCTGGACAGTGCTGATGTGTGATGTGGTTGGCTCTGGTTTGATCGGGGCTGTTGCAGCAGAGTACCTGTGGGCATCCTGGCAAGCCACACTGGGTAGCTTCGTGTTGGTGGCGTTGGGTTCGATGGCGTTGACAGTGTCTCTCATTCCGGGCGAGCGCGTTGAGCAGCGAATAGTCGATTTTCTGAATCGCCCGACGAACCAGGGTGCTCGTGCGCCACAAACAGTCCGGCCGGGATGACAGGGGGCTGCTATTGGCTTGAGTCTCCTGCTTGCATGAGTTTGTTTGCCGTTTGAGCAACACCCCTTGGTGCCGCCTTATTCGACAGCGTCATCATTTCGCAAGTTCCCCACCAGCGCTCGACCCGGCGGGCAGGAGATCACTTTCCCTGCGAGGAAATAAGGGGGAAATGGTGAAAGGGGGAAATGTCAGTTATGGGCTTTGTGTCAGCTGTGTATCTACCGCCGTGAGCATAAAACGACGATGTGTGTGATGTGTGTTTTGTATGAGAGGGATGTGCGGGAACGGCTTTCTGGTTTTGCTGTCCCCTGGTTTTGCTGTCCAAAGTGTCAGGGAGCTTTCCCTGAAACGGGTGCGATCAGTGCTCGCTTCAGGATTGGGCCTGTCTCCACAGAAGTCTCCACCGCTCAGCTGCTCAAAAGAGCGGTACGGACCAGATGCCGGAATACGGTGCGGGTGGCTATTTTTTCGACAATGGCGGCGTGCAGCACGGCTGGCTGTTTCATGGCAGGGGCGGCCATTGGTAGTTTTGTGCCCTTTGCAGGTGCAGTCTGGGGCGGCTATGCGTTGGCGGCTGCTGGTGTCGGGATGTCCGTAAAGGCGGCCACGCAGGTTGGCGGCAATGCCGCCCGCGAGCAAGGCTCTATCGACAATCTGCTCGATAAGGTGTTGGCTACACGCCGGATCAGATGCCTGGAAGCGGTGAGGTTGACCAGCTACCTGACAATTGCCGCATGTGGAGCCTATGCCGGTGGCATGACAGGTGCCACTGTTGGCAGTGCCCTCGCACCTTGGGGATTATGGGCGAGCTGTCTGACGGGGATTTGTGTCCCTGTTGCGGTGATGGCGTGGCCGTTCTTTTGTGCGGAGCAGAAACTCATCGCGTTCATGAATCGCCTGACGAACCCGGGCGGCGGTGGGCGTGCGCCAGACCCGGCTGTGCCGGGATGATCAGGTCGCTGNCATCCTCCCTGTCAGCCGTTTGCTCGTCCTGCGTCTGTNTGCCGCCAGGCAGCGCGTCTTGCCACCAGAGTCTGATGGAGACCTGCCTGCTACCAGAACAGCTTGGCCGGCTCCACAGGACGGACTGTCAGACAGCCCGCCCGGGAACCCAATACAGGGCGCCGCCTATGCGGCAGTGCTGCGCGTGCTCCCGACACGCCCGCCCGCATCGAAGGACTGGACAGCGGGAGGTACAAGACACCAGGCCTGTACACGCTCGCATACATCTTTGGCTACCAGAAATCGCCCGTCGGGACTGAAAAACAAACTCTCCAGCAGTCCACAAGGTTCATTTTTTTCGAAATCGGCGTGCGTGCAGCAGAGTTCCTTTATGGTGGTGAGCTGCGCCTGTTTTTTCCATGGCTGGCTGGAAATGCCCCAGAGCTCAACACAAGTGCGCCAGGGAAAACAGGACTGGGCGTCGGTTGACAGCGTCAGCGAATAGCCCACCGCCAGGTGCCCGTGAATACTGAAAGCTACGGCTCTGATGTTGATGTATTCCATGGCCAATCCCCTGGGCTTTCCGGGAAGTGCCTGATGGCCGGGCACAGCGATCAAGTGATAACTTTGAGGGTTCAAAGCGGCAGTCACCTGCTTGTGTGCCTGAGTCCTGCAGGAAGTTCTGTAATTGGTTACCAGAGCCCCTTCATGGTTCCACTCTCCCTGTTGTGTCCGGGACCAGATGCGCAGGTGGGTAAGGTCCTCGCGGGTTTCGCGCACAAGCGTTGCCATCTGGCAGCTGTCCTGACTGAACCATATCCGGCTTGCCTGCAGGTTGTGCTGGAAGTTGGTTGGCGTCCAGCGGCCGTCCTCACAATGCCACCAGACGTGTATGCCATTGTCGCTGCCCAGAATGCAGGTCCGGCAGTCAGGGGTGAAAAGGGGGCACACACCTGCACAATGGAGAAGGGGCACCGGGATGCTCGTAGCCTGCCAGTGGTTGTCCGGGCACCTGGACCAGATTTTGGTTTGCCTGGCAGACAGCGTCAGCAGTTGCGGCCCCCTGGGGATCCACTGGGCAAAACGGATGGGTTTTTCGTGATCCAGACGGGTTGGTGCGCACCAGATGCCGTCCGCGTTTTGCTCATAAATCGAGGCGGTGGTCTCGCTTATTCTGACAAAATGCTTCTGATCTGGTGCCAGGCGACCCTTGGCGCGACGGGGAACCTGGCCCAGGTCTTCAGCCTTGCTCTCTACGTACAGCTTGTCGGTATCCGGCGTGTCCGCGCTGACCTCTGATGCCCAGAATTCGTAGCACTCCGGTAACACACGAACCATTACCCCGCCCTGTTCTGTAATGGTTTCGCACTCTTCCAGATGCAATGCCGCAGCTTTGCGTAGCTGTGTTCCCACCACCGCACAGGCTATGCAGGGGAAGGCCTCGTGCGCGTAATAGTGTTTCAGCCGTTGTGTCAGCTGGCTGTCAAACCTGTCGAGCCAGGGGGCGATAGTGGCGGCGAACCTGTCCTGCGTGAAAGCCGGTGCCGTGCATCCGGGGGTCAGGTGAAGGTGATCAAAGAGTTCCTCCGGCAAAGCGGTCAGCTCCCGCCCGAACGGCCGGGGCACTTCGGCCCTCTGGGGGGAGTCAGGTTGGCGCGTGCCGGCCAGCGATTCGGCGGCCGGCAATGGGGAAAGGGGATGAGTCATTGGAAAAATCCTCGCTGCAAAGGGCTGCGTCTGGCTTCACTGTCCACCACTCGACGCCGAGCATGGGTTTTTGGAGCGCCGCTGACAGTCAAGAGGCCGAAGCGCCCCCCTTGGACAGGTCATGCCTCTTCGGGTTCCCCACAGCTGTTCTATCAGCAGGAGGGGAGATCTTGTTGCCCGGGACCAGTTGGAGAGAGAGGAATGCCGGTTCCGCAGTCGTCAACAGCATTCAGGGATTTTCGTCCGCAACCGGCTGCCTGTGCTGGCAGGAAGTCTTGACGCAGATGCTGCACTGATGGCGGATGCTGGGCAGAGAGCGTCGCCAGGCAAGAATCCTTTTTTTGCTGTTGCGGCAGCTTCTGCTGTGTAGCCGGCACAGCAAACATCAGAGGGCGACCTGTGTCTTGTATGAGGAGGAAGTGCGGAAACTGTTCTCCGGTTCCGCTGTCCTATGTGGAGGGTTTCCCTGCAAATGGGTGCGATCAGCGCCCGCTCCAGGGAGCCTGTGCCAGCATCATATCTGAGAATAAGAGTGTCGTGATGATTACAAGTACCCCGTCTACAGTCAGTTCGCATCTTTCGTATCCCCGGACAGAAACAGGCTCTCGTTCCGCACATCTTTCTCCGCCGACAGACAAGCTGAGACCCGCTTTCCGGGAGGCCCTTGATGCAAGAGAAGACGCTGTCTGCGGCTCTATAGTGATGGAGGGCCCTATGGAGGTCGCACTGCTCAAGGCAGAAGGTGGATTTCTTGAGCAGCATGAAGTCAGTGAGGTCAACCAGCAGCCGGACAGCCCCCGGAAAATGGCGCAGATAGTGAAGATCCTGCGGACCAAAGGTGATGAGGTCTTTCATGGATTCCTGCGGTGGTTATGCGCCTTTGGACATGATTCTCAGGTGCAGGAGTTGGCAGAGTCGGCAGGATTGAAGAGCGCTATAGCCACGGAGCCGGACACCGGTTCCCCGGGGCAGCAGCGGCTCAGGCTCAGGCCGGTGGCTGTGGTGAAACCGCTGGTGGTGAAGCCGCGTAATCTCGGTGTTCCCAATGGGAGAAGGGCTGTTTTTCAGCGGCTCACAAGAGTGGTGCAGACCGGATGTCGCAATGGGGCGCGGCTGGCTATCTTTGCGACAATAGCGGGGAGCAGCGCGTTTTACTTGACCCTTACAGGAATGATTATTGGCAGTTTTTTGCCCTCGGTGGGTGCAGTCTGGGGCGGCTGTGCGTTGGCGACTGTTGGTGCCGCAGTCACCGCAAAGGCGGCGACCCAGGTCGGTGGAAGAACAGGCCACGTGCCCTATCGCCCGGATGATGCCGGCAATACGGTGTTCACTACCAATCAGCTGCTGCAAAACATAGTAGTTACAAGGCAAATGACATGCTGGGAAGCGACGCGGCTGGTCGGCTTTTGGGGAATCTGTAGCGCTATCAGCACCGTTTCCCTGGCCTTGACGGAGCATGCCGGCTTGTTGGCATTTGGGGGCGGTGTGGGAGGATTTTGCTCAGCCTGTCTGTTGGGGAGTGCTGTTGGTGTGACCTTGCTCTTCGGGCTCCAGGGGGCTGAGCAAAGACTTGTCGGTTTTCTGAATCGCCCGACGAACCCGGGCGATGGTATTCGTGCTCCAGCAACAGCCTTGCCGGGATGACCGTCAGGTGCCTGCTATCCCCCGCCCGCCATTTGTTGGCTGTGGGTGTCTATTGATGCGCAACAGAACCCGGGTACCAGAACGCGAGCCCGGCCACCTGCCAGCGGCAAGGCGGCAGGCGCCGCAAGACTGGTTGTCAAGACAGACAGCTTCTTTCAATCAGCGCTCAGTCTTGAGAGTTCGTCCTCCAAAGAGGAGACAACTACCCTGACACAGCGGGGTCACAGGGTCGTCCACCGCATTCAGAGGGTTTGCGTCCGGAGCCCGTTGCCGGTGCTGGCAGGAAGTCTTGCCTTGGCATCTGCACTGATGGTGGCTTCAGACAAGGTGCCGGGTGCTGGCGGAGGCAGGGCCGAGAACGTCGTTACGTAACAAGCCTTTCTTTGCTGTTGCGGCACCTT